>Ga0214919_10000287_pt1 | contig 86102 bp, 66 predicted proteins | sample LL1503_MetaG_FD_177994 | JGI IMG/M metagenome (GOLD analysis project Ga0214919, IMG submission 177994) | Freshwater microbial communities from Lake Lanier, Atlanta, Georgia, United States - LL-1503 | ecosystem: Environmental > Aquatic > Freshwater > Lake | place: USA: Georgia | collected...
GCCCTCCTCCTCCACTTCGCAGCCCTCCTCCTCTGCCTCCTCCTCCACTTCGCAGCCCTCCTCCTCTGCCTCCTCCTCTGCCTCCTCCTCCACTTCGCAGCCCTCCTCCTCTGCCTCCTCCTCTTCCACTTCGCAGCCCTCCTCTTCAGTATCGTGGTCAATCAATTCATACACAATATTAGGTCTAGTATTTTCATTTGACCCAACCTTATGTACGTGTATAACTTTAGGTAATTCAGATACTACTGTATCATCATCTGAAAGTCCTGATACATCATCATGGCCATGTACCACCGTTGTCTTTTTATCCAAACAATCACTCAAATGAATAATTGCTCGAAGTAATGACCGTTTTTCGCGTTCCAATTTTACAATTCGATTTTGCATATGCACCATCAATGGCGATTGCATCATATGTTCGTAATTTGCACGATGGATATCAGCCATCGTCTTGGCACGTTTGGTTTGGCAAAAGCAGGATGATGGCATTTTTAATAAACAAGTTATAAACCAATAATAGATACTTTGATTGTTGAATACCATTCTATAGCTATCTTTATTTCCTTTCAATTTTATTCGAAATCCGATAATTTCAAATAAAATTGCGCTAATGCACATAATTTTATTCGAAATCCGATAATTTCAAATAAAATACATAATTTTACACCTTTGGACAATTAAAATGACCAAAGATGTAAATAAACCTACTAAACCAAATTAAACTTACCACGCATTATGCTCGATTTAGTCGGACCCTGTTGTTTTTCACTCTGCCTCTTCACTTTATACACACCTCCAGCTTGTGTAGCCGCACCTTTATTTCCACCATAAATGCCCATAATAAAATCATCAGTATCTTCATGCAATTCCGGCAAAATACGCGTCAAAGGTTTATCAATGACCAAAAGCATATGCTCTGTATTTAGCAATTTCCTATATTCCTGAATAGACAAATTGCCATAAAATTTGTCCAACAAATAATACGGATTAGGAGCCGGTTTAATATTATTTTTGAAATTATACACCTTGCTATAAATCTGGTTCAATAAATGATAGCGTTCGAATTTGGTAGAATCGTCAATATTTTCTTTCATTAAAAACGCAACACCACATTCAGGTCGGCAAAATGACCCATATCCGCAAATCGCGCCGTCCATTTCATATTTTGGAATATAGCACGCTTGATTGTCGAATTCATATGTACACCAAAAGCACGCCGACTTTTTATCGGGTATTGTATTTTTATACAAATTAATTTTTAGTTTTTTCAGTTTTTGATTAACATCCTTGATATTAATATCAGCACAATCATCATATGCATTTTCATTATCATCTCCACCCATTTTGACATTACATGCTGAACATAATACGTCATCAGTTGACTGTTGTGCACTTGAACCAGACACTGATGTTAGTTTAGCATTTTTAGATAAAATATTATATGCATAATCCGTACCCATCATGGTTGTAGCAGTTGAAGCATTTTCACTCGAATTATTTCCATATAATGAAAACGTGGTTTTTTGGTCAACTACATTATATGTCATAATATCGGGAGGAGCTTCGGAATTATAATTTAACGGCTCAGACATCAATTTATTGCGCTGCGAATTATAGTCATTCAAGTCTTTAATTGAACATTTCAAATGTAAAATAATATTTGGAATAGGAGGAGGTTTTGCAGGTTCATCACCATTTTTAGAGATGAGTTTTCCACCCTTTGGTTTTCGTCCGCGTTTTTTAAAGTCAATTGATATATCATTATCATTCGGCAATATTGCCGGTTTAGGATTTGGAAGGTTTGGACAAGGTATAGTACTTTCCGGTATAGTCATAATAGAGCTAGCTACTGGAATAAAAGCCGGTTCTTCAATAACCATTTGAATATTATTTTGCGAAACCACTGGACTTCCAGTCATAATATCACCATTGCAAATTGTGGATGAAGCATTAATTTGGTCGACTGATAGAGTATCTGTCTTCTTTCGTCTGGTGCGTTTTTTAGCTGGTAATGAAGTATCTAATTCTAGCGACATTTTTCAAAATAATTCTATTTTAGTACAAAAAAGTATGTAAATTCTTTTATATACTTTTCATTTATCTTAAGGTTAAGGGAACCTACGGGCTCACTTCGTATACCCTTAAAATCCCTCCCTTAAAATCCCTCCCTTAAAATCCCTCATTTAAAATCCCTCCCTTAAAATCCCTCATTTAAAATCCCTCATTTAAAATCCCTCCCTTAAAATCCCTCCCTTAAAATCCCTCCCTTAAAATCCCTCATTTAAAATCCCTCCCGAATTAATGTACACTTATAGATATTTTATAAGGGAGGGGTCATAGGTTTGCACTGCGTAGTGCGGAGCAATTCGTAGGTTCCCCTAATAACATCTAAATATATTTGGACTAATACTCATATTATATGAATATCCTTCGCCATTGCAACATCTTGAACGATTATCAACAAACGCATATGTTTCTCCACATGACCCCGAATTATATGAGGCAAACCCATCACTTTGTCTAATATTTCGAGTAAAAATATAAATTATTATAGTAATAATAGTAACGACGATGAGTGTTGTAATAAATGAATGCATAATTTATATACACTATACCTACAAATTAAGGGGGCGGAGCCCCCTTAAGATCCCCCACAAAATTAAGGGAGAAGAGCCCCTTAAGACCCCCTCTTCAAAATTAAGGGAGAAGAGCCCCTTAAGACCCCCTCTTCAAAATTAAGTGAGCAGAGCCCCTTAATATAAATTACCCTCATTTACAAAACCGAAGGTTTTGTGGGGATCTTAAGGGGGCGTAGCCCCCTTAACTTAATATAAATTACCATCATTTACAAAACCGAAGGTTTTGTGGGGATCTTAAGGGGGCGGAGCCCCCTTAACTTAATAGCAACCCCGACACAATGGTACATAATTATCCGAACCGATAACTATTTGTTCAGCCTCATTTGACACGCGGTGTGAAAATATGGCAGGTTTGCCATTTCGACACATCGAACATAATGCATGTAGCTTGGTCACTTTATCGCAATAAGGTATCAAATCTAAAACCCGACCGAATTTCTTCCTCTCAAAATCCCCGTCCAATGCACAAATATATACCATTTTACCGTGTTCTTCTACCAATGCCAAAACAACTTCATACAAATCTTGGAAAAACTGTCCCTCATTTATCAAAATAACATCAGCCAGCATTAAATCGCCCATAATCGCTTGTAAATTGGTCGCTTGGACACACGGTATCATGACACGGTCATGTGTCGAAAGCATTGTATCGTGATATCTCTGGTCTTCAGCCCAATTTACAACGATCACTCGTTTGCCAATATAGGCGAACTTTTTATAAGTTTGGATAAGTTGGGTCGTTTTACCTGAAAACATAGGACCTAGCCAGAGCTCCAAATAACCTTCAGTCGATGGATTTACTGTGGATTGTGTACCGGTAAATTCGCTCATTTTTTAATGATAATATTATAGTCAGATGTATAATATTGTCTAAATAAGCGAAAATAAAATATTCAATTTTGTACACTTTTTAACCTTTCAATTTCCGATTTATATATGATAATTCTGCCAACGGCAGAATTATTGATATATAAAAAGTAATTTATCGGTTATAAAGTAATGTTGCATTTTACCATTAAAAGACGCCGCCCCCTTTGGGGTCGGCGTTTAGAATATTAAAATGTATACAAAACAATATATGTGTATTGTTCTAATAATTAGTAAAATAAATCAAATAAAATGAATAGTCAACATGAATTATCAGAATGTGCATCTATTCCCTGGGTCGAGAAATACAGACCCAATCAATTCGACGACATTGTACTAGACCCTATAAATCGCCAATTATTTCAGCAAATCTTGGACAAGAACTATTTCCCCAACCTATTATTCTACGGTCCTCCAGGAACTGGAAAAACAACAACTATTATTAATCTGATCCAAGAATACCAGACCAAATATAGCCGACCAAATAAGAGTAATGTCATTCATTTGAATGCATCCGATGAGCGCGGTATTGATATTATTCGCAATCAAATCCATTCATTTGTAAAATCGATGAATTTATTCGAAACCGGTTTCAAATTCGTCGTCTTGGACGAAGTCGACTATATGACCAAGAATGCACAACAAGCCCTCAAATATTTGCTACAAACGACGACAACTAATGTCCGTTTTTGTTTGATATGTAATTACATCAGTAAAATCGATGAATCGCTGAAAAACGAATTCATATGTGTTCGTTTTAATCAATTACCTAAACAAGACATTTATCAATTTATTCGGACCATTTCTCAAAAAGAGGGGATTGAAATTGAAGACAATGCAATTGATACAATTCAAACAATGTACCGGTCAGATATTCGGAGTATGATTAATTTTTTGCAACTTAACCAAAATTTCAAATTGGAAGAATGGAACCAAAATGTAATGAATTCTGTACTCTTGGACCGATTACATCAAATGTTTGTTTCAAATACAGAGCATAATATTGATAGTAATAAAATTATCACATTTATTCATAATATTAGTATTCAATACAATATTGATAAAAAACATATCATACGCACTTATTTTAACTATATTATTCGCCATTTTCCAGAAGAAATCACGATGGATTTTTTAAATATAGTTGATAATGTAATTCATACTACCGATACTAATATAGAGGATATTTTGCGATATTTTTGTTTGAATTCGGTTCGCAAATAATGATAACATCTATGCTAAGGACCACATCAAGCCCTAATGCTATCCTAGAAATTCGCGATAAGTACTTCATCCGTTCGAGATGAAGGGTCTTTCGAATGAATAGCCCGTCTGCATGAGATTGTATTTACAGTGTATAATGATACAGGAAAAGCCGATATTACTAATGGTACGTGAGCATTACTCAATACAAATTTTACATTTTTCCCCGATAATTTGGAACATTCATCAAACATATATTCATGTTGTAGTCCACTGAAACCATCGGCCGTATATCCAACAAAAGACGTTTCAGTTTTTGGAACATAAGGTGGGTCTAGATACATAAAATCGTTTTGGTCAAAAGTCGGTTCACTAAATACCTGTTCAAATGATGCTACTCTAAATTCAACTCCTCGGATTAATTCCGATACTGTGCGAATATGGTCAGGGTCAATAATAGTGGCCGTGTTTTTATAATGCCCGAACGGCACATTAAATCCGCGAGGACCTTCACGATACACTCCGCGAAAACACGTCTTATTTAAGAACAATATCATTGCAGACCCATTAACATTGCATTTATCTTCTGATAATAATGCATTAAATCTAGACCGTATCCAATAGTAATACGACTCGGGCGATGTTTGTGCATCGACTAATGTGGTCGGTGTTCGATTAACTTCTGTACCACTAATGTTGACATATTCGATAGACAATTCTCGGACACGTGTTATCAATTCTTCTACTCTCAATTGTATATTTTGATAAAGTCCAATAATGATTGGATTAACATCACTGGCGAATATTGCTCCTGTAACTTGGATTTTACCAATTTTTATATATGACAACAGTCCTAATAGTACACTGCCTCCACCCAAGAATGGCTCATAGTAATTTTGGATTTTAGTTGGAAATAAATCGAGAACTTGTGGCAATATCTGGGTTTTTCCACCTACCCATTTTAAGAATGGTTTAGTAATATTATCATTTTGGACCACATTATTTTGTTTTTTTGGCATTTTTATAATATTCAGGTTGTTATGATACAGTCTATATCGATATTTCTAGTTCAATTTTACAGCCAATAAAAAATATACATTGTGTAAAATATAAGTAATTGATGTAATATGGGTAAAATAGTATTTTTATAATGTTTATCCAAGTTTTATAAAGTTTATCCAAGTTTTATAAAGTTTATCCAAGTTTTATAATGTTTATCCAAGTTTTATAGAGTTTATCTGATTTTTTATAATTATTTGACCAAGGCTCTCATTACATCCGCCTTTACATTTTGCATATGAATGCGTTCATCGGCCCAGCAAGTCGGACAGGCACCACCACTCACATTCCATGTGACATCAACCTTGTCCAAGATATCGTGGAAAACACCATCGAAAATCTTGGATGCTCTTGCTTGATGAAATTCGGATGTAGTAACTACGACCGACACATGCTCATTATTTGTCAACACTGTATTTGTTGACAAATACTCTTTCAAATTTGCAAAATTCTCGGCAGTATTCTTGGCATTTTCATCCAATACAATATTGTCGCGATTTGTTCCGATAGTCTTGGCCATAGCCGATGCTTCTGTCGACTGTTTTTCTGTTGCGCCAACTAGTGCATCTTTTACGCCTCCTGTCAAGAACCAAATGATTGGTTCATCGGACTTCTTCTCTGCAAACTCCAATGCACGTTGAATGCGGTCCTGTTGCAACTCTGGCATTGCACAACCCAATACGACCATAATGGTAGGCTCGACTGGTTTGATAGTCTCAGTCGATTTAATAGGCTCGACTGGTTTAATCGGCTCAATCGATTTATATACAATCGTCTCCTCCAAGATTTGAATGTATTGTTTCAGTTGCCGGATTTCATTGAATTGAACTGCATTTTGCTGGAAATAGTTGTTCCATTTTACGAATAAGATAATAGTCCAGATTACCCAAGCGATTTTTGCCAACATTGTTATAAAGTGGTTAGTGATTAGTGGTTAGTAAATATGCGAAAGATAGTTAATAATCATGAATTTATTGGATGAATACCATTAAATCTTTGGCAAAAAAGCTTTTCAATTTTCTAAGGGTTAAGGTAAGGGGGCTTCGCCCCCTTATGATCCCCCCATTATGACCCCAATTATGACCCCCATTATGATCCCCCCTTATGACCCAACTAAATTTAACTGGGTAACACCATATGACATTAAAATTAAAGGATTTCACCCATAATGGTCCTAATAATTCGCATTAATTCGACGTTTCAAATTATGCATAAATGTCCCACCAGGAGGTGATGCCGACATTTGTACCGGGTCAAATGCACATATAGTGCGGTATGGTATTTTGCTATATTTATCTGCAGATGTCTGCTCGGGAAGATTATTAAAATTATCTTTTGGAAAAGATTTGGGGGATTTATTATCTGGGGTCTCATTATCATCTATGTGTTGGTCTTGTTCTAAATCTAATTCCAAGTCAAACATTAGGTCGGTCGATTGAACCGGAATATTACTTTTGCCTAAATTCCGTTTTTCCGATAATTCATTTTTCCCCAATTGCAAATTTTCCATCTTCATAAATGTAGCAGATAACATACTAATATCGTAAATACCGTTTAATACAAATACCACATAAAATATTTTTTACCATTTTTACAATTATATAAAATTGAAACGATTTAAATAACAATAGTGTTTCTATATAGTTTATACTAAATAATTAATCTAAATCAATATGGACGTAGATGATGAATGGAAACAGTACTTACAAAATCAATATTCGGGCAATCAAAATGCCACCAATATAATAAACAAACCAAGTCAAAATGACCCATCAGTCGAAATCGCTACATCTATATCTTCTGATGAACCGATTAATATTATGCCTAAATGTGAGGACTTGTATATTTCGACAAAAACCAAAGTCCTTTTCTTGAACCAAGAAATCAATATCAATGCAGTTTTCTGGAACATTCCCATTCTCGAGTATTGGCGGCCAGAAAATGGCGTAGTCAAGAAACAGATGAAGATTGTGTCTAAAACTCCCGAAGAATATGAAGAGTATCATGCTAAATTGACGGGAATTCCATATTTCACTGAGCATATTATTAAACAAATTAACAATCCAGGAGCGCGCCGTATCAAATTCAAGGATGAGCGCAAAATAACAGTCGGTGTTTCCAAGAAGGATATAATGAACTGTCGAGGCAAAGTGAAAAACGCATTTTATAATTGTTTTGCCATTATTTTGCGATTTAAGTTTGATGACAATTTTCGAGAAATTCATGTCAAAATTTTCAATACAGGTAAAATGGAAATTCCGGGTATCCTAAATGATAAACTGTTGCAAGTTGTAAAGGGTATGATTTTGGATATTTTGAGGTCAACAATTGCGGATACAAATGGTCCGATTGTACCCAGTTCAGAGCAAAAATCAAATTTAATCGTCGATTTTGTCGAAAACGAAAAAGAAGACAGCGTTTTGATAAATTCCAATTTCAATTGTGGATTTTATATTAATCGCGAAAAGTTGTATAATATTTTGCGGAGTGAAAAATATAATATTGAGGCGGCATATGACCCATGTAGTTATCCGGGCGTTAAATGCAAATTTTATTTCAATCACGAGATTGGATTTAATGAACAAAAACAACGTGGATGCATCACTCGAGAAGACCGATGTCAAAAGATGAGTGAATTGGGTGATAATAAACGATATACAGAGGTGTCATTTATGATATTTCGTACAGGGAGTTGCTTAATTGTAGGTAATTGCTCTGAACCTATATTGCAGTTTATATTTGAATATATTAAACGAATATTGGTAGCTGAATATTACCAAATACATACTACTACTGAAAATTTGATAATCAAAAATAAAAAAATGAAAATTCGAAGGAAATTTGTAGCCATGACACAAGGGTACTACGAGGCTGTTGGTAAGACGGATTAGGATGGCATTTTATAAAAAGGAGGGGTCTTAGGGGAACATTGGTTCCCTTAAAAAGGAGGGGTCTTAGGGGAACCTTGGTTCCCTTAAAAAGGAGGGGGTCTTAGGGGTATTGCACTACGTAGTAAGTGAAATCCGTAGGTTCCCCTAATTCGGTAATCTTTAGGCATTTTATTAATTTTTTTACAATAAATTAATAAATCAAAATAAGTATTTAAAGTAAAACTACCAAATCTTTTTATATTTTAATATAAATGAGCCGACCTGTACAAACAACTTCAGCATCTTTACCCCCAGCACCTCCTGCACAAACATCTGCGCAATCTGGTGGAACAACTTCCAGTGCTATCACTGCTCCCGGAGGATATCGTCTTCCCGAAAATACAACTCTACAACATGCAGTTAAATTAGCGATTGTTGAAGATAAACCAATTATGTTAGATTATTGGGCAAGTTCAATAGATAAAAGCGTGTTGATTGGCGTGAAAGAAAATCAAGAGAAATTGTTAGTTAAAAGTGAGGAAGAGTATACCAGTCCCATTTCCAAGATTTATAAGGTGGGAACAGAATACATTATTGTGACTGAGAATTCAATTTATTTGGTGGATGTGAATATTCCGACGAAGCGGATCTCAGCTTAAGTTAGGGGAACCGTAGGTTCCCCTATGACCCCTCCCTTATGATGCCTTCCCTTATGATGCCTTCCCTTATGATGCCTTCCCTTATGATGCCCTCCCTTATGATGCCTTCCCTTATGATGCCTTCCCTTATGATGCCCTCCCTTATGATGCCTTCCCTTATGATGCCTTCCCTTATGATGCCTTCCCTTATGATGCCTTCCCTTATGATGCCCTCCCTATTATGCCTTCCCTTATGATACCTTCCCTTATGATGCCTTCCCTTATGATGCCTTCCCTATGATGCCCTCCCTTATGATGATTTTTACACCTGTATAACTGATTTTTTCTAACAGGCGTAGGGGCGAAGCCCCTACAAGGGGATCATAAGGGGGCGGTAGCCCCCTTAAAATTGAAAAGCCTTTTTCCAAACTATTTGAATAATATCCTGAATGATTTAGCATATTATTTTGACCAGACATCTATTTCACATTATGGCGAGTGTATTGCAATCCTTTGCCAATACGGCATTATCCATGTTCGAACTGCACTCCAATATGGGAGAAAGCCCCTTTGGTCTATGCACATATTCGGACGACCAATTACTCGACTATTACAATACTGTAAAACATCAGTCATATGAAAGACCTTTGACCAATTGTCCTAGCCTAATTGACCATAGTCCAATGATAATGAGTGGAGCTTTTGGACCATATTCGGACATTATCAATGGCCAATATTATCCATCAATTTGCACCATTATGACCGATAGCAATCGACTTCAGTACGAGGTTGTTTATAAAAAAGTAGACCAAACAAACATTAGAATACAATATTGTCGCAGATGGCGTTCTTGGAAACTCGTGGGAAAAGATGGATATACGATAGCCCAAATGAAGTCTGTAGTTAGTGCTATACCTTTAGACCAATTGACCAAAATCTATTGGGAGACGACGACAGGTGATGGCGGACCATTCGAATTGCAAGTTGATATTCGACTGTCTCTAATGCAATGAATGCAATGATTATAACAATTGTTCGATTGCACCAATCTGCTCAGTCGTCAAACTATCAGGAAATTCCACTTCAAATTCGATTATTAAACTTCCATATGCGCCATCGCGAACCATTCCCAAATTCGGAACCACTTTACGATAATTTGGCTTTACAACCGTTTTATGTGTTTTATTATTCAAAGACATTGTTTTACCATTTAAATGCGAAATCTCAAAAGAAAAACCACACAATGCCTCCTTTAACGAAATTACTTTTTTATAGATTAAATCCAAGCCATGGCGTTTAAAAATCGACGTATTTTTCAATTGAATTGTCACTTTGATATCACCCTTGTTTTGTTCATCGGTTACATTTCCTTTGTTTTGTAAAACAATAATTTCATTATCATCAATTCCTGCAGGAATGGTAATATAGACCGTTTCTTCCTCGTGAATTTTCATATCCCCAATCATTAACCATCTTTCAATTTCTATAGGTAAAGTACATCCTTGAAATGCTTGGTCTAATGTAATTGTGAGAGAAACTGCTATTGGTGCGGGCTTTTGTATTGGTGGTTGTCTCATATGTTGAAACATTTGACTATGACCTTGCATTCTGGGATTATGAGGCATTCCACCATGAAATACGCGAATTTCTGGCATACCCGCCATGCTATGCATCATGCCTGGACCCATACCAGGCATACCTCCACCAAATAACATGGAAAATATATTATTTATATCCCCGCCATTCATCTCATCCATACTTGCCATATGAGTGAATGGCATTCCTGCACCCATGTTAGAAAATCCAAAAGGTAAATTATCCATTCTCTGATCTAAATCAAAATGTTTACGCTTTATCGGATCACTTAATATTTCATATGCCAAATTAACTTCACGAATTTTACTAGCGGCTTCATCGGTTGGATTGCGGTCAGGATGATATTTTAACGATAATGCTCTATAGGCCTTTTTAATTTCAGAGTCATTTGCTGTTTTTGAAACACCTAAAGTTTCATAGTGATTTTGTTCGGACATTTATTACAATTAATATTCAATATAATTAAACAAAACGCATATTTTTATATTGTCATTTGACCGAAATAGTTAATTTCTTTAGAAATAAATTAATTTGGTCAAAATAGTTTTTATAAATGAATTGACATAAATGGTTGAATTCATTATAACATAATCAAAAATAAAACAATTTAGCAAAATACAAATGCAGAATTTCTTTGTCCAATCTGCACTAAGTAAAGAAGTGCAATCAGTCGATAGTAAAATACAGTTTAATAAAAAGATGAATGTTGAAGAAGGGAGAGGTCATACGGGTTTACATTGCACAGTAAGTGGGTCCGTAGGTTCCCTTGAAGGGAGGGATTATATGTCTGTCAAGCAATCCGTAGGTTCCCTTACCGTAGGTTCTCTTGAAGGGAGGGATCTTAAGGGAACCGTAGGTTCCCTTACCGTAGGTTCTCTTGAAGGGAGGGATCTTAAGGGAACCGTAGGTTCCCTTAATACATTTATATCAAAATACAAACCCTACTATATCGACGACTTCTGCGTTGACCCAAAATTCAAATCTGTTTTACGAACATTGATTGAAATCGACGACATTAATATATTAATAGTAGGGTCGGGGAGTTCAGGCAAAACCACATTATTATATGCAATTATTCGTGAATATTATGGTTTAGATAAATCGCAATCATTTCCCGAAAATAATTTGCTATTCATTAATAGTCTCAAAGAGCAAGGTATTAATTATTATCGCAATGAGATGAAAACATTTTGTCAGTCGCGGTGTTCAATTCACGGAAAAAAGAAAATGATAGTCGTGGATGATTTAGATATGATTAATGAACAATGTCAACAAGTATTTCGCAATTATATTGATAAATACAAAAACAATGTACATTTTGTATCCGTCTGTTCAAACGTGCAAAAAGTCATTGAAAGCATTCAATCTAGAATTCATATTATTCGTATTGATGCGCCAACACAAGACCAAATTCGCAATATTATGCACAATGTAATTGCCGAAGAGCAATTACAAATTTCGCAAGAGTCGCAAGAATATTTATTGACATTTTCTAATAATTCGATAAGAGAATTACTTAATCATTTAGAAAAAATATTCTTATTGCAAAAACACGATACAGGACTATTAGATTTGGCTTTATGTAAACGAATTTGCTCTAATATTTCATTCCAACAATTTGAAGACTATATACAGCAATTAAAATCAAATAATTTGAAAAATGCTATCAAAATATTTTACGATATTCATGACTATGGATATTCAGTTATTGATATTTTTGACTATTTTTTTACATTTATAAAACTAACGGCATTGTTATCAGAGCATCAAAAATATATAATTATTCCACATTTGTGTAAATATATAACGTATTTCCATAGCATCCATGAAGATGTTATCGAATTGGCATTGTTTACTCGTGATGTATTACCAATATTTACATAAATAGAAACTATCAAACCAATTATAAATAATATAAATTTATAATATAAAGTCGACCAATGCTAAAACAAATATTTCGTTCAAATATTGAACCCGCAAAACTATATGCTTTACTCGAATTATGTTGTATAAAAACCGAAAAATACTATTTATTCGATAATAATGCTTTTCGTAAAATGGTATTTCATAATGTACATGAGGATTTTTTCAAAGATATTTTAGATTATTATCATTTATCGAAACAGTTTTATGTCATAAGAAAACTGTCATACAATTCTTTTACGAATATTGTGAGACAAATATGCAAAAGTAATGGGATAATGTTTACTTCGCAAATCAAATACAATGAGAGCAAATACAATATTGATTATTTCATCTATCATTAAGCAGTGGGCGAAGCATTCGCCTTGCATACCTGCGACCCCCCCTTGTGCGCTTCACAGTACCTTTGGTTTTACGAATAAGGATGCTATTTATATCGCAAATAAAGTTATCTAAATATAGCGGCCTTATTCGTGAAACCAAAGGTACTGTGAAGCGCACGAGGAGGGTTCTTAGGTCTGCGGAGCAATCCGTAGGTTCCCTTAACTTAATAATATACTCTGTTTATATATTATATATTAAATTTCAAATTATATTTCAAAATGTCATTATTTAGTCAAGCAAATATGTCGCATTATCTAATAGCCATTGGACTTATAATGATTGCATCATTTGTAGGAAACCGTTTTAAAAGCAGTTTTGATACCACAGATAAAGATGAATATGAACTTATTCGCAAATATTTATTAAACGACAATCCATTATATGGATACGATAGACCCAAGTTGTGGATACACAGTAAATACGAATATAATGCGCGTGTATGGAAAAGTTTCGGCTCACGTACATCAACTGACCTTAATCAACCCTATATTCATTTGACAGTCAAAACCATTATTAATCATTGCGGAAATGATTTCAATGTATGTTTAATCGATGACGACTCATTTAGCCGATTAATTCCAGGATGGTCTGTAAAAATAAGCGGTTTAGCCGAACCGTTCAAATCGCATCAACGTGAATTAGCAATGACACAATTAATGTATATTTATGGTGGTATGTTTGTTCCAAACTCTTTTATATGCATGCGAAATTTGATGCCGTTTTATTTAGATGGAATTCAAGGCGACCGCCCATTTGTATGTGAAATGGTAAATCGTTTTTCAAACAAATTATTAGATGCAAAACAGCGTACATTCACTGCAAACCCTGGATTTATGGGTGCACCTAAACGGTGCGATGAAATCAAAGCGATGGTTCAATATTTGAAAGAGCGAAACTTAAGTCCTCATTTTTCGAATGAACCCGACTTTGCTGGATATACTTCATTTTGGTGTAATTCAGAAATCGCTATAGGGAAAATGAATATGGTGGATGGAATAACTATAGGAATAAAAACGACCAAAGGCAAACCCATTTTATTGGAAGATTTGATGGAGGAAAATGAATTGGCAATTTGCCCTATGCGCAATTATGGAATTTATATTCCAGCAGATGAACTATTAAAACGGTTCAAATATCAATGGTTTGCGGTCATGTCTTCTGACGAATTACTCAAAACCAATATGATAGTGACCAAATATTTACGTACAGCTCTCTCAAATGTGGTTGTATTGGATATAGAAGCAATTGATATTCAGGGGTCGAGCTCCAGTGGTCGAGGTAATCGGTCGGGGGAGGGAAGGACGGTGATATCCATATAGGGGGCTTCGCCCCCTTATGATCCCCTGTAGGGGGCATAGCCCCCTACGCCTGACAGGTAAACTTATAATATAATATTTTTAATATTACATTATGATTTTTCTTTGTATTTTTCTAAAATAATAAAAGAGGTAGATGGTGACATTTTTTGTATATTATATGCAGCATATAACCCCGAAATTCCGCTTCCAATAATAACTATATCATATATTTGCGACATATACTATAATAATAAACTATAATAATACAAATCAAATAAACATTATAAAATTGAAAGGCTTTTTAAACATATACACTATACTATTCAACCAACAAGAACTAATATAATCAATCCGACCAATATTCCAAGAATGAACCGTTTAATGACCAATTTTGAGAAGAAAAAGGCACAGTTCCTAGCAAAGGAACACGATTTAGCTGAAAAGGTACGTATAGCAAAAGATGAATATACTGCGGCCAAAGCAGTGGTTAATCTTGCAGCTCCAAGATTTGCAGAGCCATTTGAAATTACAGGAACATATAATTACATTTTAAGTAGAATAACACAATTAAAACGAGAAAAACGGCTAGTATTTAAGCCGCTAGAAAGAACTGCAAAAAAAGCCTTCGACAATTTAAAAAAACAAAGCAAGTATCTAACTGAGCTATTATACAAAAATAAACAACGACTGGTTAGCTTGACATATGCCATCGAAGAAAAACAAAAATTTATGGAAGAGCGAAAATTGACCAATATGATGCCTCTCGCAAAAATCGACAAATTGCCGGAAGATATGGTCTACTATGAGATTGGCGAGTTCTTGACTTATGACAATCAAATCAAGCTGATGATCGCTAAATATAATCCCGTCAAACTACTCCAGCAAATTGGCGGCTTTGCTTTGGTTCAATTACTGCGAACGATAGTGACAGAGCGAGACTATTATAGTGGAATTGACCAAGATAAGGCAAATGCATTATTTGCCGAGCAACCGGAAAATTGGGGTCTTGCTGGTACATGGTGGAGAGTTAGTGTAAAAAGTGAAGGCAATCTTCGAAACAAAATTGTAAACATATTCAATCGCTACAAAAATGATAACCCAAAAGCCTTGTATAAATGGTTCCGACGCCTGGTCATTTTGATTAAACCTGACAAAAACTACAGACGCTCAAGACTTATGGTCCAGCAATTGACTGCTGTGCCAATAATGAATTAGAAGGAAAGAGGTCTTACGGGTTTACGCTACACAGTAAGTCAGCACTATGGTTCCCTAATTTACTCATACCCAACAATTGCAACGCCGTAAATTTATCTTCAAATCCCATTACTTTCGACCATTTACCTTCACTTTTATTTTTACTTTTATAATTCGAGAAAAACCAATAAATATCATCCTTTATTTGATCAGACAATTGATATATATCCCGAATTTCGGTACAATCTTCATCCAGTACACACAATACTTTTTCATCCATCCCTTTTTCATCTTCCATTATTAAAACACCGATAATATGAGCTGAATAAAAGGTATCTTTTTTCAAGTCTTGCCTATCAGTTATAATCAATGCATCTAATTCATCGCCATCAGCTGCTAAAGTATTTGGAATAAATCCATAAGCATATGGATAAAAATATGGATATCGCAAAACTCGGTCTAAATCCAATATTTGACTGGTTTTGTCAAATTCATATTTGAGATTGCTGTGTTTTTCGATTTCGATATAAACGTCCACAATCTCAGTCATATAATAAATGTTTTATATTATATTTATATGAAATTTACGTATTATACACATTTGACCATTATGTTCGATAATTCTGCTCTGGATAGCGTTTACTATAGTGACCCATACATTCTAGTCCACTGCTAAATACACAAAATGGATTACCATATGTTTTCAATATCCAAAATTCAGGGTCCGTATAACCATCTCCAATCACATTTGGTAATGATTTTATATGTGATAATTTTGCCCACCAAAAATTTCCGGAATAATGGTTATGTTTCACATTACATCCATATGTCTCGTATATGTTCAATGCATTTATCGCCAAATTCCATCGTTCTATATTCCAATATAACATTAAATTTATCCAATCAATTACATTTTGCTCTCGTTCTGTGCCAAAATGCCGTAATCCTTTTGTATGTAAATAATAATATAGGGTAGATGGGTCATCATGAAATGATTGTTTGTGCATATGTAATAATGTAGGTCTTTCATATTCTGATGATTTTCCTATATATATTATTTTAATTTTAGGGTCATGTAATCGTTCATCATCAATTAGTATACCATCATTATTTACAATTCCACAACGTATTTCAGTCGTTTTTTCATATAATCCATGTGTTTTTAATCGTGACATTGACATATCAAATGACCTTTTCCAACCATCTATTTGACAAATATGAAAATATCCAATTATAATTGAATTATTTAAATCGTTTGATAGAGGTTTTGATAGAGGGTTTGATAGAGGTTTTGATAGAGGGTTTGATAGAGGTTTTGATAGAGGGTTTGATAGAGGTTTTGATTGAGGTTTTGATTGAGGGTTTGATAGAGGTTTTGATTGAGGTTTTGATTGAGGTTTTGATTGAGGTTTTGATTGAGGGTTTGATTGAGGGTTTGATAGAGGTTTTAAAATATTTTGTATAATTAATTGGCTCGAAATATTTTGTACAATTTTAGATTTTTGAATTACTTGATTTTTTGTAATTATTGATGATTTTTGTAATAACTTTTCTTTTTGCTGTGCTAATTGTTTTTGAAATTGTAATTGTTTTTGTTGATGAAAAATATTTTGATACATTATTTATAATTTAATCATATAACAATTTTAATATTTTTACACTACACATCATAGTAAATACGTAGGATTTACTATGAAATTCTTGGTATACATTTATTGTACTACTGCACAGTGGTACGATAGAGGTTAATATATAACGTTATCATGTGCAGTGCACTGTCGTGCAGTAAATGCACAAAGGTGTAAAAAGTATAAATATTCAAGGGTGCACATGAATAATTCGTCATAGATATACACCGATGAAGATTTAAATCAACACACCCACCTTTGGCGGGCGCACGTTTTAATTCATTTATCGGTAACGTTGCCCTTAAACAAATAAATAGGATGCTAATGCTTCGCATTAGCGTCCGGATTTAACCTTTATCGTACCACTGCGCAGTAAATGACACATGTGTCATTTGCTGCGCAGTACTACGATAAATGTATACTTTTAATATTTTATGACTAAGCGAAGTAAGTGGATGTTCGCTCGCAGAGCGAACATTTACCACTGCGTGGTTATAAAATATCAAGTAATACCAATCATTTCATAGTAAATCCGTAGGATTTTATTTGGTATTATAAAGGTTAAATCTTCAATGGTATAAAATATATAATTATATAATATAATTTATATAATTATAATGAATTGCATTTTTATCTGTATTTTTAATCAAGAAAAATATGTAGAAATGAGTTATTTACTTTTAGAAAGTATATTTATTTATGGAAAATTAAATGAAAATACACAAATTTTAATTTACACATCAACTCCATTTGTAAACATGATAAAACAAAAATATTGGTTTAATAATGACAAAATATTATTTGAAATAAATGACACATATAATAATATTGATACCGCATGTAAATCCAGATTAGACATATTTAATTTACCATCTGTATCAAATTACAATAAAATACTTTATTTAGATACTGATATTTTAATAAAAGATGATATTATTAAAATATTCAATATTTGTAAAGACGATATCTTATATGTATTAGAAGAAGGGCAACTAACAGATGAAAATCACTATTATGGTGGAAATACATTGTTTATGAATGAAATAAATAATTATGCCGATAAATCAGCATTTACAAGTGGCATATTATTATTTAATAATTGTGAAAAAATAAAGAATTTATTTAATAAGATAAAAGAAGATATTATAAATCGACCATATTTTTTTGAATGTTATGACCAGCCATATATAGTATATAATGCATTCAAATATAATTTATATAATAATAAATTATTGAAATCATTTGTAATAAATAATGATAATAATATTAATAGTGATAAAGTAATTCATCATTTTCCTGGTGGACCTGGCATATATCAACATAAAATCAAACAAATGGATGTATTTTTAAATGAATTAAATAAACAACATTTTAAAAGTGGAATGAAAATATATGATGTCAAGTCACTTCCAAAAAAAAACACTTCATTATCATTGGTTGGTCTATGTGTATCTTACAATTATTATGATACGCTTAAATTTATGCTACCAGTTAATTGTTTACATTTTGAAAAAATGTACTTAATAACGCAAGAAGATGATACTGAAACCATTAATTTTTGCAAAAAATTTGATAATATAAATGTACTATTTTACAATTTTAAGAATAATAATCATAGTTTTGATAAATATGGAGCATTAAATTCTGCTCAAAAAATAGCATATGAAGAATATCCAGAAAGTTGGTATTTAATAATTGATAGTGATATTATTTTGCCAAATAATTTTATAGATATTTTATTAAAAGAAGATTTAAATTCGGAATGTATATATGGAGCAATTCGAAATAATGTTTTAAATACTTCCGAATTATTAAATAAAAAACAAATTATGAATACTGATGAAAATATAAATTGGGTATTTAATAATATTTTACATTGGAAAAATAATCCTCCTTCAATATTGGGCTGTTTTCAATTATATAAAACAAAATATATATATCATCGCGATATAGACAATGCAGGTTGGGGAGATTATTATTTTGGACATGATAATTTTAATTTATTTTGCAACTTAGATAATATTTTGTATTTTCATTTGGGTCAATCAGGATTAAATTGGTCGGGTAAAGTCGTTCCTTTTATAGATGATATTAAAATTTCATTGAATAATATTTATTATAATTGTTATAAAAATTTTAATAATATCTATTATGATAAAACGTGCCAAGTTATAAAATATGGAAATAGTAAAAATATAGATGATGATATTTGGACCTGTTCCGAAAAAATGCGTTATGATATATACAATTTTTTTAAAAACAAATCAGATTTAGAACTGGCCGAAATAGGTGCACATAAAGGGTTTTCTACAAAAATATTAGCAAATATATTTTCCAAAGTGTATGCAGTTGATAATAGCATTGAATGGACGAATTTTAGTAAAAATCTTAATAAAGATGCAACAAATATTGAATATGTAATGTTAGATATTTATAAAGATAGTTGGACCATTTTACCGAATGATATACAAGTATCTTTTATAGATGCAGACCATAGTTACAATGGATGTAAAAGTGATATTTTAAATTCTATAAAACAGTTTACCAAATTACAATACATTATTTGCGATGATTATGGTGTTTGGCCAGGCGTTAAACAAATTATAGATGAGTTAATCAAAAATAAAACTTTAATATTTGAAAAATTTATCGGAATAAATAATGTACCTGGACCAAATGGTATTGTTAAAAATGTAAATGAAGGTATTATTTGCAGTATAAATAACAAAAATAATTCATTATTTACTCCTTTACGCATTAAAAATGTGCACGGTAATGTTGTAATTCCTCTGGTAAATGATTTAAATATGCAATGGTACAAAGCTAATCAACCATCTAAAAATGGTCGTAATAAAATCAAAATGTCTTTGGTTAACTTTTATAATACCAAATAAAATCCTACAGATTTACTATGAAATGATTGGTATTATTTGATATTTTATGACCACGCAGTGGTAAATATTACACCTTTTCGCATTACTACGTAGTAAATGCGCAAAAGCAACGTTACCTTTCACTCATTTTCTACGTAGTAATGAGAAAAGGTGTAAAGGTTAACATATAGAAAACTATTTTGTACATATTGTATAAACAATAATAAAGTAGTAAATTGTTATATAAATAATTCAATCATGAAAATTGTATTATTTTCGCCGTCATCTACCACTCTAGCTAGTTCATGCCAAGATAATATCCATTTATTCACGCAATTTTTCATACATCGTGACCCGGCTCGAAACCAAGAATTACAATTTTGTTTGCGTAAAAATGCACAAAATCCATTAATACATAAAATTCATTTATTGGGTGAACGCATTTATACTAAATCAGAATTAGGACTAGATGTTTCATCGAAAAAACCGAATTTATTTGGCAAAATTGTGCAAACAGTTATCGGACGTCGTTTACGTTTCCAAGATGTATTTTCTTATATTCGTAAAGCTACACCTCCTATACCCGGATATCATATACTAGCCAATTCAGATATTTGTTTTGCGCAAGATACATTAACAAATCTGCAAAAAAGTGATATTCATTTGTCCAAGAAAATGTACGCGCTTTTGCGGTTTGAATATAATGCGACTGACCCAACCAAATCTCCCATATTTGGTCCTCGATTTGATAGCCAAGATACTTGGATATTCCATTCTAATTTTCCGATAAATTTACCTTCTGAAAAGGCGTTTGGATTTGAATTCGGTCGACCCGGTTGTGATAATAAAATGATTTATTTGGCAAAAATATTGGGTTATGAAGTTTTAAATGACCCTTTTTTTATTAAGACGTATCATGTACATAAAAATCCGATACGTGATTATGGATTAAAAGATGTTTTGGCTCAACCATGGGCAATCGTTGTTCCCACAAATGCTAATCCACATTTACTTCCACATTCGCTCGGTATTGATTTATCTAAAATCAGTTTAGCTACTCGCAATTTTCAAGATGTACAGTTTGACGATAATAAAGTATTATATGACTATATTTTGGGCAAAATGGTTTCTGGGAAAAATTTTATCATACCTCGCATTTCGGGAATTGAGAACAATTTTGCAGTATTTGGCAAAATTATACGCGATAATGGACCGTCAAATACAGGACAATTATTGCAATATATACAACAAGTTACATATGCGATGAAAAATAATGCAGGTATTAAATTATCTTCAATGCAATCCGTCATGCAATATTCGGAACACTATTTGAAGGCATTTGACCATTGTGAAATCTTGGCGGGTTGGGATGTTCAAGGCAATTATATTGGACACATTGCACAATCACATGAATATATTAAACAAAACTATTGCTCTAGTAAATTTACTAGAAGAATGGTTTGGGCATTGGCCCTGGATATTTTTCATTATATATATTCGACACCTTGGACATTGGCATTGCGAGGTAAACGCATATTAATTATATCTCCATTTGAAGAAACTTTGCGTGAAAAAATACCTATTAGGTCCAAGATTTACGGTATAGATTTGTTTCCAGACTGTGAAATCACGACTATTCGACCACCGCAAACACAGGCGAATGAAAATGGAGATGATTTTATCATTGAGCTTGAACGATTTAAGTCCAGATTGGATGCCATTAAAGATACATATGATGTTGCTTTAGTGTCTTGTGGTGGATATGCAAATCCAGTATGCGCGTATTTATATGAATGTGGTAAATCGGCGATGTATGTGGGAGGTGTATTACAAATGTACTTTGGAATTCTTGGACAAAGATGGTTAAAAGAACGGCCAGATATTGTTCGATTATATTTGAATGAACATTGGTCTAGACCTAAAAATAGCGAAAAGCCGACGGGGTTTGATAAAGTGGAGGGGGGGTGCTACTGGTAAGGGAACCTACGGTTCCCTTATAATCCCTCCCTTATAATCCATACCTACCATTATAATCCTTTACCCTTACAACATTTTATGTCTTATATTTTTCTAATATAAATATATAAGACGGCTTATTTATAATATTAAAACTCATATGCAGATTAATCCAAATGCATATGACGAAAAGGTAAAAGAAATGATTGGTAAAAAATCTGACGTAAATACATTAAATATAGGTACAAGTTTGGGTACTATAACATTAGGTAAAAAGGTAGTATTTAATCGAAAAACCAAAAAAAGAGTGCATGGACCAACTAGTCCGACTGGTCGTACTAGTCCAACGATTCATAACATCACTCGCAAAAATAGTCCAACTATTCCCGGTCGTCTCAATGAAAAGTTTATCGACATATTAGATGAATTGGCAAAATATATGGTAAAAAAGGGCGAACATTTTCGTGCAAGAGCATATCAAAAAGCCCAAGAAACTATTATTTTATATCCCAATGAAATTACATCCGAAAATTACAATGAATTGAAATCTTATCCAGGAATTGGCGAAACAATTATGCATAAATTCAAAGAATATGTTATGACTGGAACCTTAGCAGTCTTGGAAAGAGAACGAGCAAATCCTGCCAATATTTTGGCCGAGATTTACGGTGTAGGTCCTAAAAAAGCCAAAGAACTTATTGAAAAAGGTATTAAGACGATTGACCAATTGAGAGAAAGACAGGATGAATTATTAAACCAGGTTCAACGAGTAGGATTGAAATATTATGAAGATATTTTGAAACGCATTCCTAGGTATGAAATTGATGAATATAATAAGATATTTCAGCGCGAATTTACAACATCACCCCTAGCAAAATATGAAATCGTGGGTAGTTACAGGCGCGGTGCGAAATTATCAGGCGATATTGATGTCATAATAACCTCAAATGATAAAGCCGACTTTAAACAATTTATTGACCGTTTAGTTGAAACTAAAAAGATTGTTGAAGTATTATCTCGCGGCGAAAGCAAATGTTTAGTTATCATGAAATTGGGTTCAGGGTCGAAAGTAGTGGCCAGACGTGTTGATTTTTTATATTGCAGTCCAGAGGAATATCCATTTTCAGTACTGTATTTTACGGGAAGCAAAATATTCAATACTGTAATGCGTGGTCGAGCACTTTCTTTAGGATATTCTTTGAATGAGCATGGCCTATATCGAATGGTTAGTAAACAAAAAGGTGCAAAAGTGGACCACCATTTTGCCGATGAAAGGGCGATATTTGCCTTTTTGAAAATGGAATATAAAAGTCCCGAAGAGAGGGTTGATGGGCGTTCCGTAGTAGCATTACCGGGTTCGCCCAAAGTTGAACGATTACCGGATATAGCTGTAGTACAATTACCTAAACCACCAATGAATACTAATGTAGATGAATTACCGACTGATGCAGCAGATGAATTGCCGACTAATACTAAAGCTAAACTTGATGCTAAATCAGACCTTAAATTGGCGAAAGAGAAAATGAAAGAAACTGCAAAATTAGAAAAATTGGCTAAAAAAGAAGCAGAAAAAATAGAAAAAGAAGCGGTTAAAAAATTAGAAAAGGAACTGAAACATAAGGATAAACTAGAAAAAGTAACCCGAAAAAAACGAGAATTACTTATAAAAACGGTTGGTACTAAATCGCCAAAAGCTGCTAGAAAAACGAAAAAACAAATAAAAATCGACGCAAATGTAATAAAAACAACGGAAGATCATAAAGTAACTCCAAAAATGTCCAATATCGGTATTATTTCTGGTCATAAAACAGATAACCCCATATTTACCGCTATACACAATTTCCGAACACATGGAATAGACGTATTGGCCGGATTAAATGAAGACACTCTTGCACAAATGATAGTTGTTTCAAGTGATAAATATTATAATTTGACGGAAGATGACCAAACCGTATATTTGACTGATAGTGAATACGATATTTTGAAAGAATATATCGAACAAAAATATCCGCGAAACCAAGCAATTGTCGAGGTCGGAGCTCCCATTACTGGCCGAAATAAAGTACAATTGCCATATCAAATGCCATCGATGGATAAAATTAAACCGGATAGTGATGCATTGGCAAGTTGGAAACGCAAATATCATAATTCATGCACCATTTCATGCAAATTGGATGGAGTGAGTGGACTGTATAGTTGTGAAGGGTCTTCTCCTAAATTATATACGCGCGGAAATGGTACAGTTGGCCAAGACATCAGTCATCTTATTCCATTTTTGGATTTGCCAGTGGAAAAAGGATTGGTCGTCAGAGGTGAATTCATTATGGCCAAATCGACATTCACATCAAAATACGCCGATAAATTCGCAAATGCTAGAAATTTGGTCGCCGGAGCAATTAATCGATTATTAGCCGACGATAAAACGCGCGATATTGATTTTGTTGCATATGAGATTATTCGACCTATTATGAAACCGAGTGACCAAATGGCTAAATTGTTGGAAAAACGGTTCAAAACAGTTCGCCACCTCAATAAAGACAATGCGCAAATCACGAATGAAAGTTTATCGGACATATTGTTAAATTGGCGACAAAATTACGAATATGAAATCGACGGAATAATAGTGACCGATGACCAAATACATCCAAGAGCTACAGGTAATCCGGACTATGCTTTTGCATTTAAAATGGCGATTTCCGGACAATCGGCCGAAACTATGGTCACTGATGTGGTTTGGACGGCCAGTAAAGACGGATTTTTAAAACCCATTGTGCATTTCAATCCGGTTTCATTGAGTGGTGTGAATATTCGAAAAGCCACTGGAATTAATGGTGCATTTATTGAAAGCAATCGTATAGGTCTTGGTTCAATCGTTGAAATTATTCGAAGTGGGGATGTTATACCGAAAATAGTGAAGGTCGTTTTGCCAGCTGAACGTCCATTGATGCCACAAGTTCCATATAAATGGAATGAAACACATATCGACGTTTTATTAGAAAATCCAGAAAACGATGAAACTGTGCAAAACAAAAATATCGCAAAATTCTTCAAAGATATCGAAGTTGAAGGATTAGGTCCGGCTAATGTAGAAAAAATAATAAAAGCAGGGTTTGACACTATTCCTAAAATAATTGCTATGTCCGAGGCCGATTTTAAAGTGGTTGAAGGATTTCAAAGTAAAATGGCGAAAAAAATACATGAGGGTATTCGTACTCAATTAGACAAGGCGAATATAGTCACTATTATGGCTGCATCCAATATAATGGGACGCGGATTTAGTACTAAAAAGATTGCCATGATTTTGGAACAATATCCGGATATTTTGGTATCGGTCGAACCCGAACAAACTAAAATCCAAAAATTGAGCGACATCGAAGGAATGTCCAAGAAGACGGCGGGTCCATTTATTCAACAAATACCCGATTTTTTGGGATTTTTGGATGAGTGCGGACTACACATGGAAAAAGGTGTAAAAGGAAAAGTCGAGGCAGGTAAAGTTGATGCAGGTAAAGAAGTAGGAAAAACGAAACCCTTGGCTAATACAATGATATCATTGACAGAGCAAATAGATATTAGCCATCCATTATATAAAAAAACAATTGTATTTAGTGGTGGTCGAGATAAACCGTTCGAAGCAATATTAACTAAATTAGGAGCAAATATTGGTTCAGCTATTAGTCGTAATACTTTTGCATTAATTACGCCGGATACAGAAAGTAATACAGGGAAGGTAAAATCAGCACGTGATTTAGGTGTACCAATATATAATCTAGCCGATTTCAGAGTAAAATATATTGTGTAGAATATAATAATTATATAATTATATAATTATTATATATCATATATAATTATTATATGATATATTTTATTATAACTACATCTATATTCAATAATTGCACTATAAGAAAAGGTCAATATATTAAAGCAATTAATAAATTAAAACAAATAATACAAGATTTAGTTTTTGAAAATTACAAAATTATCATTGTTGAAAATAACGGAAAAAGAAATACATTTTTAAATATGTTAGATTGTGAAGTATATTATACTAAAAATAATTTTAAAAAAAAAGCTAATAAGGGTTTAAAAGAATTACAAGATATTTTAGATTGTATAGACAAATACAATATTAATGATACTGATTTCATTGTAAAAATGACAGGTAGATATATTTTGGATGATAATAGTGAATTTATGAATATTATTAAAAATATACATAATACAAATTATGATTGTGTAATAAAATACGGACCTTATTTTGAACCAGTAAATTATAAAATGGATGATTGTATTACAGGATTAATAGGGATGTCTTGTTTATATATAAAACAAATTGAAAAACCTAATGAAAACGAATGTGTTGAATGGAAATGGGGTAAAGTTACAAATTTAATAGATGATAACAAAATATATATAGTAAATACCTTGGGTATAAATATATGTCCGGGTTCTAATAAGTATTTTAAAGTTTAATTGGCGTAATTACATATTTAATAAACATAATATAATAAAGATAATATACATAAATCCAAATTTGATTATAATGTATATTTTAAATGAATTCAACCAATACTATCAAAACATATATTTGTGGATGTGTTCGAAATTGCGCCGAACATTTGCCGGCCGTATTTGCAAATATTGAAAAAATTGCGGAATTATTTGATGATTATCATATTGTGATGGCATATGACCAATCAACTGATATGTCTCTTCGTGTATTATGTGATATAAAAAAACGCATACCGAAATTGGAAATATTGGTAAATCGTAAATTATTAAATGATTTTCGGACCGAAAATATTGCCAATGCCAGAAATGAGTTATTGCAGTATATGCGCAAACGGCGAGAAAACTCAATAAACTCAGATTTTAATTATTTTATTATGATTGATATGGATGATGTTTGCGCAGGTAAAATGAATTTGGATGTTTTGCGAAAACATATCGATATTGAAAGAAATATGAATAAATCAAATAAATCAAATAAATCAAATAAATCAAATAATACAGTTAAATTATGGGACGCCCTTTCATTCAATCGTGATATTTACTATGATGCATGGGCACTTTCAATTGGACCATATGCATTCAGTTGTTGGCATTTTCCAAATGGCGGTGAAATTGTACGTATAATACGTGAATATATACAAACTAAATTGGCAGAAATTTCCGGTTCTGAAGAGCCTAATAAATTATTGGAATGTATGTCAGCATTCAATGGATTTGCAATATATCGAATGTCTAAATTTGAAAATGTGCAATATGAGTGGTCAGTTGCAAAAAATATTGAAATAATATCGCCGGAATTAATTGAAAATATGGCTAAAGTAGTTGAACAACCTTTATCATTACATAGACCAGATGATTGTGAACATCGGTATTTTCATATACGAGCAACACAACTAAACGGTGCGCGTATATGTATTTCTCCAGACTATTTATTCACAGATAAGGCAACTTAGACCGATATCTACGCCTTATGTTTACCAACCGTTTTCAAACTGCGAGAAGACCTACGTTTGGATGTTTTTTTGACATATCCGAATTTACCTTTTTCGGCAAAATATCCCGCTTTCTCTAAACGTCTTTCTTTCTTGGCCGTTTTATGTTTATTGGCTGAAACAATTCGTCCCCATTTATTCATCATTAATTGACTTCGCACTAAATTCCCTTCAGTTTTATATGCAGTTCCATTCCAAACTTGCTGTCTAGAGCCAAAGAGCTCTGGATAAGATTTTCCACTGATGGTATATTTTCCAGTTGTTGGATTACGCACAGGTCGTTTCATTTATTATATATTGTATATACACAAAATATAATAATTGTAGATAAATCATTGTTTTGTACATAAAAATCGGGTATAAGATGCTTGTTGTGGCTGATTTTGTATTGGTCCTGCACTCTGAGATTGATTAAAATAAACTGTTTGTACATTAGCATATTTAACCGGATTAGCTATACCGGTATTTGGATTTTTTAAATTACACATTGGATATTTATAAAAATTAGTTGAATTTTTGGCAACATTTGAATACTTCATGCGACAACTCATTTGGGGGTCATTACTACCAGTTTTTAACAATTTGTAATTAACTATATTTGGATTTACATTTATACTAAACATATTTGGTCTAAATCCAGCCATGATATTTCGCCGATTATGCGAATTCACTACCATTTTATATTTAATATAGGTAAATATAAAATAGGAAGGGTCGTATCAGTCCTATAGATGTTGACACCAATATGTACTAAAACACTGTATTTTCGCTTGAACTAATGGCTGTAATACAGGTATTTTTTTACTTGCAAATGTTTCCATACCCGGTGTCATACGAATATATTGACCATAAGCCATTTTTTTACTAATACCTGTATAATTGCAACTGTGTTTCAACGTTTGATATTTGATTTGCTCTTGTGTTTGTGTGTCGCACATCATTTGACATTGACACACATCAACGTCATTATCATCGCAATAATATTCATCACAGTTTTGTGAACCGTGATCAGAAATCGTATCAGAAGTCGTATCAGAAGTCGTATCAGAAATATGAGAAACCTTATTTGGACCTTTATTCAAATTATATTTAAATCCGTGTCTACGCCTTAATCTAAACATTTTATATAAAAATCGGTATATTATATTATAGTAATTTCACAAAATAATTTATTCAATAAAATTGAAGCATTCATATCAATATAAATATACTGCACAATACTGTAATAGTAATATCAATAACAATATTAACATGGCAAAATCATTGGCTAAATCATTGTCAAATACAATGCTATCGGCCGTAGATGCTTCAAACAATGCACTCGCTCAGCAGTATCAACGCAAAACTGACAAACAGCATATTCTCGACAATCCCGACACTTATATCGGCTCTGTTGAAAATGTCGACTCGGAAATGTGGGTATATGATGAGCTAACTCAACGCATCGTCTTAAAACAAATCGAATATATTCCCGGCCTATACAAACTATTTGACGAAGGCATCGTTAATTGTCGCGACCATGTCATGCGAATGGTACAATCGCCTCTTTTGGAAAAACAATTCGTATCATTCATCAAGACCACCGTCGCTGAAGACGGATTGATTACCATGTCGAATGATGGAAATGGTATCGATATTGCTAAACATCCAGAGTATGATATGTGGATCCCCGAAATGATTTTCGGTCATTTGCGTACATCGACGAATTATGACAAGACGGAGAAGAAAATCGTCGGTGGTAAAAATGGGTTTGGGTTTAAACTCGTCCTCATTTGGTCTACTTATGGTCGCATTGAAACTGTCGACCATATTCGAGGGTTGCGATACATCCAAGAATTCCACAACAATTTAGACACCATTAGTCCGCCGACAATAACTAAAGTCGCCAAATCGACCAAACCATATACTACTGTGTCATTCCGACCAGATTATCGGCGTCTCGGTATTCCCGGCTTGACTGAGGATATGGTAGCCCTCTTTAAGAAACGTGTATTTGATATTGCCGCCGTCACTGACCATTCTATCAAGAAAGTCCGCGTATTGTACGGTGAAGTTCCAACACCCGTCAAGAATTTCCAACAATATGTCGACTTATATGTCGGAGATAAAGCCGAGACAAAACGTGTATATGAGCAGTCAGATGAGCGCTGGGAATATGCAGTGGCGTTGTCGTCATCTCACGAATTCACCCAAGTATCATTTGTCAACGGCATTTGCACATTCAAGGGTGGCAAACATGTCGACTATATTATGGGCCAGCTCACTCGCAAGTTGAGCGAATATATCGAGAAAAAGAAAAAGGTCAAGGTGACACCCACGGCTATTCGAGAGCAACTCATCCTCTTCTTGCGTTGTGACATTGAAAATCCCTCATTCGATAGTCAAACCAAGGATTTTATGAATACACCCGCCAATAAATTCGGCTCATCTTGCACCGTCTCTGATGCTTTCGTCGAGAAGGTTGCCAAAATGGGTGTTATGGACGTAGCATGTTCGTTGACGGAAGCCAAAGAGAACCGCTTAGCCAAGAAAACGGACGGTGTCAAAACCAAAACAATTCGCGGTATTGCCAATTTCATTGACGCTAATAATAGTGGAACGGTGCAATCGCCCAGCTGCATTTTAATATTGTGTGAGGGATTGTCGGCCCTCTCCGGTATTGTCAGTGGCCTGTCGAGCGAAGACCGCAACACGATTGGTATTTATCCCCTAAAGGGAAAATTACTAAATGTGCGAGGCGAAGCTATAAAAAAGGTGGCCGAAAACAAGGAAATCGCGGATATCAAGAAAATATTGGGCCTAGAAACCGACCGCGAATACAAAACGCTGACCGACGTCCACCAATATTTGCGATATGGCAAAATCATGATTATGACGGATCAGGATTTGGACGGTTCGCATATCAAAGGTCTGTGTATCAATCTGTTTCATTGTGAATGGGCCGGCTTGGTCCAAATACCCGGGTTCATTTCATTCATGAATACTCCGATATTGCGGGCAAAGCGAGGCCAACAGACCCTCCATTTCTACAATGACGGCGAATATTTGGACTGGAAGGAAGGACTGGGTCCAGCAGCAGTGGCCGGTTGGATTATCAAATATTTTAAGGGTTTGGGAACGTCGACATCGGCTGAATTCAAGGAGTATTTTGCCAATAAGAAAATCGTGGATTTTGTCCATACTGGTCCAATGAGTGATGACACCATAGACAAGATATTCAACAAGAAGCGCGCCGATGACCGCAAAGTATGGCTCGAGAATTATGACAAGACGGCGTATTTGGACACGAGCCATGCCTCCGTCCAGTATGAGCAGTTTATGGACAGGGAAATGATACACTTTAGCACATATGATTGTGCGAGGTCTATTCCGAACATGGTCGACGGCTTGAAAATCTCGCTCCGTAAAATTCTGTTTAGCGCATTCAAACGCAGGCTGACGAGTGAAATCAAAGTCGCACAATTCTCCGGTTATGTTTCTGAGCACAGTGCATATCATCATGGTGAGGCATCACTCAATGGTGCTATTGTCAATATGGCGCAGAATTTCGTCGGCTCTAACAATATTAATCTGCTGGAGCCTAATGGTCAGTTTGGCACGCGTCTGCACGGTGGTAATGACAGTGCATCGGAGAGATATATCTTCACACAACTCAATCCATTGACGAGAGCCATATTTCCAGAGGCAGACGATGCGGTCTTGACATATTTGGACGACGATGGAACGATGGTCGAACCTGAGTTCTATGCACCGATTATTCCCTTTGCATTATTGAATGGTATTTCGGGTATTGGGACAGGATTTTCGTGTAATATTCCGGCATTCCATCCTAAACAAATTATTGCGTATTTGCAGAGCAAATTAGTGGGTTCTAATTCTTCTGAGAGAGGTTCAGGTTCAACTGAATTCGTACCCTATTATGAAGGGTTCAAAGGACCGATTAGCAAACTGTCTGACCAGAAATATTTGATTAAGGGATTATATCAAAAGGTCGGCGAAGACCGAGTTCGAATTGTAGAATTGCCCGTTGGAACATGGACAATGCCTTATATCACGATGCTCGAAGGTCTGATGGATGGCGGGGTCGATAAGGCTGGTAAGAAATTGGCTCCTGAAATCAAAGATTTCACATCATTGTGTACGGAAGTGGCCGTTGATATTACGGTAACGCTACCCAAAGGCAAATTGGTCGAATTGGAAGCCGCAGTTGACCCATTAACGGGGGTCAATGGCCTGGAGAAATTGCTCAAACTCAGTACCACGATTTCCACGACAAATATGCACATGTTTAATCACGAATTTAAATTGCACAAATATGCCAGTGTCGAAGAAATCATCGATGACTTTTATCATATTCGATTGGCCACATATGGCAAGCGCAAGGCGCATTTAGTCGATGAATTTAGGAAGCGATTGGTCAAATTATCTAATCGCGCCAGATATATTTTGGCGACATTAGATGGGTCAGTCGATTTACGCAGAAAGACGGCTGTGCAGGTGGTCGAACTATTGACTACTCTCAAGTTCGACATTTTAGATGGCGACTTCAAATACTTGATTAAAATGCCGATGGACTCGGTCACTCAAGAAAACGTCGAACAAATTATGAAGGAGAAGGGGGAGGCAGAGGCCGAGTTGGCCAAATTATTAGCTACTAGTTTAGAAACGATGTGGTCTGTCGAGTTAACCAATTTATCGAAAGAGTATGATGCATACAAATTGAAACGCGAACGTATACAGGCTGGAGCAGTGGGTACCGCGGCAAAACCGACATCAGCAAAAGGTGGCGGCGGTGCGAAGAAGGTGGTGAAAGCCAAATAAATATTCTCAATAACGATTTTACAAAATTACTATATTATTTTCAAAATATATTATAACTTACAATTATTTTATTTGTAGATACATGAAAATTGCATTTTGTTTTTTAATTTATGATGAAATTAATCATGAAGAATTGTGGTATCGTTTTTTTAAATCAGTCGACCCTAATAAATATTCCATATATATTCATTATAAAACACAAAAACTGTTAAAATATTTCGAAAAATATAAATTACCAAATTGTATTCCTACCAAATATGCTGATGTATCATTAGTTCATGCGCATAATTTATTATTTCGTACTGCATTTGAAAGTGACCCAAGAAATTATAAATTTATCAATTTAAGTGGAGCATGTATTCCATTAAAATCATTTGACCATATTTATAAGTTTTTAACAAAAGACCACTTTGGATATTTTAATATGCATTTATTATCATCATATTATCCAAGATATAATAAGTTATTAAATAAATTTCCAATTCAATCTATTTTGAAATCATGTGAATGGTTTATTTTAAATCGAGACTTGGTAAAAATATTAGCATATGTAGATACATATATAATAAATAATTTATATAATGCAATTTATGCTCCCGAAGAAAGTTATTTTATTACATTTATAAAAAAATATAATATGGAAAATCAAATTAAAACTACATATCATGAGTCTGACAATTCAACCACATTTACATGTTGGCAACACACTATGAATTATAAATATGCAAATAAAAATATAAGAGGTTTGAAAAATTATGAAACAATTACTACTGATGAAATTGCGCATTTATTACAGTCGCCCGCATTATTTGGTCGAAAATTTAATAAAAATTGTACCATAACAAATTTACCTAATATAAATTTTGATACTTATATATATAATCGTTTATCTGAATATGTACATAATTATATTGGAATTATAGGTATTGCTAATAAATCATTTCAATGTAATATTTTACCTTTACACCTTTCGGCGTTTGAAATGGAAAAAGGTGTAAAAAACAATAATACAATAATCAATTCAATATCATCATTTGAACCAAAAATAACACATCATGCACCTAAAATAATACATAATAATAATCATGTTAGACCTTTGCATATTGAAAATGTAAAAAAAAAACAAAAACCTAAATATAGTAAAATGCGAATGTATAATTTATAAGAGTTAATGTATAATTAATATAAATATTTCAGTTATCAATATTTATATTTTGATATAAATGTCTAAAGTAGCATTCATTACTGGAATTACTGGTCAAGACGGTTCTTATTTGTCCGAGCTATTATTAGATAAAGGGTATTTTGTTCATGGGCTTATTCGTCGTGCATCTTTGATTAATACCGAACGTATCAAACATATTTTCGATAATTCCAAACTCAAATTGCATTACGGAGATATGACTGATGGTTCTTGCTTATATATGTGTTTAGCAAATATCAAAACATTGTATCCCGATATGACTGTGTTGGAAGTCTATAATTTGGCGGCACAATCTCATGTCAAGGTGTCTTTTGAAATGCCCGAATATACCGCTGACACTGATGCATTTGGTACTCTCAAAATATTAGAGGCCATTAGGTCGAATGGACTATGCAATATTGCCCGGTTTTATCAAGCATCCACAAGTGAATTGTATGGCTTAGTCCAAGAAACCCCGCAATCTGAAACCACACCGTTTTATCCTCGTTCACCCTATGGTGTTGCCAAATTATATGGATATTGGATTGTAAAGAATTATAGAGAGGCATATGGAATGTATGCGTGCAATGGAATATTATTTAATCATGAGTCGGAACGGCGTGGACATAATTTTGTTACACGTAAAGTGACACTTGGACTTGGTAAGATTTTGCTCGGAGAAACGGATAGATTAGTGATGGGTAATATTGATAGTTTGCGTGATTGGGGACATGCCAAGGATTATGTTGAGGGAATGTGGCGCATTTTGCAACAAGAATGCCCATCAGATAATAGTAAAGATAAAAGCAAATGGTTGCCCGAAGACTTTGTTTTGGCTACTGGCAAAATGCATACTGTTCGAGAATTCATTGAGCGAGCTTTCAGTTTGCGTGGGTTTCAGATTAAATGGAGAGGTGAAGGTGTCGAGGAAGTTGGATATGATGAGACGACTGGTCGAGAATTGGTTTTTATCGATGCCAAGTACTTTAGACCGACAGAGGTGGAGTTGTTGTTGGGAAATGCGAAGAAAGCCAAGACAATGTTGGGATGGGAACCCCAGATTGGGTTTGATGAATTAGTGGAGAGGATGGTTGCAGCTGATTGCTAGAACTATATAATAATAAATTTAAAGATATTATTATAATACTATATGAAATTATGTCAATTAAACGCAAATCGCAAACATATGCATTCGGTCAAAAAACAAATACTCAATCTAAATTTGATGACGAAGATACAAATTTAAGATTAAAATGGAATAAAGATTTTAATGAAAATAAAATACAGTTGGGCAATATTACACCAAATCGAAAAGGACCTAAACATAATAATGAACGCAAAAATCGCGAAGTAATATTAAATGAAAAGAATGAAATCGAAATAGTAGAAACGTGTCTTTGTTGTGGAGAAATTAAACCAATTACTCCATTATATTGGAGTTATAATTTTACATTAGGTAAAATTAAAAATATAGACAGACCAAGTGGAATGGAGTCAATAACAAATGGAGATAGTGAAGGGTGTAGATGTTGTCGTAATAAAGTACAAGATAAGCGACGAGAAAATATTGATGAATATATCAGAATATTACTTCATACCTATCCACATCTAACCAAAGAATGGTATGTTTCTATTCCAAACATATGTGCAATTAGTAATATACAAATTATTGATAAACATGGAGTTGATTGGAGAATTAGTATTCAAAATAATGGATTAACTAATGAACATTTTCCTGAAAGTTGTGTTAAAATAGCATATGAATTTAATGTTCAAGAACAAAATGCTATACCAAATTTGATTGAATGTTGGAAAGAAGCATTTAAATTAATAATACAAGAATTAATTAGTCCAACAGATACAACTAGTTTAATCGATGAAATAAACAAACGGTGGCATAATTCTCCGATGGAAAATGGGGTCATTGTGCCAAGTACAATTATTGATAATGGTAAACACATGAGAAATCCGGAATATAGTAAATTATATAATAATAAACATTTAAAAGCAATTATAAATGGATTAGCATTTAGATATAAACATGCCGATAAAATTAGTAAAAGAAATCCAGAAACTGCTGGTATTTGTTTAAATAAATATCAAATATATAATAAATTAATTAATTCCAAAGCTAGGTGTGGTCATACTGGTATCCCATTTTCATTAAATAGAGATGATTGGCGATATTTTAGTTTAGAACGAATTGATAACAATTTAAATCATACAGATGAAAATACTGTTTTAGTATGCAGAATGTTTAATACTGCAGGACAATTAAATAGACACAAAATTCTTACTGCATTATTATCTCAAATACATATACCTCTTTCAAATGAAATTAAAACACGAATACAAAATATATTAGATAATAATTTTTGATAAATAACTCATTCCACCGTCACAACTTTTGCCAAATTCCGAGGAAAATCCGGATTAATCCCCCGAATATTAGCCAAATGATAACTTAATAATTGTACATACACATTCGCCAAAACTCCGCCAAAGGTACCATTTTTATCAATATGTAAAACATTCATATTATTACTATTCGCATGGTCCACCTGGTCACTTATTGTAATTACCAATGCATCTCTCGCCATAACTTCTTGGAACGCATTTCTCGTTTTGTCCCGATGTTTATCGCATACATCAAACAAAATAATAGGCAACCCTTTCTCAATTAGAGCAAACGGTCCGTGTTTCAAAGCTGACGACGAATATCCTTCGGCGTGAATATATGCAATTTCTTTCATTTTAAGTGCTCCTTCTTTCGCAATAGCTTCTTCTTGGCCTTTTCCCAATAAAAACATCGATGATGATGATGATGATTTATTCGATAATGTACTGCTTAACGTCTCAGATAAACTATCAACTATTAGTTGAACCGCATCCTTATTATCAATGACTGCCTGTATTTGAAACGATAAATTCCGCAAATCTTGGATAATCTTCTGTCGCTTAGTCAATGCAGTCCCTCGACCCTGAGAAAACCATACTGCTACCAATGCCAAAACTGTACATTGATTAGTAAATGATTTGGTCGATGCAACTGCCACTTCACGCCCTGCGTTCAAATATGTTCCGCAATCTGTCTCCCTAGCAATCAATGAGTCGGGTACATTAACTATACCAATCGTGACTAAATCATAATCTTTAGCTATTTGCAAACACCGATGTAAATCTTTCGTCTCTCCCGACTGAGATAGTAAAACCAATCCCGTTTTGCCTTTTTTAGGAATATCACCGACTTGGAATTCGGCTCCATCATATATTGCAACTGTATCGAAAATGTCCAAGCTTTTGAAAATATCCAATGACCATAATCCCGCATGAAATGACGTTCCGCAACCCAACAGTATCAGATGATCTAATGCCAATAATCGCGCTTTGCAACTGTCTAAACCACCCAATTTAACCGTTGTAGCGCTATCAATGCGTCCACTATTATTCAATGCTCTACTGACAGCATCGGGCTGTTCCTCGATTTCTTTAATCATCCAGTGTTTATGACCATCGGTTGGATTATAATCAATATTAGATATAGCCTTTTCTTTCACAGCATATCTCTGGATATTTTTGCTATATGTAATCAATCCTTCAGTCTTGGTCACTTCAATTAAATCATGGTTGTCCAAGACGATATATTTTTGAATATAATTGCCAAAAGCGATTTGCTCAGAGGCAACCATTATGAAATTATCATCAAGTCCCAATAATAATGGCGACCCATTTCGCGTTATCCATAATTTATTCGGGAAATCGCGGTGCAAAATAACCAGGGCCCATGTACCCGATAATTCGGCCACTGTTTTTTGAATAGCGATATCCATCGACAAACCTTGGTCCAAGAATTTACCTAAAAGAACGGCTACTACTTCAGTGTCTGTTTGAGACCGGAAAAAATACCCTTCTTGCAATAACCTGTTTTTCAATTCTTGGAAATTCTCGATAATTCCATTATGTACTAAAGCAATGCGGTCTTGGTTATCATGATGCGGATGAGCATTGATTTTGGTTTTACCACCATGGGTAGCCCATCGTGTATGACCAATCGCTAACTGTACTGATTTATTATCCATCTCCCTTTGTAATAAATCTTCTTCCAAGATTTGCAATGAATTATTGGTATCAGTGGATGCATGTTTAATCGTATTTAATTGTCCATCAATTATGGTACACATACCGACCGAATCATACCCCCGATTTTGCAATAATTTTAATCCACACAAAATATATTCTTGGAAAGCCGTTGCTCCTAAATATCCAACAATTCCGCACATAATAAATAAAACTGTTATTATTATCGATAAAACCAAACTAAATATCCTTATACAATAGTGAAACTATTAGTGAAACTATTGTATAATAAAAATGCCTAAACTCCAAATAATAAATATGACTGACCAAGAAATACGACAACATTTTACTCAGAATTTGACAGTTAGAGATGTAGAAAAAGATAAATTCGGAGAAGTATTTACTCCGCCCGAATTAATCGATGAACTCTTGGACAATTTACCCGCACATGTTTGGTCCGACCCTGAGGGTAGATGGTTAGATCCGGCGGCAGGTAAGGGCAATTTCATGGCATTTGTTTACATACGTCTGTTGAAATCTTTGGCTAATAAAATACCGAATGTCCAAGAACGTAAAACACATATTTTGTCGAAAATGTTGTTTATGGTGGAATTGAATAGTCAGAGTGCTAAATTGATTAAAGACTTATTTTATCAAAACGGTGATAATTTATTAATCGGCGATTTCTTGGACATTACGAATAAATTGGACCCAGGATTTTCAGTCATCTTGGGCAACCCACCTTTTCAAACCGACAAAGAAGGCGAAACATATGAAGGTGGAGCAGGTAATCGTACATTATGGGACAAGTTTTTGACAGTGGCATTATCTGGCCAACTTCTAAGACCGGATGGTTATTTAGCATTTATTACACCGGCAGGTTGGCGACGTCCGGAAAGTCCCCTCTATGACTTGGCAACGAAACAAAACCGATTATTATTTTTGCATATTTATAGTAAATCAGATGGCCAAGATAAATTCGCCGTTCAGACCCGATTTGATAGCTATATTGTCCAAAAACAAACAAATAGCTCAACCAAATCGGATACACTAAGTAAATCTTGCAAAATTATCGATGAAGAAGGTAAAACTCATACTAATATTAATCCAAGAAAATGGCCATTTTTGCCAAATTTCGCTTTCGATAAAATTCGGCGAATATTGGTCGATACAAAAGACGGTATTCCCATATTGTTTAATTCGGCAGAATATGATGCGAGGAAATTGTCTAAACGTAAAACCATCCGTAATCGATATCCTGTCGTCCACGGAATTACCCAAAAAGGATTGGGTATTCAGTTCGCCAAGGTGAGAGACACGAGACAATTCGGCGTTTCAAAAGTATTGTTGAATTTCAATGAACGGCAGTATCCATACAATGATTTTGCGGGGAAATACGGAATGTCCCAATTGACATTTGGAATACCTATTCGGTCGAAGCGAGAAGGCGACCAGTGGATAAAGGCAATTTCCAGTCCCGAATTCGAAGAGATTTTGCGGGCTACAAAATGGGGAGCTTTCCAAACGGACTATCGAATGTTCCGGTATTTTGACAGGAATTTGTACAAACGCGCAACTTTTCGTGAAAAAACGCGAAAGGTTAGAAAATAATACTATTGACCTTGAATTTGCTTCGTCCAATATTCCAATGTCAATTTATCCATTTTCCATTCATTATTTTGCATTTTTTGGTTGAATTTTTGTAAAATCTTGGACATTGAAGTTAAATTAACGTCCGACCATTCTTGGACAATCCAAACTGGCAATCCTTCATATAATGGATCGAGAGGCGATGTTTTGACAATCGGTATACAGCCTAAACACAAAGCCTCCCATGTACGATGACAATCTAGACCATTTCCATGTGGACTGACTACAAATGCATATTTCACCTGTGTTTTCCAAGATTGTAGTCTTGGACAACGGTCGGGCTCATAAAACACGCATTCTGCCGGAATTTGGGCTTTTGCTAATATTCTGTCTTGACCAAATTTAGTAGTCATTTGAAAATGGAAATTAGAATAAGCCTGAAGTTTACGACCAGTCAATGGTTTCGCTTTATTCGAAATACGTTTTATTTTCAATTCTTGGTCAGAAGGCGACATTTTATCACCCCACCAATGTGTCAAATTACTTTGTTTATTATCAACATTGGACAATGTATGATAATCTAGTCCTATCGGAATTTGCACTATTTTCGGATGATTAGGAATACAGTTTTGTGAATACCACCGAATAATCTTGGGATTTTCAATAAATGCCAAAAAATCTTCATGAGAACTAAACAAGTCACCAGGGCAACTTTCATCACAATCGCCCGTAACCAAGATAAATGGGCAATGGATTTCATTCAACATAGGTTTGAAATTAGGTATTGCTGAACTACACACATATACTGTTTCACCTTCTTCCAATGTCCGAAAGTCATAATGTTCCATAATTCTAGTGCTTGATTTAGGAGAAGATGTATGTATTTTACAGGATTTCATTAGTCCGCGACTACTCACGAATTTACATGCAGTTTCGTTGCTCATTTATTGAATAATATAGAAAAAATTAGCAAAACCAATTATAACAATATAAATACGAAATATTTATATTGATAAATGACAAATAATATTATTGAGCAAGATATTAATCCTATACCAATTGTAATAATTCATCTTGGAAATCAATCTTATTTTCAAGATTGCGTCAAAATAAATGCAGTGAAAAATCCGGTATTTGTTTTAGGTGATTATCAAAATGCGAATACTTTTACAAATAATAAAATCACCCATATTAATTGCGATACATTGGATTTCTCAGAATTACAACAATTTCGACATCATTTTACCAATTATTCTACGAATTCGGCCGCGTTTGAATTAATTTGTTTTGTCCGAATTTTTTATTTGAAACGATTTATGGAAATGCATCAAATTGACCGAGTGTTTCACGTAGATAGTGATTGTATCGTATTTGATAATGTAACTCAGCTATATAAACATATATTTGGTTCAAATAGCAGTGATAATGGAATTGCATATTCTAAAAATATAGACCTTAATCCACACCATATGGTAGGATGCGTACATAATGCATATTTAACTCTCGATTTTTGCAATAAATTTATCCAATTATGTTTTGATATATATGTGAATAAGTCTAAATTCCATTTAATCGAACCCAAAATTCAATGGCATCGGCAAAATAATATTGGAGGAGGAATTTGCGATATGACATTGTATTATTTGCTATTTTCGGAAAATATTTTGAAAATGTGCGATTTGAACGAGATTGTAGTTATTAATGGCGAAAAATCTACATTTGACCATAATATCAATATTGGATATGGATATCTTGGAAAAGACACATTCATGATGGGGAAACGAATTAAAACGCTTACATATAAAAACGGTGCACCATATGCTACCGATAATACTGGTCAGCAAATCAGACTATTATCATTGCATTTTTCGGGAGTGGCAAAGTCGGTATTGGGGAAAACATTTGACATAATTAAGGGGGCTGCGCCCCCTTAAGATCCCCCTTCATAATTAAGTGGCGCAGTCCCTTGAGATCCCCCTTCATAATTAAGGGGCGCAGTCCCTTGAGACCCCCCTTCATTATTAAGGGGCTGCGCCCCCTTAAGATCCCCCTTCATAATTAAGGGGCGCAGTCCCTTGAGACCCCCTTCATAATTAAGGGTGCATAGGTACTGAATTGTGCTGCGCAGCGAACTAGCGCAAGACGAATGCTGCGCCACCCTACTTTAGTACCACGGCTTCAACTCCAACTGCTTATACACTCGGTCGGGTTGCTGTGGCCACTGTAATGGTACCACTAATGAGCTCTGGTCTTGCAAATATTTCATGTAACCAGTCATCTCGCCATATACATTCGGCACAGCATAATCCCAAACAGTTTTATTTAATCGTTCGACTTGTTTAGTCACATCAGTTGCATAATGCTCAGCGTATTGCAAGTACATATATCGCATAATAATTTTCAAAACATCAATATTTTGAGGAGCAATCACGTATTTATCGCCAGACATTTTATACACACCTGCACGCAATCCATTTTGCAAAATCTGAATATTTCCGGCAGAGAAAAACACCTGTGACAGCAAATTGTCTTCCCAATTACCCAATAATGCCTCTCTATATTCGGTCGTTTTATTCTTAACCGCGAGTTTTTCATACATTTGAAATCGCGCATCTGGATTTTCGGGTTCAATTACATTGACACGACCATTATATCTACTAGTTAAATCTAAAATAGTTTGATTAGACCCATATTTAACTGGAGTATATGCATTATATTCAGCCATTCTATTTTATTATAAATTATATTATACTATACCCTAATTTTAGAAATTTATCTGAATATATTATATCATCTGTATTCTTTATCTAAACCGTAAACTAACAATGGAAATGTTTTATATTATAGTTTTATCTGTAGCGATTGCATTATTAGTATTAGTATTAACAGTTATCGGTATAATGTTGAGTAAACGAACAGTCAATTTAGCGTATCCACCATCATATAACACATGCCCCGATTATTGGGCAATCAGTACTGATGGTAGTAATTGCATTATTCCTACATATCAAAGTTCGCTAAACATTGGTGGTTTATATAATTCGAATGGCGCATTAAATCCATCCGTTTTAGCAACACCTGGATATGGAACTTATACCGACCCTTCGACAAATATGGTTTCAAATTTCATTAATTTTGCCAATAGTGGATGGGCGGGTGTGTGTAGCCAGAAAACATGGGCTAATCAAAATAATGTTGTGTGGGATGGGGTGAGTAATTATAACTCTTGTTAAGGGAACCTACTAGGGGAACCTACGGTTCCCCTATGACCCCTCCCTTTTAAGGGGACCTACGCAGTGCACTACGCAGTGCACTACGCAGTGCACTACGCAGTGCAGACCTATGACCCCTCCCCCTATTGTATATTTGGGGGGGTCATAGGGGGGCTCCGCCCCCTATTGTATATTATATTTGATAACCCTAGGCTCTTCCCCAAAAATAAAATCCTGTTTATTCACGGCCACTTCCCTCTGAACCAAGGTTGCGACAGGAGGCTCTTGTATATTTGTCTCTACCATCATGGTATCATATTTAAGCAATCTTAAATTATGAATAGCCGGTGTCAATTCTTTAATCTGCATTGTCATCGCCTCTGTCAACACTTCAGGATTATTCGTTTTATTATATTCGCCCATCATTCGCTCAATATCTTCCCGTATGCGATAAATTTCCTGGTTTTTCTTAACAATTTGTTCGCGTCGAACGGGGCTAGAATACAGCTCATGATATCGTTTCAATGTATCCTGATACATCTGATATGTCCCATTATATTCCTGTAATTCGGCCTTGAATTTCTCGACCACTGCATTCTCTCCCACATAATTAAACAATGTATCCAACTTTTGTACTATAATTTTCTCTTTCACAACTCGGATTTCATTGCTATAAATATTTAGCAAATTGTCCAAATTGAAATAATCACCATTAAAAATCTGAATATTCAAATTGCATGGTTTTGTTTTATCGCCGCAAACCGCGGTATATCGTCCCTTGTGTATTTTGAAAATAGTCCCGACTTTGCGTTTGCATGAAACACATGGTGGTTTAATATTCATCATTTGTTTAACTAGCCCTTTTCCCTTAACTAGCGATTTCTCATATGCCGTTCTTCTCAAAGAATGCAGTTTAGTTTCATATTCATGTTTCAATTTCAAATAATTGTGAATACTCTCTAAATAATCTATTCGCTTATCCGCTTTACCTGATTTTTTACCTTGTCTATTGTCTTTATATTCATCGGACCCTTCGACAGCACCTTCCCGAATATCGGCTTCGACAAATGGATTATTTTCATTACTATAGTCAGTCAATGTATCCGGCAAATTCTGAATAGCTAATAATGGATTATTAGAGCAATGCAATGTATTCAAAATCGTCGTATCGGTCAAATTTAATTGCCGTAATTGATTATTTTCGCATTCCAAAACTTCGAGACCTCTAGGCAAATGAGTAATCTCTCCCAATTCATTGTCGGATAATCGCAAAACCCGTAATTTAGGTAAATGAAGTCCGCTAAATTCCATCAAATGGTTTCCGGTCAAATCCAATTCGACTAAATCATTTGCCTTATCCGTAAACTCCGTCAATAATTGATTGGGACATTCCAAAACATCAATTCCATCAGGAATATTGCCTATACTCGTGACTTTTCCGGGTACTGAAAACACAATCTTGGACACTTTATTGAAATGCCTAGCCCTCAATACCGAAAAATCCAATTGACCATTCATCGGATTATCAAATCGAAGTTCAATTGCATGGTTCGAATTTAAAGTATCTAAAATGGCCAATAATTGAGACTGTCCAGTATTATTTTGCTCCAATACTTCTTTTTGCTCTTGTTCGACGATACTCATAATATTGATAAATGGTTTATAAAGTCTCGGTAATATATTCTATCATTATATCAAAAATCAATAAAACAAATTCGAATGAATAGTGAACCATTGGTCCAAGAATTGGGTCCAGATAGTCCAGACCAATTAGATGGACCAATCGATAATATCAATTCACTAGATAATCAATGGCATTGCTATCTTTTGCGAAATACTAATCCTAAATATCAAAATTTGACCTATAATGGTTCAACGAATAATCCAAAACGACGACTTAGACAACATAATAAAGAAATCAAAGGCGGTGCTAGGTATACGAGCCAAACCAATGGACAATGGGAGATTTATTGTTTAATGACCGGATTTCCAGACCATGTCAATGCATTACAATGTGAATGGCGATGGAAACATTGTACTGGAAAACCGGGAGCAAGACCAAAACAATATTGTGGAGTAGGTGGGCGGATCCGTGGCCTGAATGAAGTATTATGTTTAGACCATTGGACGAGTAAATCGGCCGTAAATAATCGGTCGGGACAATTTAGACTATATATTGCCAAAGACGTTGCACATTTATTGGACCAGACACATATTCCAGTAAATGTAAAAGTGGTGATAGTTGATAAGATATTAGAGGAACATTATTGATTATTTACGTGTTTGTCTAACCGATTTTATTATCAAAAATTACCTTGTCAGGTTAAAATTACCTATAGGCGACGTCATCAAATTCTTCTGCTCAGATTGATAAAATTTAATTTTTGACAAAACATACTCTTGGTCGCGCATCATTTTCTGATGAGCCTCATGAGGCGTCGGTTTTTTCCTATAACAAAAATACAAAGTTAAAATGACAACAATGACAAATATTATCAAAACACCCGCATTTAGGGCAATTGAATAAATTCGAACACGATTACTATGGCAGATATTTAGCGCATCATGCATATAATTACCAACGCCACTTTCAATTAATCGCGGATATTCCATTATAATGTATCTATTACGTATCTATATTACATTATGGGGTAAAAAAATACACCGAATACCGCTAATATTGTATTAGTACGTATGATTGATACGTATTATGAACATACATACTGTTCATGTAATTATAATATAGTATAATATAGTTTAAACAGTAATATTTTACCTAAATGTCTTCAATAAATACCGATTTAATTAATCAAGCAATTAATGACCCATCGATATCTAAAAATAAAAAACTAGCATCTATTTCATTTGGCGTATTTTTTTCATGCATTTTATTTTCAGTTCCATTGGCTATTGTTTATAATTTTTTCTATTACAAACGGCCGGGATGGTTTTCAAGTGTCATTTTATTTGTCTGTGTCACTTTATTGGGTTTTACTGCTACATTGATGTTTTATCGCATAGTGGCAATGAATGATATGGAAGTAAAAATTAATAAAATGAGTGCAAATTCGGTTAGTTTTGTAGCCGGTGTGACATTTGCCGCATTTACAATCGTTGCAATTACTCTTTTTGCAATTGGTGTAAATCCGGATTTAGTAAGAATATTCGAAAATACTTTTGGTTATTGGTATATTCATTTATGGGGACTAACCGATTTATGTAGCAAAATATTTACGAGTTCGTGTATGAATGATAAATTGAAAAATTCAAATCCGAAAGATTTTAATTACAATTTTTTAATCACACGCATTAATCTTAAAAATATAGAGCGATTTATTGCACATGCAAATAGTACTACTCCAAGTGCAAATGTAGCAAAAATAAGCAATAATAGTACGAATAATAGTACGAATAATAATACGAATAATATGAATGTCAATCAAGTTGATAGCGATGATGACGATGATGACTATGATAGCGATGATGAGCAACGCGGAGGTCGACGACAAGCTGGAGGTACACCTCCATCGTTTCCATTGGACTTTGATATGAAATTTACGGGTTCTCAAAATGATAAAATGGAACAAAAAGCTAAACTGGAGAATTTAGTGAATATTAAACAATCTTTTGGGCATTATTTGTGGGTATATTTATCCTCAATCGTGGCATTATTTGTCAGTATGATTGGTGTCATTATGGGATAATTATTACATAACTATAAATTATCAATTAGTTATGTAATTAGTGTGGAATATGCAGTGATACGATAAGGGTTAATATCTTCGCGTGTGTCGATTAAATCGTCTTTTATTTCGTGTGTTGCGAATACTTCCACCAGTTACTGCTGAATTAATTTTCGTAATTTTATCATATTCTGCAAATAGTGTATCTCTAAAATTTTTATAAAAATTTTGTTTTTCATTACTAAGGTTTGAATACCATTTATCTACGGATTTTTTTCCATTTGTCGAACCCATTTGAGACGCAATACTTTTTATATAACTTAAATCTGGCTTTATGTCTCTATCGAACCAATCGCGGTGCATACTGAATAATTGGTCATTAAAAAATTTGGAATTAAGTTGTCGCAATTTTGATGATACTACCGAACTGCTTCCTCTTGGAGGAGGATGTTGACCATAAATTACTGCTACATGTTCTTCATCTTCTGGTGTTGGAGACCTTTCTTTCTCAAATAGAACTGCACTTCCCCTTCCGCCTCCTCCTCCTCCTCCATTACCAGTTTTGACTTTTTTAGGAACGTTAGGACCTTGTAATGCAGGTTCAACAGAGGGGGAGCGGTTCATCACGTCCGAACAAGACTGTCCCTGTCGACAAAGTTCCATATCTCTGGCTCTAATCGCCGCCGCCAGCTCTATGTCGTCAGCATCTGGTTCGTCCATCTTGGCCAAAAGAACCGATGCATTTTCATAAACACGACCTAATGCTTCTCCTACATTTGCAAAAAAAACAGCAGCTGCATTAGGTTCATTGGGTTTCGGCGCTTTTACCGCATCATCAATGACATCTTCTATAACATGTATCACTTTTACTGCCTGTTCTGCCTCTTCTGCTTTTTGTTTTGCATCTTCTGCTTTTTGTTTAGCGCGGTCCCTTCTTGCTTTATCTTTTTCATATGCTTTTCTGTTTTCGATAGCCATCCTTTCGGCTTCTTCTTGTAATTCTTTTTGTTTTCTCATCTCTGCTTCCTGTTTTTCTCGTAATTCTTTCAATTCTTCTTTTTGACGTCTCATGTCATCTCGAATTGCCTCCGCCAAATTAACAATACCTGTACCAACGGCTACAGCACCCGTACCAGCAGCAACCGCCACTATCTTCACCGCTGCGGCTGCGGCTGCGGCCGAAGCTCTTGCTGCATATAAAATTCCGCCTCCATAATTTATTGGTATCTCTGGTATATTAATTTCTATATCACTTTCAGGGGATGGAGCAGGTGATTTGGGCGATGGTGTGCGTGGACGTGCTCGACTTCGAGCACTTCTTCGTCTAGCAGCACGTTGTATAACGCTAGCTGCTCTATTTTTGCGAGTTCTTTCCATTTTTTGCATTCTAATAAGTTTTTTAACCGCAGCTTTTAATTTTTCAGCGATTTTTGATTTAGATTCATTTTGTTCAATGGCCTTTGCCAAAGAAGCAACATCAGCAGGAACCTCCCCGCCACCCTCAACAGGACTTGGAGAACGGCCTTTAAGGAAGAGCGTAAGGACTAAAGGTGGTTCAGTTATTTTATTTTCAATTACTTTTGCGTTAATATCAGCAAACGTACGAATTTTTGACATGATTAATATACATTATAGTATTAAATTAATCGTACTGTAACTCGATAATTAATTATTGCTAAATATAATTAATTATTGCTAAATATAATTAATTATTGCTAAATATAATTAATTATTGAGAGCAACAAGTATATGTCATGCCAGTTTGTGGTGTACCAACGCACCCACCATCTTGATAAGTACACACGCCTGTTGTAAAATAATAATTATCAGTTCCAAGGTTATTCGCACAATAGTTACACATCCATTGACATCCAGTTCCTTCACTAATTGAAAAGCTGATACAATTGTTTTGAGGAGTTATGTATTGGTAAATAAATGGTAAATGTGTATTAGTATATACAGCATCAACTGCTAGTCCATTTGAACCAATTATTGCAATAAGTGTAGTAATCAATGCTGAAATAAATTTCATTTATATATTTATTATTATAGAATTAAAATTTAATAGAATTCAAATTTAATGCTAACAGGCGTGGAACCTTCGGTTCCACACAAGGGATCTTAAGGGAGAGTAGCTCCCTTAATATCTTAATGGAGCGTAGCTCCCTTAATAAGCTAAATAATTAATTACTGCTAAATATGACAATATAGCTAAAACTATTGCTACTGTCCAAACAGGCAAAACTGTTTTATTGCGATATCCTACTCCAAATTCCCTAAACTCTCCGTCCGGACCATAAGCAAAACTTGGTTTTACCCAATGGAATATGGAGAATAATATCAAAAATAATGCTATGGCAAAATTGGCTTTATGAATTCTGACAAATGATTTGGAAAACATTGTTTCTGTTATATTATTTAACTACTATAAAATTAAGGGAACCACGTTAAGGGAACCTACGGGCTGACTTCGTAAACCCTTAAAATCCCTCCCTTCAAGTAAACTCATTGGTATTTTATTATAAGCGGTCTCATTCGGAACCGAAGGTTCCATAAAAGGGAGGGATCTTAAGGGAACCGTAGGTTCCCTTAATCATTATAATACTCCCCATCCATATAATCTTCACTTAAATCTCCAATATCAGTAGCCTCTATATCATACATTTCATCAACTTCATTCGCAGCCTCCATTTCAACCTCATCCACTGTTCTTCGAATAGGAATATTCGCCTCTTCTTCGTCTAAATCTGTACGGCCATTAATCAAATTAATAAATTCAGCCCGTTCTTCTTCATATCGGTCCGCATCATAATTGACCAAGCCTTTTCGCATACCCACATTCCAACGTCCCAATTTCAGTGCCTTCTTGGTATCTTCGACCCGACGCTCATCGGCATCCATATCCCGTAAAAAGTCAGTAATAATCTTCTTTTCTTTCAATTTGGATTTGCCAATGCGTTTTTCCAATTCACTGTAAGACATATCGACCATTTTCTTACCCGTCTCATCGATTTCCAAAAAGGTCAATAATAATTGTGCAACTCGACTTTGTAAATCGATTTGCATTCCAGCAACAATTTGAACATCGACCATCTCATCCGGCATATTTTCTATGTCGTCAGCCTCGACTTCTGCTTGGCTAAACCTTTCATACGATTGACCCAAAGCCATCGGGTCGGCACTTTCCCGAATACTCTGTCGGCGTTTATCTTTGCGTTCATGAATATCCAATTGCAACATATCGGGGTCATTCGCCGCTTGAATATATTCATGCAAAACGGAATACCACACATAGCTATACAACATATACAATGTGCGTTTGCTAAATAATGGATTGTATGTTCTTGCTGGATGTTCACCTTCGGCTAACTTATGAATTGGCATGAATGCCGGGATATTTTGCAAAAAGATATTCAAATCGACTAATTGTAATTGGACTTCTTCTAATAAATGTGCCAAGATGGGGTCGCCATTGAATTTTTGCAAAGGTTCATAATATTTGTCCAATAAATGCGAAATATCGGATTTATGACTGTCAGCAAAACCCGAATGTCTCGCCGCATTCGTATTTGCCGAATGCAAATTATGTATCATTTCGGGATAAAGTCTAGACATGGAATAGACCGAGTTTTTCATAAATTGTGCGACGGTGTACATATTTTCCGGGAACCTAGACCCCTCCCTTTCATCTAAATCATTCTCATCCAAATTCCACATATGAATATTCGACAACATTTCCCGTAATTTATTAAACCGGCTTTTCGACAAATTTCCGTGTTGTTGTAAAAACTCGGCAATTTCGGCCAACATTTCCTCATTCGCATTTGCCAAATAATTATTCAATCGACGCGTCTCTTCACTAATTTCAACCACCATTGTTTTCGGGTCATATTTCTTAAGCACCGACGACAATCGCTCTCTCAATGGGAGTTCGACTGCCGGGCTATGCATATCGGCATCTCGACTATCCAAATATTCCAAGAAGTCCGACAATGCAGCAACAGCCGACCCTTTCACCTTCGACAAATCGACCTCAACCACATTTTGCGCATTCACGATTTCCATCAATTGCAATAAATTGCCCAAGCTAAACCGTTTGCCTTCCTTCTTAAAAAACTCTATTTTCTCGGCCATTATCCATTTCGGGTCATATTCCGGCATTTTTTCGGGCATCAACGCCCGCATTTCCTCAGGAATGGGTAAATCCCGGTCCAAGTTGCAATAATAAATAAACGCCGCATATACATTAACATCATAATGCTCTGTGGGAACGGGTGGATATACAATTCCGGTTCGTTTTGGATTATATAAAATCGATGCCTTGGACAACTGTTTAACATCGTTCAAAATGGCCGACCAACTCTCAACCATTTTAATATGCGGTGCCAATGTCTCATCATTCATCAAAAAATAATCCAAGACCAAAGTCGTGTTTCGGTCATTGCAACAAGCATTTTCCATAAAAAACATATTCGACGCCGTTTTCAACAACAAATCTTTGGACCGTACGATGGTTCGAATACTTTCGATTATGGAATATCCAAATAGGGCAGATTTTGACCGAAACATCGATATCATTTCGCGTTGCTCTTTATTGCCATTTCGAAAAGCTGCGAGCAATTCGTCTTTATAACTAACAGGAAGACCGCGTAAATCTTTAGATACCGTAAATTCGACGACGGGTGGTAAAAACCCCGTCCATTTTTGAATAGCGTGTTCCTGAGGAATATCTGATTCCGGATGCAAAACCAAATTCTCCCTTTTTTTCGCATATAATTCCATCAAATCTACGCGCGGTATAATGAGTTGTTCAATGATTGTACGCAGACGCGATTGAATAATCTCAACGGGGAATTTCTGAATAGAATTCCAAGGCACGATAGACGATTTCAAGGTATTCAAAACGCAAGCCAAGTATTTCAAACCAGTCGTATCTTCGACCGACCCGCCATCTATCGGATATCCGCGGAAAGACTGAACACAACCGGGGAATGTTTTGTGGATTTTGAATGAGGGTATGGCCGTTTGAATACTGACCAAGACTACAGCAGATACAATAAGCAACATTGTTTGATTAAAATAGATGGAAAATGGAATACGGCGTTTACCTTTTTCTTTCTCGATCCTATCCGACTCTAATTTATACACATCTTCTTTATCCACATTTTTATCAATGAGTTCCAGAGATAAACGCATCACAAAATCTTCGACACTATCTAAAGGCAAACCGATTTTATTGGCAATGGCCGAATAGGCTTTAAACACCAATTCAGCCGTTTCATTTTCAAATACACGATTTTTGCTTAATTTCGCTGTGGCAATGGCTTCAGCCTTCTGTAAAAATGCCAAACCCGCATCTTGTTCTAACACATCATTCGTGACCATTTTGCGTCCATCTTCATCATATCCATCTTCTTGGACAGAGTCGATTTTGCATATTACATATCCGCTAAATCGATCAACAATACTATCACCATCATCACTCAAAATTCCCTGTTTTCGCCGTAATTCGCCGAGTTTCCTGGCATAATCTTCGCCCATAGTAAATGCCTTGGCCAATTCAAATAGGAAAGACGGCAAAAGTGGTGTATTTGTTTTGGTACAGTAATGCCAATAGAAACTCTCACCCAATTCATCAATCATCGGATCGCGGCAATATAATTCGACAAAACGGACAATATCGATTTGGCGTTTAATGAAATCATCTTGGCCCATGATTTGGTCGCGTAATCCAATATAAGGTGATTGCACAATATCTTCGACTTTACTAAATCGTCCCATTTCATATGCCACATTATTCGCTTTATGTCTAACCACGTCGCGTAATCGTTCTAATCGTTTGATGCGATGAAGGGCTTTATTGACGCGGTCTTTCAAACTATCTTGCAAATGTTCGACGGACTCGGCAAAACGACTATCAAATTCACCCATCATCTTTTTCCTCGCAATTTGTCGCATTCTGGCTTCGGCATCTTGGACAGGTTGACACACATTAGATTTGAGGTCCTTAAAACAAATCTTATCCATATTGCAAAACATCGTATTACTGTCGATAAACGCCAATTCATCGACCCCGTCATCATGTACCCATTGTTTTCCGACGCGGCGATAATAGAGAGTTTTTTGGCGCGTATCGGCTTCTAATTTTAATTCGCGGAGTTCTTTGTGCGATAATTGCGACTCATCTACGTGTTCAGGTAATCGCGGTCTGAGTTCGACGATGGCAAATTCGCCGGACCTGACCAATTTACGACCCGTTATCAAATCGGCGGCCAACTCTTTCGCCATATTTTGCGGACAATCGTGTTTTTGTATCAAATTCTCGGCCAAAAAATCGACGAAATCTTCGGAGGAATATTTCTTCTGGTCGGCCTTGTACTTCTCTAATAAAGGATAAGGTGCATCGTCGAATTCTTTGTCATAGTAAATGTCCTCGCCATTATCTTTTTGCAATTCTTTAATAGATTTATAACGTTTGGTCATCTGACGCCTGGCACAATCAGTCGCTTTGATTTTCTCGATGGCGGACATTTCGTCATGGTCTGCAGCTTTTTTTGTCAATGCATCTGCCAAATTATCGGGCATAACCAAAGAAACCATCATATATTCGACTAAATCGCTAAAAAGTCGGGCATCATCCGTTTTCAAAATCTTGGACATCCATTCTGCTTCCGTCATCGTTTTTGCCGAATAATCGCCCTGTGCTCCAATTCGGGAATGTCTTTCGCGCATATCGATGCGCAAATCATATGCTTCGACCAGCATATCAAATAATTCGCGTTTTTCGAATAACATTCGTTCCATTCGATGATTACCGGGAGTGGCATCTGGATATTGCGACGACCGCAAACTGGCCATTTCATCGCCTCTCTTGGCGAATTTAGTCCGATAATCTTTGATACCATTCTTGATTAAAAACCGAATATCATTGTATTGATAATAGGTGAGGTCCGGCGTATATATCAAAAAAGGCTCTAAAATACTCGCTAAACGTTGAAAAGATAAATGGTTGGGGAACTTCTTGGCCAATATTTTGATAACGGTATTAGTTTTAGGAACCATACTGTCCAAGAATTGACGATAACGTTGAGGGTCTTGCTCCAAGGTTTCCGCCAAAACGAATTCTTGGAAAGCTTTTATAAATTCGCTTGTTTCGTTGATGTCCTTATTTTGACCATCGCTTAACTTCGCACCATCATTTGTCCAGAGCTCCTTGTCTAAATCTTGGCCAAATTGTTCAATCACTTTAGTATCGACCTTGGTTTTATCGGTCAACAATTTAAACAAATAAGCATAGTTTTGCGCCAATGACGTCTTGGTCATTATTGATGACCCCGGCAAATCAATCTTGGAAAACTGAATAATAGGTTCGGGCATAATCATCATAGATCCAACCGTCACTTTATCTGGAGGTGTCATTTGCTCTCGCACATATACTCGACGACCTTGTTTGGTCGTATTTGTAGCAAGCAATTGTTGAGCCAATTTGGTCTGTCCTAAATTATATCGCTGAATGACAAATCGATTACGAACATAGGCCGATTGGTCGGATTTACTAGTAGACAAAACCGTACTATAAAAATCCTCCAAATTCTTGACAATACCTTCGATTTGAACTACTACGTCCAGTTGCGGAACCATATAATTTTTGGGAAATAATGGCAGTTCAATAGGTGTCATTGATTGGTCAATCTTCTCATAATATGCACTATATGATGGGACATCGCCGCGCATTTGATTTTTAATATATTCTTGTTGGTCGGCCTGATCTTTTGCTAAAACGGCTTGGTCATCTAATTGAACAACGTCCGTAATTCCATCTGGAGCTATCGTAGTATATATTTTGCGTCGGAGTGCTACCACTGGAATAAGCCATTTAAGTTTAGTATCTAAATTCAACATTCTACCAACTAGCGGTTTGTGATGCATACCCAGCAATTTCGTATCAAACACATTGCCATTGCCATCAAATTTAGAGAATTCTTGGCGTAATTCGCGAAATCTCTCGATTAAATTATGTATGTTATCCAAGACGGATTTGGTTCGTTTTGCGTTCGGTATTTCTGACAATAATTCGTCGAGCATATCATTGGTCTGGGTCTCAATGCCGAACCGTTTTTGATGCTCGGGCAATTCAACTCGCTGAACAATTTCTTCCAATTCTTCGGCATAAATGATGGAAGATGCAACCGAATACATATTATGCAATTTATCGCGAACAGTGCGTTCAGGTGTGGCCGTTTTGGGCAATTTAATGACGGCTTCGCCGGTTTCCATGTATTCCATTTCGACTGCATCGTCCAAGAGTTCGCCGGGTTCGAAAATCTCGCCTTCTTCCAATTGTTCGCGAACGTCCAATAAGGACGAGATTTTGTTTAGAGATGCGGGTTTAGTGCGAATGACGATTTGTTTTAGGGGAATGGTTTCAGGAATACCCTTGTATTCGAAGTCGATGTAAATGGTTTCGACGTCGGGATAAGTCGTAATTTCTATCATATCTTCTTCTAAATTCGTAATCTCGCCGGTAATAATAGTGGGCACTTCACCGCCAAAATGAATGTCGACCCAGGTCTTGGGTAATAATAAGTGTTGCCTTGCATATCCGAGTTCATCACTTCGACTTAATAACACTATTTTTTGTACCGTTTCGTCAGTTATACGACCGTCGTGATCCAATTTTAATACATAGGGATGGAAAGAACTGACATTGGCTAGTCGGATTTTAGTATCATCTAAATACGTTATGAAAAATGTATTTGTATGAAGTTCGGAATTAGAAGGGGCGTATATTTCAATAATATCACCGAGTTCCAAGGTGATGCCTTTATTTGAATGAGAGTCTTCTAAGTTTTTCTCGGAACTGTTTTCAGACATTTCGTTTACTAATTCTTCCTCTACTATATTATCATTTTTTTTTTATAGTAAAATTACATTTAACCCTTGTAAAATAAAGAAGTGAGGTCTTAACCTTTACACCTTTTCTCATTACTACGTAGTAAACGCCTAAGAACGGCGCAGCCGTTCAAGATGGAGACCCTACGGGTCTCTTACCCACTTTTCTGTGTAACGGGGCGTAAATGAGTTAAAAGGCAACGTTACTTTGCGCATTGACTATGTAATCAATGCGCAAAGGTGTAATATTTTATGACCACTGCGCAGTAATACGATACAGGTGTAATATAGTAAATAAATAATATAAATCATATTAGAGTTAATAATTGTGTAATGCCATATAATGCAATCAAAAATACAATTTCCAAATAATAATGATACAACCAATATTCAAGATGTATATGCATCGTATTCGTTTGACCCCATTACAAAATCAAATAAAATAAATAAACGCATGTATACTGTACGCCATTCTGGTCTAGCTTATGAAATTTTAACATATGATAAACATTTTTTATGCGATAAGGGGGCACCAAAACATATTACGCAATGTAGGTCCGTCATTTTTTCACATCCAGAGCACAAATTACTTTCATTTTCACCGCCAAAATCGATTACAGTCGATGAATTTTATAAAAATAATATTAACAATAATATTACCGATATCTCCGATATCTATGCAAATGAAATGATCGAAGGTACTTTATTACATTTGTTTTACGATAATCGCAATCAAAGTTGGGAAATTGCCACAAAAAATGCCATTGGTGGTCAATATAATTTATTTCAAAATAAATCCAATAGTCAACATTCAAATAGTCAATCCACTTACAATAAATCGAATACCCCCACTGTATACAGAATGTTCCTAGATGCATTGAGGTCTCCGCCATCAACCGATATTAACCATATTCCCACTATTCAAAACTTATCTCAACAATATTCCTATTCTTTTGTCTTACAACATCCCAAAAATCCCATAATTTTACCAATTAAATTCCCCGAATTATATTTAGTCGCCGTATATGATGTATTTGGACCATTACATAACGGATTGCGGGCAATAGCAATACCCCCGCCAGTTTTTCAACAATGGCCCGCTTTTTATAATACAACTATCTTATTTCCCGCAATGGTCGATTTATCCGCAAAAAAAACAGACAATCTAAATAAGGACAACTTATCTAGTATGGGAATAATGATAATAAATACTCGGACGGGAGATAGATGCTCTATTCGAAACCCCGAATATACAAATGCATTGCAATGTAGAAACGTAAATCCGGGTCATTTGTACCAATTTTTGTGTTTATTGCGAATAGGTCGAGTAAAAGATTATTTGCAACATTTTTCAAAACAAAAGGTGACATGTTCCAAGTTTGATGCATTATATCAAACTATGATTGAAGATATACATTCGGCTTATATGAATACATATGTTTATCGCAAAAATAATGTAATTTATCCGAGTTTGGCAAAATATCAACCGATTATTCAAAGATTGCATAAAGAAATATATTTGCCTTCATTATCTAAACATAAACGACCAAATAATGGACACTATAATGAACAATATAATATTAAAATTACACATGCAATTGTGCGAGATTTTATATATAAAATAGAGCCAAGAGAACAAATCGATTATTTAATAAATTGTTTTGATTAATCGGGGTAATATATTTTATAATATTTTGAATAAAATATTATAAATAATGAAAATAATTAGGGATTTTAAAAGAACCGTAGGTTCCTTTAATTCGGGAGGGATTTTAAGGGTTTATCACTGAGCAGTAAGTTGCCCGTAGGTTATTTTAATTAGGGAGGGATTTTAAGGGGTTATCACTGCGCAGTAAGTTGCCCGTAGGTTATTTTAATTAGGGAGGGATTTTAAGGGTTTACGAAGTCAGCCCGTAGGTTCCCTTAACCTTAATACAAATGTCTCGCTAATCTTGAAAACACATAATCATACCCAGCCATATTCAAATGAATACCGTCATTCACAAAATGCTCTGATTTCAATCCTCGGCCAATATTGACAAACACAATACCAAATCGTTGTAGTCCATGGCAATATTCGCGCAATTCATCATTTATTTTTTCAATAATACGTTTTTCTTTTGGGTCAGCTTGATTTTCGGGAGTAATGATCAATGAACAAATCACAATTTTGGCCGCTATTTTACATGAAAAATAAGTATTTTGTACATTCACAATAAATTGGCGAATATTTGCAACGATTTCATGCGGATTTATTTTTTCTCGAACATCATTATTTCCGGCCATATAAAGTACATTTTGAGGACAATATCTAAATATACGTTTTAAATATGGCACGGCAATCAAATCGTTCGTTGTTGACCCCGATATACCTAAATTTGTATTTTTAGCATGTCCATTTTTCATATGCTTTAATTGAGAAAAATGATGCCATCGTTTAATATTATTTGAACCAATCAATAAAGTATCAATTTGCATAAAAATATGGTATAATATATAATGACGAAATATATTATATGTAAACCTCGTGGTGGATTGAATGATATATTTGGATTTGTGACGATGTGTTTAAAATATGCAATACGATTTAATAGAATTCTAGTTATAGATACGAGAAAATCATTGCATTTCAAAGACAATTTTTTCAAATATTTTGATATTAATAATGCAAATAAACATATATATACATCAAATATTGATACTTTATATAATTCTATACAAAAATGCACATTATTCGCTGCAAATACAATAACAACTACACCTCGAAATAAACAACATATTAACTATAATGATTTTGACCCATTTAAACATAATATTAGGATTATTGATTTGAATACAGATTATCCAGAAGATGTAATTTTATATGGTTCAAATAATGCAAATTTAACCAAAGATATCATTTATTTTTTTAAAAATTTTAATTTAACACCAATGGTATTAAATAAATTAAAAACTCGAATTAATACCATGCCGAATAAATATATTTCAGTACATATTCGAAATACTGATTACAAGTCAAATGTTATATTATTTATTAAAAATAATTATAGTCAATTAAAAAATAAACATATTTTTTTGGCAACGGATGATAAAAATTCTATAGAATTATTTAAAACGCATTTTACACCATCTCATATATACACATTTTTTCAATTTCCAAAATCAAATAAAAAATATTATAATCGAGCTGGAAGTGGAATACATTTTAATATTAGAAATAATGATGAACATAAAATATTCAATATTGATACATTAATTGATATAATATTACTTGCTAATTCTACTAAGTATTTATATTCATGTGAACAAAGCGGATTTTCTCAAGGTGTAAAAATGTTATTTAATGAAAAACATATCATACAAAATATTATAATGTCATGCAATCAATTACATAATAAAATGACAAACCGAATTACACCATTTCGAAATGAAAATGTGAAATTAGCTGCACATTTCCCACTCATATCTTTACCCGAAGGGGGTATTTTGAATAAGAAGAGATGTAAAATAATGAATTTAATCGACACTAAAAACGTACATGTGAATTCATTAATCTCGCCAGATAACCATAAAATGGTTATTAGACCTATGAAGATTTAACCTTTATCGTATTACTACGCAGTGGTACAATAACCAGTTAAAACCGTACATAAAGTTTCCAATTTCAAATGTTTATTGGTACATTGTCATTGAAGACTGAACCGTCAAAGGCGGTTTATAATCTTCAAGGGTGTAATAAACCTCAGTTTAGGCGGTTTACATCATCAAATGTGTATAATGACATGCTATTGTAGACTACATGGAGCATCGGGCATATAAATGTATGTTTGAATAGTGTAAATGTCCAAAAAGTGTAAAATATTGTAAATATTATTAATGAACAAAATTACTTAAAGAAACCCACTATTATTATAGTGGGGTCTTATTCAAAGAAATGTCGATATTTTAGGTCGGCATCTTTGAATGAATAAAATACCTTGCCCTTTTAGCTTAGCGGTAGAGCATTCGCTTTGTAAGCGAAAGGTCACGAGTTCAATCCTCGTAGAGGGCTAATGTAATAATGTAATAATGTAATAATGTAATACTAAAATAGTACAAAAATGTCTGCCTCCTTGGCTTAGTGGTAGAGCGTTAGCTTAGTAAGCTAAAGGTCGCGAGTTCAATCCTCGCAGGAGGCTATATTAATTTATATTTTATGTCCACGTGTGGTCATAAAATATTGAATGTATATTATGTAATAAATTACATGCAAAAAATATTACTTGTACAACATTGACAATTTACTCAAATTTTGAATATATTTCATCGAGTGTGCTTTATTTACATCACTCATTTGTCGCACAGGTTCGCGCATAATATCAATCATTTTCATAATATCTCCGCCATTTGCCAAATTATTCAACTCAGACCCATAATCTTTTTCAAAGAAGAACTCGATATTACCCAAATCAATAACATCTTTATATTGTCCATATACATATTGTGCCCATACTTTCAAAATAGCAGTTGGATTAGCTTTCTTGATAGTTTCAAATGACCGTTTTGCAGTAGCAATATCCGTATTTTCGGGAAAAATTCTCAAAATATCGTCTAAAAAGTCGAAAAAATGAGTATTAAATGCTTTCAAAATAGAACTTTTATCGGACATTTAGATATATTTGATAGTTGAAATTACTATATAAAAATGCTAATATATAATTGTAAGGTTTGTTTTTATATATTTTGTATATATTCATAATATATAAGAACCGATTGAATGTATCATTTTATATCGATAATAGTTATTTTGATATTAATATGGTTAATTTATCAAAAATTGTTACCAAATTTTAAAGAAGGAGCAACACCTGCCAGTACATCTGGACCGACGATTACACCGACAGGACAAGGAACCGGACCGGCACCTTACACTGTAAATCAGTTACTTCTTGGGAATTCTCAAACTGGAACCTTAGGTAGTGCAACTATGACTGCATTAACGAATATTACATCTGGAATAAATACAGTACAAAATATGTTAAATCAAGTGAGTGGAGCTATTCCTCAAAGTATTTCTGATATAACAATTGGGTCTGTATCGCAGTCATCAAGTGTAAATGATGTAGGAATAACAATAACTAATACTCCATATAATATGATAAATGCTGCTGGAAATCAAATACCTGTTGGAAAATGGACAATCGATGCAGTATTACCTTTAGCGCCTCAAGGGCCGCCAGGACCACAAGGTCCACCTGGTCCTAATGGAAATCAAGGACCTCAAGGGCCACAAGGCATTCGCGGTAATAGAGGACAATGGGCTAATTAATATTGTAAAATTTTGAATACTTTATCATTGAATATATATAATGAGCAAAATTCAATATCTATATTTTATTTTAATACTATTAATTGCTTGTGTTATATTTTTATATTTCATGCAAAATGTTAAAGAAGGGAATACACCAGGACCTGCACCTTCAACAGCACCTGCACCTTCAACAGCACCTGCACCTTCAACCACACCTGCACCTTCAACAGCACCTGCACCTTCAACAGCACCTGCACCTTCAACAGCACCTGCACCTTCAACCGCACCTGCAACTTCTACACCTACACCTACAGCTTATCCATATACTTATTCGCCAGGTATAACATGTCCCGGTGGTAATCCAGTATATGTGCAAGATGGAATTAATTATCCTGCATTAGCCGCTGAAATAGAATTATTATCTAATCAATTAAATGATATAACTACAAATCGATGGCCAATACGTTATGGTCTGACGAATACAGTTACAACTAGTAATACAAATAATTATAGTAATTTCATATCAGACCTATTTAAACCACCACCAATACCAAATATAGCAATCAATCAATCTAATACATTTCCCGAAATTTTTTTAGGATTTACATTTCCAACACCTCAAGCTGGACCAAAAGGATTATCGGGAAATACAGGTAGTAATGGAGAAGCCGGACTGACTGGTCCAACTGGACCAACGGGTCCGGCAGGATATTATGGTCAATCTGGAGTATAAATACATCTAGGTAAAAAATAATAAAACCTAAATATAATATACAATACATTTCAATATATTATATTTATTCATGTCGACACCAGCACCAGCACCAGCACCTACCCCTACAATACAAGCAAGCACATATATTGATGCAAATTTAGATGAATTGGCCGGAGAAATGCCATTATTTGAGCAACAGCGTATTCAAAATTTGAGATGTCCTCCACCATTATCTCCAACATATGCAAATGCAAAAATCGTGGCAATAAATCAACAAATGGCTACTCAAAAAAGTGCCTTGGCAAGTTTGGAAGCACAGATAAGTGCTTTAGAGCAAATATATAAAATAAATTTCGCAATAAATCAGGTAAATTATTACACGAGAACGGCAATCAACCAACCGCCTCAAATAATAATTGCAAATAATAGTACTCCACAAAATGTGCAACTTACATTTAATCTTAATCCTCCATTACAAGGACCCCCAGGCGTAGCAGGATTAAAAGGCAGAATTGGACCAAGTGGAGTATCTGGAAACTTAGGTATTCAGGGTTCTGTAGGATATTGGGGGCAAAAAGGGAAACCATAATTCATTTATTGGTATATTTACAAAATATATTCCAATTGTATATTAGAAATGGTAAAAAAATTAAAACATCATTATTTATGGATAATTGTTGTTATAATTATTTGTGTTTTATTATATTGGTATTTATATTATTATAATCAACATATCATATCATCTACACAATCATTGCAAGAACCGGACCCAGAGCCAGATAATATAATAAAATCTATAACTAATAAATATTTATGGAATTTACCCGATTTGAGCAAAAATACGGACAAATGTAAACATAAAAAACGCGACAAAATTATCGAAGAAAATGGTGAAAAATACGTTTTAGACCAAAATGGTAAAAAATACAAGATATTTGAAGATAGTAGTGGAAATCCATACATTATAGATAGTGAGATGAGATTATGTCGACATGGCCGTTTAAAACCGATTAAGCATAGCAAAGAATGTATAGATAATATTAATAAGCGAGGATATTTAACTTTGAATGATTTTACAGGACTAAATAATAAAGAAGGATATGTGGGTGGATGGAACCCTGGCTATATGTGTATAACTTATGGAGCGGGCTGTCCAACATGTCCTCCAAATTATACATTACGTGGTCTCCTACAAGGTGTTTATGGTGCATCTGAGGGTTGTTACCCAAACAGTACTAATGGTACTAACCCTGGAAATAATGTTGGAATACATTTTCAATGTCCACAAAATTGTTGGCAAGTAGGTGAACACAGTTCATGTGCAACTGACGTAGAATACTGTCCGGCAGTAACTGTTGCACTTCAAGCAGCAAATACATATTCAATTGATTTATCTACTCCTGGAGGTTATAGTGCCAATATCCCAGAGATAACCCAAGGAACTAATAATGGAAGTTTTTTAATTCAATGTAGTGCATCTGGCCAATATTTTCCAAATGGTGGAACTGATTATTCGAACTCAATGTATTATCCATCGGGAAGTGCTTGGGTTGGAATAAATGACTGTTTAGCTGACCAGCGCACTCAAGTCGCGACTATGTGTCAAACTGCTACATCAAATTTAAATACATATACAAATAATCTTGTAAATTCTACTGCTACAAGTCAAGCAATAACTGCAGCAAGCGCATATGGAGATTTAAATGGTGGTTGGTGGCAAGCAAATTCACCTAATTCGACGAGTGCTTGGATAGCTAATAACAATACCCATTATTATGTACCGGGTTCAGTTAATATTTTAGATGAATTGCAAAATGCATACAATACTTGCAATACTCAAAATACGCTTATATTACAACAGGCAGTTGATGATTGCGCAAATCCAAATACTTTAATTGATAGCTCTGGTATAGCGGCATGTGGATTAAATGGACCACTAGCTACTCGAAACTCCGTTTGTAGTAATGCATTGACATATGCAACAAATGCATTAGATGCATCAAATGCTACTGCAATAACAAATTGGTTAGCATTTCCGGGAAATACTACGAACCCAACATATACATTATATAATATACAAACTGACCTTTCAGCTCAAACATTTAATTGTTCCACTGTTTATAATGATTGTAATAATATGAATTCATTATTAGACCAAAGTGGATTAGAACAATGTGTAGGTGCACAGTTAAGTAATGCATATACTACTTGTCAAACTGCGATTTCTGATGCAAGTGGATATGGTGATGCGGCTGGATATAATGTAATGTATAATTTATGGTTGGATACTAGTAATAATAAATTGATTGGAAATGGAAATTATAATTCAAACACATTAGGTTCAATACAAACTACATTAACTCAAGTACAAGCTCAATGTGAAAAACAAAAAGCGATGTATAATATATGGGCAGCAGATGAAGATGAAGCTAGACGTGAACCTTGTGTGCCAGAATTACCAGTCGTTTCTCAAGCGGATATTGACATAAATAATGCGGCAAATGAATGGACTGCTACTGCAATGGATTATTTACAATCATTAGAGAAAAGAGTAGCTATTATTCAATTATATGCTCAAAATTATCCAAATATACTTACTTTAGACCCAACTAATGTTCAATTTATTCCGCCAGTTGGAAATCCGATTTTCACGATTACAAATGTGAATTCTCAAACGCAAGGCGTTGCTCCGACACAAGCCATTAAAATCAAAATGCCATCGGGTGCACCTGGAATACAAGGACCCCAAGGTTCTCCTGGTTCACAAGGATTGCAGGGTAGTTCTGGAAATATAGGTCCTATAGGTAGTCAGGGTATCTATGAAATCCCAGAGCAATATTACAAAGCATTTAGCAATCAATAGTAAAACTTATTTCATGTAAAAATTATGATATAATATTATATTATATCATAACGAAGATTATATTGAAATGACATTTATAGATAATACAGAAAATATATTTATAATAGTCGTGGCAATATTATTTATATACATATTAGTCGTTTTTATCAATCGAATTAGCAAATTATATAATAATGCAATTATAGAAGGAAATACACCTGGACCTACGACTGGACCTACGACTGGACCTACGACTGGACCTACGACTGGACCTACAATAAATCCACTATGTAATGCAATACCTCCATTAAACCCAGTACAATTACCAACTAATTCAGTTCCAAATCAGAACGTTGAAAACACATTATTATCAGGATATATGTCTCAACTGAATACCATGATTACACAATTAGAATATATTCAGCAAACTATTCCTCAAATTATTCCAACTATAGTTGTAGTAAATGATGCATCTTCGAGCCAATATGTAGTTACGATATCAGATGAAACCATCTGGCCAACTGTACAAACTGCATCTACATCACAAACTACTTCAACGTCAAATAGTACTCCAGGTTCATCAACACCATCAAGCAATCAAGGATATCTTGCAATACCATTAAGTATGTTTGCATATCAACAAACAATTATGATTACTGTGCCTACAAATGGAGCAATTGGCGCAACTGGTCCTATTGGTGAGCCGGGTCAAAATGGACCAATAGGACCTACTGGACCCATGGGACCGAATGGACCCAAAGGAATTCCAATATCATACAATCCATGAGACCATAATAGGGTAGTCGGATAGTGGGTAGTCGGATAGTGGACAGTAGGTTAGTGGGTAGTAATCTAGATGGTAGTATTACAGTTTAGCTACAAAAGGCGAGTTTTTCGCATTGTTTCGCTGTATTTCATCCATCCGACTTTGTTGTAATTTATCCACAGTCACAGTTTCACCCACTTTATCCGGTTGATAATTATCAGGTGGGGTAGGTATAGTCATAATATCTTGATTTGCCGAAACATAATTATACATTTGTCGTCGACCACCCGTGCCTTTAGCACTCAATTCATCCGGTGTCAAACTATAAAATGTATACGGCTCAGACATAATATTCATACCCCCATTAGATGGCATTAGAGAAATGCCCGTCGGTTCGCCTTGATAAGATGCAGTCGCCGCCATTTTTTGTGCATTTTTTTGCACAGCCGGTTGAAAATGACTAATTATATCATCGCCTAAAATAACGCGATAGCTCTGTTTAACTAAAAGAAGGGCGGGGACACTATGTATATTTGGTGGCATTATCACTCGCTGACCATTTTCCAATACGATATATATCTGATTATTATTTGGGTCACGTGCACGTTTATCGATACATAGGAAATTCAATTGATTTGCTAAATTACCTTTGACCAAAAATTGTAAAACTCTTTGGCTATGTTTACAAAAATTACTATAATACAAAGTATCCATCGGGAATTTGTATTATAAATAGAGTTATTGGCTAAAAAATTTACGCACTGCCCGAACACATTGTGTAAAGGAGGCGGTTCTGGAAATAGAAGATGAGGTAAACAGAAACGGCACCAAACATTTGCACCATGTATTTACCGTTCATTTTCTTATTCATCAACAAATAAAGAGCTCCAATGATGGTGATGACCAAATAAATAAATCCGATGATAGACAACCAGTAAAACCAGATACAGTACTTTCGGCTCAAAGGCCCAAACAAAGCATTGAGGGTGGGGTCCATTGTATTATAGAATAGGGGAATATTTTTTATTTGATAAATATTGATAAATATCGATAAATATTGAATATCGATAAAATAATATATTCAATACAAAACATAATAAATTTATATATCTCATAAAATTATACGATAGTGTCCAAGAATACGATATAATGGATAATGCAACAGTGTGGAAAATTATCGATACTTATTTTCGCGATAATCCACAAGCTTTAGTCAGACATCATATCGACTCATATAACGACTTTTATAAAACCAGCATCTATCAAATTTTCAAAGAGAAAAATCCAATTAGCTTATACTCTCGTTTGGACCCTAAAACCAATGAATATATGTCCCAGTGCAATTTGTACATGGGCGGAAAAACGGGCGACCGAATATATTTCGGTAAACCCGTTATCAATGATGAAGATAATGCGCATTACATGTTTCCAAATGAAGCCCGTCTTCGCAATATGACATATGGCATGACCATTCATTATGATATTGATGTAGAGTTCGTCGACACATTGGCTCCGGGTGAAGCGCCCACAATTATCGGGTCTGAAATGATGAAGGAAATGGAGGGAGGTGCATTAGTATTGAACGAGGGTAATAACATGGGCGATTGGCCCGAAGACCATGCTAAATCCACTAATTTTAAAAAATCGCCTCTTGATAAATTCAATACGGATGCATTGGCAGCAGCAGCCGCAAACAATACTTCGATAGCCGATAAAGCCAAGATGGAAGGCGGAGGACCTAAACCAACCGCCATTAAAGACAAAAACAAACGGTTGGGTAAAGAGGCGATTGAAATGACCACGGCTGCTGCCGCTAAAATCAAAGAAGCCACTGAAAAATCCCTTTTAATTTCCGGAAAACCGAACACACAAACTCGATGGCACACTTTATCTAAAGTATATTTGGGCAAATTTCCCGTTATGTTGCAATCCGACTTTTGCATTTTATCGGGTCTGCCTAAAGAAGTCCGCCATACTATGGGTGAATGTCGCAATGACTTGGGCGGATATTTCATTATCGATGGCAAAGAAAAAACAGTGGTTGCCCAAGAAAAGTTCGCCGATAATATGCTGTATATTCGCAAATCGGGCGATGATAAATATACTTTTTCTGCCGAAATCCGCTCCGTCAGTGAAAATGTCAGCAAACCCGTCCGTACATTATCCGTGAAAATCTGTGCACCGTTTGGCATTTTCAAAGGCGGTAATTTTACGGGTGGAAATATCGTCGTCAAAATACCCAACGTTCGTGCTCCCGTCCCCCTTTTCATCGTATTTCGCGCACTAGGTATTATTTCAGACAAAGCCATTATCGAACATTGTCTCTTGGACATTGAAAAATATGATAACATGGTTGACCTATTTATTCCATCAGTCCACGACGCCGCCACTATTTTAACCCAACAAACTGCCATACAATATATCGCGCTTTTGACCAAGGGCAAGAGCACATTTCACGCCTTGGAAATCTTGGCCGATTATTTCCTTCCACATATTGGCGAAATCAACTATATTCCTAAAGCCTATGCTTTAGGGGCAATGGTATTCCGACTATTGGCCGTTTCGCAAAAGATGGAAATACCGACTGATCGCGACAATTTCAAGTATAAGCGCATCGAATTGGTGGGGTCATTATTGTATGACTTATTTCGCGAATATTGGAATATTCAATTGCGCCAGGTTCATTTGGAATTTGAAAAACGATTATATTACAATCCTGCTATGTATGAAAATAATCTGTTCGGTCTAATCTTGGACAACTATCGCGAAGTTTTCAAAGAAAGGGCATTGGAAACCGGATTTCGCAAGGCATTTAAAGGTAATTGGGGGGCTCAAACACATACTAAACGTATTGGTATTGTCCAAGATTTGACCCGACTTTCGTTCAATTCGGCGCTAAATCATCTTCGAAAAACGAATTTACCCTTGGACAGTAGTGTGAAATTAGTGGGGCCACGTGTCCTTCATAGTTCACAGTGGGGTTATATTGACCCGATAGATACGCCAGATGGTGGCAGTATTGGTCTAAACAAACATTTGGCTATTTCGACGTACATTACTAGGGGGATGTCCAGAGAGCCGATGATTGCATGGTTGCGGGAAAAATGGGGGATGAAATTGGTGGAAGAATTCGCTCCGAAAATCTTGGCTCAAATGACCAAAGTAATTGTGAATGGATGCTGGATAGGGTCAGTCGATAGTCCGACGGAATGTATCGAGAAATTCCGATTATATAAACGTAATGCATTGATACCGATTTATTCGAGTGCCACGTTTGATATTCAGTCAAACACTATTTTTGTTTATACAGATGCGGGGCGTTTGTGCCGACCTATTTTCTATAGGGATGAGGCGACGGGTCGCGCATCCTATCAGTCCAAGAAAGTTTTGAAAATGTTGCAAGATGGAGAGTTTTCTTGGACAGATTTGATTTCGGGGGTCAATAAAAAACGTGGGACCATTAAATTCGATCCCAGTCAAATGAAAATATATGAACTGTTCGAATTGTATGAAGGTGTCGAAACAGAGACAAATCCGGCGAAATTGGAGCGGTTTTTAACTGACAAAGCCGTCTTGGACTATATCGATACGAGTGAGAGCGAGAATGCCTATATTGCATTGAATGCGGATGATTTTGAAATGGGTAAAATCGACCAAGGCAATTCATTAGGTCATATAGGAGATAATAGTGCATCACCGTCTTCGAACTCTTCGACTGTATCTACGGCCTTGACCAAATCCACAAAACACACCCATTGTGAAATCCATAATTCGCTCATCTTGGGCATGATGTGCAATATGATTATTTTTCCAGAGAATAATCCGGCCACGCGTAATTCATTTTCATGTGGCCAGAGTAAACAAGCGTGTTCAATGTACCATACGAATTACCAAGTTCGAATGGACAAAACGGCGGTTTTACTAAACTACGGACAAACACCCTTGGTCAAATCCCGATATTTAGAGCATATTACTGGAGAAGAACAACCATATGGCGAAAATGCCATCGTGGCAATCGCCTGTTACACTGGATACAATGTGGAAGATGCCATTTTAATCAATGAGGGGGCTATACAACGCGGACTTTTCCGAACAACCTATTTATCGTGTTATGAAGCACATGAAGAAAGTACCAAGAATGCGGATACAGTAGTCGACCACCGTTTTATGAATATTGATGCACAGCCCGCGGTTTTAGGAACACGACCTGGGTATGATTACGGAAAATTGGACCAATATGGTATTATCAAAGAAGGAACGGCAGTCAATGACAAGACGGTATTGATTGGACTAGCGACGGTGGGAGCCCCGCCTCCAGGAAGTGCCATCAATGTAACGGCTGCCTATTTAGACGGTTCAAAAACACCGAAAAAAGGCCAGTTGGGAGTGGTCGACCGGGCTTTTATTACAGATGGCGAAGAAGGTCAGCGCATTGCCAAGGTTCGTATCATTGAACAGCGCATTCCCACATTGGGCGATAAAATGGCATCGAGAGCCGGTCAGAAAGGAACGATTGGTATGGTTATTCCCGAGAGGGATATGCCATTTACTAAAGACGGTATTCGCCCAGACTTGATAATCAATCCCCATGCACTGCCTACTCGTATGACCATCGGCCAATTGGTCGAATGTATTACCGGCAAGGCATGTGCAGCATATGGTGGGTTTGGCGATTGCAGTGCTTTCAATGGAAATGGGTCGAAAATAGGACAGTTTGGCGAACTCTTGTCCAAGGTGGGATTTCATTCAAGTGGCAATGAATTGCTATATAATGGAATGACGGGCGAACAATTGGAGACGGAGATTTTCATGGGACCGACGTATTACATGCGTTTGAAGCACATGGTCAAAGACAAGGTCAATTTCCGAGCATTAGGACCACGTACAGCATTGACCAAACAGCCCGTCAGCGGACGTGCAAATGATGGAGGCTTGCGCATTGGTGAGATGGAGCGCGATACACTGATTTCACACGGAATGACGGATTTCTTGCGCGAATCAATGATGGAACGCGGAGATAAATCGTATTTAGCCGTTTGTAATAAAAGCGGAATGATATCGGTATATAATCCAGCGAAAGGGCTGTTTATGAGCCCCATGGCAGATGGTCCCTTGCAATTTGTCGGGTCATTAGAGGGAGGTAATGATTTCCGCGTTGAGCAGATTACCAAATTCGGTAGAAGCTTTAGCGTACTTTGTATTCCATATTCATTGAAACTCTTGATCCAAGAACTCCAAACAATCAATGTACAAATGCGAATAATCACGGATGACAATATTGACCAGATGGAAAATATGGCGTATTCGAATAATGTTCAGCGATTAACACAGAATAAAGATATTACGCCAAGGTCATTGATTGGGGCAATTAAACGCACATTGTCCAAGAAAGGACGTGTAACAACACCTATAGATATGGATGAATATTCACCCAAGAGTATTCGTTCGGCTGAAATGTCGGGAGAAGACGAGGATAAAAGTGAAGCCTCTGTGAAATCATTAGATGAAAGTAGTCCTGAAAGTATGGATGACGATTATTTAGCAAATCCTATAAAAAATAATGGACCAAAAATCGATGAAAATGGAGAAATGCGATTTGAATTAGCTAGTCCTGAAGATACACCACCACCTGAAACTCAATCAGTCAAACAATCTGGCGAATTCTCCGGAGGTAGCACATATCAGAATAATGAGAGTTCACACGACTTCCAAGTCGGTGGACGAGTATTTAGGCGAAGTGTGACGGATGGATATCCCGAAAGACCTTGGTCAATCAGTAATATTGGCGATAAATTTTTGACTATACATGCATTGGACCATCGCGGGTTATCTGCCAACCAAGTATTACAAGTAGTTTCGCCGTTTGATATATTTCCTGCAACACAATCTATGCAATCTAATCAATCTAATCTAATGATGGGAGGAAGTACAAATATGGGTCAAGATTTAATGAATAATGGTCAAATGAATAATATGAATATGATGCCTCAGTTACCCGTACAACAACCTACTATTGTATTTGCCCCCAAGATGTTTAGCGGTGGAAGTATAGACCAATCGACTAGTCAAACTCCAGACCAAAATATAATACCTAACCCAGTATCGATGCAAACTGGTGGTAATATGCAATCAACAAATTATAGTGAAAATAATACCGGTGCAAATGCTAGTACAAATAATGGTGAGATTGATTTTAGTAAAGGAATGATTAAAATTACAAAATCTGGATAAAATTGAATATTAATTCAGGCAAAATATACATTCAATTAAACACACATAAAATATACGTTATATTACTATATAACGTACATATCCAATACACAAAAATGTCAAACACTAGCAGTCGAATTATCAGCATCTACAAATCGAGAAACGTGCTCTTAGAGCAATTGGCATCGAAGGGATATTTAGTCGATGATTATTTGAGATTTAGCATTAATGAAGTCGATGCAATGTTGGCGAATTCGCAACTGGATATGTTGATTAATCATCCAGACAATACCAAGGTATACATCAAATACTATTTTACAGTGAAACAGACGACGAGACAAATTCCTCCCAAGATGTTGGACAATATAGTGGAGGATTTGTACATGATTGATAATGTATTAACGGAAAAAGATACACTTATCATTGTTATTGATGATGAACCAAATGACACAATCTTGGCGAAAATGCGATATTTATACGACCACGACAATATTTTCGTCATTATTCACAATATTCACCGACTTCAGACCAATATATTAAAGCACACTTTGGTTCCAAATATGGATTTATTGAGCGTTGAAGAAACGGAAAATCTTAAACGCAAATACAGTTTGAAGGATTTAACACAATTGCCCGAAATATCGCGATTTGATGCACAAGCATTGGCGGTTGGATTGCGACCTGGACAAGTATGCCATATTAAACGGGGAAGTGCTACGGCATTGGAGTATGATTATTATAGGGTGTGCATCTAGGGGGAGCGAAGCCCCCTAGAATATCGTGATATATTATAAAACGTACAAAATATAGAAAACATAATACAATGGAAATTCCTCAGCAATATAATTTTGCATTAGAATACACTCCCTCTGATTTTTTTTATTTAACAAATGCCACGGACGTACCACAAGAATTTGTGTGTCAAGACTTGAATGCAAATCCACCAGTATGTGCAGGTGCGACTGACCCAACAGTTTTAACGCAATGTTATCAAGCGGAGCTTTGCAAAAATCAAATATTAGTTAATAAAATGTATGAAAAACGAAACAAGCATTCTGAGATGGAGACAAAACTCTTAGACTTTAAAAGTAAATATAAATTCGAAATCATCACATCTATTAATTTAGGAATTGGTATTATTGGAGCAATAGCATATATTTATTATAATAATTCCGAATAATTCCGAATAATTATACTATATTGATAGCAATATTATGCTACAATATAGTAAAGAGAATAAAATATATAACATAAATAAATGGACAAATTTACATATCATTTTGAAAATGGATTTGTTTCAGCAATAGAGCCGTTGACTAATCCAATAAGTTTAACGGAGCCGTCCAATATATTTTCACTACAAAATGCAGTATCAAATAATTTAAATACATATCAAACCACATACTCGCGTTATGTTAGATGCCAAGACCCAAATACAAATCCACAAGTAATGGACCCGTCATGTAATGGCCAAGATAGTTTAACTAGTTTAAATAATGCATATCAATCGTTAGTATTATCATTAAATGATTTGAGCGGAGCTTTAGCTACACAATATAATACTAATGCGGAAACACCGCTACAGTATCAAATCGAAACAGAGAAAATTCCAATAGATTATGCCGCCATGATACAATTGCGAAATGATTTAGACAAACAATTGCAAGAATTGCAAATGCAATATCAAGGTGGGGCTGGTACATCAACCCAATTGCTAGAGTCGGCCATGTTTGGAAATACATTGTGGGTTATTTTAGCATCATGTTTAGTATATTATATTTTTGTTGAGCTTTAACCTTTTTATCGTACCACTTGAAATGTATGAAATGTGTGATATTAGCGGTATCCACTTCTCTGAAAAATATCATAATATGTAAATGAACAACAATTTTTCAGATACAACATTATTTACATATGACCGATTGAATAATTTTGTTAAAAACTATAAAGACTATACGACCAAATTAATAAATAGCAATACAGGGCCGAATGGCGACAGATATAAATATTATCATTTTGAATATTCACCAAATGGAATAATTATGACTGATATTGGAAGAATACCGGCAGAATGGTTAATTCCATACAATAATTGGTCAGCACCGCCATCATTTAATACTCCGGATGCATGGAAAATGAATATAAGCCAAATATATAATGCATTAAAATTACAACAAAAATCGAACATTGCCAGTTTATCGAAAACGCCCGGACTACAATTTAAAGTCATTACATTGCCAAATACTGCATATTCACAAAATCCAGGAGCATTTCAAGTAAATTCCATCGGATTTATAAATGCATTCCAAGAACCTAGTGCGAATATTATATCAGGTCCATTAATCGCATCATCATTGGATAATTATTCGAATGCTTTATCGGACCCAAGCGGTCAAATACCAATAAAAGCCATCGAAGAACAAGCCACGATTATTGGATGTGAATGGACTGGTTATTTCAATCCATCTATTTTAGGTAATTATATTTTCACAATAACTGTCGGAAGTGGATGTTATTTTTATGCTTGGATAGGTGATAAATCGGTGTGTGAATATACACCTACAAATTCGGATATTAATTCGGGCAGTTCAAGTGCTACCATAAATATTACGCAAAACAAATATTATCCTATCCGAATACAATATTATGCGCCCATTACGAAAGATACAGTAGCAAATGATAGTACATTAACATTTTCACTAACAATTAAGCAGTTTAATGTGAATGGCACGCAAACGGTTTTACCTACAAACCAATGTTTAACATATATTCAAAATAATGATAAAACTACATATTATCCCCCATTGCAATATTTGGCATTCGTTAGTCCTTCGGCCACGGATTATCATCTTGGACAATTTAAATGTTATCAATTAGATTTGACCCAATCATATTCGAATATGCTGAGTTTTTATCAATTTTTGAATACATATAAATTTAATATGCAAGCACAAAAATATGATATAGCAGAAGATGTCATTGCATTTGGACAATTACCGGATAATACCAACTATTCACCAGTGAATGGCGACCCGACTTCATTACCGGACGTATATTCAATCTATCGATTAGATACCGATTTGCGTATGGGAAATACCGTACAAATTGATAGTCAAATCGCGGCAAATGGACTATATCCTATGCAAACGATTGAAGCATCATCCAATATTGTTCAATATTCAAATACATATAATACATTTTCCCAATATTATCCAAATCAAACGGATATTACGAATAAATTATTTACAAATAGTTTACCCGATGCATGTAAAACTTCATGCGATAATAGTTTATTATGTAAACATTATTATACATATACGTCAAATGGTAATCCGCAATGTATAATTGATACTGCCAATTCTATACCCACATTTAATCAAATACAACCGACCGATGCGATAAATCCCGTTGATGCTGGGTCGTCATCATTATTTATGCGAAATTATCAATTTACGCAACCTAGTTGTGGTGAATTAAGCAATGGGCAATCAGATTTAGTGGCAAATATAGTATCAATTAATAATACGGATGATTATAATTCATCCTTTCCTTATTCAAATTATGATTGGTCGGCGACACCATTATCTGCGATTAATAAAATAGGAATATGTGGCGACCCTAGTTTTAATAAACTTACGAATGATGCTGCACAAATCTTATTTCAAGATGCCGAATATTATCGCAATGGAACATGGACTGCAAATACATCAGGACCAGCAACTACTGCAAAAGAAGGATTTCAAACCACGCCTCAACCGACTAGATATACAAATGTGATTGGTGATACAAATGATAGTATAAATGCCAGTTTGCAAAATGAAAAACAATATGCTCAAATGATGCAACAGGTTAATCAAAATTATTTGAATTTATCACAAAAAGATATTCCAGAATATTTGGCCACGCGTAAAATAATGAGTGATAATCCGAATTACGATTTTAATGGAAATGAATTATTATATTATCGTACAAAGCCAATACCAACTACATTACAGAAGAATATATTGGACTCGAAAGAAGAAGGTTATGCGCAAAATCAAATATATATATTAGGTACATTAACCGCGGCAACATTATTAGTTTTAGCAATAATCATTGGACGGGAATAATGTATAATGATGTATTGTCAAAATATATTTGTCAAAATATATTTCTATTATATAAATAGGAATATATAGTCATAATAAATGTCAAATAATGGATATTTTGATTTGGATGGAGTATTTAAAGTTCAACAAAATTATTTGCTCGATTTATCAAATTCGTATCCTGGAGTAAATAATGCTCCATTAGTAGCCACATATGTCCATGATTTACAAAATCAAATGAAAAACGTTGCAGATAGTTATGCTCAAGCAAATACGTCCGGCGCGGCGGTATTAGACCAGCAACAACAAATGATTGGAATTATTAATGCTGAGCAACAACGATTATTAGAGAAAAAAAATCAAATTGACCAAGCTAGTATGCAAGAGCAACGTATTGCTTTACTCAATAATTCATACAAATTGCGATATGCGCAATATACTAAAATAATGATTGTTTTAGTCATTGGATTGGCAATACATATTATTTTGAGATTATTATCTGGAGCATTTGAACAAATTCCATCTTTTGTCACTATATTATTACATATTGCGAATATAGTTATTTGTGGAATAATTATCACTCGTTTATATTTTGGTATTCAATTGAGAGACCAAATAAATTTTAACCAAATTAATCCGCCAATACCATTAGATACAAGTGGAAATACGAGTGGTTCATCACCTGCTAATTATAATAATTTATGGGGTGGATTTTGCATTGCACAAGAATGTTGCGGACAAGGTACTACATGGAATTCAAATACCGGTAATTGTGATTATGGTGTAGCTCCTGGACCTGCACCAGGACCTGGACCGGCAGCCGGACCCACTCCTGGTACAAGTCCTAGTCCAGCAGCAGCGCCTGGACCGGCAGCAGCGCCTGGACCGGCAGCAGCTCCTGGACCGGCAGCAGTTCTTACTTATGCTACTTCATTGGCATCAGCAACTACTAAACCGATGATGACTGCACCCATAACTACTAAACCGATGATGACTGCACCCATAACTACTAAACCGATGATGACTGCACCCATAACTACTAAACCGATGATGACTGCACCCATAACTACTGCACCTGCAATTACTAAATCATCTGAAGGATTTTCTCAACATTTACATTCAAACACAAAGCTACACCACCATTTATATAATTCGCCTCCTCAACATATTTTACAAAAACAACATAATACAAAAATGGTATCAACTAATTTAAAACCAAATTATCCAAACCAATTTGCAAAATATAGGTAAATCCATTTGTGTAAAAATATAATCAGATATAAATATATATGAGTACTCCAAATCAAAGTTCAAATTTAGCAGAATTATATAATTCAGTTAAATGGCAAAATAATATGATAGATAATCTACATGCTAAAACGAGAGATTTATATTCGACTGACCAACAGCGTATTAAATATTTACTTTCTGATATTAGCTGGTATACATATGTCAATTTTTTCCTATGGATAATATTTTACGTATTATGTTTGGCAGTTATTTATTATACATTTTACGGAAAACAGCGCGGGTTTTCAATATTCATAAAAATAGTAATTATTATTGCATTTTTAATATTTCCAATGGTATGTACATCGGTTGAATTATTATTTTATCGTATAGGGTCATACTTAAATTCGGTCGTAATGGGAAAACCTTATCCAAAAATGCACAATGAAACACCACCATTTTCATTACTTAATGCTTTGCCTCCTGGGACCTACTAGATTAAGGGAACCTACGGGCTGACTACTGCGTAGTGGTATACCCTTAAAATACCTCCCGAATTAAGGAAACCTACTAGGTTAAGGGAACCTACGGGCTGACTACTGCGTAGTGGTATACCCTATGACCCTCCTTAATTAACCTTTATAATACCAAATATTTAATAGTTGCTCCTACGGAGGAACTATGAAAATATTGGTATTACTTGATATTTTATGACCACTTACTGCGTTTAGTCATAAAATATTGAAGATATACATCTATCGTATGCAGTGGTACGATAAAGGTTAACTCTGATGCGTTTACTACGTAGTAATGATAAAATGTGTAAAAGATAATGTTATCACCGCATAAACTACCAACTTAATTAATCATAATAAAAGGGTTTTTATTCATAATATCTATTAAATCTGCATAAATTTCATCTAATCTTGTATCACTTTTTGTTCGAGTACTTAAATTAACTAAATTTAATTTGTCTATACCCAACATTTTACATAACTCATCTTGTTTATCAAATATTTCTTCATATTTGACTGAAAATATTTTATAGTTTCTGTTTTCATTATATTTAGTATAATTGTCATAAAATTCTCTAATTCCATATAAATCTATACCACTATCATAGACATCTTGTAGTTTAATATCTGGTTCACATTGAATATGTGTTAAATGATTAGGGATAGTAAACCTACTTTTAATAGCAAAAGATGGGTTTCTATAAATATATATCACGTAATATTTGTCTAATTTATTATCAGGAATAGGTATACCATTAAACCATTCATAATACGCATTTCCACTTTTTTGTTTTCCACAATATTCTAATTTATTAGGAGGAAATCTACTATGTATATGTTGTACGTTTCCAAATTGTTTTAATGCTTTAGTTAACATATTTGAACCTGAACCTCCATATGAGCATACATAAAATATTTTATTTTCCATTATTATATATATATATATAATTACTAAGTAGTAATAGAGTTTACTAAGTAGTAATAAAAAATGTGTAAAATTATATAATTACATAAATAATAATATAAAGAATACTAAACAATATATTTCGGTAAAGTATGGACAAATTGTAAAACATAATACAACTCTCTATTTTTATCGACCCGACCGACTTTAGCTCAGGGGTAGAGCAATTGACTGTAGTAGTAGAATATTTCAACTCATTGGTATCAATGGGTCGCTGGTTCGATTCCAGCAAGTCGGATCATTTTATTTTTTATTCATAAAAAATAAAATATTATTACTATAACTCGTACCATAACTCGTACTATAACTATACATTTTACAATTCATTCAACTCTACATCACCTGCCATTTCATTTTCTTCGTCATCATCTTGACCTTCATTCTGCTCAACCTCATCATCATTATATCGAATTTTGACATTTCGCCATATCCCAGCCTTTTGTTTGCCAAATTGCTTATCCATACAATCATATAAATCCTTGGTATTTGCTCCACGTGTTCCATAATTCACACTATACCACAGTTTGAATTCATTGCCCAAATCATTCTTTCGCACAGTTGACCCTTGGCTGCGAATAATCTTGTCCCGAATAAACTCGGCCAAATAATCTTGGCGCTCACGGTAAGAATTGCTGGCCGCCAATACCGCTGGACAATCTTCCACTTGCCCATTTGTATTATATGCCATATCGACCAACATTGCGAGAAATGTTTCGCGCCAAACCGGGAATTTTTCCGTCAAATGTCTATCAATGGCAAACTGATGAGGTTTGTCTGGGTCATCATATACCGGAGTATCCGTAAACAATGCATTGAACGGTATAACTCGAATACGACGCCAGGTACCATGGTCTTGCGACTTGACACCCATAAACTCATTCGCGCATACAATCAATTTAAATTGAGGAACAAATGTCACATTATCTTGAAATAATCCACGGGCAGTAATCGGCTCAATACCACTGACCAATTCTTTCATCGGACCTTCATGAATAACATCGCCTTTAGATGGCTCCTGCATCACAACATATCTTGCACCCTTCAGCGCTACAATTTCTGGGGACAGACCTCCAATTTTAACGCGACCCTGCGTAATCAATGAAATCGGCGCAGCCGCCTTGTAATTTCCCAAAGTCTGGCTCATCAAATCAGTCAATACTGATTTTCCATTTGCACCAATTCCAATATAATTATTGAAAGTTTGATTGACAGATGATACTCCAATGAGACATGATGCCAAATGTTGCCACATATATTTTCGCAATTCAGGGTCTGGGAATAACTGCGACATAAATTGATGTATTTCTTCCTTTGTTCCATCATGTTTTTTAGACCGGACTTCGTAGTATTCGATATCCGTGCATTTAGTCAAATAATCCTCGGGCAATCCTTTGCGAAAACATTTCTCCTTGAAATCAATAACGCCGTTTTTGCAACACAATAAATACGGATTGCTATCCAGTTGGTTCAGGAAATCGGGGTCGTAAAACAAATCCTTCGCTTCCGTCATAATATTCTTCTTGTCATTCGTTTGACCCAATCGTTTAATAATGCCAATAATCACCTGCAATCGTCCATCGATGATTTTAATACGCTCTGCATCTTCGACTGGAATTGTACCCTTATGTCGACCTAATTCGTCCAACTCATTGTTATACAAATCGCGCATTTCTTTTGAAATTGCTAAGCGCAAAGTACTACCCGAGTCGATTTTCTTCCATCGGCCATGTTTAAACCGAAACCAAATATTATTTTTAACATCAGCACAAACATACTCATTTTTATACATTTGATACAAAACAATCGCCAAATCATAATCACCACATCCTTTGGAATTGCTGTCGCGCGTATTCAATGTATTCACTGAAATCGTATTAATAGTCTGCTTCAAATAATACGATATCGTGTTTTTATAAACACTATCATGTCCCTCGCGATTATCTTGTTTTGCCCAGAATATAATTGAACGATTAGTAATACCTGCGGGTTTTCGGTCAAACTTGCACCATTTATCGCACAAATCGGAAATATCGGAGTATTGGAAAGACGATGATTTTGCGCTCAATGCTATCCATACAATCAACAATTTGTTAGATGTATTTTTAAGTGCCCAGCCAACCCTTATCCATTTACTATATGACCCCTCACCATAATACGACTCCGGTAAAACCATTGTATATTCATATAATGCGCGTAAATTGTATTCGTGTGGTAAAATAGTATCTAGAAATCGATTGACATATAGTTCCAATTCATCTCGATTTCGAATGCGCGAATATTCGCGCATATTGTCACTAATATTTCCAAAGTCGGCGGTTACCTCTGATTGTAATAAATTATCCGATGACCGGCGACGACCCATTCCACTACCGGCAGTATCACCATTCGCCAACTGGTATTGCTGCAATGCCTGCATAAATGCCGACGTATAGAAGAATGATGGATTACCGGTATACCGCACGGATAATTTGACAAAATTGTCGAAATTGTTCGTATAGTCGGCGACCTGACCCGGATTATTGATAAACTCACCATCATCCGGGTCATAGGTAATATTATATACTTTGGTCAATTCATACGCTTCATGTCCTGGTTTTCTCGAACCAATCAACTGCCAATTGGTAAACCCTTTGGAAATACCTTCATCGAATACATCGGTCCATGCATTGGTCAATGGGAAATCGCCGAACATTTCTGAGACGATGGGTATCATTCGCTCGCGCAAAATACATTGGGCTTGGTGATCCATCTTGATACCAATAATCATGTGTAGTCCGTCTTTGGTCATATTCTTCTCCGGCACTCGGTTGATGGAGGGTTTTTCAAACATGTAAATCGAAAACTGGGTATCCTCGCCAAATTGGAAAATATCCTTTAAAACGGCTAAATATCCATCGACCAAATCATCTAGATGCTCAGCCGTATATACTCGTCCGGGCAAATCCAATGCATAATGGAAGTCCAAGTCTACCGCAATTGAACCTTCGGCCAATTGTCGCTCGGTCAAATACTCGACCTGCTTTTTCATGTAAACCTCTTTGAAATACATACGCATAAAGGTCATGTAGTCTGCCTCCGGAATGTGATAAGACCCGCCATATATATTGGCCGATTTGTCGCCGATGCGAGTATGCGTAGGTACTTGTTTTTCGCCACCTTTTGATTCATCTTGACCAACTTGACCAACTTGACCGACTTGTACATTTGCCAAATTATCACTACTTTTTTCATATTTTTTTATTTGATATTTTTGTAAGAATTCTGCAAAATTGCCATTTTTAGCAATTTTTGGTATAATGACCGTTTTACCGGGAGGTGGAGCATCACCTTGCGTGCCGACTACTTGCTTAGCACTCATATTACAGGATTTACAGGGTTATGGTATATTATAGTTATATTTTTATTAGGATTTAATAAATCAATTTTCTAGGGGAACCAAAGGTTCCCCTATGACCCCTCCTTTTTAGGGGAATTTACGGACAATTTACTGAGCAGTGCAATGCTCCCTTTTTAGGGGAATTTACGGAAAACTTACTGCGCAGTACAATGCTCCCTTTTTATGCGATTTTACGGAGAACTTACTACGCAGTGCAATGCACCCTCTTTTTCGCGTTTTTATAATTCAAAATTTATCAAATTTCCATTTAAATATGTTTTATTATTATTTTTAACCGTTTTATAATAAAAATCAAAACATTGTATTTCTGTATCGGTTGAATACGTAGGAATATATTTATTTGAAGAAAAAGATAATATACCAATATACACTTTTCTCTTTAATTTTGCTAATCCTTTTTGCTTCCTATATTGATTTATTCCATCAATAAGTGTAGGTTTTATTTCTGTATCTAATCCTTCGTGGTCGTCAGACATATAATCACACACATATTTCCCATAATATGTTTTTTTATTATTTCCAATTTTATAAATAAACGTAATAAATGGCATAATATTGTTTATTATTATTTACTATTTAAGTTGTTTTTAGGGGAACCAAAGGTCGCTATGCACTACGCAGTGCGGTCCTATGACCCCTCCTTTTAGGGGAACCAAAGGTCGCTACGCACTACGCAGTGCGGTCCTATGACCCCTTTTCCAGATTTATGTCATAAAAAATATAAAGTTATGTAAAATTTATATATTTTGTAAAAGTTGAACTTATTTTTATTATTTTCTTATGTTTTGACAATTTTACTATTTTTATTGTTTTGACAAATTTATATTTTTATTGTTTTGACAGATTTTATACATCGGTATGCTCTACAAACAAACGCAGAGGTGGTGGATATGACGGCGTAATCATCGCAGGTGTGATTAAACCTCGTATGAACTCATTCTCATCTTCCTCTCCACTTCGATATGCCAGCTCTTTCCAAAACTCCCATGGTGCAGACATCCCAAAATGCCCAACTGACCATTGGTGGTCATGAGAATTCATTGCTCTAAGCCCGATACGGGTCAAGTTCTCCGACCCATTAGTACTTGTCAATAATGCTAAGCGGCCAGTCTCTCGATGGCGAAATGCTCCCTTTAGCCAAATTTCGCTATCACTCACCGTTTTTTTCATCAGCAAAATCAGTTTCCAATCGGGGTCCAATAATTCTCGTCCTTTTGCTGTGTCCGGAATTAACCGCAGGGCGTCGAAACGATTAGGTGGGGAAAAGCAAAATCCCGTGTAATTGTTGGGTCTAGGGTCTGCTAAGGCTGACCCAGTTCCTGCTATGGCTGACCCAGTTCCTGCTATGGCTGACCCAGTTCCTGCTATGGCTGACCCAGTTCGGTCAATCTGGAAAGATACTGGTTTTTCATAGTCATTGATTGGCATAATGTCATTCGGATGGACATCGTAAGCCAAATATCGCAAACTATATTTCGAGTGTTTGTACTCGTCGTTGGCCAAGACATTGGTGCTTGGTTTCAACAGAGGATGGTCTGACATAGTTGAAATAGAAGTAGCGAAAGTAGACATTGTTAAAATTATGGGATGGTTAGTTATAAACTTATTAGTTTTAGGATAATAGTTGGTCGAAAGAATACTATTATATTATTTTAAGAAAAGCCTTTCAATTTTATTAAGGGAACCTACGGATTTCACTTCGCACTACGCAGTGCAGACCTATGACCCCTCCCTTAAACTATAATTATTTTGTAAATATTTTGAAAAAAAGGAGGGGTCATAAATCTGCACTGCGTAGTGCTATTGCGAAGTGCTATTGCGAAGTGCTATTGCGAAGTGCTAAGAAATCCATAGGTTCTCTTGCACATTTTCTTATTTCAATTGCCTATTTTTTTTAAAGATAAAACTATTATATTTCTTAGAATTTTATCCTCACCAGGATGTTGTTTATTATTTTTATTAATAATTTCATATTTACCATACCATATATATTCTGTTTTATTTTTAGTTTTTTTTACTCTATACAAATAGATATGTTCAGTTTTGTTTTTATTTAATAGTTTTTCATTATATTTTTTTTCTTTTTCAGATTGGTCTCCATTTTTCCCAAATAAAGTATATTTTACATTATTTATATCACTCATAACGTCATCATAAAAGTCGGTATTATCTACCGATTTTAATATAGTTGTTTTTTTATTAATTCTTGGAGTTATTCCGGTAAAACATAATGGCTTACAACCAGTTTGATTAATTATAAATTGTTCCATTCCATCTGGACCATACCACTTTGAAAACCTGGTTCCTGACATTGTTGAAGTAGACATTGTTATGCGATGGTTAGTTATCTGTATTGCTATAATAGTTGGTCGAAAAAGTACTGTTATATTATTTAATAAAAAGCTTTTCAATTTTCTAAGGGAACCTACGGATTTCACTTACTGCGTAGTGCAATACCCTTAAGATCCCTCCCTTTTTTCAAAATAAGTATAGTTTAAGGGAGGGATTTTAAGGGAACCGTAGGTTCCCTTAATAAAATTGAAACAAATATTATTAAAATACATAAAAAGGTATCAAAACACATAAAAGAATAATATAATAAAACTCTATAGTTTAAAGTAAACAAAATAAAATGAAGTTCTGCTCAGTTTGCGACAATATGTACTACATCGGTATTGATGAAACTGGGGGTAATCAGCTGACATATTATTGCCGGAGTTGTGGCCACAAAGATGAAACTTTAGCAGGTGAAAATATTTGTGTGTTGAAGACACAAATCAAGAAAGGTGCGCAAAAATTCAATCATATTATCAACGAATATACCAAACTTGACCCGACATTGCCGCGAATTTATAATATGAAATGCCCGAATGCAGCATGTAAATCAAATCAAATGGCTAACAGTGCAGTTGGTGGTGGTGGACTTAGTCCCGACCCAACATCTGGAACAGAAGTGATTTATGTGCGATATGATGATGACAATATGAAATATTTGTATATGTGTGTTACGTGCGATACGGTTTGGAAGACGGATGACTCCCACTAAGGGGGCTTCGCATTCATTAAGACCCCTTGTAGGGTGAGTGGAACAACCCCTACACCTGACATGTACTAATCTGATTTTTTTTAGAATGAGGGGTCTTAAGTATACGAAGTGAATGCACTGCGCAGTGCACTGCGCAGTAAGTGGTCCGTAGGTTCCCTTAATTAGGGAGGGATCTTAAAAAATCGTAGGTTCCCTTGATTAGGGAGGGATCTTAAGGGAACCGTAGGTTCCCTTGAAATGGTTCCCTTGAAATGGTTCCCTTGAAATGGTTCCCTTGAAATGGTTCCCTTGAAATGGTTCCCTTGAAATGGTTCCCTTGAAATGGTTCCCTTGAAATGGTTCCCTTGAAATGGTTCCCTTGTTATTAATCTTTTTATTTTTTATTTATATTTATATAACAAATAACAAATAACAAATGTCATGGACACATACTTCTGCACCAGATGTAGGTTATAATTATCTTAGGTCCAGTCCAACTGGATTAACATTGTATGCGACTTCAGCTGGTAATGGAATATATATTTCAACTGATAGGGGTGTAACATGGGTTCTTTCAAATAATGGTGCTCCTTCATCTAATTCTTGGGTTTCAATTACATCTAGTTCAGATGGACAATATTTAGCAGCATGTGCTTATAATAGTAATGGATTATATACATCTTCTAATAGTGGTGCATCTTGGACAAAACAGACGGGTGGTTCCGTACCTGCTAGTTTTATTAATATATCGGGCAGTTCAGACGGTTCAAAATTAGTTGCTTCTTCATATTTACCTAGTAATATATATACATCAACCAATTATGGTGTGACCTGGACAATTCGAAATACAAATGGCGCACCTACTGGCAATATCCAAAGAGTAAGATCTAATTCAGATGGAACTAAATTAGTTGCGGTAACAAGTACCAGTGGAATATTTGTATCTTCAAATAGTGGAGCAAATTGGACTTTAACGTCTGCACTTACAAATGTAGAATGGTATGATGTTGCATCAGATTTAACTGGAACAAAATTAGTTGCATGTGTTATTAGTTCTGGTGGAATATATACATCAAACAACAGCGGTACAACATGGACACTTCGGTCTAGTGCGCCAACTAATGTAAGTTGGTCAACTGTTGCATCTAATTCAGATGGAACTAAATTACTTGCTTCTAATAACAATACTGCAATATATCAATCGATAGATAGCGGTATAACATGGACTGTAACCAATGCACCTCTAAATGCACACTGGTGGGCTGTTGCAATTAGTGGTGATGGAACAACATTATCTGCAGCTGCTTATCCTAGTGGTTCAACGGGAGGTATATACGTATATTCGCAATCACCATCACCATCATTACCTTGTTTCAAAGAAGGTACCCAAATTCTAACAATTGATGGATATGTTCCTGTCCAAGATTTACGACAAGGCGATTTAGTGAAAACGTTGAAACATAATTATGTTCCCATTAATATGATTGGTAAATCGACAATATATAATTCCGGTAATGCTGACCGAATTAAAAATAAACTATATCGATTATGTAAACAAGAATACAAGGAAATATTTGAAGATTTAATTATTACTGGTTGTCATTCGATATTGGTAGGTGATTTTGTATCTAATTTACAAAGAGATAAGGTTATTGAAATTAATGGATATGCATATATAACAGATAATAAATATAGATTACCAGCAGTCGCTGACGAAAGAGCTGAACCTTATGAAAAAGAAGGCGACTTTACAATTTACCACATCGCATTAGACCACGATGATTATTTCATGAATTATGGAATTTATGCGAATGGTCTTTTAGTTGAGTCCTGTAGTAAACGATATTTAATGGAATTATCTGGAATGAAACTTATTTAAGCTAAGGGCGCTAAGCGTATACTTAAGAACCCTACACCTCATATGTAGTAATAAGTTTTATATTTTGCTCTATAAGGGAGGGATCGTAGGG
>Ga0214919_10000288_pt1 | contig 85938 bp, 61 predicted proteins | sample LL1503_MetaG_FD_177994 | JGI IMG/M metagenome (GOLD analysis project Ga0214919, IMG submission 177994) | Freshwater microbial communities from Lake Lanier, Atlanta, Georgia, United States - LL-1503 | ecosystem: Environmental > Aquatic > Freshwater > Lake | place: USA: Georgia | collected...
ATGGATGAACATGATGCATTACCAATGGATAAAAAAGCATTAATGAATGGAAAAGTTGTCAATAAACAAGCAAGATATAATTTATGTTTTTCTGAAGAAGATCAAGAGCCAAATTATGAATTGGGAAAAGGTAGAATTATTTCATATGGGCAAGTTCCATTAACAAATAGAATTAGAGAACAAATTTCAATTTGGACTGAAGATGCATTATTAAATGGTGAGGCCAATTATTATTATAATATTCGTAAATGTGGAATTGGTTACCATGGGGATGCAGAGCGTCGAAAAGTATTTGCATTTAGAATGGGGGCATCAATGCCATTATATTTTCAATGGTATTTATATTCAAATCCCATTGGAGAAAAAATAAAAATTGAGCTTGATGATGGTGATATGTATGTCATGTCAGAAGATGCAGTTGGGCATGATTGGAAAAATAGAACAATCCCAACTTTGAGACATGCAACTGGATGTGATAAATATACTCGCTGATAATTAAGCAATTAATTAAGTAATTAAGCAAGTAAGCAATTAAGTAAATAACTCTTTTTTTTGGATAAAAAATATATTATATTATATAATAAAATGATTTGCTATGGCATTGGAATTGTATTATTTATTTTATTATTGTTAATATTGGCATTTATAATTGCCAATACATTTCGATGTGGTCTTAAATCGTATAGTGGTGGCACTAATCATAAGCATGACACTAATCATAAGCATGACACTAATCATAAGCATGACACTAATCATAAGCATGACACTAAAGATGAGAATACTGTTCAGAGTTATTCTTATAGTATATATAATGGTGATAATGGATTAGTTTATGATGAATTAAAAAAATTATTTGCACAATATAATTTTCACGAAGAGCCACTTACAAAACACGTACATGTTTCAATTGGATCGGCCTCTGGGGTTGACATTAATGGTAATGTTAATTTTACAAGTCATATGGTAAATGGTAAAATTCAATATTGGGATCCACTTTTTACAAATCAAAGAGCCGTGATTAAAAATACATTAGGTGGGCATAAATCATTAAGTGAAAAGATAAAATTATATGAGACAATTAAAAAACTACTTCCGGTTGGAATTAAACATATCCCAAAAACATATACAATAAATGAATTTAACTCTCTTATATTAAATCAACTTCCAGTAAAAAACAAAGTTTATATTTTAAAAAAAAATCTTTCAAGTAAACAAAAAGGAGTTAGGGTATTTTCAGAAAAATATGAATATTTTGCAATAAAAAAAGAATTAAACATTAATCCACATAATGCAATTATTATGGACTATATAACAAATCCGGCACTTACCATTGATGGTAAAAAATTTCATTTAAGAATGTATACAATATTAATAGTAGAATCTGGAATTAAGAGATGTTATATTCATGATGAATATTGGGTTTTAACCGCAGAGAAAAAATATGTAAAAGATGATTGGTTAAATAAACAAATACACATTAGTGGAGCAAAATCCACAATGCAAAATTATGCATTTCCTAATGATATTGCAACTCCCATAAATAATACTAAATTTAATGAATTTAAAAAAACATTAGCGTTTGCGGTTGCATTTAATAACTCTATTATTTTTGAAGAAAATGATATAGGATATCATATATATGGCGTTGATGTATTAGTCACCGATGATGATAATTTTTTTATATTAGAATTGAATGGTCATATGCTTGGGCATGATTGTGTGCAAGGTATAAAAGACACACCAGAATGTGACATTTTTAAAAAACGTTTTTCGAGAGATTATTTTTCTTTCATATTAAATTGCGCAGTGTTGCCAATATTTGGGATCAAAAGACGACCCATCCCAACCGCAGAAGTTTGCAGTTATGGTATATTATCTCCATTTTTCAATATACTAACTGGGGATAATAGATGTGTATTAATACCCTATACCGATGCGAACCCCAAAGAAATTGAAGATGCAAAAAAAATATATTTTCATAATAAAGCTATCACATTGACAGAATTGTTAAAAATATGTAATTTAGATAATGTTTTTCTATTTCTCTTTCCAAAAGAAAGGGGGCAAACAAAACAACATCAAAATAAGCAACCTCTAGAAAAACAACATCTAGAAAAACAACATCAAAATAAGCAACATCAAAATAAGCAACCTCTACGCAGTGAGAGCGACGCCTACGCTAGTGGCAGTAGTGAGAGCGACGCCTACGCTAGTGGCAGTAGTGAGAGCGACGCCTACGCTAGTGGCAGTAGTGGCAGTGACGCCTATGCTAGTGGCAGTTGTATAGGTTATATTGCTCTAGACAAAAATAATTATTTGACAATTGTTGTGATGGAGGAATATCAAAATCGCGGGATTGCAACTGCGATGATTGCGCAATTTTTAGAGATATATGCACATAGGCATAATAAGAATTCAAAAATACATATGGTAAATAAATCAATATTTATTAAAAAGATTGCGACAAAATTGCATTTTACATTAGAGAAAGGCACAACGACAAATGATGTAAAAATATCTAGTTATTATACCCGCCCATGTCGAATAAAAGATGCAAAAATTAATAAAGTAAATCATTATCAATTATTAACCTATACTTTTATTGAAGAGCAGAATGGATTTAATCATAGCATATTAATACAACATTTGAACAAAAATATGGTTGCGACAAGATCACAATTTGTACATGTTGCATATGCTGAAATTAATAGTGTAATAACTGATTCAATAATGAATTTTAATATAACTAAGGCATCCACCGGAAGCAAATATAACAAAAATTTTATAATACAAGGCTCAGAATTAAAATCATCATTGGATATAAAATATAGAACTATTGATATATATAAAGAATATCTTGAAAGTAGTAAAAATTATAAAAATTATAGAAATTATGGAATTGATATACCATATTTATATAATGGATATAGAATAGATATTAATCTATTTTTCTTTTTACATGTGTCAAAAAATGGGATTAAAAAATGCTATTATATGAATAATCCTATTGTAGTAAAAAGTTCTATTTTATTTGAAGATGAATTAAAAAGCGATCATATTTTATCTAGTGCAAACAGCACACATGCAAACAGCACACATGCAAACAGCACACATGCAAATCCATTAAAAATATTGTTTAAAACCAGTGATGCCAAATATAAATGGCCTGATACATTTTTAAATGATGATAATTATAAAGATATGCAACATTCTTTAGATGCATACATAGAAGAAATTGCAGAAAGTATTATTCAATCTGATGTGGTTCCCTATAGCGAATCCAATTCTGGATTTAATATTATAGTCCCAACTATTGATTTTATTGCATCAGAAGGAAATATATCAAAATTTAAACCACAAATTAGATATATATATACACATATTGGAATCAATGGATTTAATCATAAACAATATCAAGATGCATTTAGTAAACATTATTATGATTTTTTAACAGCAAATATAATAAATCCACATTTTGGATTAACGGAGAATTTAACTAATAATAATATACTTACACACATGGTTCAACCTTTAAAATGTGCTGTAGTTACAGAATTGCATGTAGATGCGAATATTATATCAAAATTACATTTAACATTTAATAAGCCTAGAAATAAAATAGAAATATATTTATATTCTAATACTGTATATTCTAATACTGCCTATTCTAATACTGTATATTCTAAAATTGGACATATTGATTTAAACATAGATGATATTGATATAATTGTTTTATCGCATATAGAATTAGATCTTCAATATAGAAAAAAAAATATAGCCGTTAATATTTTGTTTGTGTTAATGGAAATATTAGCATCCTATTATGCCCCAATAAATATATCCCTTAAAATGACATTTGTAAAACCAATGTTTCAAATTGCGCATACTTTGCAGTTTCATAAAGGGCAAAATGGAAATAAAGAAGAATATTTTACGCGATTATGTAGAATTTAATTATTAAACTCACTAAGATCAATCTCAAGTATATCATTCATATCATTATCTTCAAAATCACTGGCCATATCATTATCTTCAAGATCACTGGTCATATCATTATCTTCAGGGTCACAAAGACTATACTGATCATTGTCAAAATTATTTTTTTGCGGTTGTGGTTGCAAAGCTTGCATTTGCTGTTGTGGTTGCAAAGCTTGCATTTGCTGTTGTGGTTGCAAAGCTTGCGTTTGCCGTTGCGTTTGCTGTTGCAAAATTTGTTGCTGTTGCAAAATTTGTTGCTGTTGGTGCAAAATATGCCCTTGTTGCAAAAGATACTGTTGATGCAAAATTTGTTGTTGCAAAATATACTGTTGCTCCAAAACTAGTTGCTGTTGCTCCAAAACTAATTGCTGTTGTTCCAAAATCTGTTTAGTCAGTAAAACATCCACTTCCATTGCATCGCGTAAAGTTTGGTATAATATATTCTTTAACTTTAATGATATGCAAATTGCAAGAGCAATATCATCGGTGATTATATTGCCGTTAAATGTTACTGGGCTATAGTCAAAATAATATTCATATTGAATATCTTCTCCCTTCATATGGTAACTTACTCGTAATTTATTTGATATCAATATTACTTTAACCCCATAGATATCGGATTTTAAAGCTTTGGCTTTATTTATGGCCTCATGGGTGGTTTGGCGCTTTAACACTAAAAATCCATCCTCATATATTTTAATCATATGTTTTATATATTCAATCATTTGATCATTTTCTAGCCTTTGATTTACAAGTATAAATCCTTTTTCCTCCATTGGCAACTCATTTTGTCTAAAGTATCATATAATATCAAATATACACTTTTTTGGGGATTTGAAATTTAAGCGATATAGATGAATTATAGATGAATTATAGATGAATTATAAATGAATTATAGATGAATTATAGATGAATTATAGATGAATTATAGATGAATTATAGATGAATTATAGATGAATTATAGATGAATTATAGATGAATTATAAATGAATTATAGATGAATTATAGATGAATTATAAATGAATTATAGATAAATTATAAATTAACTTTTATGAAAAAAATAAAGAAGATAAAGATATAAATATAGTATGATTATTTTTTTGATTTTTCCAACTCAGTTATTTGAGTATAAGTATTTGCCCAAAAACATTAAATATGACGCAATTTATATAATTGAAGAGCCAATTTATTTTACCAAGTATAAGTTTCATAAATTAAAGCTTGCTTATCATAGAGCATCCATGAAATCATATTATGACTATTTGAATAAATATGTTAAAAAAATAAAGTATTATGAGTTCTCTGAGAATTATATATCAGATTTAAAAAGTGATATGGTATTTTTTTACAATCCAATTGATCATAATTTAATTAAAAAAATACAATCTATTAAATCTTCAACGATGTTAGAGACCCCAGAATTTATAACCACTCATGAAGATTTGGAGAAATATTATAATGCAAATAAAAGTAAAAAATTTACACATGATTCTTCTTTTTATCGATGGCAACGAAATCGATTACAAATATTGACCCCCATTGCGCAAAAACCATCGCCAAAAACGTATTTATTGTCCTATGACAAAGAAAATAGATTAACTTTTCCAAAAAATCAAAAAGATGTATTTAAACCGTCAAATAATAATAGTAGTGCATATATAATAGAGGCAAAAAAATATGTATCCAAACATTTTGGGAATAATTGGGGCGATATGAATGATTTTATATACCCAATAGATCATACCGGTGCAAAAAAATGGTTGATGAATTTTATAAAGAATAGATTGGCAAATTTTGGCAAATATGAAGATGCATTCCATTCTAAGATTAAATTTGGTTATCATTCTGTATTATCCCCATTATTGAACATTGGTCTACTTACTGATAAAGATATATTAGATGCATTATTACCATATTTAAAAAAGTCAAAAATGGTAAATTCATTAGAGGGTTATATAAGACAACTTATAGGATGGAAACAAAGTATGCGATATTTATATGAGTTTCATATTTCAAAATTTTGCAAAATCACAGATAAAAAAGTAATTGGTAATAATTTTCTCAATCATAAAAGAAAAATATCAAGGCGATTTTGGGATGCTAATACTGGGATACCACCAGTGGACGCATGCATTAAAAAAATGCAACAATATAGTTACTTACACCATATTGAGCGACTAATGGTAATGGGTCAGTTTTTTTTATTAACAATGATTGATCCAGATGATGTATATGAATGGTATATAAGCTTGGTAAGTATTGATGCATATGAATGGGTAATGATCCCAAATATATATGGAATGATTATGTACGCCGATGGTGGCTTTATGATGAGCCGGCCTTACTTTTCAAGTAGCAATTATATAACAAAAATGAATGATGGAGAATTTTCAATTTCAAAAAATGCTAATTCAAAAACTGTCATGGGAATAAAACTTGGTGATGGGAATCAATATAACTGGGATGAAATATGGGATGCATTATATTATAACTTAATCAATACACATTACACAAAGTTTAAAAAAATATATGCAACCGCAAGAAATGTATATCATTGGGATAATAAATCAAAAACGGAACAACAAAAATTATTAAAATTGGCTAAAATGTACCTCGATTACCTTTAGCGTTTGTAAAATAATTTTATAAAAATAATTTTGGAAAATTTAACTGCTATATGGAATAATATCAGATGATATATGTTTACCAATTTGAGTAGCCCTTGCTTGAATTGATACCTGAAATGGAGACTCATAAGTTGTTGCGGTTGTATCAGTTATAGTAAATAATGCAAATGAAATTAAACTATAAGTTACTGTTTTATTTGTATTTACAAATATAGTAGAGCTTGGAATTTGCATATTCCAATAATTAGTAATTGCATCACTTGGTTGAAATTTAACCCAACCTGTACCATTTGTTTGACTTGCCCATGGTGTAGTCCCAGATCCATTTATATAATTAAGATTTGTGCCATCATATGTTGCTAATCCCAATGAATAATTATTTAAAAATACACTAGGAGAATTACTACTGGTGTTTACTTTATCAAAAATATATGAATACATATTTACTTGCCAATATCCCGGAGTAAATGTCATTTGACTCACTAGATTCCAAAGTTGCCCAGATGGTGGTGTGCCTACTGCTGATGATCCATTAATGATGGAATAATATGCTGGTACAGATGTTACCGGTACTGATATAGTTTTTGTATCATATGTATTATTAATATACATAATCCCAAAAATAATTGCAATAATTGCAATGATACCAATTATTATAATTGCAATCCAATAACCACTAATATTAGAAGCATACTCTTTAGCACTTTCAAACATTTTTGAGGTTAAATTTGAATCCATTTTTATACTTTTTTTTGACAAAAGAGTTTTGCAAAAAGAGTTTTTATATTCTATAATTTTTATTTTATTTTTATTTTTATTTTTTTTTGGCTCAAAAAATTCAATTTATAAAAAGGAAATAATATATACTTTTATGCACTATACATTGAGCAATATACTTTAAGCACTATATTTGAAACATATAATATAGTTTACTATATGATCAAGTATAATTTCTTAAAATTTTGATAAAAGAATGCCTATTGAACTGCTTGGGCGTGGTGCATTTGGTCGGGTATATAGAGGATTAAGTCGCAAATCATCAAATGATGTCATTAAAGTGGGGTTGTCCAATCTTACTGAATTTGCAATAGTAGAATATATCATGATATTATCATTAAATGTAGATGGTAGTATTTTATCAATGTCACATGCAAAAGATGTTGAATTAATTAATGGATCAGTATCCATTATTATGAATTATTATGGAAATGATTTAATGAAATTTGGGGCTGAATTCACATTTAAGCGTAGAATATTATTAATTAAACCAATATTATTACAAGCATCTAAGGCTTTAATGTTATTTAAATCCAAAAAAATTATTCATATGGATATTAAATGCGAAAATATATGCGTTGATAAAAATGAAAAATTAATTTTTATTGATTGGGGATTTGCCGGACTTCATCTTGGTGAACATCACCAAAAATATGCAGATCGTTATATTGGAACACATTCATATGCCGATCCAAATTGTATTAAAAAACCAACTACAATTTCATACGCACATGATATGATTTCTATGGGAATAAGTATTATTTCTTTTGTAAGGCAACAAACAATTAATCCAAAAAAAGCATTTGATATCGCATTAACAATGGATATGGATATTTTGCGTATATATGATAATATATATAAATTGTATGGATATGATGAAGGATCTATATATGTAAATATATTAAATGAAATGTTAGAATTGGATGAAAATAAAAGAATCACCGCAGATGAATTGTATAGTAGATTGCATAATACTGAATATACAATGCCAATTGAGCCACAAGCCCCACCGATTAAATACACACCAAATAATGAATACAATAGAAGTCGATTATATTCTGAAGCTTCTCAAATTTGTGTGCATTATAAAATGGTTCATTTATATGACTATATTATATATTTATATGAAAAATTAGAAGAACAAATGCATATAACAAATAGTAATTGTGTAACATCAATGTTGTCTTGTGTTTTAATTGCACATTGGACAATTCATCACCACTCAGGAAAATTAATAACAATAGATATTGCAATTAAAAAATTTATTCATAATATATTATGCACTAGAGAAGATTTAATTGATATAATTTTAACAAATATACAAAAAATTAAATATTATATATTAAAATTTAATTTTTCTACAATAACTCCAAAAATATTAATTGAGACCGAAACACAAACTGACCCACCGCCACAGCAAGTAGATGCGGAGACACAAACTGACTCAACGCCATGCATTGCAAGCGATAATGCGCCTAATGCTAAGCGACAAAAAATAACTTAATCAGTTAATCAGTTATGCCCTCAACTTAATCAGTTATGCCAATAACCGCAACTGCTATTTTTTTACCCGCGTTTCCATTTATTAGACTTTGTTCTTTTTTATCCCCTTCACCAAGCCCGCAATCATCTTTTCCTTCATGAATAAAAATAGAACGGCCTATTATATTATTTGGATTTTCAATATCTAAAGATATATATTTATCATCAAGTGAAAATTTTGCATTACCATTATTATCTGATTCTATATTTCCTAAATCCCCAACATGTCTAATTTTTGAATCATGACCACCATGATTATTCCCATATGGATCAAAATGTGGGTTTTTAACACCGCAATCTTTTGTTAAATCCCCATATTTATGAATATGAAACCCATGGTAAGTATTTGGGTCAAATCCCTTTAAATCAATATCTATTTTTACAATATCATGTGATTGCATATTTTTTGAAAATTTTACAGTTCCACTAATTTTACTTGTGGTATTCTCCTCAAAAACAGCAATTGCATTGCCACTGCTAGTATCGCCACCGATAGTATCGTCACTGCTAGTATGGCCACTGATAGTATGGCCACCGATAGTATGTCCACTGATAGTATGTTTATTTCCCATAATGTATATAATAATGTATAATAATGTATATAATAATGTATAATAATGTATATAATAATGTATATAATAATGTATTGGTATATTTAAAATTTATATTTGAAATTTATATTTAAAATTTATATTTGAAATTTATATTTGCAATTTATATTTGAAATTTATAGTATTATATATACATTATGGAGGAATTCATTGAGTATTTGTCAAATGATAGGGACTTTATTATAGAAAATAAAGACATTCCATTACATATATATTTATTTATATTTCAACACAGATCTAAAATTTGGAATGATGATCAAATATTTGGTCTTATATGCATTAATGAAGAATTTCTATATTTGGCATCTATTGGAGACGATGACATTGATGAAAAATTAAGACTTCATATATGTGTAGAAAAAAATTATTTTAATTGTTTTAAAATGTTATTAAATTGTCATTATCCATGGGATGAAGATACATGTATTTTAGCAATAATGCATAACCGAATTGAATATATAAAATATTTACATGAATTTTATTGTATATATAAAGAATTTCCATTCACATATAAAATGGCAAAAATTTTAATTAATAATGGTAACTTAGATATATTACAATATCTATATAAAATTAAAGGCGGTATGCCAGATTATCGTAAATCATATTACGAGATCGCGGTACAAAGTGAAAATAATCACATATTAAAATTTTTAGAACAATGCGAAAAAAATTAATTCTATTGTGAGGCAACATTATATGTAACTAGATCAAATTTATTCAATATTGCCTTTTTTGGTTTTGATAGATTATATTCTTCACATATTGATAATATATTAGGATGAAACCATTTTAATAAATCTATTCTAGATTGTACTAATTGATTGTGCTCAATTGTATTCTCATAATTTGAAATACTATGCATTAGTAATAATTTAATATGGTGATCATTTTGAAATTTTACATGCTCTAAAATAAATGATTTTATGAGTTTTAATTCATCAATTTCATTTTTTTTACAATACTCTATTAATGAATAAAAGAAATTATAATTTGTTTTTTCACTTCGGTTTAAAGCGCATTTAATAATATCGGTATACCTATTAAATAAATGCCCCAAATTAAAAATATATAAATAATTATTTTTTATAATCCATTCTAATATTTTGGATGCATATTTAATTGCATTTTCGGAATACTTTATTTCTTTATGCTTTGTTTCTTTATCCTTTATTTCTCTATAGTTAAAAGCAAAACTTTTCCATACTAATAATAAATAATTAAAAATATTTTGATTGTCAATATAATAATTATCCATCAACATATGGCAAAAACTTGAATAACACCTTGGATGGCTAATTTTTACTTTATACCCTTCCGGTAATAACTGATAGAAATAATTACTATAAAATTTATGAAAAATTTGATTGTTATAAAATAAATATTGAATATTATCTTTTTGTAGAAATTTTATCATTACTGATCTATTATACATAAACAAATGTACAAGTATATTCTCAAAAACTTGTCCAATATATTTTCCCGATAATATGGATCCACCATTGTGTTTAGTGGAAAGATAGACATCATAATTATTATTTCCAATATTATTGGATCCAGCAAAATAAATAATTTTTTTAAGCATAGATTCATAAAATGTATCTATGTAACTGGTACTTTGCATGCTATTATAAATATTGAATAAGGCTAGAGCAATGTATACGTTTTTATTACTTGTACTTGTGCCTCTTAATATATTTTCACTAATATAGTTATACGCATCGACAAAATTTTCAAATTTTGAAATTAATACTTTGAGTAATATAGCTAATTCTATAATATATTTATAATAGTAGTTTGATGTAATTACATTATAATATGAATGGTATGAATCACCAAATTGATCCAATTTACACGATGATTCATATAAATATAAATAGAATGAATTAGTATGCATTTCAATACAATATCGACAATGCTCAATTGTTAAAGTAGACAATATATGCCCATAGGTAGTTGTATGGCTTGATAATATACTTCCCCACATATGAAATGTTTTCATATTGCTAAAATTAATAAATTTTTCAATGATGCAATAATATATTGAATGTTTACATTTTATACTAAAATTTGATAATAATATACTAAACCAATAGTTATTATGACTTTTTATGCCAATAAATGCAATTATTGCCTCAAATGAATAATTATTTATATTTTCAAGTGAGAATTGCATGTTTGGATCTTGAATTAATTTGTCAAATGTGTCATTAAATAATGATTTTGAATCCTTGCATAATATTTCTTCACTATCGAAATTGACAAAATCAACCATATTAAAATGAATGTCATCAATTAGAACAGCATTGTTCTCTATGATGGAATTATTTAGTATATCAGTATATATTTTTTTAAATTTTAAAAATGTTAAACTTATACTACTAGCACTTGTTGTAATAATGTCAATAAATAACAATTTATATATTGAATTAAAATGTACTATATTACAGTGTCCAAATAAAACATTATAATCATCATATGATAAAAAATGTGATAAATGAATTACCATATGTGTTAATAATTTTTTTAAATGAGGGCACATGTTATGGCTTTTTATTGAATATTCTCTAAATAATTGAAATATAATAATATTTATAAATTCTTTAGAGACTAACATAATGCGGGATATATCTGAATGTGTGCAATAATCAATAATTAATTTTAAATATAAATCATTTTTAAATATTTCTGAAGAAATTAAATGCGAACAAAGCTTTGACATTGCAATCGTATATAATAGTATACAATAGTATATAATAGTATATAATATTATCAAATATGAGAAATATCCCAATGTGGAAATATAACACTTTGGCAAATCCAGTCAAAAAATTCAGTACTAAAATGGTGGTTCATTTGCCTCCATCGGGTATCTTCTTTGCTTGTACTTGTATTATTAGCGTCACTAGATTCACTAGATTCACTAGCTTTACTAGATTCATTATATTTACTAGATTCATTAGCTTTACTAGATTCATTATATTTCATCCCATATGAAAATCCACATCTTCTATTTATTTCTAATATGTATGGCGTTCCTTTATCGTCCAACATGATATCTGCACAAATAATTTGAAATCCGGATTTTGATTCTGGGTATGGGCTTAAATTTAATGCGAGAAAATTATCTTCTATGGCGGTTGTGCATTGTTTTAAATTTTTTAGTGAGGTTGCAATTAAATGTGGTGGTATATCAGTTTCACTAGGAAATAATAAACGATCAGTGTGATGCCCACCACTCATATGAATTTCTTCATCATCGTAATATTCTTTTAAATTTTTTAAATTTCCCGGATGATATGATTTTTTTGCCGTAAATATTCTATATTGAGAAAATGTAAATGCTTTTTTAATTCCTTTTTCCGGATTAGCATATAATAATATATATGGCCTCAAATGAAATTTTTTTTTATGTGATAGCATTGGATTTGTTATATATTCACTAACAATACAATTTATCCCAAATTTATTTTTTGCCTCGATTAATTGATTATAGTTTAATACAACTTTAACGCTTTTTTGTTGAAATCCAATATTTGCCTTTACAATATATGGAGTTTTATTATCTAATAATTTGTGAGCAATTGGGATAAAATCTTTTAATAAATATGATTTTGGCAAAAATTCTTTGTTTTTAAAATTTTGAACTAAATTAGCCTTTTCAGTTAATTTTTTTATTTCATCGGAATGTAATAAAAATTTTAGATCTGCTTTTTGATCATAGAATTCTTTTGGGTATTCTACACTCTCTCTTCCATTTTTAATTATGGGAAATACCTCTCCCCATGATAAATCAACATAAGGCTCAGATATATCTTTTTCTTTAAAATTATGTTTCTGTAGTAAATGTTTTAATATAGAATATTCTAAACCAGAATCAGCCTTCAATGCATATGTAAGAGTTTTACTCCCACCACCGCCAGAAATTTTATTAACATTTAATTTTTGGCAACAAATAAAAATACCTACAATGATAGATACTAATATTAATAATATAAATAATAATATGGAAAAAAAAAGACGCATTATTGCATTTGTATATTTTATACTATATGATATAAAATATATTTTTTATACTATAATGATATAAAATATATTTTTTATACTATATGATATACTATATATTTTTTATAAAATGCGTAATGCAACTTTTTTAGCCCATTTGAATTACTTTCTCATGGGTCTGAATAAATATGATCATCAATATTAAAAAGATGATCACAATCGATTTTAATTCAATTGCGCCAGTGTATGCCAACTCAATGGCCACACTTAGGAAGAATAATGCCATAAGGCATAATAGGTAGCAACACAGATTAAAATTTGTACTAGGTGTCATTATTTGCCAGACTATTCTATTTAAAATATTCTATTTAAAATATTCTATCAAATATTTTACTATCAAATATATATATGCATATTTATGCTAAAATATATGCATATTTATGCTAAAATATATGCATATTTATATATATTTTTACAAAAATAAATTTTGTATTAATATAATAATAAAATTTAGCCAGCAATATAATTTAGCCCAGCAATATAATGAGCGCACCAGGATCAGATAATTATGTTGAACCAGGCAATACTCAATCAGAGTATGTAAGCACCCCAGGGGCACCGGAGTCAATTATGCGTAATGCCCCTATGGTTCAAAGTAATGAATTACACTCATTAGCAGACACAACATTAAATTCATCCAAAGGTAATCAATCATCTGAAAATTTAGAATACAATTCACCAGTAAATAACTTATCAAATTCAAATAGGCATAATTTTGAAATTGATTATGAAGTAAATAAAAAAATGCAAGAAAATCGTAAGTCACAAGGCATTAGTCGAAATATAAGTGAATTATTTATGGGATTGGATTTTATTAGAACTCAATTATTTCATGATCCATTTTTTACAAAAAAAAGAGTATATAGTGGAGTTCTTTTTGTGGGTTTTATAATTGCCATAATAGTTCTTATTGCGGTTATTATAATATGTGTTGTTGGCCATAAAAATAATTACAAATATAATACTAATAAATATGGAATGCAAAGAACCTATACGCAATATGTATTATGGCAACCAATTGGATCCACTAATAATAATGATAACAAATTTTTTAGTGGAAATGAATCAAAATGGCAAATTGTTACATTTCCAGAGCCTAATGCTGGGGATTGCATTATTGCATATAGTGCAGTTTGTCAAGGGAATACTTTACAGGGTACTAATACAGGAGTTACTACCACTTCTACATATACATTTTCATTGCCATTTGTATCCAACTGTAGTGCAGTTTCGCCCAATTCTTGTGTAGTTACAGTATCTAGTGCATCAAATAACGTTTCTGCAAATTGCCCATATGGTTTGTATGTAACCGCCACATATACACCATTAAAGGCATTTAATGGAAATGGTACTCAATATGCAAATAATTTAGATCTAAATGAAACCTATAAAACATATCAATATAAATTAATAAAAGATAGCACCAATTCGTCTATTGCATTTTTTGCACCATCTAACTATACACCACCAAAATCTTAATTTACCAAAATATAAATTGAAAATATAATACATTTATATATAAACGTATTATTTTTTTGAGATGTATTTTGAAAATATCATTATTGGGGCGGGATCTGCTGGGTTACAAGCTGGGTATTATCTACGCAAATATGAAATAGATTATGTCATTTTAGAGCAAAATAGTGAGTGCGGTGGGTTTTATAAACAATTTCCACATTCGGGCAAGTTATTAACCATTAATAAAAAAAATAAAAATATGAAATATGATTATAATTCCATTATAAATGACAAAAATATATTATTTTCAAAATATTCAAATGATTATTACCCAAAAAGAGAAGATATGATTACATATTTAAATGAATTTTGGGAAAACAATAGTTTAAATGTAGAATTTGATAAAAAAGTTGTCCAAATTGAAAAAATAAATGAAAATGGTGAAAAATTAAAATTAAATTATAAAATCACTATTGATTTTAATGGCGTTACCGAATATTATGAATGTGATCGATTATTTATGGCAACTGGATTATCTTCTCCAATTATTCCAGATAATTTTAAACAAGCGCAAGATATAAAAATATCGCAAGATTTGGGAATAAAACATTATATTCAATACCCTAAAGATCATTTTATTGATAATTTATCCATTTTTACGGATAAGAGAGTATTATTAGTCGGTGGTGGTAATTCCTCTTATGAAATTGCAAGTATGATTCAATCAGTTGTTAGTGAGACTGTTATTATTTCAAGAGGCTCTCAATATAAATTAGAGACCACTAATTATTTTGGCCATATTAATTCAATATATATAAATCCATATATTAAAATAATAGAAAATATACCAATTCATAAAATAATCATAGAAAAAAATGAGACTACAAATCAGTTTTTTTTATATTACAATATACCAAAATTTGAAGATGATGGTGAAGACGTAAAAGAAGGTATTTTTGGCGAAGATAATAGTATGTTTGATATCATTATTTTATGCACTGGCTATAAATTAGATACAACAATCTTTAAATTTAATGTAGAATTGGCAAAAGGTGGAAAATTTCCAATATTGGGAATAAATTATGGATCTATCAATAATAAAAATTTATATTTTATTGGAGAAAGTATGCATTTATATGACCATTTAAGAAGTTCTGGGGGATTTACACATGGATTTAGGCATTTGATTAAAATGTGTATCAATCAAATTCTTGGATTAAGTACAAAAAATTCATTTAAAAAATTTGATATTTTTAATAAAAATGGATTTAATTTCATTGAATTAAATAAATGCATATCTTTAATTATTGAAAGATTAAATACATCATCTAGCTTATATCATATGGCTGGGGTATTATCCGATAAATTTTATTTGATGGGAAATGGTGATATGTTATATTTGTATGATATTCATATAATGAATATGATCGATATTGAAAACCGAGTAAAAGAAATGGAAACTAATATTAATACAATGAAGGAAAATAGATATTCTAAAGGCAAAGAAGATAAAGATGAAAAGGACAAAGACACTAAAGATGACAAAAAAGCCAAAGATGAAAACGCCAAAGAAGAAGTAATCCCTGCACAATTAAAGATGATTCAATTAATGGAAAAAAAAGCAAATAAAAAAATAATTGAACCCCCAAAAATTGAGCCACCCCCAGAAGTAAAGCCTGAAAAAATATCATTAAATGTAATATTATTTTCAATATCATTAGAATATGGAGATGATAAAACAAATAAATTATTACCAAATGATGATTTATCTAAGCCTAAACTTTTACATCCAGTTTTACGTGTTTTTTCGGTAAAGGCAAAGCGATATATCGAAACAATTCATTTAGAAAATAATATATTTAATAATTATAATAATGATATATTATATAGAGATAGATTACTTCGGGTAATAAAAGGCTATATTGTATAAAAGGCTATGTCAAAGTATGCGATTATATCTGGGGATGTTTCATTAGAGGTAAGAAATAAGATTATACAAATTTTTAACTCTAAAGAAAATATGAAAGGAGATTTAATTAAAACACTATTGGTCTCAAAAACCGGTGCAGAAGGATTAGATTTAAAAAACATTCGAGAGACTCATCAAATTGAACCATATTGGGATAAATCTAGAGATGATCAATTTATTGCAAGAGCAGTAAGGGCTGGGAGCCATGATGATTTGCCCAAAGAAGAACGAGATGTTCAACCATATTTATATATTGCGACAAAAAATAATGAAATGTGGAATATGATGTCAAAAGAAGATAGGGAGGATGAATCCATAGATGAGATGTTTCATAATCGCGCACTTGGCAAGCATAAATTAAATTTAGCCTTTCGTAATTTATTAAGCGAGGTAAGTATTGAATGCCAAATATTTGGATATGAACACTGTAGAGTATGCGCCCCAACAAATCAACTATTGTATAGAGATGATGTTATGCTTGATATTAAATTGCCAGATCCATGTAATACTCTTATTGAGACAGAAGTTACCGCAAAAGAAATTGAATATGAAGGTACTATATACTATTACATTAAAAATGAATTTGGGGTTAATTTCTACGAATATAACAAAAGTTTGGGTGGATATTCCCCCATAGATCCCGCATCTACAATTTTGGCAAAATTAGAGGAGTTATTGAAATAATGGCAATTATTTAAAATAATGGCAATTATTTGCCATATTTGATTCTTTTTTTTATTATAGATAAATAGCAATGTTTACACTAGATAACTGTTTGTTGTTAACAATGCTTTTCATTTTGGCATTTCACCCCTTTATGTATTGCATTTCTGAGGAATGCAATATTATTATTATTGTCACAATTCTGATGCCATTGTCATTTATTTTGTGGGCAAATATCATTTCTTTTGTGATTAAATGCTTTATCCATTATATGGAAAATGCAAGCCTTACTACAACACTTGACAATTTGGCATTAATCTGTCTGGTAATTGTATCCCTTGAGCTATTTTGCTATCTCATAGGAGATAAGGTTGGAATCTCAAGCATCATCCATCTGATGGTATTGGCAGTGTCTTTTGTTGTATTTGATTATAGCATCGCCTTTGGAATCTTTCTTGGGGCAATTGCTAGCTCCATTGTGAGGTTTTACGTTCTTGATCACATTAAGGACAATTAACATAATAATAAAAAAATAATTAAATTATACTTTATGTTAAATAACATATTTGATTCTTTTTTTATTTTGTAATATATAATGGGCAATTCAAACGGTGCAAATGCACCGGGTGGCAAGATCGCAAATGCACAGGGTGGCAATAAATTGATAAACAATGATATAGATTATTATAATTTATTGTTAGTGGAAAAAGGAATACGCCCAGCCTATTTATGGTATCCACATGGTGATAAAGAAAGACATCACCCCCCAAATTGTTCAGATAAATTAGAACGCATTCATATTAAAATAAAAGAGAGAGAAAAAATCGTTGATGAATATTTTTACATTCTCAAAACCAATACAGATGTAAAGGCTAAATTGGAGAAATTAAAAACAAATTATTCCCAAGAATTAGAGGGTGAAATTTTGGGATATTTATACCCACAAAGATTAATATCAGATGATGGATTTCATTATTGGTTTACTATATGTATTGTCCCACCACCAAATTTAAAAGCGGTTAAATTATGGAGTGAATCAATCCCATTAGATGGCGATTTAAACAAAACCGGCCAATTATTACAAAAAGTTCATAATGTAATCCCATCTGCGTTTTCACAAATAATATACAAAAAAAAACAATTTGGAAATGCATATTAGTATTTTTGCAATGCATATTAGTATTTATAAAAATGCAATGCATATTATAAAAATACAATATTTATATTATAAGGAAAGCAAAATGAGTATTTTTCAATATTATTTATATATGAGTTTAATTGTGTATTTTCCAATATGCACATTTTTAGTATATATGTATATTTATGACATTATTAATCGAAAATGGGTAAAAAATTCTGATAAAAAATAATTATAATAAATGATAATTGTCAAGAGTAAGCCCTTTTCGATCCCCATTTATTAGTTTAATGTATGGATTTTTTTTGATTTCTTTAGATTTAAGTTTTTTATGTAAGCATTCTTTATTCCATTTACATTCTTCTTGTAATTTAAAGATAGTAGTACCAGCATCATATAGTATAAAATGATCTCTTATTGATTCATCAAAATACTCTGACATATTATAAAAACATGCATATATGGTTAAATATACATCTCTATGCCAACGATATATATTTTTTAATTTTAGATTTTTATTTTTTTTAACTATTTTTTTATAATTATGAAACCCCATAGAAATGGCTTTTTCAAATTCTTTACGCCATGTCTTAATGACTGAACTATCTTTTGGCGCCATTATAAATGAACTTTCAATATGGCAAAATTTATTATTTGTTACATATTTACCAAAATAAAATCCAGTAAAAAGAGATTGTTTTTTGATAGAATCATCTCTTAATTTATAAAATGCCTTTTCATCATTTATAATTACACTAGCATCTAACCAACAGCCACCATATGTATCTAATAGATACAATCTAATCCAATCGGATCTTTGAATAACTTTAACTTTTTTAAATGATGGGATATCTTTATCTGGTATATATTGTGATAATGTTGCATCTGTCAAAAAGTTAATTTTCCATTCTTTAAGAACAGAAGTGTTATTTTTTACTATATTTTTTACACAGATTGGAATATTATTGGTATCATTCCAATACATCCAAATTATTTTTGGCAAATAATAATTGTCAAAATCAAATTTTTGAAATGTAATTGGATATTCATGATATATAGTATTATTATTTTGCAAAAAATAGTGAATGATGATGACAATCACAACTAAAATAACAACCGCGATTAATATATAATATAATTTATCCATTATTTTTGTATAATTTATATTATATTCATTATATTTGTATAATTTATATTATAATTGATTATAATTTATAATTGATTATAATTTATATTATAATTTAGAATAATTGTTAAGATTAAAATTTTCTCTATTTCCACCATTTAATTTAATATATGGAATAGTTTTTACTGTTTTATCCGTATCAAGTCTATTTTGTATACATTTATGATCCCAATTACATTCTTTATGTATTTTATACATAGTATCTTCAGCCTTATATAATATTATATGTTTTTTCATTTCTGAATCAAAATATTGAGATATATTATAAAAACATGCATATACTGCTAAATATACATCATATTTATCGCTATATATATTTTTTAGATTTAATTTTTTATTTTTTTTGATCATTTTTTTATATTTAAAAAAACTCATATAAATTGCCTTTTCAAATTCTTTACGCCATGTTTTGATAATGGAACTATTTTTTGGCGCCATTATAAACCAAGCCTCCACATAAGAATACAAATCATTACCAATAATGCTTTTATCTAAATAAAAACCAGTAAAAAGCGATTTTTTGCTAATGGATTTATCTCTTAATTTATCCATTGCGATCTCATTGTTTATAATAATACCAGCATCTAACCAACAACCACCATATTTTTCCAATAAATATAATCTAATCCAATCTGATTTTTGCTTAATAGATATATTTTCAAATGATGGTAAATCTTTATTTGGAATATATTCTGATAATGTTTCATCTGTGAAAAAGTTAATTTTCCATTCTTTAATAATGGAAGTATTATTCTTTAATATATTTTGTATACACGTTGGAATATTATTATCATTCCAATAAACCCAAATTATTTTTGGCAAATAATAATTATTAAAATCAAATTTTTCAATTATAATTTGATTACTTTTATTTTTTTGTAAAAAAAAGTGAACCATCATTATAATTATCACCAAAACAATGATTACAATCAATATATAATATAATTTATCCATTATATATTTGATAATTATAACATTTATATATTTATCAATTATATATTTATCATTTATATATTTATCATTTATATAATTTAATATATCATTTATATAATGGATAAATTAATATTTGATAACTATTAAATGTTATAACTATTAAATGTTATAATTATCAAGATTAAAATTTTCTCTATTTCCACGATTTAATTTAATATATGGAATAGTTTTTACACTTTTATCGGTATTAAGTCTATTATGTATACAATTATGATTCCAATTGCATTCTGTATGTAATTTATACATAGTATCTTCGGCTTTATTTAATAATATATGTTTTTTCATTTCTGGATCAAAATATTCTGATATATTATAAAAACATGCAAATGCTGTTAAATATATATGATATTTACTACAATATATTTTTTTTAAATTTAAATTTTTATTTTTTTTAATCAATTTTTTATATTTATAAAAACCCATTTGAATTGCATTTTCATATTCTTTACGCCATGCTTTAATAATTGAGCTATTCTCTGGAGCCATTATAAACCAATTTTCCACATAAGAAAATAAATTATTATCCATAACTCTTCCATCTAAATAAAATCCAGTATAAAGTGATTGTTTATTAATTGATTCATCCCTTAATTTGTGTATTGCATTTTCATCATTTATAATAATACCAGCATCACACCAACAACCACCGTATTTTTCTAATAAATATAATCTAATCCAATCAGATTTATGTTGAATTGATATTTTTTGAAATGGTGGTAGATCTTTATCCGGTATATATTTATATAATGTTAAATCTGTCAAAAAATTAATTTTCCATTCTTTAAGAACAGAAATGTTATTATTTAATATATTTTTTATACATATTGGTATATTATTTCCCCAATAAATCCATATTATTTTTGGCAAATAGTAATTGTCAAAATCAAATTTTTGAAATGTAATTGGATATTCATTATAGATATTAGTATTATTTTTTTGCAAAAAATAGTGGATGGCAATTATAATTATTACTAAAACAATAACGGCAATTAATATATAATATAATTTATCCATTATTTTTTAATTTATCTATATTGTATATAAAAAAGTATAATTTATTCATTATAATACAATTTTATTATGATATAAATTTTTCATTTATATACAATATAGTTATACAATTATATAATACAATTATACAATATAGTTATACAATTATATAATAATGAAACTATATAATTTTTATTTTTGTATTTTAATATTTTTACTATTATTTATTATAATAGCAATACATTCATTATATAATTATTATTCTCCATACAAAAAAAAATATAACAATTATATAAATAATGAATTAAATAAATTAATAGAATTATCTTCAAATTATGAAAAAAATATAAAAAAAGAAGATATTATAGTTCCAAAAATAGTGCATAAAATAGCGCCACAAGATAAAACTAAATGGCGCCCAATTTGGACAACATCTCACAATTCATGGATAAAATATTTTCCTGAACCTGAATATAAAATAATGATGTGGAGTGATGATAATGATATTTATATTTTTATTAAAAATAAATTCCCTTGGTTTTATCAAACATTTTGTGAATATCCTCATAATATACAGAGATTTGATATTGTTAGATTTTTTATTCTATATGAATATGGTGGAATTTATGCAGATATGGACTATGAAGTTTTTAAAAATTTTTATGATTTAATCCCAAATGATAAAATTTCAATTGTGGAAAATGGGAATATGTTTAACAAAAAAAAATTATTTTTAGAAAATTCTTTAATGGTATCCCCACCAAAACAAATATTTTGGATAGATGCTCTTAAATTAGCAATTACAAGATCAACAAAAATGCAATGTATGCAACATAATATTTGTTGTATAAATAATTGCACATATGTTTTATATTCAACTGGACCATTATTAATTACTGATATATATATAAAAGAGTATCAAAATAAAATACATATTTTAAATAAAAAATTATATAATGGATACAATACGCATAAAAAAAATATAAATAAAAAAAATATACCAAATGATATTATAGGTTTACATTACTGGACTACTTCTTGGATGAATAAATTTTATATAATAATATAAGTATTATATATGATAATATAAGTATTATATATGATAATATAAGTATTAACAATTAAATTTAAAAAAGATTTAATATATTCCTATTTTTGTAATATTATTAATAGGAAATGGATAAAATCTTTGATCAGATATAAAACTTAAATAATCATACCTAATTGTATCTAAATTAATGTGTTTATTTTTTTCATATTTTTTAAACAAATAAAATTCAGCATTAAATCTATATGAAAGATCATCAATATAGTCGCATTTTTTTAAATAATTACTTGAAAACCAATAAAAATTTCCACAATAAGATTGTTTCCATTTATTTTTTAAAAATACATTTTTTATTCCATTTGGAGTCCATATGGGGTGATTAATGAGTAATCCAGTTCCTACGGTATTAAATCCTCTATTTAAAATATCAATACATAATAAGTGTTTTTTAATTAACCAATATTCCATATGTTTTCTCCATTGCCCATTTGATCGTTTATTATGAGTCATTCCTTTAGTATGTATATATAATCCATAAAATAGTTGTTTTGCATCTTTTGAAAATTTGATCATTGCATTAATGGTTTTATTTTCATATGTTTTTTCATTTGGGGCAATTGCACTTTTGCTTGCATCGTCGGCACCTTCAAGGGGTTTTATTTTTTCATAAGGGGCAAAAAAATTTTTTAAAATGATATCACTATTTTTTCCATTACACCCATAGTATATTGTATCACATTTTTCATATAATCCAGAATAAAAAATCTCATTTAATTGATCATTTATCAAATTTTCATAGTTTCCAGTAATTCCAACATGATAATATATATATATAGGCAGTGCATTGCTTTTATAATTTGATTGCAAATTAGGATATTTATTCCTAAATTCTGTAATGGTAAAAAATGGTAATTTATTTATTTTATTAGTAACATAATTATTTATACTATGATTGCTAATGATTATAAAATATATTAATATAAATATTACAATACATATTGAAATTATAATATTTATCAACATTTTATTTATTTTTATATATTTATATACCTTTCATTTGTTTAAGAGAATCAAAAATCCAAGAACTAGACCAATAATGAATTCCTATAATATCTTTATTTTTATTTTTTAAGTGATGACTATTATATAATTTTTTATCTAATACATTTAGTTTTGTTTTGTATTGATCATTATAAACTTTGCTTACTAAATATGGGCCCGTTGAATGCATAATATAACAAATATTAAAAATACAACTAAAATTTGTTTTAATGCATTCTATTTTAGTCGTTCTCATTATTGCTAATTTAAGTATATCAATCCAAAATATATTTTTTGGGGGTGATGCCATTAATGCATTCTCTAATAAACTTTTTGAATTACGATTTCCTTCTTCAATAATAGATACTTTGCCATTTGGTAATAAATGATGAAAATTTTTAAAAACTTCATAATCCATATCGGCATAAATTCCACCATATTCATATAATAAAAAATATCTAACTATATCAAATCGTTGTATGTTATGAGGATAATCACAAAAAATATGATAAAACCATGGGAATTTATTTTTTATAAAAATATAAATATCATCATCATTCCACATCATTATTTTATATTCTGGCTCTGGGAAATATTTAAGCCAAGACTGGTAAGATTTTATCCAAATTGGGCGCCATTTAGTTTTATCGTGTGGGGCAATTTTATGAACAATTTTTGGAATTGGGGTGTCTTGTAAATAATCACATGTATTCTTTAATTTGTTAATATGATCATTTAAAATGCTATTATTGTATTGTTTATATGGCGAATAGTAATTATAAATAGAATGAATGATAATAATAATTATCAATATTAATAAAATAAAAACAGATATATAAATTATCATATTTTATATTATATAATAATTGTTATATCTTATAATTCACAAAATCATATATTTATTAATAAATATATGTAATGGAAGTTTATATTTTTATATTATGTTATAATGAAGAAGTATTATTACCACATACAATTGCGCATTATAGGGCAAATATTCCAGATTGTCACATTATAATCTATGATAATATGAGTACGGACAATTCAGTTAAAATTGCAAAAGAATTTGGATGTGCAGTGATTCAATGGGAATCAGACGGAATTGATGACCATAAATATCTTAAAATAAAAAATAATTGTTGGAGGCATATAAAAAATGGATGGGTGATATGCATTGATATGGATGAATGGCTCTGTATCACAGATGATGAACTTTTAGAAGAATATTTAAAGGGCACAACTGTTTTAAAAATAAAAGGAGTTAATATGGTTGGAAATAGTAAAACTATATCATTAGAGGACATTAATTTGCATAGTTTAAAATTTGGTGTTAATTATATATTAGAAAGTAAAAAATTATGTTTTTTTGTGCCGGATATAAAATCAGTAAAATATACAGTTGGTGCTCATTGTGCAATATTTACTGGAAATGTTAAATATAGTAAAAAAGTATATATAAATAAACATATGGAATATTTAGGATTGCCATTTTATTTAGAAAAAAAAAATAAAAGATATAAAAGATTGAGAAATTATAAAATTCATCATATTTATATGAAACATATAGATAAGTATTATTCTTCAGATATAAATTTTCACACAGATAAATATTTAAAATATGTAAAAAGGGCAAATAAAATAGTTAATTTAAACTATCAGGATAAAATCTTAATTAAATTATTAATGAATAAAATATTAGATCTTTCTTGTATTAATTAAATTCAACAAAAATTAGTTACTCAGTCTTAAATATGGCTTTAATGCTTTTGGCATATTCTTCATCCATGTTACAGTCCAATGATGCATACCAATAATTTCTACATTTTTATTTTTTTTAATAAAATGTTTATTATTATACAATTTTTTTGGTAATATATTAATAATGTGTTTTTGTTTCATATTTTTGTATGTATCAGTAATTAAATTTGGCCCCGTTGAATATAAAATATAATATGTATCTGATATATGGGTAAATAACCTACCAATTCGATTAGATGCCAATTTTATTACATTTAGCCAATAATGATTATTTTTAGGAGATATCATTAATGAATTTTCTAAAAAAGAATTTGATGTAATAAACATATTTCCATTTTCCACAATTGAAATTTTATTATTTGGGATCAAATTATAAATATTTTTAAAAATTTCATAATCCATATCTGCATAAATTCCACCATATTCATATAATATAAAATATCTAACTATATCAAATCTTTGTATATTATGTGGATAATTATAATATATTGGATAAAACCAATTATATTTATCCTTAATAAAATTATCAATATCATCATCATTCCACATCATTATTTTATATTCAGGTTCTGGAAAATATTTTAGCCATGAATTGTGGGATTGTACCCAAATTGGGCGCCATTTTGATTGATCTTGGGGGGCAACTTTATGCACTATTTTTGGAACTATAATTTCTTCTTTTCTTGTATTTTTTAATATATCTATGTGTTCATCTATTGTATCGGTAAGATATAATTTATTGAGAGTATAATAATTATTTATATGTGATATTATTACTACATGAATTACTAGCAATAGGACTAATAATAGTGCAAACACAATATATATATTTAACATACTATTAAATTAATTTATTTGTAATTATAATATAATCATTTTTTGTGTATAATTACAAGTAATTTATAATTACAAGTCATACAAAATTTGCATTGGTTTATCATATTTATATCCAAAATTTAAATTATCATTATAGATGTATGATAATTTATTACAAGATGTAAATATATTACTTTTTTTTATATAATTATCAGTTATTTTTATTTGATCTAATGCAAATAAAATAAATTGAAAGCAATGAAATACAATTTTTTTTTTATGAAATATTTTTTGTATTGTACTAATTGTTCCAATATGCTTGCTTTTTATATTAGTTGTATATAATAATATATTATTCATTTCTGGGGTTAATTCTTTATTTAATCTCATAATATAATAATTACCATAACAATATTTTAGTCGCATTAATAAAGGACATGCAACTAGCCCATTTTTAAATTTCCACCCAATTGGTTTAGACATATCCGATTCAATATTACAACTTTGTTTTCCATATTTTTTATCATCTGAGTAATCTATTGGTAAATATACATTATTTGGACTAGATTCTATAATATATAAATCAGATTTTTTTCCATATTGTTTTGCTTCTTCTGGAGTATATCTAATAACCATCCCAGCATGTTGAAAAAAACAATCACATAATATATTAAAATATGGATCGCCATATCCTTTAAATAATATAATATCTCCACTTTTTAGATCATCATATATTTCAGATATATTACATCGATTAAATATTCGATTACGTTCATACTTTATATAATATTTAGATGTTTTATGTGTAATTCCGGAAAAATAACCTATCACTATTATACACAATATTAATAATATACATAAAAACAATTTTGTCTTAAATTTATTGCGCATTAGTAATATTATTGTATTTTTATACTATTTATACAATTATTTTTTTAATTTATGAGTAAAAAGTATACAAGTATATAAAATGTTTCATTTTTTTGAAAAATTAACAAATAATACAATTAAACAAAATAATTGTACAACAATTACAAAAAAATATACTCATTATATCTCGCCACATTTGTCAAATTTGCCAAAGTTGTCAAAATATTCAAATTTGTCATTAGTGGTAGATATTGTAACTACGCATATATATAATATATATGTTGTGTATTTTGTAAATTGTATGGTTAATGCTAATTATATGGATTGGATAAAAAATCAGATATGCTATATCAAAGATTATGATGCAATTTATATTTCTATAATTGCCACAATTTCGCCAAAGGATGAATTTGCATTTCGTTGTAAAATAAGAGAATTATTCCCAACATTACATATTATTGTTGAGTGTTATTATGAGAATGAATATGAGTATAGGGGAATATTGAAAGTATGGCAATTAGGGCAGTTATATACTAGGAAGAATGATATTATATTATATTTTCATTCAAAAGGCGTAACAAGAAATAAAAATTATAAATCAAATAAAAAAGATAGCTATAATAATATTTTAAAAGACATTGATAAAATAAAAGAAATTTTTGATATATTCCCAACTGTGGATAAGATTGGTGATTGTTATAGTTCTATTGGATTTATATGGTATAATTTTTGGTTTGTTAGGGGATCATATGTGTTCTTTTTAGAAAAACCAATAAAAACAATTCATAGGCATTATTATGAAGATTGGTTAGCAAGGAAAGTTGATCTATCTGATAAAATAACATATGATCAATCTCCACTACACTATTACCCAAACACGGCAATAAATTGCTATGGCTTCCATTGTAATGTAAAAAAAAATATATTTAATATTGGCTCTTGCTATAATTCAAGCACTCAAAAATTTCAGGATCTTTGATACTACATTTATACCTCACAATGCCCCTAAACATCTCTCTTGGCATCTTCTTCCTCGGAGTCTTCATATTGTTCTCCATGCATCGCATAGCCTTTACCATCAGCTCTGAAAAGTCTCTCCCTACTAGATAATTCAGAAATAAATGACCTAAATGTGGCATAGCCATCAAGCCCCACAGTTAATGTAAATGCCTTAAAAAACGTGGAGCTTGACTCCGGATTTGACTCAATTGTATATACAATTGAACCATCACGGTGCGCAACACTTGATTTTTTTGTGTATGGGACTATGACTATAATAACTTGATTGTTTTCATTACGAACTAGTTTGTCATATCCAATTTTTCCATGATAGTACAAAATAAAAACCTTAGTAAACGCATAAATTACTTGTTTTTTTGACAAGTTATACTTAATCCCTTTAATGCCTCTATGGGTTAATGCTTGCAAAGGATCTTCGCACCCAAACCGCTCAATAAGGCATTTTTGAACATTACCATCATCTGAAAATGTTGATATCTCATCATTGATCCAAACATTAAATTCATCTACTTGAATCTTTTTTGTCTTCTTGATTTTTTTAACTCTTTTTTGCCTTTTAGCTTTTTTGGATCCTTTAAATGGGATAAATGCTTTGATGGTCATCACGATCTTTTTATAACTAATATAATAACTTTCAATTATGGTTTTTGGAAAAAAAATAATTTATTTAACTACTATACCATAATTAGTAGTTGCACTTTTATGTATTTGTTACTGCCAAGTTAATTTACCAACCCTCAGGGGTAACAATTTTATTGCTACGCTCCCATGCCTCTTGGCTAGTCATGCCTTCATCACTATCTTCGCCACTCACGATCTCACCAGGCATGGTAATGGATCGATTGGACTCATACTCACCATAGGCTTTTGTGATAGATCGACCAACTGAATCTATTTTAATGCTTTCATCTTCATAGGTATGATCTATACCTAATACGGCCATAATATCAGTCTTAATGCCATTATGTAACTTTTGAGCATTGAAGTCCAACAGAGTACCCGGTGATCTAATCTTAGATTGAGGAATATCATCCTTTCTCACAGGTCTCCAACCTTCATCCTCATCAAAGGTTAGTTCATCGAGATTCCGTTCTGCTATCACGTCGTGTCTTGTTAGACAATTCAAAGTTAACTGTAACTTGGAATCAGTCTGCTGTGACTCATCAATAGGTACTAAAGAATACCCACCAGATTGATTTGGGTAAAATCTAAAGTGAAAACGTGTCGCCGTCGAGGGAGTGCCATCAGATCCATTGGAGACCATTAAACCACGTAATTGGCTAGCTACAATGGTAGAATCTTGAGTAATTTGAGCAGTATTGTACTCAAATGGAACCACTGTGGTAGCCTCTACGACCAAAGTGTTTTTATCTTGTTTAACATCTCCAATAGAAATGCCACCCTTAGGTTTTTGATCGAGTAGAAATTGCAAAATTGCAATCCACTTCATTGCCGTATGTATGTCCTTAGCCACCATTCTTGGCACACCACCTTTAAAACTATGCCCCTCAAATAGATTTTGAAGATAAGCATTGATTAACTTCGTCAATTCTGATGGCACGACTTGAGGCTTGGCCTCGATTTCGCGCATAATGTCGGCATTGACTGCTTCAACCAATCGCTTAATAATTAATTCCACCAAATCATATCTTTGACCAATAAGTGCTTCAATTAATTGCTCAAGTACGCCAAGGGCATTATTTCCAACATTGACTAATTCACAAACAAACTCCATCTTCAAGACCTTTTTTATTAATATAATTTAAATTATCAAATATGCAAGACTATAAAATTCCATGTTTTTGCAAAAAATATATTCAATACAAATCCCATGTTTTTGCAAATTCTATACAAGTATAAAATTATCACATATCCAATTAAACAAATCTTTGGAGAAATGTTGATGGTATTCTTTTGCACCATTGGCCTCACCATAGTCTTCACTATATCCAATTTTGGCATTAATTTCTAGTATAAATGGTTCACCCTGATCATTTAGCATAACATCTGCCCCAAATATTTCAAATCCCGCCTCACACTCATGATATTTCTCAAATTTGTCTAAATGCGGGGTTATAACATCTTCAAACATTTTGTCTATATTATCTGTAATGTCTGAAAAGCTCATTCCATTAGGCAAATCTTCTTTGGGGAAATAAAAGTCTTCATTGTCCAAATCCGAGCCATAGCGCTCCGAGCCATATCTCTCCGAGCCACTACCCGTTCCCATAATTGGCCATTGATGTCGTTTAGTTGTGCTTTTTCTTCCAGTGATATGAATATCATCATTGCTATACTGATCTGGGACAAATTGATCTTTTGCCATAAATATTTTAAAAGCGTAATTTGATTGTGTAAATACTTTTACAAAACGTTTTTTATCACTAACATAAACTCCAACATATATTCTAAAATGAAATTTTTTACCTCGCCATAATAATGGATTGGTCATATATTCGGAAACAATTGCATATGTATGGCGTAATTTTTGTTTATAATGTTCTAATTGTTCTTCTGTGGTGATAATATGTACACCTTTTTGGCCAAAACTAGTTGCATCTTTTACAATATATGGAGAACTATTACTTGGGGTCAATTTACAAGTATGCAAATCATATGTTTTAGATATATATTTTCCATCTTCCATAAATGCTTTTGCGGTCTTATATAAAATTCCCTTATTAGATATTATTTCTTTACTATTCATTAATATATTCTTTAATTTTGCTTTTTGCGCAAAAAAGTTTTTATCATAATGAAAATTTGGTAATAAATTTCCCCAAGCAAAATAAACTTCTTCTTCTGGATTTGGTTTGGTTATTAATTTCCATTTATTTAATCTCTCTTTTAATTGATCAAAATATAAATCTTTACCATATATAACATATGTTTTTTCGCCACGAAAATTTGAATTTAAATTTGAATTATGTTTGCTTAAATGATGCTTGCTTAAATGATGCTTGCTTAAATGCTCTCTTCCGCTTGAATACTTCCCCCCTTTATGTTTGCTTAAACGATGTTTGTTTGATACGTGTTTTAATATATTTGTATCTGTCTCATTTGCATATTTTTCAAATTCTTCATTAGATAATTTTGTTATATCTTGAGTTATAAAATTGGCGCAAACATTACAACTGCCACTGCCACTGCCACTGCCACTGCCACTGCCACTGCCACCGCCACTACCACTGCCACCGCCACGTACACTGGTGTCAATATTATATGTATCAATATCTTCTTCATCTACCATTACATAGTCATCAAGATCATCCGGATTACTATAATCATTTGTATTATCATTTAAAGCATCAATATTATTATTTAAATTATCAATATTATCATTTAAAGTATCAATATGATTACTATTTGAAATTATATTTTTACCATATACATCAATATCATCATTTACATAAGCATTGTTGTCATCATTTCCATATAAATCATTTTGTTTGCTATTTAAAAGAATTTCTTCAAAATCGTCATTGTCTTTTTTCTTTCTTTCTTCAAAATTATAGTCTTTTTTCTTTGTCTCCTTTCTTTTTTCAAAAGAAAGAGTTCCATATAAATCATTTTGTTTGCTATTTGAAAGAATTTCTTCAAAATCGTCATTGTCTTTTTTCTTTGACTCATCAACATTGTAGTCTTTTTTCTTTGTCTCCTTTCTTTTTTCAAAAGAAAGAGTTCCATATAAATCATTTTGTTTGCTATTTAAAAGAATTTCTTCAAAATCGTCATCGTCTTTTTTCTTTGTCTCCTTTCTTTTTTCATCAATATAATCTAATTCCTCAATAAATTCTTGAAGATGTGTATCATCAATTTGTTTTGATTTTAATGTATCATCAATTTGTTTTGATTTTAATGTTTTATCAATTTGTTTTGATTTTAATGTTTTATTATTTTTTTGTGCCTTTAATGTTAAATGGTGGTATTTTTTGATATCATCCATGGTAAATTCTGACATTCCAATATTATCTAAATATTTTGCTAGGGGTTTTAAGCCACCATTATTTACAAATTGCGAGTATACTAAAGTATTGCCTTTTGCCTTTTTAATTCTATCTGCGAGTAGTTTAAATTTTGGAGATGATGTTTCATTAAATACATTTGCCGGCATTGAATCTAATGCGCTTTCTCTATATTCTCTTGGTGGTAAAAAATTACTAATCATACGAGATTTTACAAAATAAGACCCCATTGATTTTTTCTCAGAACTAGGAAGTGCTAATGGTGTAGAGTTTACTCTTTCTAAAGATTGCGATCCTTTTCCTTTCCCAGTCCCCTTTTCGGCAAGTTCTCTATCTCTAGACAATAAATATTGCTTATATTGAGGCGCGCTCATTTCCACATAGGATACAATTACATCTTTGCACTCTGGAAACCATCCAATATCTCTATTTTGTCTATGTTGGGTAGTTTTATTTTGCTCGCTCGGTTGAGAGTTTTTATTATGTGTAACATGAGATACAAGCCCAAGTAGCCTATTTGCTAATTTGTTTTTATTCAAAATACTTTGGCTTATTTTATCAACATATAGACTATAAAATGTATCATATGCGGTTGGGAGTAAATTTTTGCCAGCTAACATATTAAAACATGGGACTAACTCAAATGGATCTTTTGAGCTTGGCGTACCAGTTAAAAACAATATTTTTAAATTTTTTGCACTCATTATGAGTTCATATATTTTTTTTGCATTTGAGCTCTCCCCACCAGAATTTATAATTGCCCTAAAAAAATTATGTGCTTCATCTACAATTAATAACTTATTATCCAATCCATGTGGCAAAAAACCACCACCGGACGTTTTTGTTTTTGACGCTTTTGAGGCTTTTAATGCTTTCGCATTTTTTAATGTTTTCGCATTTTTTAATGCTTTTTCAGATCTGGGGGCAAAATCTAAATCTTTACGATTGCCAATGCTTTCCATTTGTGAGGATGAATTATATGCATCCATACTTACAAAATGAAATTTATTCATAACTTTATCCAAATCTAATGAATTTTTAAATAAAAGATGATTCATCTCTTCAATGGTTTTTTTAAAATTCTTTTTTAAATTTTGCGGTAATAAAATAACGGGTTGATACATATCCCAACAACTCATCGCAACCGCAACCGCCAATCTAGTTTTACCCATACCCATTGTATGATATACCAATAATCCTCTTGCATATTCTTCTTCTGATACAATATTACTCGATAATAATTCTTTTATTAAATATTGATAATACTTTAAATGTTTTGCCCATTCTATATCTTCCCCAGAATTAATATCCAATTCTGTTTTATATTTATCATATAATTCTTTTAATTTTGCATTTATTTTAACGGAAAACGATGTATTATTACGAATAATTGTTTTAGATTCCATATTACTCAAAAAAATAAATACTCATCTATATCTATATTTATATTTTAATTCAATTTAATTTCATTTCAATTTTAAATTATATTTTAATCTCTATCTTATTTGTACAACTTCTTGTAATTCAAAATTGGTAATGTTTATTAAATTTAATATATAGGTGGAAATGTACTCATCTGATGATATTAACCCCTCATAGTCAAATGATAATACAAGATTAAATCTTGTATTATTATCAAAGAAATGGTGTGTTGTTGTACGAATCACCACTGTGCATTCGTTTTCCTTCCAGATAGAGCCTAGGAGCAAGTCTTCATTATTTTTAAAGATTTCAATTATGCTAGGAGTAATAGTTATTTGAGTCCTTTCGGAAAATTTATACTTTCTACCATCAACTTCATTAAGAAGTTTCATTCTTAAAAATGCCATAAATTCAGCATTGTTGAAATTGGGCATTGTATAATTGCATATAATTTAAATATTCAATTATGCCATTTGTTTTATACACTTTTAATCGTATAATATACAGTATAATATATAGTATATATAGTATATATAGTATAATATATAGTATAGTATAATATATAGTATATAATAATATAGTATTATAGTGTTATAGTATTATAGTATTATAGTATTATAGTGTTATAGTATTATATACTATGTTTTCACTTATTATTGATAATAGAGAAAGGGCATTATTTTCCCACATTGAAAAAAATATTAAATCATTTCATTATGAAAAGATGCAGTTAAGCACTGGGGATTATTTAATTATTGAATCTGATCAAATTGATAAAAAAATAAGAGCATGCATAGAGAGAAAAACCTATAAAGATCTGGCATCATCTTTTCGAGATGGTAGGTATAAATCAGAATTAAAAAATATGATTAATATGAGAAATGAGACAAATTGTCAATTATTTTTTATAATTGAGGGTACAGCATTTCCATCCATAAAGAGCAAATTTTCAAGAGTTCCATATGCTTGTATATTGGGAGCAATTAATAAATTAATGATTAGGGATAATGTTTTTATTATTCAAACAAAAAATGAAGAACATACATCGCAAAAATTAAATGAACTGTTAAATACTATGCAAATTTTATATAATGAAGAATATATTGCAAATAAACAATTAAATGCCAAAATTGGAGGAAAAAACAAAGATTTAAAATGCAATGACAATGAAATTGACAATAAAATTGTTGATGGTGAAATTGACGATGATAATGAGGACGATAATAACGATGGGGGTGGAATTGATAATAAAAGTAATGATGGGTATGAAATTGACTCTGAAAATAATGATGGTTATGAAAATAATGATGGTTATGAAAATAATGATGGTTATGAAAATAATAGTAATAAAGAATCTTCTCAAACTACATTTAAGGCTAAATTAACAAAACGTCATATATTGTCAGATAAGGATATATGTTTAAAGGCTTGGTCAACATTAACTGGCATTTCACTGGAATTTAGTAATACATTAATTCATTCATTTTCTATTAAAGATTTGGTTACAAAGCAAGTATCAATTGAGACACTAAATGGATTAAAATCGCCATTGGGCAAAAAAATAAATAAAATTGCTCTTAGTAGTCTTTTACAAGTTAGAAGTGGATTTCATTGTGAAAAAATGTTATCTTCTATCGTTGGAATAACAATACCATTTGCAACATTACTATTAAAAGAAAATCCTATTATCAATATTATTTCTATGGAAAAAAATGAGATGAAAAACATATTAGTCAATCAAAAAAAATTAGGGATCAAAAAAACTGAAAATATTATCAAATTATTAGAATTTAAATTATAATCATTTACAGTTATTAGAATTTAAATTATAATCATTTACAGTTATTAGAATTTAAATAACACTTTGTTTTTGTAGTAATAATATTGTTTTATCATGATCTGGGTGACCTGGTGGATATGTATATTTTGCAATAAATTTTAGCCCAAATGCATTTAAATATTTAACCCATTCATAATCTGATTTATAGTTTGATTCATTTTTTTTTGTTCTTCTTTCTCGTACAACATTACTAACATCTATTTTATCATAAATTACTCGATATAGATCATGATAAGTATCATATAAATATATCTGATCGCAATCTTTTAGATTATATTCTTTAATCATTAAATATCCACCTTGACATAATAATTTATAAATTAATTTAAATTTTATGTCTATGTCATTAAAATGTCTTGCTGTCATAAAAATTGTAATGAGTGAAATTGTTTTATTTAAATGCTTAGTTGAATTAAGATCTTTTTGGTTGTAATTAAAAGAATATGATGGATTTACTTGTAAAAATAATCTTATTGTATGAAACAAATAGCTATTAGATTTATTTTTATAGCAATTATTATATATATTTATATATTTAAAAACACAAAAATTTTCTTTTATGTTTGCAAGAACGTGACTAATGTGATCAATACACTTTGAGGAATTTAATTTTGAGGAATTTAACAAATATAAATAATATGAATTACAAACAGTCCAACCATATAAATCACTATCTGGGCTAGAAATAATAGCACTTTCTATTTTTTTTTTAAGTGGGGGGTTGTATGCTTTTCTAAATAGTGATAATTTATCAGAATTTGGGCTATTTAATATTTGAGAAATTACCTCTATTGGTATGCCAAATTTGTCTTGTAAAAAAGACTCAAATTGCTCTCCATGTGCAATATATGCGCAAATGCAATCCCAAAGATAAAGCTCAGACATTTTTTACAAAAAAATATATTTATTCAAATATGCTATATCTTATACTACGTCTTATATAGACAATTTCAATTTATTCAATTTTCTTTGTCTCCTCGGATAAATTCAATTTATTGAATTTTCCAATTTTCTAAAAGAAAGAGTTATATTCTGTCAAGCATCGATGGTGTTAAATTATCTTTATTTTTTATAATATGGTCAAATTTGGCTATATCTATATGGTCGCCCATAACAGTTTTTGTTTGACTATATGTAGGATTTGGAGTTTTTTGTAATAATTTATTTAAGGTATCATAATCCTTTTGCGCTTTTGGGGATGCCTGAAACTGATTTTTAAAATTATTTTGATTTGATGATCCCCCCGAAGTGCTATAAAATAAATAGGCAATAATTATTATAACAATAATAATTAATATTATTAATATACATATAACGGAACCCCTTCGATTTGACACACTATTGCAATTTGACATATTTAAATATTCAACTTTTTGATATGGAATTTCATTTATTACAATATATTCCATACTAACAAAATTATAATAAGATAAGGTTATACTAAAGTAAAATTATTATAAGATAAGGTTATATTATAAAAAAAATAAAAATTTTATATAATTTTATATACTTTTATATCATTTTATATACTTTTATATCATTTTATATAATTTTATATAATTTTTGATAATATTTTGTAATCTTCAATTAACATATTTTTATTGCCACGTTCTAAAATAATTGGGATTTTGTATTCTTCAGAAAATTGCAATATAAAATATAATCCACTTTTTTTTAGCTCATTTCTGGTTTTATATTTACCCCAAATATAACCATGTGTTAATGGGGCATGCTTATCGGGACCCCGGCCTAATTCTCTAGCACTATCATTCAAATGAATTATAATTCTATTTGATGGTGGTATATATGGCGCGCTCATCAATTCAGTAAACCATCGTTTGGCTCCATTATATGTACTAATATCATTCCCAGATGTCCAAATATGTGCGGTGTCTATACATAGCCCAAATGGGTGATCTGGTGCAATTTTCTGAATAATATAAAATAATTTTGATAATTTCTTTGGGGTGTCATAATTTGCCCACATTGGTGTAATTGCCGGAGTCTCTAAATATATAATTGGAGAAAAGCTTTTCTCGCCACCACTAATTTCTTCACTAATTCCATCAATGCCATCAATGTTATCAATGTTATCAATGTCATCAATGTTATCAATGTTATCAATGTTATCAATGTTATCAATGTTATCAATGTTATCAATGTTATCAATGTTATCAATGTTATCAATGCCACCACCATTTTTTTTCTCTCTTGGGCAGATTGAAGTTTTTGGAGGAAATAGTATTGTGCTTTCAAGTTCTTGCCTAACAGACCATATTTTTGAGGTATCATCTACTAATGTACTATTTAATGTACTATTTACGAATGTACTATTTAATGTACTATTTACGAATGTACTATTTAATGTACTATTTACGAATGTACTATTTACGAATGTACTATTTACACCCCCTAATACTTTTAGGGGTTTATCTTTTTTTAAGAGTTTTATCAATTTTAAAAAAGTTTGTTTTATGTGTGTTTTTTTTAAAATGCTTTCCTTTGGCAAATGTACAACAAGCCCTTTTATTCCACATTGTTTACAAACATTATACTCTTTTAATACAAAATCTATATATTTATCTGGATCTTCTTTATTCCATAAATATGCAATATAACTACTATGTGCAACTACTAAAACATTATTGCTTTTTACCCATTGTTGAAATTCTATTAATTCTTCATCTTTTAATATAATTTGAAGCCCCCTAGGATTACTTATAAATATAGATACAACATTCATTGTTAAATTATATGCTGATGCGTGTAATATAGAATTTTGTATACATTTAGTTATTGATTTTTTAGGACTATCTAAATTATTTTCCCTATTTACATGAATACCAAACAGTATTTTTTTCATTTGAAATAATTATATATATATATAATATAATACTCTTTTGTTTAAAAAAACTCTTTCTTTTGAAAGATTTGGAGAAGAATGCCAATAAGTACCACTTTTAAATATATTATTGTTGCCTTTATAATCATTACAATAGTATTGATTATTTTAATGATGGTAAAACCAAATATGTTCTTTGAGACATCATCAAATAATGGAAAAATAACCGATTTAAAAAGGACTTCCAAAAATGGAGATATGACAATAAATAATAAATTTATACATAATAATAAGGAAAGCGATAGTGAAATTGAGACGACTGACTCTGAAAGTGGGCATGATGATGTTAATACTGAAAATTATAGAACTATTACTACCAACACAACAGTGCGAAGGAATATATTAAACCACCCAGTGCATAATACAGCAATTCGTAGAATAAATAATACAGCAATTCATAGGCCAACATTAAATCATATAAGAACTGATAATATAAGAACTGATGATATAAGAACTGATAATATAAGAACTGATGATATAAGAACTGATGATATAAGAACTGATGATATAAGAGCCCCTGATCCAGTTAGAGTTGATATATTAATCCCCCCTCATATGACTAATAATATGGATCATTTATTTGATATGGTATTTAATGATATTGCCGTAACATTACAAACAATGGATAATAATAATGAATTTAATATATTACAACATATGAATGAGCATAATATATATCCTATTGTATTAAATAATCATAATAATTTAGGGCTTATGGATATTTTAGACAATCATATATTGGATATAATTGGAGGTCATAGAAACAATATTATTACAACCAATCAAAACACCGCCCAACAAAATGCCGATACAAGAGGTGGCGCCATTGATAATTATATTGAATTGGCAACTAGGCCAACAAATGATTCGCAAAATGTGCACGATCATACTGTATTATCTGGATTTAAGCAAATTTTAAAGAGGCTTATAGATGATAGAAGCAATAGCGAAGATGCTCAACATTTATTATCATTGGATGAAATAAAAAATGAAATTAAACAAAAAGAAAGGCGATATTCAGACAATAGGCCTCAAATTGCAATGAAAGCATTAGCGGTAATTGACAAAATGAAAGATGGTGAAAAAATCACCGCATTAGAAATTGATGGTACCCCTACAACAGATGAATTGTGCCTACAACTGGTTTGGGATCGATCAATGCATCCATTAAATTTAAAAAATGCATTATTAATAAAACAATCTATTTTTGATAATTTAGTAGATGCTTGGGAATTTGATATTTTTACAAATGAGCCCAAAATTGTATGCGTAACCGGTAGGGCAACTAGAATGCTAAGTAGTTTAACCCTATTAGATTTTGATGAACAAAATTGGGAAGTAAAAAAATTTGAAGATTTTAAAAATGATATTTTTAATAAAGTAAAACAGATTATTATGGAACAAGCAGAAATTGCCTCATTATCATCCGATCAAAATGTAAAAAATGCCGGATTGTCTTATTTGGCAAAAACCGCAGAGGAGTTTAACTCAATCCCAACGCCATCCCATGATGCAACTATAAATTTAAATAACACCATTAAAGAAGAAATATCTAATATGATATCTTCATATGTTCAAAGTTTAGAAAATGATTATAATACAAAAATACCAGAATATATGAAAAATTCCATTGAAAAGGAGGCCATTGCTAGTATTGACATGTTTTAAAAATTAATTAAAAAATTAATAATTAATAATTAAAAATTAAAAATTAAATTTCTAATAATTAATAATTAATAATTAAAAAAAAATGTTAGTAATAATATATAATATTATCAATACAACATTATCAATACAACATTATCAATACAATATTATTAATATAAAATTATCAATATATTATTAATTTTTTTTAAAAATGCCAGAGTCAAATAGTATGCAAGTTGGTTCATTAATTATTTCAATAATTGTATTAATAATTGTTGTAGTGATAGTAATTTTGCTTGTATATAATTACAATCAAAACAATAATACAACATCCACTAACCGTGTACAAAACCCACAAGAGGCTGCAGTTCTTGCTGCCCTTGCATATAAAAATGGAATTCTAAATGGATCTAAATTGCCTAGAAATCAATAAATGATATCTTAGATATTTATAAAATTTTTTAATTTATGATATTATCTTTTTTTTTGAAAATGAATTTCCAAAAACTTGGTAAAATATTCATCATCCACAGCTTCTTGAATTTCGAGCAAATAACATACTCTACTAGTTCCATTTTTTCGCACTAGTGTAAAAGTTCCATTATCATTCTTATATAAACCGGGATTAATGGTTTTCACAGTTATTTCATCTGTGGAATTAATGTTTTTTACAGTTATTTCATCTGTGGGATTAATGTTTTTCACACTTATTTCATCAAATTTAGGCCTAAATTTGATTTTAATCACTAAAGGTGGTTCTTTTGATTTTGCAATAACCATTATATTTGCAAAATTGAGGGGGTTTTATTTATAGTATTATTTATAATCAAATATATATTTGATTATATAGCAAACGATATCAAACAATCTATTAAATGTCTGATTTTCGAGCAATCCCACGCATAACTATATTTCATGCATTTCAATTGTGCTTAGATTCTAATTTATTGACCAATGTGGATATTAATCAATTATTTAATTGCAATAAAGAATTTATTAAACTATTATTTAGTCATGCTATATTGACATGTAATTTTAAAAAATCATTTATTTATCGATGCTTTTACCGATCAAATTTAATTATCCTATCATGGAGAGATTTATACTATTATTCAAATAAAAATATTGTAAGAGCATTAAATATTGTAAAAGAATTAATTAGCGGATGTAAATATTATTTATTTGATTTTGTACAACAAATGTACAAAATATATGGTAAATATTTATTTCTAGATAATGAAATTGTATTTCTAGATAATGAAATTGTATTTCTAAATAATGTTACTAAATTACAAATAGATAATAAATTAAACAATTATTATATGGAGAGCATTGTTAAATATATGAATAAAATAAAAATATATAATGATTTTAATATCAATAATATATTTATATTGATTTTATTAATATCATTTAATAGTGCAAATTGTGAGTATGGGAATAGATTGATAAAAATATTTAGACATTTTAATTCATTAATGATGCAAAATAATGATTTATCAAAAAATATGCACATTATACAAGATGAATTTACATCTAATAAATGGAATTTAGTTGATGTTAAATATGAAAATCCATATATTTCTAATATTATTGATTTAATTTTTAATACAATTAATAAAACATTAAGCCCGCCATCAATATGGCCAAATAATTATATATATGGGCATATTAATACATATTATAATAATATTACTGTATTATTATGTATATTAACAAAAGTATTAAATATGCCAATTTTAGCAATTATGCGCCGTATTGATTCTGAATATTTATGGCCAAAATATAAATATATGATATATATATTACTTAGTTATTTTGCAGTTGATATCACCGATCTTGAATTATTAAATGATCAAATTTGCGAAAAACTAAAATTACATGAAAATGTAAAATTGCCAAAAAATGCAAAAACATGTATTAATGATATTTTTAAAGATAATATTATTCAATATTTTTATTTTATCCATGGCAAAAATTTACCATTATTTATCTTTGATCATGGTATTATAAATAAATTTATTGAGGTGGATGCAATTCATTCTATATTTATGTTATATTATAATGCAACTGATTATCACAATTTTACATTTACGGCATTTAAGAGTACATTTAGCAAAATAAGTCATGTTGATAATAATAATGTTCATATTGAATTATATAATAGTAGAAATGACGATTATATTGAATTATTATATAAACAATTAACAGATTTACAAGCTACATTGCCAAAATCAAAAAAAATGAATAAAACATATTTAAATTCAATATTATATGGAATTGTTATTTATATGTTTAAATATCATAAATATCGCATTTTGGATACGGAGCCATATGATAAATGCATTCCATTGCTACATGAAAGTACATTTTCAAGATATGGGCAAAAAAATAAATTATTTACTGGTTTATTTTGTCTAATTTGTGTAGATTTGCTAAAGTCTGAGGATGTAGATATGGCAATGGATGCAATAGAATTTTTATATCAAAAAATTATTTTAAAGTATAATTCTGAAATTAAATGGTGTACATTATTAGGCGTAACTGGATATAGATCATTTATAAGTGAAGTATTTGAGGCAAATAAAATAGATTCTATAGTGTTTCCTATTATCATTCAAATTATTAAAGTGGTAAAAAAAGAACATTTTGATGAAGAAATTACGCATACAATGAAATCTAATACTGTAAAACTAATAAAAGATTCCGGATATGGAGATAATTTATTAAATGAATAACCTGGAAATGAATAACCTGGAAATGAATAACCTGGAAATGAATAACCTGAAATTTTATATCCCAGAGTCTCGAATATATTGTTTTAATTTTTTAATCTCTTGCTCTTTTTCTTGTAATAGTAAATTTAATTTTTTTTGTTGGTGTAAATATAATGATTTATGTGGCATAAATGTATTACCTTCATTTAAATATTCATTATATTCATCACATTCAGTATCATTCTTTCTCATAATTTTTGCATTGTGGTATTCAGAAGTATATGAATCTTTATATTTAGCAAATGTTCTCGATCCGGAAACATAATCTTTTTCTAAAATTTTTAGCCATATTTCAAAATGTTCTATTGATAACAATCTAAAATCATTCCCATCAACCCCTCTTGGCATTCCACCACCAAAACATTTTAAATATATGGAAGGAATATTTAAACTAGTATCATATTTATCAAGAGCGTAATTGTAAAATATATTATATTTATATTCAAATGTTTTTGAACTAGAATTATATTCAAATGTTTTTGAACTAGAATTATATTCAACACAATGAAAAAATTGTATAAGATTTAAATTGTTTAAATATATATTTGGGCTTATATAAAATTTATACTGTGATATTTGTTTAATCACTTTTAATACTATTTTATCTGGGATATCTAATTCGTTAAATAGTTTAATTGCCTCTTTTACATTGGGGGCAAGTTCGATTTTAGACTTAAACTCATCATCGCAAAAAAGAGCATGGCTTAATTGCTTGTAATGCTCTAATGTTACACATTTTTTATTAAACTGCATATTTTTTTATCTTGATATAGATAAATTCAAATATAGAAAAAATACTATAAAAATAATTTATATTTGAATTAATAATTATATATAAGTATATTGATACTTAATAGCACCAAATCAAAAACAATGTCTCAATTATTTGAACATACTATATGGTATCACATTTTGTTTGGAAAAGATGAAAGTGGAAATTCTCTTATGTATGAATTGCAAGATGGTGAAATTGACAATTTATTAAGGCTTTTGGCCAATTTAGCAAAGATATTTAAATGCCCAATTGAAACTGATGATAGTGAAAATGTAAAAAATTATTTACAGCGTAAGATTTCAAATTATGATAAAGATAAAATATATTATATACCAATGCATTTAGGTTTTGAATTTTTAAGATCATTTATTAAAGATGGAAAAATTGAAGATGGGGTTGAATCATTTGCATATCGAATTGCACAAAATATTGATGGTCGCCCAAGGAATAACCCCACATATGAGTATGTGCATATGATGTATTATATTATTAAATTTTATAATTGTGGAATATTACCATTGACCGCATTAGAAAGCATTGATTATTATTCATATCAACGATTGGCTCCAATATTTAAAGTATATTATAATAATAGATCAATATTTGATATTAATTCTCAATATTTTATATCATATGATAAATTTACTCAAATGTCGGAAAAAAAACAAGAATTTATCTCTACGTATTTTTCCACACATAATTATTCAATGGGGGGTAAATCCATCGAACAACTTATGCAAGATCAATTATTAACGGTAAGTGATTTAATATCTCTAAATGATGACGATCATTTTGCAACAAAAATAAATGAAATTGTTAGAAATAATACCGTTGAATAAAATTGCTTTTACGTTTGCGTTTGCGTTTGCATTATAATAACAACTTTATTTTTTTTTAGGCTTCACCGTTGCAGTCTTCACTGTTGCGAGCGTTGCAGTTTTCGCCGTTGCGAGCGTTGCAGTCATCGCCTTTGCAGTCATTGCCTTTGCAGTCTTCACAGACCCAGTTTTCATCTTCTTCATCGTCTTCATCATCTTCATCGCCTTCATCACCACTATCAGAATCTCTTTCTCTAAAAATCCTATCAAGAATATGAGAATGGTCATTTAATTCTTCTTTACAAGTTGGGCATATATGAGTATCCGCTAAAGAATTTGCCCAGCAAATTCCTTCCCAACATACAATACATAATGGATGTTTGCAATTAGTTCTAGTCTTTGTAATTTCAAAACAAACTGGGCATGTCTTATACATAACATCCAAATTATCATTATTTTCTAAATCAGAAGTCCAAGCCTCTAAGCCTTTTAATTTTAAAAGCCCAAATTGAAGACCTTTAGCATCGATATCATTTTTATACATTTCACCAGTTAATCTATTAAATTGTAATTTTGGCAATATAGCATTACACTTATTATAAATTTCTGTAATGTTATCTATAGTGTATTCTATTAGCTTAGATTCTGTCAGTGTTAATGAATTACCATATGTATATAATAAATTTTCTTTAAAGTATGTACGTAAATTATTATCTTCATTATTATCTTCATTATTATCTCCATTATTACAAATCATATAACTATGTACACATAAATAACAATCTATACTATAGAGTTTAAATCTCAAAAAGATTTCAACTTGAATACCATCTATCTTTTTCACCGGAATTTCAATATCAAAATTAAGTCTTTTTGGATTAATAGCCATAAATTGTTTGCAACTATCATAAATGTATTGTATGGCTGGGTGAATATCTTCTTTTGCCTCAATTGCGACTTTGGCCTCAATTGCACTTTCTTTTGCCTCAATTGCGCTTTCTTTTGCCTCAATTGCGCTTTCTTTTGCAATAATCACTTCAGACATATTTATTTGAAAATCGCTTAAATTATTGATATATATATTTATAACATTTATGATATTCAAATATAAAAATATAGAACGGCATATTTATTTGCTCCGTAAAACTATTACCATCATTTATTGATACTTAATTTCCCATTAAAAATATATTCATAAATCATTTTCTATAGTGTAATTTATTGTTAGAATTTGCAAAAAAAGAGGATTATTATATAAAAAATGTTAAATAATTTATAATATATAGAATAAATGATTTTTACAATATTTATATTATTTATTATATTAATACTCATTATATGTTTTATTATATGCCATTGTGTAGACATTGCTAATATATCATGCAAATATGGTGGAATTTATGAGACTAAAGATTCTTCACATATTAAGCACCCTAAATTATATTTTACTATCTCTGGAGAGGATAATGGATTAGATTTTTCACAATTGCGTCAATTATTTAAAGATGCCAGTAGTAAATATAATATTTCATTTATAGAAGTCCCAGTTACAGAAAATGCGCATATATCTTTTGGCACATTTAAAAATGATGCAGTCGTAAAAGGCGAGACTAAGAGATGGAATTATGATCCATTATTTTTTAAACAGAAGACCGCAATTAAAAATACATTGGGTGAACATCATCAATTAATTAATAAATCTGAATTATATGATACAATTAAAAAATTAATCCCTAATGGTATTAAATATTTGCCAAAATGCTATGATGTATCTGAACTACATAATATAAAATGGGATACAATAAAATTTCCATTAATTGTTAAAAAAGATAATGTCCCAAAGCAACAAGCAATTAAAATTGTATTATCTAAAGAAGATTATTATAAAGCAATAAAAGATTTAGATATAAAAATCAATAAAGGCAATGCCACAAAGAGTCTCGGAGATGCAATGATATCTGAGTATATAACCAATCCATTATTGATTGATGGCAAAAAATTTCATTTACGTATTCATTTTTTATTAAGTGTTATATCTGGGATAACTAGATGCAATGCTTTTTCAATATATAGAATACGAACTGCAAAAAATTCATACATAAAAGATGATTGGTATAATGAAGAAATTCATTTATCTGGAGGTCATAATACTGAAAAATTATATTACTATCCAGATGATTTGCAAAAAGAATACCCTGATTACTTACATATAATAGAAAAAAATTTAAATGCATGTAATAAAACTATATGTATGGCAATGACAATGGCAAATGTAAAAAATTATCCAGAAAGTTATGCTGGATTTCATTTATATGGTGCGGATATAATGATCACAGATGACTATCACCCATATTTATTGGAAATAAATAGCAAGCCTGGATTTGATAGTAATACAACCAATATTGACAAACAAAAATTTATAACATTTTTTTCTTATGAATTATTTTCTTTTATATTAAATTCTACAATATTCCCATATTTTGGAATTACTAGATCGCTTTTATATGATGGTGAATTTATTGGGGAAGGAACATTAACACCATATGCAAATATATTAACTGGGCATAATAAGTGTTTTTTAATCCCATATTTAAATGCAACTAGCAATGAAATCGCAGATGCTAAAAATATTAAATTTTTTAATAAAAGTATATTATTTTCTAATATTATAGAGACTTGCCAATTTATTAATATTTTTTTAATTAGTTATGCCAATTCAACCATTATTGGGTATTTAGTTTTAGATAATGAACATTTTATAAAAATATTTATTATGGAAGAATTTCAAAATCGTGGGATTGCAACCGCAATGATTGCGCAATTTTTAGAGCTATATCATGCAAGAAGTTTTACCACAGAAACAAAAAATGCATACATTAAAAATAGAAATCATTTTATGATTTCCATTGCGCAAAAATTACATTTTATTAAGAAAAGCAATCATTTTGTATCTAATTTTCTAAAAAAACACACATATAATAAATCATTAACTAATTTAACTAATAAATTGTTAACATATAAAATTTATGGAAATAATGCAGATATAAATTTAGTTATTGACAAATATATAACGCAATCAAATTGTCAATTTGTTAGTTTTGTTTATAATTTATTTGATAATAAACAAAAAGAACTAAAACAATCAACTGGGTCTAGGTATACTAAAGATTTTATATATCAAGGCGCAGAATTAAAATCAACATTAGATATAAAAATATTATATAGTGTTCTATTATTTAAAATATGGGCATATGCTAATACAATTGAGCCAAAATTTAATTTTTTACTTAAAAAGATAGAAAATCAAACTCAGATTAACTCACATAGTAAATATTATGTATATAATAAAAATGATTTACATTATTTACCTGAATTATTATATGCAAAAGATATAAAAGACGAATATTATGATATAAGTCAATATTTAATAGAAGAATACCAGCCCCCCTATTTAATAGATGAAAAAATAATAAGTATAATCTTTTATATTATAATATACATGCCTAAAAATGGTGTTATTAAATATTACATTTTTCCAAAAAATATAATAACAACTCCCAAAGATAAATATAATGAAAATGAATATAATTTAGATGAAAATTATACAAAATATGTACACACCGAAAAACATTATAATCTTGAAAAAATATTAAATGATGTAAAATCAAGTAAAAGTATATTATATGAAACAATTATTAACTTTTTTAAAATATTATCTAAATATGATATTAAACCATATGCGGAAAGTAATTCTGGATTTTTAGAATTTTCAATAAATATTAGATTTATAAAAAACAATGATAAATATTTACCTATTATTCATAGTATTACAAATTATTCTCAAATAAGAAAAGGAAATTTTATGGATGAGATTTTTATAACAGAATATTATAAATGGGCAAGAGATTGTGTAATATTTCCACATTTTGGAATTGCCAGTCACAAACATATAATACCGCCAAATTATGGCACATTATCAAAATATATGCATTACAATCCAAAAATACAATATTCTATATTGGAAAAAATTTATTTAGAATTTAATTCAGAAAAAACCCAAGTAAATATATATTATGACGACCATAGTGCCGGCCATATTAAATTACATATAAAACAAAATGAAATTTATGTTACAAGTATTCCAATCATTAAAGAAGAAAATATTGAAATAAATGTAATATTTATGTTGATGGAATTATTACGAGCATATTATGCCCCAATACAAATGTTTTTATTACTAAAATATGAGAAAAAAATGGATGATATTGCATTTGAATTAGAATTTGCAAAAAAAGAGGATTATTATATAAAAAAATGTTAAATATATATAAATATAAAATGATATCTATTGCGATAGTATTTATATTATTTATTATATTAATACTTATTATATGCTTTATTATTCAGTTTGTAAAATATAATAATAAATATGGTGGAATTTCTAAAACAATATTGCCGACGTCTGTGACCGTATGCAATCGTATGACATATACAATTTCAGGTGAAAAAAATGGATTAGATTTTTCACAATTGAGACAATTATTATCAGATGCAAAAAAATATGGGGTTACATTTATAGAAAAGCCCATAGCTGAAAAAGTGCATATATCATTTGGGACTTTTGGGGATTTTATAATTCACGGCAAATTAAGTAAAGATTGGCATTATGATCCAGCATTTTTTAAACAAAAATCCGCAATTAAAAATACATTGGGAAATTCCGGACATTTAATAAATAAATCTCAATTATATGATACTATTAAAAAATTAATACCAAATGGCATTAAATATTTTCCCAAATGTTATACAATAGAAAAAATAGAGCATCAATTGTCGGAATCAGACCTTTTTTCAAAAGGGTTGTTTCCCTTAATTCTTAAAAAAGATAACTCTGAACAACAAAAAGGTGTTATTATTGTTCATTCAGAAAAAGAATATTATAGTGCAAAAGAAAAACTATACAAACTTGAATTAGAGAGAGCAAATAAAAAAAATATAAAACCATCATACAATATTATGATTTCTGAATATATAACAAATCCATTATTACTTGAGGGCAAAAAATTTCATTTGCGAGTTTCTTTTTTATTAAGTGTTATATCTGGCATTATAAGATGCCATGTTTTTCCAATTTATAGAATAAGAACCGCAAAATTACCATACATAAAAGATGATTGGTATAATGAAGAAATTCATTTATCTGGTGGCCATAATAGCAAAAAATTATATTATTATCCAGATGATTTACAAAAAGAATATCCTGATCATTTTGACATAATAGAAAAAAATTTAAATGCGTGTAATAAAACAATATGTATGGCAATGGTTATTGCTAATATACAAAATTATCCTGAAAGTTATGCTGGGTATCATATATATGGAGCCGATATAATATTAACAGATGATTACTACCCATATTTATTAGAAATAAATGCTAAGCCTGGGTTTGGCGAATATGGAAATAATGCAGAGTGGGATGAATATAATAAATATTTTTCTAATAAATTTTTTTCTTTTATTTTAAATTCTACCATCTTTCCACTATTTGGAATTGTTAGGCCTTTTACCCATAATGCTGAATTTATTGGAAATGGGACATTAACGCCATTTGCAAATATATTAACTGGTAATAATAAATATATGTTAATACCATATTTAAATGCAACTTCTGAAGAAATTGATAAATTAAAGCAAATTCATTTTTTTAATAATGAACTTTTAGATACATGCATGCATTGTAATATTTTTTTAATTTCTCAGTCTTTAGCTCCTATATATGAGACCAATAAAACCAACATAATTGGTTTTTTAGTATTGAATCAAAAAAATTATTTGCAAGTTGCTATTATAGAAGAATTTCAAAATCGAGGAATTGCAACAGCAATGATTGCGCAATTTTTAGAAATATATCGAATGAGGCATTTTACTAATATTGCAAGCTCAATATATATTAATAGAAATAATATGTTTATGATTGCAATTGCAAAAAAATTGCATTTTATAAAAAATAAAGATAATCATTATGAGTATAATATTGCAAAATTAGATAATATGCTATCTAAACATATTACGCAAAATAATATTTTTACAAAACATAAATTAACATATAAAATTATATATGAAAATAAAAATGGCCATATCAATTTAGTTAATGATAAATGTATGATAGAATCAAATTCTCAATTTGTTAGTTTTGTATATAATTTAATACATAATACGGCAATTATTAAACATTCAACAGGGAATAAACACAGTAAAAATTTTATATATCAAGGTGCAGAATTAAAATCAACATTAGATATAAAAATATTATTTGGCTTATTTTTAGTAAAATTGTGGGTATATAAACATGATATAAAAATAGAATCTGATATTTTTGATAAAAGGATAAAAAATAAAGAACAATTAATATTAAAAAACAAAATTATTCCACAGAGATATACAATATATGATGTAAATAAACGAAATTATATGATATTAGATAGTAGTGAAATAAAAGAAGAGTATTATGATATTAATAATTATTTCATAGAAGAATATAACCCCCCATATTTATTAGATGGTAAATTAATGTATATTCTGTATCATATTGTAGCATATATAACAAAAAATGGTATAATTAAATTCTATATATTTTCTAAATATATTATATTAACACCAAAAAATGCATACGCTGAAGATTTAAATAACATCAATGAAATGGTTCCAAAATATATAGACACATTAAAAAAATATGATATAAATTCTATATCTGAGGTTTGTCCATCTTATGAAAGTTTATATCCAATAATTATATCATTTTTAGAATTATTAGTTCAATATGAAATAAAGCCATATCCAGAAAGTAATTCTGGCTTTTTAGAATTTCCATTATATATTAAGTATATTAAAAAAGGTGATAAATATGAGCCAGTAATTGGTAAAATAGATAATATTGTAAATTTAAGACAAAATAATATTCTTGATTCCAATTTTGTAAATGAATATTATAAATGGATAAGAGATTGTGTCATATTGCCACATTTTGGAATTGCTCCTTATAAGAATATTATACAACCAAATTATGGCACATTGTCAAAATATATACATTATACAACTAAAAAAATACAATATTCCATTATAGAAAAAATACATTTAGAATTTAATTCAGAAAAAACTGAAGTGGTAGTCTATAATTCTAATACGATAAATACAATTAAATTATATATAAAATATAATGAAATATATGTTAATGAAATACATACAAGCATAGATAATTCCATTGAAATAAATATAATATTTATGTTAATGGAATTATTACGCGCATATTATGCGCCAATCCAAATGTTTTTATTGCTAAAATATGAGAAAAAAAATGATGATATTGCATTTGAATTAGAATTTGCAAAAAAAGATGATTATTATATAAAAAAATGTTAAATACATATAAATATATTTAAGTATAAAAAGGTATTTTTAAATATGCCAATTGCAATAATATTTATATTATTTATTATATTGATTCTTATAATATGCTTTATAATATGCAATTCTGCCCAAAGTTCAATTTATCCCAATTCTGGAAAAATTGCTCAAAGTTCAATTTATTCCATTGGTGGAAATAAAGATGATATTAAATCATCTCTTACATATTGCATTATTGGAGAAGATAGTGGTTTAGATTATTCACAATTGAGATTAGTATTAAATAATAGTCAATCAATTTTAAATAATAAAATTGCATTTGTAGAAGTTACAAAAGATACTAAATCAGTCCATTTATCTATTGGTGGATTTGATGAAAAAAGTTATTTAGAAAAGAAAAAAAGTGCATACAATCCACTTTTTTTATCTCAACATGCAACACTTAAAAATTTATTAGATAAACATAGAATGTTAACTGATAAAACACAATTATATACAACTATGCAAAATTATTACCCATCTGGTTTAAAATATCTACCTAAAACAATATCACCAGAAGAATATACAAATGGCATATATGTACTTAAAAAACAAAATGCTGGAAGACAAATGGGTATTTATATGGTAGCATCTAAAGCTGATCTATCTTTAGGGTTGAGGGCATTATCTGGGGTGAATAATGGGTCTGGCTCAAATACTGAGTCTAGAATACCCACTAATGAATATATATTATCTGAATATATTAATAACCCATTATTATTAAATGGCAAAAAATTTCATATTAGAACATACTTTCTTTTATATATTCGATGGGGAATTACATATTGCGTAGCATTTGATGAATATAGACCATGCTGTGCAATAGATGATTATAAACAATCTGAGTATTCAAACACCAGAATACATATTTCTGGGTTTATAGAAGAATTAAGATATACGGATGCGTATAGGTATAATATTGACATTAATGCCATTCTTAATAAAGAATCGATGTTAGCATTTGAAGATTGCAAAAAACATGTGTGTAATGCAATGACCGCAGTTGGGATGCGACCATTCGAAGAGGCCGATTCTGGATATCATTTATTTGGAGCGGATATTATGATCACAGATGATAATAAAGCATACTTATTAGAAATTAATAGAAGGCCTGGATTATTGCCATATGGCAACAAAGATGGTTGGCCGGAATATAATAAAAAATTTTCATATAAATTGTTTTCATTTATTGCAAAGCATGTAATTTTCCCATATTTTGGGCTTTCACAGTGTATAAGGCCTAATGGTGTATTAGCAATGATGGCAAATGGATTTCATTCTTCATTGGCGAGTTTTAGTAAAATATTTATTGGTGAGCATTTAGAATTATTACCAATAGAGATTGTTGATAAACATGCTATACAAGATGCGCATAAAATACATTTTCATAATTTATTATCATTTCATAAATTATTGGAATTTACTAAATGCATTTGGTTGGTATATAAAAATAATGCAGTTATTGGCTACATAGGGTTAAAAACTGACTCGGGGTTGAAAACTGACTCGGGGAAAACAAATGGCGATACATCAATTATGATTGGTATTTCTCCAGAGTTTCAACGGCGAAATATTGCAACCGCAGTAGTTGCTCTTATTATTGAGATTTATGCCTCAAGAGTATATCCAAAAAACCCATATATTTATTTTCCAGTATTTAAAAATAAACACTTTTTTTCAAAAGTGGATCATCCAATAAATAAAATATGTAAAAGATTAAATTTTAATATTGAGCATAATAGATATTTTAGATTGTGCAAAGTAAATAGCCCAAAAAATAATATATTATTTGATACTAAATTATACATAAGTTCAGAATTTGATTTAAGTGGTTTGACTAATATTAATAATTTTTTTATTGAAAAAAAATTATATCCATTTGTTCATATATCATTGGGGATTGCAAATGATTCTTATGAGCATTTTTTATCAACGGGGACAAATTATTCTCATAATTTTTTGAAACAAGGCGCAGAATTAAAAAATATATTTAAAATAGATGGGAATATATTTGCAAAACAAAATTTAATTCAATTATCAAATGCGGATGCAATTAAATTTGCAGTATTGCCAATATCACATTTTAAATCATTAGATGAATTATTATCCTATTGCGCAAATAATATTATGAGATTAAATGCGGATCACTTTATTATTAATGGCAATATTGTATCAAATGCTTCTAATTTGCCCATAAAAAATTTATCGCAATTAAGTGGGTTTGACTATATTATAAAAATGCAACCAAAGCCTCTTTTATTAAATGAAAAAAAAATAAAAACAATAACAAATGTTTTTGTGTATGTAATGAGCAATAACATCCATTCAAACGAGTCAAATAATGAAAAGTATTCAAATATTAAATATTATATCCAAAAAACCACAATAAAAACAACAAAGTCTTCATATATACACTCTGATTTTTTTAATGAAAAAATACATATTTTATCTGAATGGTCAGATATTGAGTTTGATTCTATTGAGGATAAAATAGATATGAAATTATTTCATAATAATATAAATACCGCTATCCAAATAATTTTAAATGCTAATATATCATTATATGCTGAACAAAATGCTGGATTTAGAATATTTGGAATTTTTATGGATTACTCATTAGATGATATAAGTGGAAAAGCAATACCAATGATTGAAGAAATTTTTAATATAAATTTATTAAAAAATCATCTTAAATATGCATTTGATACAATTATTTTTCCACATTTTGGGATCCCATCTACACATGTAAATGATTTGTATCTACAAATAAGCAAAAAAGTAAATACATTTGATATATTTAAAATAGATAAAAAAATTGGTCATATAGAAATAGATATAATTGGAACTGAAATTAATTTATTAAATATAGAAACAAATCACGCATATTATATTGAATCAATATTAAAATTAATGCAAATATTAAGTGCTCGATATGCGCCAATAAATCCAACAATATTAATAGATATTAAATTAAGCAAAAACTATAAATCAATTATAAAAACATTAAATTTTGTAAAACAAAATAATGCATTTAAACGACCATGTAAACTTATTTTTGCATCTTAACTGTTTTATTTTTGATAGATTTATATAAATTTATATTCAGAAATGTTAAATTTATATAAATTTATATTCAGAAATGTTAAATTTATATTCAGAAATGTTAAATTTATATTCAGAAATGTTAAATTTATATTCAGAAATGTTAAATTTATATTCAGAAATGTTAAATTTATATTCAGAAATGTTAAATTTATATAAATATATTATGATGATATCAACAGTGATAATATTTATATTATTTATTATATTAATACTCATTATATGCTTTATTGTTTTAAGTAAACATAATTGCAGTAAACATGGTGGCACATCTGAGTCTAAACATCAAAAAACTTTTGAGAATAAACACCATCTCTATACAATGAGTTATACCATTTCCGGGGAAGACAACGGATTAGATTTTTCACAATTAAGACAATTATTTAAAGAAATTGGAGAACAAAATGAAATTACGTTTGTAGAGGTTCCAGTAACTGAAAAAGCACATATATCATTTGGCACTTTTAAAAATAATGCAGTTGTAAAAGGTGAAGTCAAACGATGGAATTATGATCCATTATTTTTTAAGCAAAAAACCGCAATCAAGAATACATTAGGTGAGCATCATCAATTAATTAATAAATCAGAATTATATGATACAATAAAGCGTTTAATCCCAAATGGAATTAAATATTTGCCAAAAAGTTACAATTCACAAGAATTAACCCAAGCGTTTCATGCCGGCACAATAAAATATCCATTAATTGTTAAAAAAGATAATGTCCCACAACAACAAGCAATTCGAATTGTATTATCTAAAGAAGAGTGTATGAAAGCAATAAAAGAATTAGGTATAAAAAGTGATAATGGTGCAAATAAAGGAGATGGGTATATTATGACGGCAGTGGCATCTGAATATATCACTAATCCATTATTAATTGATGGTAAAAAATTTCATTTAAGAATTCTTTTTCTATTAAGTGTTATTTCTGGGATAACAAAATGTTCAGTGTTTCCAATATATAGAGTCCGAACTGCGGAACATTTATATAAAAATGATGATTATTTAAATGATAAAATACATTTAACGGGTGGTCACCATACAACACAATTATATCATTTTCCGGAAGATTTTAAAAAATATGGATATGATATTGATACAATAGAAAAAAATTTAAATGCATGTAATAAAACAATTGCAATGGCAATGACAATGGCAAATGTCAAAAACTATCCGGAAAGTTATGCTGGATATCATTTATATGGTGCGGATATTATGATCACCGATGATTATCACCCCTATTTATTAGAAATAAATAGCAAACCTGGATATACTCAGATGGGCGATAGTGAAAAGGGATATGATGCCAAATATGTAAAATATTTTTCATATCAATTATTTTCTTTTATTTTACACTCTACTGTATTCCCAACATTGGGAATTTCTAGGCCACCTATATACGATGCGGAGTTTATAGGTAATGGAACATTAACTCCATATGCAAATATATTAACTGGGCACAATAAATGTTTTTTAATCCCATTATACTCATCTACAGAGAATGAAATAAAACAAGCTGAACAAATACACTTTTTTCATAAAGGCGCAATGTTTCATTCTATGGTTAAAGATTGCAATCCAAATCATATTTTTTTAATTGCTAAAACTACACAACCTTTACACAGTGGTGAAAAAAATCAAACTCTACACAGTGGCAGTGTCATAATTGGTTATATTGTTGTTAATGCGCATCATAAAATATGTGTTGCAATTGCCAAAGAATATCAAAATCGAGGAATTGCAACCGCAATGGTCGCACAATTATTAGAAATTTTTCAATTTGTAAATATAATTCACAAAGATCCCATTCCAACAATTTCAACAAATAATGTTTTTATGCGAAAAATACATGACAAAATATCGCATTTAAAAAAAGAAACCCATGATAATCATCATTATTTAACCTATAAAATAAATAATAATTCAATATTGAATTTGGATAAATATATGAAACAATCAAATTCACAATTTGTAAGTTTTATATATTATTTGGTGATGGATGCAGTAATAAAAAAAAATTCAACTGGTAGCAAATATAATAGCGAGTTTATATATCAAGGTGCGGAATTAAAATCAACATTAAATGCTCCATTTTTATTTAATATTTATCAATTTAAAAAGAAAATGCTAGACACAAAAGCGCAATATTTAGACACAAGGGCGCAATATTTAGACCCCAATCTTAAATATATAAGTTATGATTATAGTAATCATAAAATACATTTAAAACATGATATAACTGAACATGATCTAACTGATCCCAATTACTTAATAGAGGAATATTACCCACCCTATTTAATAGATGAAAAATTAATGTGTATTCGATTTTATTTAGTTATTTATATTTCTAAAAATGAAATAATACAATTTTATATTTTTCCAAAAAATACAATAATTACCGCAAAGGATAAATATGATATACATAAATTAAATGATTTACATGTATATTTACCAAGTCCAATGAATACTGAAAAAATACATCCATACCCATCAGATTTGCCATCAAATGAATCTTTGCAAGAAACATTACAACAAATATGCATGGATATATCAACATTAAATATTACGACATATGCGGAAAGTAATTCTGGTTTTTTAGAATGTAATATATATATAAAATTTATAAAAAAACATGGTAATTATATCCCAATTATACATAAATTTTTTAATTATAATGGAATTTATAAAAGACTAAGTAATATTTTAAGTGATGAGTTTATTGATGAATATTATCAATGGCTTAAAAAGTGTGTAATATTACCACATTTTGGATTACATAGTGGTAAAAAAATTTATCCAATTTATGGCAAAATAATCGCAACAACTATTAGTACAAAAATTCAATATTCCATTATAGAAAAAATACATATAGAATTTAATCATGATCGAACAAAAGCAACCGCCACTATTGGCGCAAATTCAAGTTTAAAGCATATAGTCATTGGATTAAATGTACAACAAAATATTATAAGTGTGATAGATGTCAATATGATAGATATAAATATTTTAATAAATGTAATATTTATTTTGATGCAAAAATTAAGTGCATATTATTCCCCTATCATTGTATCATTAGTAATCCCACATAATATAATATTAAAACATAAAAAAGAAATGGATGAAATTGCATTTGAATTAGAATTTGCAAAAACTACTTTCGCTAAAGAAGATTATTATATCAAAAAATGTTAAAAGAATGTATATATAATGCATGCAATTAAACATTGACTACAAATTAAACATTGACTACAATTAAACATTTAATACAATTAAACATTGACTACAATCAAACATTGACTACAATCAAACATTGACTACAATCAAACATTGACTACAAATTAAACATTGGCTACAAATTATGATTATAACATGCCCACATTGTGGACAATATATTGAAATATTAGAATTAAATTGTCGCATATTTAGATGTGGGATATATAAAAAAAATGGGAAACAAATAGATCCACATTTAAATAAAATTGCATGCACAGAATTAAAAAAAAATGATCTAATATATGGATGTGGAAAACCATTTAAAATTTTGGAAGACAATACAGTTACTATATGTGACTACATTTAACAACAGTTATTGCATTTAACAACAGTTATTGCATTTAACAACAGTTATTGTATTTAACAGCAGTTATTGCATTTAATATTAAGATAATATTTTACATTTATAATAATATAGAAAATAATGCCACCATTAAAATTGGCAATTGTATTTATATTATTTATTATATTAATACTTACTATATGTTTTATTATCTCTAATACTCATTATGATTATAAATATGGTGGAAGTTATACAAAATCTCCACATGGCAAAAACCACTATTCCAAAAATCAATCTCTACACAGCAAAACCAACCATTTAAAAAATCAATCTCTACACTATTCAAAAAAGCAACCTCTACGCAGTGAGAGCGACGTCTACGCTAGTGACCGCAGTGAGAGCGACGTCTACGCTAGTGACAGCAGTGACAGCGACGTCTACGCTAGTGACAGCAGTGAGAGCAACGTCTACGCTAGTGACGGCGACGTCTATGCAATGACTTATACAATATCGGGGGAGGGTAATGGGTTAGATTATTCGCAATTGCGCAAGATATTACAAGAGTGTATAAGTAATGGTATTCAATTTGTAGAGAAACCCGTAACTGAAAAAGTACATATATCATTTGGGACATTTGGAGATTTTATGGTTAATGGTAAATTGTTTAAAAAATGGCATTATGATCCTGCATTTTTTACACAAAAAACCGCCATTAAAAATACATTAGGGAATTCAAATCATTTAATAAATAAATCTCAATTATATGATACGATCAAAAAATTAATCCCTAATGGGATAAAATATTTACCCAAAAATTATACCAATAAAGAAATTGAAATATCTTTTCCTAAAGACATAACATTAATATTAAAAAAAGATCATTCTGAGAAACAAAAAGGTGTTATTATTGTTCATTCAAAAAAAGAATATTATGATGCAAAAGAAACATTACGTAAATTTGAATTAGAAAGAGCAAACATAAAAAAAGTAAAACCATCATATGGTATGATGATATCAGAATATATAACCAATCCATTATTAATTGAAGGTAAAAAATTTCATTTGAGGGTTTATTTTTTATTAAGTGTTATTTCTGGAATTACAAGATGTTCATTTTATAAACAATATAGAATATTAACTGCAAAATTGCCATATATTGTGGGTAATTGGCTAAATGACAAAATACATTTATCTGGAGGCCATAATACTGAAAAATTATATAATTACCCTGAAGATTTGCAAAAAGAATACCCCAATCATTTTCACACAATAGAAAATAATCTGAATACATGCAATAAAGTAATTGCAATGGCAATGACTATTGCAAATATACAACATTTTTCTGAAAGTTATACTGGATATCATATATATGGATTAGATATTATGATCACAGATGATTATCATCCATATTTATTAGAAATCAATAGTAAGCCTGGATTTGGAGAATATGGAAATCATATAGATTGGGATAAATATAATAAATATTTTTCTAATCAATTTTTTTCTTTTATTTTAAACCAAATGGCATTTCCATTGTTTGGCATTACTAGACCCCCTATATATGATGCGGAATTTATTGGAGACGGTACATTAACCCCATTTGCACCAATATTGACAGGAGCTAATAAATGTATATTCATCCCATATTTGGACGCAACTGAATTGGAAATTGCCAAAGTAAAACAAATACATTTTTTTAGCAATGATGCAATTTTAGATAAATGTTTGCCAATAAATATTTTTTTGATTTCTCAGTTAACCTCTATAGAAAAAAACAATATCGTAATTGGTTTTTTAGCATTAGATAAAAATAATTATTTGCAAGTTGCCATTATAGAAGAATTTCAAAATCGCGGAATTGCAACTGCAATGGTTGCACAATTTTTAGAAATATATCGAATGAGGCATTTTACACTTTTAGCTATAAAGCCAATATATATTAATAGAAATAATATATTTATTGTTGCAATTGCAAAAAAATTACATTTTATAAAAAATAAAAATAATCATTATGAGTATGTTATTACAAAATCAGATACTCATAATTCACAAAATAATACCATTACAAAACATAAATTTTTAACATATAAAATCATATATGAAAATAAAAAAAATAATCATATTGATTTAGTTGATAGTAAATATATGACCGAATCAAATTCTCAATTTGTTAGTTTTGTATATAATTTATTACATAATATAACAATTATAAAACATTCAACGGGGAATAAACATAGTAAGAATTTTATATATCAAGGCGCGGAATTAAAATCCACATTAGACATCAAAATACTATTTGGGCTATTTTTAATAAAATTATGGTCATATAAAAATAATTCAAACAAAGAATATGATATTTTTGATAAAAGAATAAAAAATAAAAATGAGCTTGCATTAAAACAAAAATATACAATATATGATGCAAATAATAGAAATTATATGATATTAGATAGCAATGATATAAAAGAGGAATATTATGATATTAATAATTATTACATAGAAGAATATAATCCACCCTATTTATTAGATGGCAAGTTGATGTATATTATATATTATATTGTGGTATATATATCGCAAAATGGTGTCATTAAATTTTATATTTTTTCTAAAAATAAAATATTAACCCCAAAAAATGCATACACTGAAGATTTAAATAATGTCAATGAAATGGCTCCAAAATACATAGATTCCCAAAAATATGATATAGATTCTATTTTAGACATTTGTACATCTTATGAAAGTTTATACCCAATAATTATGGAATTCTTAAAAATATTGGTTGAATATGAAATAAAACCATATCCAGAAAGTAATTCTGGCTTTTTAGAATTTCCAATATTAATTAAATATATTAAAATTGGCGAAAAATATAAGCCAGTAATTGGTAAAATAGATAATACTGTAACCATATATGAAAATAATATTCTTGATTCTGATTTTGTAAATGAATATTACAAGTGGATAAAAGATTGTATTATATTGCCACATTTTGGAATCGCCAATCATAAAAATGTAATACATCCAAATTATGGCGCACTTTCAAAATATGTACAATATACAAGTAAAAAAATACAATATTCCATCATAGAAAAAATACATTTAGAATTTAATTTAGAAAAAAATGACGTTGATATATATTATGGCGATCGTATGCAATCAATGCAATCAATACAACCAATGCAATCAATTGGGGGCATTAAATTACATACAAAAGAAAATGAAATATATGTGACAAGTATACCAGTTATAAAAGAAGAAAATGTTGAAATAAATATCATATTTGCGCTAATGGAATTATTGCGCGCATATTACGCCCCAATTCAAATGTTTTTACTACTTAAATATGAAAAAAAAATGAATGATATTGCATTTGAATTAGAATTTGCTAAAAAAGGTGATTATTATATCAAAGCTATCACATAGTTAATGATAATCCAACCAACGCTTTTGTGGGCATCCTGCTGGCAAGGATTCACTGTCAGAGTCACTTGTCACTGTCTTCACTGTAACTGTTTTCATTGGCATTGTCTTCACTGACATTGTCACTGGCATTGTCATCACTGACATTGTCACTGGCATTGTTGGAGCCAGAGTCATCACTGACATTGTCTAGCTTTGTAGACGATAGATCAAAACTACCATCTAGAAAACTAGATAGTATAAAAGAAATACCATCTGAATTTGAATTGTCTCTATTTAAATTATCATAATGAATTTTATGTGCAACAAGAACAATTGCATGTTGAAATAATTGCACATCTGGGAAAAATTGTTTCCAATATGTATATATATTAATTTTGTAATCACATTCATATAAATAACTCTGATATATAGTTAAATCCATTGATTGTAATTTATCAACAATATTGAAATATTGAATGAGTTCAATAAAATCCCTTTCTCCATACTCATGTGAACATTCAATTGTATGTATATATTCAATTGCAAATGTATGTATATAATACAATCTATGAATATTACTGCTAATATCAAAATCTTCATCAATGAGTGAACTAATGGGATATCCACATGGTAATTTTAAATCTTCTAATAAATGTTTTTTATCTTTAAAAATAGTATACATATTTGTAATTTTGGAATTAGCTTTCATAATAATGATTTGTTTTTGTGCTTCAAAATATTGAGTAAGTGCATTATTTAATATGGATTTCACGCGCCTATGGTATTCTTCTACACTAAAATTGTTGCAATTATACCAAATCAAAATTAAATCTGTTATATTATCTAATATACTATTAACGGAATCAGTTTTTGTGATCCCATATGTATCATCTGATGTTAAATTTCCAGAATCAATCATATCTGCTTCTTCCATAGTAATTTCTTGATATGTATGTGACATATGCCCAAAATTGGTTTTGATTTCGCTTATAATATTTTTAATATTTGTATCAATTTCTACAAATTTAGGGCATTTATTGTTTTGCACAGACATAATGGATTGAATTTGGATCAATAAATCAGAAATTAATTTAGTTAATATTCTTGATTGATAGTATGTTTTTTGTGTGTTTTTATTTAAATCACCATTCATTTTAGCAAAATCGCATTGTTGAATGTATTTGACAAAAATGTATTTTATGAATGTACCTTGTACAGCATCATTGCGATTGGTGTAAGAAACCAGTCCTAAAATATACTTATTAATTTGATCATCATACTTTAATATATTAGATAAAAATTCATCTCGCCATGTTTTAATCGATAATTTATATGTACCCAATAAATCAATTTGCCTATATTGAGGCATGTCACTAAATTTCTCAACTGTAAATGTTTCATGGTCTGTAAATGATGTAAATAGGCCAACATGGGCATCTACCAAATATTTCAATTCATCAACTAATGATGCCATGATAACTTTTTGTTAAAAAAAATAATAAATTCAAATATCAAATTATACAGATATATCATTCTACTAATGACTGTATTTAGAACTATATGGCCATCAAATGGTTGAATTGACCAATGTTGCGGTTTTACCATTTCATCTTCTATCAGTTTAATTTGTGCTTGATTTAAATCGCCCAAATCATACATATCTGATTTATGCGCATATACCATTTTTTTTAATACCATATCCCAAATATTATCTGTATTTAAATTTGGTTGCTTGGCAATATAAATAGATAATGGAGTTATCTTATTTGGTATATTTAATTTTTTAAATAAATCATCAAATGTTGTATCATTTTTTCTCCAAACACTAAAATCCAATTTACATACAAAATATTGAAATTCACCATTTTTATTAGTAATGTTACTCATATTGTTTTCAATATGTATAGAGCTTAACATATATTTAGATATATCTGATAATGTTGAATTATTTGCACCCATTTTATTTTTTTTAAAGAGTTTTATATATTATATATTATATTTTATATTTTATATTTTTGTTTTATTTTGAATTAAAGTTAATTTACCATTAAAGTTAAGTTACCATTAAAGTTAATTTACCATTAAAGTACATTGATCAAATAATTTTGCATTTTTATGTGGTGTAATAATTTCATTATTGTCATAGATAATTATTTTTTTAATAAATTCGGCTCGACCAAGAATAGATGTATATCTAATACCGGATAACGCACCTAATTCAGAAATTATACCATAATCACACTCAAAAATATTTTGAGTACCATCAGTAATTTGTTTTTTGTATAATATTCCACGATTGACATATAATTGAACAATTCTTGTATTATAATGTTGATTTCCGTTATTAAATATAATGCATATACTTACATGATTTCCTTCGGTAATATACATAGGTTTTAAATTTACTATATCCTCAATAATAAATTCTTTCATATTTAAAAAACTTGTAATATGCCTTTCTTTAAATTTAAATTTAGAAATAAAAATATTAATTGCATTTTCTTTTTCAATTATTTCTTTTTCAATTATTTCTTTTTCAATTATTTCTTTTTCAATTATTTCTTTTTCAATTTTTGCACAATGTTTATACAAAATATACTCTAATCTATTATTTGGCGCATATTCATCCATTATTTAAGAATGAGTATATACTTAATATACTTGATATACTTAATATACTTTTATAAAAGGTTGTATTCAATTATTCTTTTATATCTACCAAGTCTAAGGATATCCCATTAACCCCACCCATATTCCACAATCTAGGCTTTGTCTCTATTGTTATAATTTTACATCTATTTTCTTCCATTTTAGTCGACCAAAATTTTTTATGTTTTTTAATAGTGACAATTAAAATTGATTCATTATAATCAATTTTTTCATGATCAAATGGAAATTTTATATAATTGTTTTGTTGTTTAAGATGTGTAATAATTTTATTTATTTCATATGAATTATTAATAAGTACTCTAGCCCGACCATATTTATCCATAGATAAAATCATACCAGTTACCAATAAATTTTCCATTTTGTCAGCGTAAATTTGTATTATATATATAATAAATTTTTATTATTTATTGCAACAATATAAAAAAATAATATTTATACTCAATTACATATTTTTTTACATATTTGTTTACATATTTTTTTATGCCTATCCCAATCAGAAATTTGGCATTCTTTAGAGCAATATCTAGTGGTCTTACATTTACTGCATTGGGAAGTTGCATCTTTTTTGCATAAATTACATATAGTATAGCTATGTTGAAGTTTAGTTAAATCAATATCGGCATTTTCCTTTACAGCATTAAAAACATTTAAATTTGTTGTTAAATTTCCTAAAAAATCATCTAAAGACTCTTGAGATGGACTTTTTGTCCTAAAAGCTTGAAGCATTTCAAAAATATTAATATTAAATCCACTTGAATAATTTTGAATCAATTTAATATCATCCTCAGATAAATTTTTTATATAAAAATTCATAATAATATTAAATAATAAATTATTTTGATTTGAAATTAATTCATAATTAGAACGAATAACAAAAATTAAATAAATTATATTTTTTTCAATTGATAATGATAGAAAATTAATAAGTATTGTTTTTATATCAAATTGAAGCCCACTTGGAATTGATTCTATAATGTTTTTTACAAATTGTCCAATTTTAGCATCTATTGCCATTAATTGGTTGAATACTACACTTGCCCTCTCTTCAGAATATTCTCCAAGGCTCATAATGTATGGCACTAATACCTCACTAGGGATCCGTGACATTTATACTTTTTATTTTATACCTTTTATGATTAAGTATTCAAATATTCTTTTAAGTATTCTCTTTTAAATTAGCAATTTCAATATTTAATTTTTCTATTTGTGTTTGTAATTCTTTTATTTGATCATTTAATTCTTCTATTTTTGGAACATTTATTATTGCATAATATTGTTTTATAATTTCTATAAATGCACCAGCTTGATTTGGGCTTGATTCGTCATTAGCGATACTAAATAAATTGCAATAACACCCAATCAGCATAGATTGCATATTTGAACTAACCCTTAAATTAGTGACATGTAAAGAATAATTTTCTACAGAAAAATGAGTTTGAAAACTTTCAATTATTTTTGACATATTGATATATTGAAATAATATTTAAATCATAAATTCAAATATAAAGTAGTTTTGAAATTAATAAAAAATTTGTAAATGGTTTTGAATTAAATGGTAATGTGCTATATGGATTATTATACTCAATACATTGGGGCAAATCAATTATTCTATCACTCCCATAAAAACAATTAATAAATTCACTTGATTCATATTTATCTATATGATATTTGTATAATAAATATATTACAATAAATATATTATTTTTCATAGTTTTTATTAATTCATCTAATACATATTGATATTCACCACAATAAAAACGCAACATTCTTGAAATTGGAATATTATTAATATTTAAATAATGCAATATTGTATTTAAATATTGAAACTTATCTAAATTATTTTCAATCATATTAGTAATTGATAAATATAAATTATCTATATATTCTATCATTTCAGAAGACAAATATAAATAATTGTCAAATATAACATCACATTCATCAAAACTCCGACCTTTTGTCGATTCCCAATTAAAAATTGTATTTATATTTAATTTATCTATATTTAATTTATCTATATCTTTTTTTATAGAAGAAATAAATATATGATTCGAATTTGATAGATTCAAAAATAATGTTTCTATAATTAATTTTTGTTGATGTGCATATTCCATAATGTTAGAAAATAGTGTCAAATTATTTGTCGATACACTTATTTGTAAACATATATTTAAATCATAATGACTAATTTTACAGATTTGTTGTTGTAACACATCTTTAAACATTCTTATTGTTAAATCAGTATAGCTATTACTTATTGCATAAATTATAGCTTGTGGCGATCCATAATAATTTGATAACGAGCTTATAGATTCTAATGGATTTGCTACAATACAATCTAATATAAATCTTGACAATAATAAAAACATTTTATTATCATATAATAATTTATATATAGAATGGGAGACATTATCTACCTTTACATTTACTTGTTTAAATATTCTGTATAATACATTTCTAATTATTATTTCCGGCTCAGTAATAACAATATATCTACAATTGGCATTTTTTGGTTTTAATCTATTTTGAAATCGATAATTTAATGCATTATATGTAAATTCAATTAATTTGTTAATTAATCCAGTGGTATCAATTATATTAGTATTCATTAATTTATTAATTATATTAATATCAATTTTGATCAATAAAAATATTTGTTTATATAATGGAAAATATATCATCTGAATAATTCTTTTGCTTGACGTACAATATTTTGAATAAATATCGGTAAAATAAAAAATATCGATACTCGATAAATATGTAAAAATTTGCATAGATAAATTCATATCCCCAAATATATCAATCATAATAGGTAAAGGCATATTTGAATATATACTTTATACTTTATACCTTATACTTTATACTTTATACCTTATAATTTAGTATACCTTATACTTTAGTATACCTTATACTTTATTTTATACTTTATTCAAATGTGCGACTGTGTAAAATTAAAAGAAGATGATGAAATACAAATTTATAGATGTAAGAATACATATTGTCGTAATAAAATATGCGACAATTGTTTAATTATATGTAACTGCTGTGATAATACAATATGTAAATTATGTGCAAAACTATGCGAAATTGAAAATTGTCAAAATTATGTATGTATACCAATTGCAAAAAAAACAAATTCAGACACATTAAAATTAGAATATAATTATGAATATGATGAAAATTCATGTTGGGCGGGATGTGGTAGAAATTATATATGCATTGATCATAGGAGTTATTTATATGATGAAGATCTTATTGTATGCATGAGTTGCACAGATGAATCTGAATATAATTGTAAATGTGGTGATTGTGATAATCATATAATATATAAAAATTGTGAGGTAAAATGCCAAGTAAAAAAAGATTGCATTAATTATATTAAATCAAATCACATGCTAGTAAATAGTTGTGAAAATTGTGGAACCATTGAATATGCATGCATTGATTGTTTTGTAACCATTGATGAATGCACATATTGCGCCAATTGCGCCAATTAAATTTTGGTTAAGTTATTAAATTTTAGTTAATTTTCAATTGGGATTCTTTCATCTTTTTTTGGAAATTTTTTTCTACAATATGGGCAATTTGGTATTTTTACAAGTTGTTGGTGTTTATATTGAGGTCTTAACCAATTATATACTCCAATGCATAAATCAGTTTTGTGATAATGATAAGGATGTCCACATATTAAATCAATTGTATTTGGATCAAGTGGGTCAATTTCACATAGGCATATAGAACAAATTTTTTGACCACAGGAGGATTTTATTGTATTTAAAAAATCTTGAATTGTATCATATCTTTGTGGCATTTTTTCTTTAGTGAAATATTTACCATACCATTCTTCATCAGATTGGCCACATGGCCTTAATGATCCAGTAAGCTCAATGCTTCTATTTATTGGTATCTCAAAATTATATAAATCATCAGATTTACTATGATATATATCCATAAGATATTTAATAATATTTTTTTTTAAATCTGGAAGCATATATATAGTAATATTTTTTACATTTTGTAATATATCATTTAATATGGATAAATCGCGTTTTATTCCTTCTAAATTAGAATCAATTGCAAATTGCTCATATTTGTCCCCAATTATTGATTGGAGCAATTCCTCATTTATTGAAACTATATCTGAATGTATAATTACTTTTTCTATCTGATTATCAATCCATTGAGTATAATAAATCATAGGGATAAGTACCTTTAATTTTACTTTTGTTGTAATATGATGTGTATTTATATTATTTTTTGTTATAACAACATGCCTATCAATAAAACTATTTTTAGCTATAATATAGTAACAATTTCTTTTATACTCAATTGGTATGTCTAACCAATATTTATCAATTTCAGTTAAAGTTGGGGCTTTATTATTTTGTAATTTTATGGAAAAATAATTCTTCCATGATATTGTATCATAATCAATTGCATCACGCATTGGTAATTTTATATTTATATTATTAAATGATATAATATTTACAGTTGCAATAGCCATATTATCAATTACAGAAATAAGTTCAAATTCTATTTTTGATAATATAATTTTATTATTAGATAATTCCAGGCTTGATGGCAATGCTAGGTGCGGTAATAAAAGCGCATATCCTTTATTAAAATATTTCATAATGCGCAATTCATAAGTGTGGCTTCTATATTTTGGCATAACAACAATTATTTTATTTAAATTTGACCATTGCGAAAATGCAGTCATATATGTAGTTGTACCATCCCAAGCAACCGCACAGCATGGAATATCAAAACTATGTAAAATTTCACTTATAGAAAAATAATCTCTCAAAATAATTTGTACTTTAAATGGAATTTCGTCTTTGGTGTCTTTTGTCGTTTCTATAGTGATAACTCCATTTACTTGGTGAATATACAATATATTAAATTCTTCATATAATATATTAATAATTTTATCTATTACTATATCCCTCTCTTCGGTTGTTCCACCATGCATAAATAAATCAAAATCATTTGGGACTTCATTTGATCCAGGCTCGCTAATAATCCCCCAAAGCGCAGCGCCTCCACATAAAATAATTTTACTTGCATTTTTGCTTGTGGCATTAACATTATCTAATATTTTTTTAATAATTTGATATTTTTTTAATTTATCATTGTATTCGTCTTGAGATATAAATGTTCCATTTTTGTAATTTTTGGGAATCAAATACGCCCCATCAATATCTGAAATGTCATAATGGACAGTCATTCTATTAGATTCTTCTAATGTGACCAATCCGGTCTTATCTTCTATAAAATGTCTCCTCATGCTTTCATTTATAGCCATTACACGGTGTAAATCCTCCATTGTTATTATATTATGTGAATTTGCTAATATATTATACTAATTTTATATTTGTATTCAAATATAAAAAAATATAAAATATTATAAAATATATAAAATGACCAATACGATATTTAATTGTATTATATTTATATTATTTGTAATATTAATATTAATTATATCATATATTGCACTAAATAATCGTTACAATGGACTAAATAATCATTACAATGGGCTACATAATCGGGGCAATAGGCTGGGAGGCAACCAAGATGATCTCAAGTTAACCTATACAATAAATGGGGAGGATAGTGGATTGGATTATACTCAATTAAGAAAAGTATTAAGTGAATTTAAAGAAGTTGATAAATCAACCCCAAATGTGCATTTATCTATTGGTGGATTTGATGAAAAATCATTTAAAGCAAATGGAAAAAGTGCATATTCTGATTCTTTTTTAAAACAACATGCATCATTAAAAAATTTATTAGATAATCATCGTATGATCACTGAAAAAACACAATTATATACCACCGTGCAAAATAATATCCCATTAGGTATGAAATATTTACCATATACAAATTCTCTTGCAAATCTCTTTCTTTTAGAAAATAAAGGAGTCAAAGAACTCTTTCTTTTAGAAAATAATGAGCCTCAAATTTATGTTTTAAAAATTAATAAAAGTCGCCAAACCGGAATAAAAATAATTTCATCCGAGGAAGAATTAAACGCCGCTTTAAAAGAATTAAATATTCATAAAAAAGAAGATGCAATTATTTCAAAATATATTACAAATCCATTAACCATAGATGGGAAAAAATTTCATTTACGTGTTTATTTTTTGGTATATATTCGATGGGGTATAACCTATTGTACCGCATTTGATGACTATAAAATATTAACCGCCGGTGCTCCATATGTTAAAAGAGATTGGTTAAATGAAACAATTCATTTATCTGGGGGAAAAAATACTGTAAAGAGATATTATTGGAAAGATGTCTCTAAAACGGTAAATGAAGAAACTAAAGAATCTCTTATGCAATGTATAAAAACAATATGCAAAGCTATTGTATTAGCAGGTATGAAACCATTTGGCGAGGCCGATGCCGCCTATCATACATTTGGTGCAGATATTATATTGACAGATGATAATATGGCCTATTTATTGGAAATTAACCGAAGGGCTGCAATGACTCAAATTGGTGAGAATGAGGGTTGGGCAGATTATAATAGACAATTTTCATATAGTTATTTTATGTTTATTGCAAAACATGTAATTTTTCCATATTTTGGGTTAGATTTGCCACAAATGGCATACGCTTCGTTTGCAAATGGGTTTCATTCATCTTTGGCGGAATTTAGCCATTCATTTATAGAAAATAAATTAGAATTATTACCATTAACAAAAGCAACTGAATTAGACCGGCAAAATGCACATAAAATACACTTTTATTCTTTATTATCATTTCAAAGAATACTAGAATCTTCACTGGAATTTAATATATGGATTATATTAAAAAACAATGAAATTATTGGATATACAGCAATAGAATATATTTCAATGGGGAATACCACAATAAAAAATACTGCAATAAAAAATACTGCAATAGAATTATTTCCTTCCATCAAAATTGGAATAACACAAGGGCATCAAAGGCGCCAAATTGGGACGGCAATTATTGCATTATTAATAGAAATATATTCATCTAGGTTATTTCCAAAAAATCCTAATATATATTTGCCAATATTACAAAATATGCATACAAGAGATATGATGCCAACAAATAAAATTGCATTAAAATTGGGATTTAAAATAAATGATAAATTAAAAATGTATTATCGATTGTGTAAAATTAAAAGCCCAACATTTCATACTAATTTGTTAGATTTAAAAATGTATATAATATCAGAAAATCATAATTATTCTTTATTTAAAATATTTGATCCATATTTTACCAAAAAAGAAGGATATTCATTTGCGCATATTGTATTTGGCAATATACAAAATAATGAATTTTATTTATCAAATGGTGTGCGATATACGGTAAATTTTTTAAATCAAGGCGCGGAGCTCAAAAATTGCCTAAAGATGAAAGATGGTATTATTTATAAAAAATATAGATTATGTGAACAATTAAAAGAATTATATACAAAAACAAATAATGACATGTTTTTAAATACGGCAAATAGATGTAAAAATATTGCATTAGATCAGTTTAAAACCTATTCTGAATTAATAGAATATGGGCAAAACAATACATTTATATTTAATAATGATAAAGTGAATAAATTTGCCTCTTATCAAATTGGAACCATCTCTGAAATTATTAAATCTCAAGAGGAGTTTAATTCTATTAATGAATATGATTATATGTGCCAAATAAATAATAATGTTTTTACCATAGACGGTAAAACGGTATCATTTGTATCTGTCATTTGTGTCTATAAAACTTCAGGGATCGCATATGCTTTTTTAGAAAATGAGACCATTCATATAAGTAAAAAAAAAGACAGTGACAATAAAATGAATGGTGATAATCAAATTAATATATTAGGAGAGGATACAACTTGTATTTCTTATGAAAAATTTAAATCAAATAAACATATTATTGATTCACATACTCTTCAAGAAAATATAATGTCAGGTACACAATTATTACTAAATAACGCCACATTATACCCAGAACAACATTCTGGATTTTATAAATATGGAATACTACATAGTCTTTATCAGATTGATGGTAAAATAATACCATATATTTCAGAAATATTTTCCATCATTAAAAATGAATCACACGGCATTGAATATGTAAATTTTATTGGAAAAAATATTGCATTACCACATTTTGGAATTATACCAAAAAGTATACCATATATGACACATAATTCTAAAGATGGTGCATTAAGTAAATTTTATGATCAAGTTATTAACTTATCAATTGTTATTGATAAAAACAAAAGTAATTTATTTCATATTTATTTACATTCTCAAATTATTGGGCATATTAAATTAGAAATTATCTCATATGAAATAGAAATAAAACATATAGAATTAGATCCAAAGCACCAAAAACAAAAAATATCCACACCAGCAATTGCCCAATTGCTCGAAATATTGGGCGCAAGATATGCACCATTAAACCCAATTATATTTTTTAAACAACTAGAATCCATTGCGGAAAAATTAGAATTTCATAAAATAAAACATAAAGATATATTTATATATAAACGATTATGTCGAATCAAAAAAAATTAGAAAAATTATATTTGATTCATATAATATAAGTAGTAAAAACTCTTTCTTTTGAAAAATACCAAGTATAAAAAATACCGATATAAAAAATACCGATATGAAAAATACAAGTATAAAAAATACCAGTATAAAAAATACCAATATGGAAAAAGTATCTAAAAAATTAATCACGATGTGTTCCATTATGGGCGCAATTAATACTAACAATCCATCGGGGCTAAGTAGCTTGCTAAAAACAGCTAAATCCAATGGTATTAATATTGATACCCCCATAAGTGATGGTAATGGTGGATTTATTCCCATTTTGCATTTATCTGTAGGATTGGGATATTTAGAGATTGTAAAAATATTAATTAAAAACAACGCGGATGTTAATGTGCCTAATGAGGTTGGCCATTTACCATTACATTTAGCAATTAGTGGAAAATTAACTGATATGGCATTACTATTAATTGATAATGGTGCAAATGTAAATGCCCTTCATGTTAGTGGATTATCTCCACTAATTACCGCCATTGAAAATAATTGTACAGAGATTGCAATTAAATTGATTGATAATGGTGCAAACATTAATGAAGATGTGATTAAAATAAATAAAGATATAAAAATTAAAATTAATGCATTAAATTCTTCTATTATGTTAGAAGATATAGATGTATTTAATAAATTACTTGAATGCAATGTTGAAATAAATAGTATTACTAGCAAAAGAGAAATATACTCAGTTTCATTAGATCTTGCAATACATAAAAAAAATAAATATATGATAAATACACTTTTAGAAAATAAAAATATTGATAAATGCCGTAAAAAAAGTATTGATTGCATTGTTTGCTATAGCAATATTGATATATCTTGGTGTTCAAAATGCAATATTATTGGATATTGCTCTATAGAATGCCAAAAAAAAGATTGGCCAATTCATAAACTATATTGTCAACACATTACACGTCTTTCTAAAAGAAAATAGATACATTTTTATAACAAGTTCTCTATGATGAGTGGGCATTTAGATTCCAGATTTAGACTATATTTTTTTCTTTCACCGGATGGAGTTGTAAGAATGATCATATAAAATATTGGATTTGGTCTTCCAAATTCCCCCATGGCGGTATAGAATTCAATTGATGTTGCAGGTTCAACATGTGTAATCCAATTTGGCCTTGAATAAATCATACTTTTATTTTCTTGAGCATGTACAGTAAAATTTCCTTCAATGGTTATATATTTACCATGATAATATTTAGATTGTTTTTGTTCATGAGTGGGCTTAAAATGTTTAAATAGTTCAAAATGTTCACATTTGTAAAACGGTATTATATGATGTGCTCTCAATGGTACAAAACTTAATATATGTCGAATTATATAACTTGTATGCTTAGAGGTTGATGCCTTCAGAAATAATGCAGTTACTTTATGGGTATCTTTCATTTTTTTACAACTTTTAGCATATGTTAATATTTCTAATCTATTATTATTCTCTAATTGTTTTATATAATTACTCATTCTCAATTTATCTGTCATTACAAAAAGTATAAAGTATAAAGTATAAAGTATAAAGTATAAAGTATAAAATATAAAGTATAAAGTATAAAGTATAAAGTATAAAGTATATTATCAAATATATTTTATAATATATTGATTTTTTTGCCTAAAATTCAATAAATTTTCCATAAATGGTAACACAGATTATAATAATATTGTTTATAATATTAGTATTAATAATTGTTTTTATTATTATAAATCGAAGAAATAAATTATTTTGTGGTGGTAGTACAAAAGAAAGTAATTGCACAAAAGAAAGTAATTGCGCAAAAGAAAATAATGGCGCAAAAGAAAGTAATGGCGCAACAACATTGCATTATACCATTAGTGGTGAGTATAATGGATTGATATTTAAAGCGCTTAGAGACATTTTGCGCGAGTCTGACCACTTGGGCGTGCATTTTGTGGAGAAACCCGTAACGGAAAAAGTTCACATTTCATTTGGGACATTTCATACACTTGATCAAACATCAAAGGATGCAAATTATGATCCATTATTTTTGAAACAGCATGCCTCAATAAAAAATGTATTGGGTGGTCATAATGCTATATGTGATAAAACAATATTATTTAAAACAATAAAAAATTTAATCCCAATGGGTGGTAAATATATTCCCAAAACTGAAATGGTTGCAAATTTTGATCCAATGGAAATCCAAAAAGATGATTTATTTATTTTAAAGAAAAAAGACGCAGCGAGACAAATGGGCGTATTAGTATTCAAAACCAAAGAAGAATATGAAGATGCAAAGGCCAAATTAAGTATAACTCCAACAAATGGAGTTGTATCCAAATATATAACAAATCCATTAACCATAGATGGAAAAAAAATGCATTTACGTATTTATATTTTATTAAGTATTCAATCTGGAATTACTAGATGCTATGTATTTGATCAATACAAAGTATATGTCTCTGAATCTCAATATAAAAAAGAAGATTGGTTAAATGAAAAAATACATATATCTGGAGCGGGGAGCACAAAAAAAAGATATAATTGGCCAAATGATGTTGACCAATTTGCAAAAACTGACACTGGTGCAAAAACTGACACTGGTGCAAAAACTGACACTGGTGGTACTTCACCGCCACCGGAATTATTGGATGAATTAAATGAGTGTTTAAGGACTTTATGTATGGGAATGGCATTATCAAACATTAAAAACTATTCTGAAAGTGATGCCGGGTATCATGTATATGGCGCAGATATATTACTCACGGATGATAATAAAGCATTTATTTTGGAGGTAAATAAACGCCCGGGTTTTGGTTGGGTGGTAAAAGACCCAGAGGAAGGATTTGCATATGAGTATAGTTATAAATATTTTTCTTTTATATTAAATTCGACTATTTTTCCCCATTTTGGGGTAAAACGACAGCCGGTTTCAATGTCAGAAGTAATTGGAAATGGAACCCTTACTACTTTTGCCAAATTATTAACTGGTGATCACAGAAATATATTAATTCCAGTAAAAGATGCAACCAAGAGCGAATTGCAAGAAGTACATCATATACACTTTTATAATAATGCAAAATTATCATTTGAGCATATCACCAATGATATATCTCCAGAGGTTGAACAATATTCATTTTTGATATCAAACGCAAATACAATTATTGGATATTTAGTAGTGTTAAATCGATGGGTACATATTGCAATTGTAAAAGAATTTCAACATAGGGGAATTGCAACCGCCATTATTGCACAATTTATGGAAATATATTTGGCCATTTTTTTTATTGAAAAAAATAACAATCCCACAATATATATCAAAAATATTATGCCAAAACAATTTACTAATTTTATTGAAAAAATTGCACTTAAATTAGGCTTTTTTGACAAAACAAATTATTTTGAACGATCCTGTAGAATAAAAAATGAAATTATGATAAAAGTCCATAAGCATAAATTATTAACGTATAACGCAACCACTATGCATGATGATAATGGATTTAATACAGAATATTTAATGACCGCAATCAAAAAACATATGACAAATATAGGAGTGCAATTTGTTCATTTGTCTTATGGGATTGTCAATCGATCAAAATTTTTAATTATGGCATCCTCTACTGGGAGTAGATATCAACATGATTTTATTTCGCAAGGGGCGGAATTAAAATCTGTACTTCAGTTTCCAAATGAATTAAGATTTATAAATTCGCAATATTTACTATATCAATATATAAAACAAAATAAAATGACTCAATACTACTATCTGTTTGGGTATGCGCCCATGGACAATGCCGAGCTTAATTTAAGCAATGCCGATCCCAATACAATCAATGATAATACTGCCTATGAGATATATGATGCATATTCTAGATTAAACCATTATACATCTGACAAAGCCACCACATTAAAAACCATAAAAACAATATTAAAAAAAAAAGAGGATGAAATAAATAAATTAAAGGAATTAGGAGCAATTTTTGACAAGAGTGGATCAAAATTAGATTCCTATGAAATTAGAAAATATTATCCACCGGTTTTATTAGATGGAAAAAAGATGATAGTAAAATTATTTATTGTATTATATATTTCCGGAAATGGTGTAAAAAAATGTTATATTTTTGACAAGCATATTATTTGCACCGCTTTAAAACCATATACAATTGAAAAAGAATCTGATTGGAATAATAAAGACATTCATTGGTGTAAAATGCCAACAACGGATAAAATATATCCATTACCAGATGAATTAAAAGGTATGAATATGACAGAGATTTGTAATACTATTGCAGATATGTTTGTACATTGTGAATATATGCCATACCCAGAATCAAATTCCGGATTTGTAGAATTCACATTAGATCTGTTGTTTGTCAATAAAGATGGTACTATAGTGCCAAGTATATATAATTTAAACAATACTATTCAATTATGGCCATTTGCAAAAATATCTGAAAATGAATACAAAAAATTCGTAGATGATTTTAGCTCAAAATATTATCATTGGATTACCAATTATATTATTTTTCCACATTTTGGAATTGTAAAACAACATTGCCCAAATGCAATTACGGTAAAACAACATTGCCCAAATGCAATTACGGTAAAACAACATTGCCCAAATGCAATTATTTTAGCAAAAATATTGGCAATATTAGCATTGCATTTTGATAATGATAGTGCTATATCTATCTTTTATAATAATGATAAAATTGGAAAAATAAAATTAAATTTGTCTAATTTAATGGATAATATTATTATTTTAGACAATATTGAAATTGATCAAAAATATCGAAAAAAAGATATTTCTATACATGCTGTGTTTTTACTTATGGATATTTTAGGGGCAAAATATGCCCCGGACAACCCAATTTTAAAATTTAAATTTGTCAAACAAATGTTTAATATTGCCTATAAACTAGAATTTCAAAATAAAAGCCATGGCAACGACTCATATTTTGAAAAAATGTGTAGAAGATAAAAGCATTACTTAAAATTATGTAAAGCGTTATATGTCATCCCTTCAACAGTATTATTTTTAACACATTTGTTACAACTAATGGCAAATGCAATAGATACAATCATACATATAATAATTGCCACACATAACACTGTAAAGGCAATATTATATTTTTTTTGCCTTTGTTCTTTATCATCATACTGAGCAATCTTTTCTAATATTGATTGATTGCTCTCACTTAATTCTTTTATTATTTCCTTATCTGACATGTTTTATTTCTCAAAATCTTTTTTATTTCTTTTTTTTTAAATTTTCTTTGTCTCCTTTCTTTTTTTAAAAGAAAGAGTAAGAGTATTATATGTCAGTAATGTGTGCGTCTCTTAATGCCTTAATTCCTTTAATGGCAAATAATTTTTCCGCACTTGGATATTCTTCTGGGGCTGTACAAAGTGTATATAAACAATAATTATTAATAAATATAGTAAGCCCAATAAAAAATACTAATATCACTATTAATAATATCAGCAATACTATATTATTCATATTTTATAAAAATATAATATATATAAAAATATAAAAATATATATAAATATAAATATATTAATATTGCAATGAAAGTAAATAATATATTAGTAATATTCGTATTATTTATTCTTATTGTATTAGTTGCAATTCTTATTGCATCCTTTACATGCAATATATTTAATAAAAACTCTGAAAATCGTAATTTAATACGAAGAGATCAAAAAAATAAATATGGTAATACTTCATATAGTAATACTTCATATGGTAATACTTCATATGGTAATACTTCATATGGTAATACTGGATACGCAAATAAGTATGGTAATAAGTATGCAAATACTTCATACGCAAATAAGTATGATGATGCAAGATATGAACTTGTAAATAGTCAAATATATGGGGGTAGTTCAAACTTTAATAAAAAATATGGTGGAGGTGTAGACGTTGAAGACTATTTAGTTGCATTAATTTTAGAAACTAATAAATATAATAACCCAGGTGGGAATGGTATATCAAAACAGTTTTATTTATTTTGTAGACCTATAAAATTAAGTGGCGCACCAGTTGTTACTCCAGTTGATACGAGTTCTAGTAGTTCTAGTAGTTCTAGTAGTTCTAGTAGTTCTAGTAGTAGTTCTAGTAGTGGTACCATAGTTACTAATAATGATTTTTTTAAAGATTTTAAAGAAACAAATATTAATAAATTATATAATTCTATATTATCTGAATATCTCACGATAACAATATTAACAGATGACCCATTAAGTGATAAAATACTTAATACTGGTACTTATTCAGCATATCAGATATTATATCAAAAAATAGTAGCGTTAAATCTATATATTAAGAAATCCCCACGCGATAGCACTGATGTAGATAATATTGCAAAATTATTTATTATAATATACATAATGTACTCAATTTATAATAATACAATATTATCAGGCGATGATATTGATATAACTGATATAATAACTATAGTATCATCAGATAGTATCATATCTACTTCTATTAATAACAATAGTATAACTAATGATGAATGGGATAAAATTATATATCTAGTATCAACACCACTAGATGGAAAATATATTCCTAGTATAGCTTTAAATGATGGAAAAATATATAATTTTATAGATTTAATTGAAAAATATGCTAATGGACAAAAAAATACAGGATCAACTGTAATATCAGTGCCAGTATCACCAACTGCAACAACTACACCAAAACAAATTACTCCAGAGGAGATTACTTCTATTGTTGATGTATTTAGTTCTGATGTAGTAATATTATCTAGTGATATTTTTCATAATATGTCGAGTAAATCCACATTTGATCGTATAAATAAAGTCATAACTAAAATAAATTATATGTTTAATAATGGAAAAATTCTTACATTATCAAATGAAATAAAAGATTACATTTACAATAACATTGTATATGATTCTACCCATGATAAAGATATGGCAAGCGGAACTTTAATGTTATTATTTTGGTATATATTAATACAAAAGTTTATTGAATATGCATCAAATAAAAAAATTACAGATTTAATTGATACTAATACCTCTGGGTATATAAATAATCTTATTAGTGAATTAACATCATCACAATTATATATTTGTGATGGAGTTATTTCTAAAATAAATACCAAAATAGTATATGAAATTAAAGATAAACCCGACGGTAATATAAATAAATATGAAGTGCAATTAAATGATGAGTTGAAAAAATTATTAAAAATTGATGATAAAATAAGTAACTTAACAAAAAATCAAACATGGAAAGAATTTATTAAATATATTTCTACTAATCTAAAACAATGGAAAAATACTAAAGGTAAAAATTCAAAACCACACGCATTAAAAATTAATGAATATATATTATATAATTATCTATATAATTTATATTTATATCATACCTATGATAAAGATACCGTAAATGCATTAATAACGAATGGTACCAACAAAATATTTGATGATGGTAAATACTATACAGATGTTTATACAGCACCAAAAGGCCCATATTCCAGTGATAAACAAATAAAAGTGTCCAATATTGAAGACCTTATATCATTATTGGGGGATATTTATTTAATGGATGATAGTAATAAACCCATCCAAGAAAAATTAAAAAAATCAGAATTAGACCAATTATTACAGTTTGTAACGAATGGTACTATAGATGGCACAAATACCGCTATTGCCATATATGATGAAAAAATAGAAGAGTTGTGTCCAACTGTAGCTCATACATCTGGCGGTGGGTATCAAAATAAACAGTATCAAAATAAACAGTATCAAAATAAAAAGTATCAAAATAAAAAGTATGGTGGTGCAGAATCACAATATTTAGTCCATTTTGATACTTTTAGGAAATATTTTACTAACTATGAATCTACTCATATTGATTATAGTGTTAAATATAATATTGATGGCTCTGAGAATACTAGTGGTGAGTATGTAATATTTAATTATGATGATTCTACCGCCACGACTACTCCAACAACTATTGATATAAAAGATGATAAAAGTATATTTACTATAACTTCTGGTAGTGAACAAATTACCGCAATTGGAACAGCTGAAGACGCATCAACTAATACTAATTATGATATTGATATAAAAACTATATTAACTACAATTTGTCCAATATTCGACAATGAATTTATTGAAATTATAATAACATCAAAGTTATCAAATTTAACAAATAAAAAAATATCAATAATATTATTAAAAGAATTTATATGGGTATATATTAATGATGCTAATACACAACCATTAACTAATTCAGAATATTCAGAATCAAATAGATTAAGATATGCTATTAAAGATATATTGAGTTTATATGTTATATTTGATATTATGGATATTGAAAGTATAAATTTTACATATGAAACAGATGTAACCAAACTACATAAAGAATCCATTATAGATAATGAGTTCATAAAAAAATACTCTTTACCGTGGCAAGAGACTGACCCTAGTTTTACTAAAAATAAAGTTAATCGTAATTTGGATGAAATTAATAACATACAAATAGGATCTAAATCAATTGAGTTACAAGTTTTAAATACTAAAGGAACCGGTGATTGTTTATATTATGCTATTTTGCCAGCGTTATTTGGAGATGCAGTCAATGATGATGCTATGTTAACATTTAGAGTTTTTTTTATTGATTATATCAAAAAAAATTATAAAGAATCATTGTATGAGGGCGATGGTGGCCTTTATTTATCTTTAGACGATTCTATCGGTGATAGCATTGCCCCTGATGGCCATAAATTTCATAAGGGTGAGATGATATCACCTAAAAAAGGTGTATGGGCTGTATCTGATATAATAAATTATATTAGTTATATGTCTAATTATAATATTGCAATATTTGAGAATAAAGCTTCAGGTAATAAAGGGAATACTGGAGATGATTTTGGAATAAATATTTCTTTTTTAGGTATATCTTATGATTGGATTTTAATTGCAAATGTGCGTGGTTCCCATTATGAAACTATATATAATGCTACAGATAATACATATTTACATCCAAGTAATATTACATTAGTGGCAATACAAAGGCGATTATTAAAAAATCCTAATTTAAAAAATAATATAATATATCCAGGTTGGAGATCATCAATAACAAATTATGGTAATAGTGAAGTATTAATTTTTATTTATAATAGTAGTATAGGTAGTTTTAATTGTGTTGTTAGATTAAATTTAGAAAGCAAAAATTATATACCAAATATGAACATTTATGTTGCTGGGTATAAAGAACCTGTTAAAAATGTTGATGGTAGCTACGATGTAAAAATAGGTGTAGATTTAGGAACTATAACACACGCCACATCTGAAAGAGACTCTACACCTATTTCTAAGAAGCTTATAAACTTTTGTGTTGGATCAATAGTATCATATAATTTTGATAATTATTTTAATGGCAAATCACTAGTAAAAAAACGATTTGTGTTATATAATACCAATCCATCATATCAATATATTATAAAAGATTCAATGGATACAGGAGCTACAGGAGATCTAATTGATACGGGCATTATGTATAATTATCTAAGAACAGATTTAAATGAATATTTTTATCAGGAGCTAATAAATAATACCAGTTCCAGTATGGCGGCCACACCAGTATCACCAACTGTACCAGCACCAACTGAAAATACATACACTGTTAAAACCACATCTGGCCTTGAAATTACTATTTATTATTGTGATCGTATACCAGACTATAAAGCAAAACACTTAATAGTGTATAATTATATTATGCCAATGGGTGACATTTTTGGGTTATTTTATATTTATTTTACAAACAAAAAATATGACGACTCCTCCACCCCCCCCAATGAATATTATATTTCAAATAAATTACATGATCAACATAAATATATAAATAAAGGTATTCAACAAAATAGTAATTTTGCTAAAAATAGTATAGAAAATGAACAAATATTTGATAATTTAAAACATTATCAAATGAGAAAAAATAAAGATTTATCTATAATTGGCAAACCGACAAATGCACAAGATATATTTGATCATATTAGCAATATAAATTTATCTATATCTATTGATTCTACAACATTTAAATTTGTATTTGTAGCAGTAATGCCACCAAAAGACTTAAATACAGTATTTCAGTGTAATAATTTTGCGGTGTTTGGAATATATAATGATAAGGATAATATAACTATGATATCATTAGCAAATATATATAAATTAATAAAAGACTTTTCCATATTATCTTATACAAAAATTAATGAAAATATATTGCTTGGGATGACTTATCAAAGAATATCAGATAATGAATGGTATGGATTAGATACAACCAATTTAGTAAAAAACTTTATAGAAAATAATATAGAAAATGCTAAAGACTGTAATTTTGATTATAAATACATTGTTTTTGGGAACACTATTTCTAATTCTGGTGAGATTGTCTCTATATCTACTAAAGATAATAAATATACTATATATGGAAAAAAAGAAATTATTGATATAAAAACAAATAATACAACTATTCCAACTAAAAGATATATGATAAATATTAAATTTTTTAAAAAATTATATAAAGATGCAATTTTTAATTTTTTCAGCAATGAATATTCTAAATTTACTATATCCAATATAGACTCAAATGGTGCCCTTATTACAATACCAATTGGCTATGATAACAAAAAAATATTTAACTTTAATCAAGATTTAAGCGCAGATTTAAGCACAGCGACTTTAATACCGTATAGTAGTATTGGTGCCAATAATATGTTTGAATACATTTTTACAGATATTTCAAATGGAGCAACTATAAAATATGCTTCAAATATAGACCCAGACCATTATATTACTGTGAGTGGTAATCATTATTTATGCCATTATGATAAGACTGATAATAAAATTACATTTAGCAACGTATTTGATGGCAAGTTTAATACTTATACTGGCACTCCCAGTCCTATCCCAATGGGCTTTTTTAGCCAGTATTTGGGTCTTAGTATTACTAAATATATATCCGCTTCTACTGGCACAACTGCAATTAAACATACAGACAAAGGAATTGTTTGCATTAATGGTACTAACATATATGTATTTAATACTAATAAAACTGATTCAGTAGATACATCTTCTGGTTTTGAAGAATTTAAAGACTATGAGTTTGTAGATATATCAACACTATCAGGATCATTACAAGAATATATTATATTTACAGATTTGACCACATCAAGTTCATCAAGTTCATCGAGTTCATCAAGTTCATCGAGTTCATCAAGTTCATCGAGTTCATCAAGTTCATCGAGTTCATCAAGTTCATCAAGTGTAACACATGATGCAAATTGTATGTTTAATATTGGTGACTATTATTATTTTGGAATTGATAATTCTGGAACCTTAGAAATGGATATAGCTATTTTATCAGGTGATATGCTTAATGTAAATTTAACAATGCCAACAGTCGCAAACATAAAACCATTAGATCTCAATTTAGAGACAGAGATGATTTTGGGTGTTAATAATATATACAATGTCGAAGATGATGACACTAAATCACACATAGCACAACCTACAGCAAAAATAGATGCATCTGAATGGTTAAGATTAAAAGTTAAGTGTATAGGTGTTAAAGATATTGTTGATACTAGTGGCGGATATGATCATACTAAAGAGCCACCAAATTTAATGATATTAAAGAATTTGTCAGAATGGCATTTTGCATATAATGATGGTAGTGCATATCATATAGATAATACCGCTTTAGCATCTTTATCTGGTATTTATTTTACATATTTAATAGAGAATGCAACTAAGTCAATTGAATTTAGAAAACAATTTTTGGGAAAATTATATGATTCAAAACTTTTTGTTAATTATGATGGACATAATAATCAATTTTTTGAGTATATAAGTGGTGCCACAATGAATTTATATAATATTTCTTATAATGTTACAAAAATTATTTTAGATACATTTGTTAATAACCCCTCTAATTATATTGTTTTTGATAATGTAGTTGCTGTATCTACTGATGGTAGAACTAGTACAAAGCCAATTACACATAAAAAAATGATAAAGGGCAACAAGGATGCAACAACTGTGCCATATACAAATAACTATTATTACTATATGATAAAAAATGATGATTTATACACTCTAAGTGAATATTGGTTGGTTAAATTTATAGCCAATGATGTACAATTTAAAGAACTTGAAATTTCTAATATTGAAACTAGTACAGTGACAAATATTCAAGAATATATTAATGATAGTGATGATGATGTAATTGATATAACCGACTTCTTTAATACTTATATACAAAAACTTATTAATGATGATACCAGTGTAGTTGACTCGAGTGGTAGTGCTATTAGTATAGTCCAGCAAGCTATATCTGAAATAGGAGGTACCTCCAGCATCACTATTCAAAGTGCATTAAACCGTATTTTTGTAAATGCCAAACTAGATACCAATTCATTTTTAAAAACTATTTGTGATGATTTAGAATCAAAAGATTTTACAGCAATAATAAATAC
>Ga0214919_10000289_pt1 | contig 85654 bp, 62 predicted proteins | sample LL1503_MetaG_FD_177994 | JGI IMG/M metagenome (GOLD analysis project Ga0214919, IMG submission 177994) | Freshwater microbial communities from Lake Lanier, Atlanta, Georgia, United States - LL-1503 | ecosystem: Environmental > Aquatic > Freshwater > Lake | place: USA: Georgia | collected...
AAGAAGACTCGCAAAAAGAAGACTCGCAAAAAGAAGACTCGCAAAAAGAAGACTCGCAAAAAGAAGACTCGCAAAAAGAAGACTCGCAAAAAGAAGACTCGCAAAAAGAAGATTCCAAAAAAGAAGAAGAATCAAAAAAAGAAGAAGAATCCAAAAAAGATGAAGAATCCAAGAAAGAAGAAGACTCGCAAAAAGAAGACTCTAAAAAAGAAGAAGAATCCAAAAAAGATGAAGAATCCAAGAAAGAAGAAGACTCGCAAAAAGAAGACTCTAAAAAAGAAGAAGACTCGCAAAAAGAAGAATCCAAAAAAGAAAATGAGACCCCTGAAAAACAAGATGTATCTATGGAAATGGAAAACGACAAGCTCCCAACATACCCGGAAGAATCAGTAGTCGAAACACCCAAACCAGTCACAGAAGTTATAATATCTAATTATTCCGAAAAAGACGACGAAAAGAAATTTTATCCCGATCAAGATGACCCGAACTTTAATATCAAATTAGCAGCAAAAAAGGAATTCCGCGATTTAATAAAAACCGAAGATACGAGAAAAGAGAATGTGGAAGAGTTTGCCAACAAAGAATGTACCACTGGATTTCAAATTCTTCCTCATCAGCAATTTGTTAAAAATTTCATTTCCGTACATACTCCATTCAACAGTTTGTTATTGTATCATGAATTAGGAACTGGAAAAACATGCAGTGCAATCGGCGTTGCAGAAGAATTGAGACGATACATGAAACGGTCTGGAATCATCAAAAAAACAATAGTCGTTGGGAATCATAACGTACTTTCAAATTTCAGACTACAATTGTTCGATTCTACCAAACTCAAAGAGCCCGGTAAAAAAGGGTTATGGACGTTGGATACTTGTGTTGGAAGTGCATTATTGGATGAAGTGAATGAATTCCACTACGAAGGGAAAACGAGAGAACAAGTATCGAAACAAATAAATCAAATTATCGACACGTATTATGACTTTGTTGGCTACCGTAAATTGGCAAATCTGATTGAAGCGAAACTTGACGACGAAGAAACCAAAAAGAAAAGAAAGTCAGCAGCAGTGGAAGAAGTCGACTCTGAAAAACTTCGCAGAAAGAAACTATTAGAAATCAGTCGGATGAAAAATGTGTTTGACAATACATTGTTTATCATCGACGAAGCCCATAATATTCTTCAGCGAGATGAAAATAAGAAGAAACGGGCAGCGAAAATGTTGGTAAAACTCGCAAAACATTGTGATAATCTTAAATTTCTACTTCTTACAGCCACACCCATGTACAATTCACATCAAGAAATGATTTGGCTAGTTAACTTGATGAATACAAACGACAATAGGCCCATTATCAAACCATCGGACGTTTTCCAACCAAACGGCGACTTTGTCAATGGTAAAGTAGAAAACGGGAAAGCGATCCAAGAAGACGGAAGAACTTTGTTGAAACGCAAACTTATCGGATATGTATCGTTTGTACGAGGCGAGAACCCTTACGCATTTCCATTTAGAATTTATCCGTCGTCCTTTGCCGATAACGAACATTTAATGTCGAGTGTAGAGTATCCGAAATCAGTCATGACGAGTGTTCCATTAAATGGTCAGAAAGTGAACCATTTGGATTTATTTGTGAATCGTTTTGCAAAATACCAAACCATTATTTACAAAAACCTGATTGAATACACCATTGCGCAGAAGAAAAGAATGCCAAATTTTGAAGAAACTTCGTCCTTTGCAATCAAACTGCTCTTACCATTAATCAGTACAACAAACATGACGTATCCAAACGAGAACATGGATGAAAACACTTCCGACAAAATCAGCGAACATATTCTGTCCATGTGTCATGGTACGAAAGGATTGGATAATCTGTTGATAAGGGAGGAAACTCAAACCGCCGACGAAAAGTCGGCGTATGTACAGTTCAAATACAAACCCAATACGCTGGAAACATATAAACGTATATTCCAAGAACCACAATTGTCATTGTACAGCGCGAAAATATCCAAAATTCTCCAATGTGTGAAACAGTCCAAGGGGATTGTTCTTATTTATTCCAACTTTTTGGATGCGGGCCTGATTCCAATGGCATTGGCATTAGAAGAAATGGGAATCGAACGATATTGCAGACGACCTTACATGCCACAAACGATGCTAGAAATGGAAAAAAAAGATAGGAGAGGAATAGTTGGAAAATATATCATGATTACGGGAAGTCTTACGTATAGTCCGTCGAATAAAGAAGACATTGAGCAGGCGGTTCATGAAAGCAACATCAACGGAGATATCATCAAGGTAATTTTGGTGAGTGGTGCCGGTTCAGAAGGAATCGACTTGAAAAATGTTCGACAGGTTCATATTATGGAGCCATGGTATAATTTAAATCGGCTAGAACAAGTTATTGGTAGAGCTGTAAGAAATAAAAGCCACTGTGCACTTCCTTTCAGTGAGAGAAATGTGGAAATTTATATGCACACATCGTATTTAAATGATGTGGAAGAAACGGTTGATATGTATTTATATCGAGTAGCTGAGAGAAAATCAGTTCAAATCGGAGTTTTGTCTCGAATACTGAAGGAAACCGCTGTAGATTGCTTAATAAACAACAACGAGTCTCAAAACTATACAGAAGAATATTTAAACAAGACAGTTTCTCTCACAACAGCGAGTGGAAAGGAGATTAATTTTCGTATTGGCGACAAACCGTTTTCTCATAATTGTGATTACATGGAAAAGTGCGAGTATGAATGCAGTCCTAAAGATGATATGAAGAATGTAACCGAAGATAAAACTACCTACAATACAGATCATTTGCAAGCAAATCATCACAATATTGTGCGACGCGTCAGGCAATTGTTTCGAGATAGAGTGTTTTATAAAACGGAAGAATTAATTCAAAACATAAATATAGGTCGGCCGTATTTACTGGAGGAAATTTATTATACGCTAGAAAATATGCTTGAAAACAAACATATCTGGTTAGTGAATGCTGGCCGAGTCGGATATCTGATAGAATCAAACAATACATATGCTTTCCAGCCAATTGAATTCTCTGATCTACAGGCTTCTATTTACGAGCGGAAAACTCCATTAGACCAAAAAAGAAACCAGGTTTATTACAAGTTGCCTACTGAAGATGAGATATATTTAGATACCACGAAAAAAGTGGAGGAGGAAAAAGAAGAAAAAGAAGAAGAGCCGATCATGGAAACAGAACAAGTCGATTCTCGAGGACCCCAGAAAAAATTCAAGGCTACATCAACAACAGGAAACATTTCCGGAATCTCACATGCGATCCAGAATAAAACAGATGGTTTGAATGTATTTCGAGAGAAATTTCAATTTTTAGCAAACGAACCTCGGAAAATATTCAAACGGAATATCGAGAAAAAAGAAGATACGTGGTATATTTGTGCACCATTGGCTATAAAATCCATGGTTTTAAATCACGGTGCTTCTCTCTTACAAGTGGCGTTTTACTGCGTATCTCATATTGTTGAGACATTACCGTTTAAACAAAAAATGGATTTTATTATCCTCTTATTCAAAAACCCGGAAGATTTCGCGTTAATAGACCTTCCCAAAGAACCACTCGCAAACATTGCGGATATGAATGACCGATTGTTATTGATTTGCATAAAATTTTACTTTCAAAGTAAAATATATTTTCCGAAGAAAAAAGGCGAGATCCCGCAACTTATCATTTGCCATGGAACGGAAAACAAACATTTTATGTTTACAGAAAACAAAGGATGGGAAGAGGCAGGGATTTCCATGATTGAAAACCATGAATATGTCAAAGACTTCTCTCGTTCGTTCAACCGGAAAGAGGATATCCAATCACGAATCAAACAAGATTTCATGGATTTGGATTATAAGGAAAGCGATTCTTGTGTGATTGGGTTCATGGGACTGGTCGGGAAAACAGAAAGTGCCGGATTCGACTTTAAAATCAAAAACGTATTAAACCCAAGTTTTAACAACAAAGGCGAAATATGCTCCAATAAAATTAAAAGTAAATTGCTTTCTGCATTAAACGATACCCTCGTAAGTATCCCGAGCGAATTCGTATATGATGGGTACACGATAAAAGGAGTAGAGTTTGAGACGCGTGAATTTGTTTGTTTATACGAACTATTACTTCGACATTTGGATTTTACAACCAATGTACTTTGGTTCATGACAATGGAAGAAGTCATTGAATGTAATTTTCCCAATTTGATTTATATTGTGAAACGAGATGACAATTTAGGAGGTAACATTTTGGTGGAAAAACCAAAAAATTGATTTGAAAATTATATAAACCGTTAATCCATATAGTTCTAGAGAAACCATGAATAATAAGAACAGAAAGACAGAATCCGCATATCAAGAGCGTCTCTATATCGTGAATGTTCTTGAGATGAATGTAGTATTGTATCCTAATGAAATTGGGCAAACGAAAACGAGAGAAAACCTTAAATCGAGTATCGTGAAGAAAATAGAAGGAAAATGTACGGAAGAAGGGTACATCAGACCTGGATCTGTGGAAGTAAAACAGTACTCTGCCGGAATCGTCAAGGGAGATATGGTTGAGTTCACGGTAGTTTTCCAGTGTTATTCGTCGAATCCAGTAGAAGGTACAATTATAGAGTGTGTTGTCAAGAGTATTACCAAAGCGGGAATCCATGCAGAAGCTCGGGACCATCTCGGGAACGTCCCGGTCACCGTTTTCATTGCCAGAGATCATTTCGTCCAAAAAAAGGCATTTCAGGAAGTCACAGAAACGTCGCTTGAGAAAAAGGTTTTTGTAAAGGTCATTGGTACGAGATTCGAATTGAACGATGACTGTGTCGAAGTATTGGGGGAACTTATACAAATGGAAAACAACATAAATAAAAAATAGGGTTTAACTTAAAAAATAGATGGCAGAGATTTCATCTGATCAAATTCAAAAAATGGTTGATAAAATAGGACTGTTGGACCCTTGTCATCATATAGCGATTGCAGCCATTCTTAAAGAAGAAGGCAATGTCAAGATTAATGAGAATCAAAGCGGTTTGATGGTGAACATGTCTTTGGTTTCGGCAGAAGTTGTGTTGAAAATCCAGAACTTTTTAGATTTCATTGCCGCACAAGAATCACAGCTAAAAGATTTAGAGGACCGCAAAGAAGAGTGTAAACTCATGTTTTAAATTGGCTTAAATACTACTCTATGGTTTAGCTCATAGAGCAGTAACACAAATGACGATAAGTTTTTTATTTCCCAAACATGAATCTTTTGAGATTTTACATAAATACATGTACTCCACCGAAAGGAAACAGTATATAGACAATTTATGTGCTCCTAGCATTCCTGTAGTAGTTCCTAGTACTACTATTTGTATCGTCAAGGAAGAACATGTTTCCGAAAATTGGAAAACCCATATTCAATCACGAACGTTTCAAGCAAAACATGTACAAGATTCTTTATTTGGCTCTATTTATATGGCTCATCATGGATATAATGAGTTTAAGCGTGTTTGCCATGTTTTCGGGAAAACAGACACTGAAGAAAAACAGAAAATAATAAGTTATTTACAGACTCAGAGTCCTAAGGAACTAAACGAAATGGTAAATTATAATCTCACGAAAGTTCTCTATGACAAGATACTGCATGATTTAAGTACTTGTCCCGAAACACCTTATCATTGCGTCATCGGATTAAGTTTGTATTATAAATGCTCGATTTACATCGTGAATACGGTTTTAAATACATATATTACGTTTGAGAATAGTTCAGCAGACAAGATATTTGTATTGTTCAAGAATCCAAATGCTGTTAAGAAAAAAATGAGCATACCCATGTATTTCGTGGATACTTCCGAAAACTGTATTTCCATCGCTGACATTCACGACAAATTATTCAAGTTATTTCATTACGACAAACCGTTGAAAAGTATTACTTCCTATAAGTTGAAGGAGTTGGAAGAAATCGCACAAAAACTAAACGTTTCGTATGAAAAAAAGATGAAGAAAAAAGAATTGTATGACAAAATATACGCTCACTGTGGTTGGAACTAACTTTCACAGAAAATTGATTTACAGAATACTTGGTAATATAATCTATTTATATCTTATAAGAGATGGCTAAAAATGCTGACGTGAAGGAAGCAAATAATATCCTTCTCAAAATGGTCAACCACTATTTAGAGAAGTGTAGAACCAACCAATTGGTTAAAAACAATACATCATTCGAATTGGAAGTCAGTTTTGGAAATAAAAAATCGATAACCAGAAATGATTATGAAGACACTATTAACCATTTGATGCGGTTCGGTTGGAAATCCTCCAATCTCCGAGGAGATGAAATGCTGCGAATAAATAGTGAATTTCTCGTTGTCCCCAAAACTCCTGAAGAAATTAGCACGTCTCCGAGCATGTCGCCTCCTCCTCCTTTTCTTCCTAGAACCCCTAGCATGACTCCTCCCCCTTTGCCTCAAACACCGAGTATGTCGCCTCCTCCACTGGATGGTGGAGCAAGACACGAAGACAAGGCAAGACTACAAATGTCTACTAATTTCCGACTAGAAATCAAAGGCAGTAAATTAATTCAAGAATATTGCAAGAGCGATAGTATTGATGCAATTAAAAAAATCGATCCGGAATACAAAACCAAAATGAAATTCACGGAAAAAAAACTGGTCAAGGACAATGACACACCGATCAATATGGCCATGTTCCAAGATCATAACTTCCGTGTAGCGTATAAACAGGAAATCGATTATGCTGTTGACGACCCCCGGTCTTATTTGGTAAGAGACACATTGCGAAATTGGAATGGGACCAAGAAAACATTCCGTTGTATGAACCGAGTTAGATTCACGCATGAAAAGTATCCAATTTTCGTGGACGTGAGTGTCATTAAAACAAATAGCAAAATCAAAAACAAGGGAAAACGCGATTTTCTTCTCCCAACAAATACGCTGACGTCTTCGAATGCATTTTCAAATGAACCGAGTTATGAAATCGAATTAGAAATCGATAACGAGGCCATGATGCGGGAACACAAAAACATGAGTCCAGATAAAATGATTGAAACAATAAAAAAATGTATCCGAATGGTCTTGTCGGGATTACAGGACACACCATATCCCATCGCCTATTCCGAACAAGAAGCCATTTATGGAGATTATATGGCCTTGATTCATGGAAGCGAAAATCCGTTTAAACACAAAAAACATAGAAATCCGGAAACAAATGATTTTATTGGCCCCCAGTCAATCGCACTGCAGCAATTTAATTTGTTTAATGACTTGAAAAATACTACTTCGAAATCAGTCGTCCATGATTATATGGTTACTGAAAAAGCAGATGGACAAAGAGCTCTCCTCTATATTTCAAAAGTCGGAAAAATGTACATGATCAACAGTAGAATGAAAATCATTTTCACCGGCGCAAAAACAGACGAAAAGAAATGTTTCAATAGTTTGTTGGACGGTGAGTTCATCATGACTGGAAAGGACAAAAAGATTCTGTTTCTATTTGCTGCCTTTGATATTTATTATATTGGGAGCCGCAAAGATCCGAACGTTCGTCCGTTTGCGTTTTATCCAACGGGAAATGTCGATGATTTGTTGATGAAAGATAAAGCAGCAACAACACAAACACAATATCGTCTACCGTTACTGGAAGAATTTGTAAAAATGATTGACCCGAAACCCATCGTTGTCGCGGCTCATGAATCTTGTTTGTTTCGAATCCAGTCGAAAAAATTCTCTTCTGGTATCGACATATTTGATGCTTGCCGGTCAACGCTTTCTTTAAAGGATGCTCATCCATATGAAACGGATGGACTGATTTTTACACCCATGTTTGCTGGAGTGGGAAGTGATAGACCAAACAGCTCAGGTCCCTTGAAAAAATATACATGGAATCTTTCTTTCAAGTGGAAACCGCCTGAGTATAACACGATTGATTTTTATGTCATGACCGAAAAAGATAAAAACAAGGACAAGGTCAGATATATCATTCACGATTCATCCGACTTGATTAATAAAGCAGTGGCATATAATACCCTCTATTTGCATGTGGGAGTAAATAAAAACTTTGTCGATGATCAAGTCAGTGTATTTCAAAGGGTCCTTGAAGACAAAATAGGTACAAACGAAGTGCATAGTACGGAAACGGAACAGTCCAACTACGTGCCCCGACCTTTTAGACCGACAACTCCGTATGACCCTACTGCATTCATTTGTTATATTCCGCTCGACGAGCAAATGAGAATGAAGACAGTACCCGTTGAAAAAGATGGGACCCCAGAAGTATTTGAGGATCTCACGATTGTCGAGTTTCGTTATGCTCAACCGCATGAAAATAAAGAAGGTCATTGGAAATGGATTCCTATTCGAGTTCGTCATGACAAGACGGCTATTTTGCGTTCAAGCAATGCAAAAGATTACGGTAATTCATTTCAAACCGCAAATTCAAATTGGCTTTCCATACATTCTCCTGTAACGGAAGAAATGGTGAGCGGTCAAGAAACTCTTCAGCCGATTCAAGTAGAAGATGACCAATATTATGATGTCCTAGAAAAAGAAAGTAAATATACAGTTGCCTTGAAACATTTCCATAATAAATATGTCAAGAATAAACTAATCTCCAAAGCATCCAAAATGGTGAAAGAAGGAAACAGCGGACCCATCTATTTGATCGACTATTCTGTTGGAAGGGCAGGAGATTTAACGAAATGGAAATACGCCAATATTGACTTTGTTCTCGGCATTGATTTAAGTAAAGACAATATCATGAACCGAAACGACAGCGCTTGTGCCCGGTATTTGGATATGCGGAAAAAGAATAAACAGGCAAAACTTAGAGCCATATTCTTTCAAGGTGATAGCGGGAAAAATATTCGATCAAGTCAGGAAGCGTTTTCAAACACGACAGACAAGCAATTAATAAAATCTCTTTTCGGGAAAGGGGAAATACCCAACAAACTGACCAACTATGTTTTCAGCCATGGCATGGCGGCAGACGGATTCCATATAAGTTCTTGTCAATTTGCCCTTCATTACTTCTTTCAGTCTCTTCACACGCTGCATCGATTTCTCCGAAACGTTTCCGAATGCACACGTTTAAATGGATATTTCATTGGAACTTGTTTCGATGGTGCAAAAGTTTTTCAGCTTCTTCGAAATCCTACTGGACAATTTCGAGTGGAAAAAAACAAGACAATGCTAACCGAAATTACCAAAAAATACGGTGCGGCCATTGAAGCATTTCCGTCTGATGAAACCAGTGTTGGTATGAAGATTGATGTTTTTCAAGAGAGTATAGGACACACCATTTCGGAATATTTAGTTTCCTTTGAGTATCTCACTCGACTATTAGGAAATTATGGATTTGTTCCGGTTCCAAAACCAGAGTTGGCTCTGATGAATTTCGAAGAATCTCAAGGTTCCTTTGATTCTCTCTTTATCAACATGGAGAAGGAAAAAGGAAGTGAAGACTTTTTCGGAAAAGCGGCTCAAATGTCGGTGGAAGAAAAGAATGTGTCGTTTCTTAATCGATACTTTATATTCAAGAAAACGACCACGATACCTGAATCTACCTTGAAAAATATGATGGATATCTTGGGCGAAGAAAAAAATGTAGAAGAAGAAAAAGCAGCCGAAAAGGTGGCAGAAAAGGTCGCCGAAACCGCAAAGAAATTGAAGAAACGAATCGTTTTGGATGAAGAAGAATCAGACGATGACAAAGAAGAAGAGAAATTGTTGGATGAAGCCATATAAACGTTATATCGGGACTAACCCTAACCAATGTCGAATTATAGGAAACATGGCGATATCAATACACATAAACAAAGTTTGTCGGTATATTACACGTTTCCTAGAGCTTCTATTAACTTTCAAGAAAATCCCCTAGAATTAACGCATGTCGCTCAATATACTTTAATTGGGGTTCCTTTTTATTCTTCTTCCATGTATAATTATCTCTCGGAACTCAAAGTAAAGGCACAGGTATTGAATGAAAAATGGATTTATTACAACTCTTATATGTGGTTGTATCTTCCAACGACTTTGAAGAACGAATGTATTTCAAATATTCCGCATATTTTCCAAGAAAACGTCTTTGTTCATAGTAACATTATTTTGTATGAAATGATTGAAATGTTTAGTGTTTTGAATTTGTATCTGTTTAGTGCGGACCAACTAGTAATCAATACGTGTCATTTTGGGAATAACAATGACATTTTCGGAGAAAGTGTGAAATATGTATTTAATAGTCATGGAAAAGAAGTCATTTGTTGTGACCGGAAAAAGAAGGATTTCATAACAATTGATGCTACTTGCGAGCACGACAACGAATATGACATTTCAAAAACCGCCTTGTTTTTTATTTGTAAAGCACTTTTGATTCAACGGAAAAGGGGTGTTTTGATTTTAAAGATTGGCGATTGTTTCACGAAATTGTCGTTGGATATTATCTATTTTCTCTCGTCCTTTTATGAAAAAACGTATTTCATGAAACCCACGGTTTCGTTTTTGGCGTCTGGGTCTCGTTATGTTATTTGTAAAGATTTCCGAAATGATCGTCTTTGTGAGAAAATTCACAGTTATTTGAATACGTTGCATAAACAAATAACGACTTGTGTGGAATCTACTTTTATAACGAGAATTTTGCATGAACAAATCCCCGTCATGTTTTCGAATCGTCTAGAAGAAATAAATTCGATTTTAGGACAACCTCGACTAGAATACATTCATCAATGTTTGACACAATATGAACAATGCAATGAAAAAGCGGGGCATACTATGCCAAATGATGTCCGGAAATGCGTAGATTGGTGTATAAGGTTCAAAGTTCCTATACGGAATGCGTATCATGGGGGGTTTATTCGGTGATTTTATATCTTTGTATAATGAAATGGCATTTATAGATTTATCGACACAACCATTTTTTGATTTCTCTTCTTCGATTTATTTTTTCAATTTCTCAAGTACACAGTTGACTGTTGATTTGTCTGGAATGACCAGAGGTGGGTTGCCCGAAGCGGCTCTGACATTTAGCGGAACTGGAGTGTCGGGAACCATTCTCACGTATACATCAGCCGGCAAATATACAGTTTACGCGACAAAATCACTTGAGAACTACTACGATGTTTCTGCTTCTTCAATTGTTATAATTTCAAAGTTTACTCCGGTCAATGATGGATTTAATAGCCCTGTCCCTAACGGTTTATTCGGAGCGGTTAATGCATATTATTCCGACAAACTATCTTCAGATACGTCTCGTGGTCCCATAGGTACTTGGAATACAATAAATATCACTAATATGGCATCGCTTTTCAAAAATAAACCATTATTTAACGAAGATATAAGTACTTGGAATACATCTAATGTGGAATATATGAGTAGTATGTTTTCTAATACGCTTTTAGCGAACCCCTATATTCCTTCTGCTTTTAATTGCGATATAGGTTCGTGGAATGTGAGCAAAGTGATTTTCTTTGATTTGATGTTTGAAAATGCGATAAGTTTTAATCGTAATATAAATAATTGGAAATTGAGAACTGATGTACTTCAAATTGGTGGTATGTTCTGGGGTGCAACGGCTTTTAATCAAGACTTGCATTTTTGGGATATTTCTGGAGCTACTACCATTGGGAGCATTTTCAGAAATGCCACTGCTTTTAACGGAAATATCAGTACCTGGAATACGGGAAACGTCCAACAAGCGGCATCATGTTTTTATGGTGCTACAAGTTTTAATGGCGATATTTCAAAGTGGGATACACGCAATTTTGAAGTTGGAAGTTCTATGTTCAGAGGCGCTACCAGTTTCAACAGTGATATATCAAAATGGGATCTGAGAAAGTTATATTTTGCTACTTCTATGTTCAGGGGAGCAGTTTCTTTCAAAAAAGATATCAGTTTATGGGAGTTACCATTAATAACTTCTATACCCGACAACTTTTCAACAACCATAGATGCAAAGTTTTTGCCACATTGGGGGAAATACCGGCTAAATTTAATAAATAGCAAGTACTTGACTTTGTTTAAAAATTCGTTTTATTCAGAATTTGGTGTATCTGACACATATGACCCAATAGTAATCACCAGTACCGTAGATGCGACGGCTACCGGTTCTTATACCGTTGAATATACAGCTTCGACTGCGGCAACTGGGAAATCAAACATTTCGTATGCTATTCGGTATGTCACAGTTGTTTTGCCGGAAATAAGGTTTTTAACAATTTCGGGAGAAAATGTTGTTGATATTAGCGGGAATTTGTCCGGTCTTATTTGTAAATATAGAAAACATAAAGAAACTAGTTGGATATTCTTCGCTTCTCCATTTTATTTTGCCTTAACGAGTGGATATTACGACACGAACAATATACAAATTCAATTTACTGATTCATTCGGCAATATTATGGAAATGTCGAATAGTTCAACTATAACAATAACTGATTTAGGTCCTTCAGGGGTATCTCAATATTTTCCTAGTTCTTTAACTCTTACTACCTTGAATTCCATCAACAACCCGTTAACCCAGCCAGATTTCAGTTTCTCTTCACCATCCTACTCTATCCAATATAACCCTTCCTCAAAAACGGTCGATTTGTCCGGTAGGACGACCGGTGGTTTGCCAGAAGCGACAATAACTTTCAGTGGGACAGGAGTATCTGGAAATATTCTCACGTACACGGATGTCAGCAGTTATACCGTTTATGCTTCAAAGTCGTATGCGGGCTACAACGACGTTTCCGCTTCTACCATAATCACAGTTACAAAGGCAACGCAACCTACTTTCGATTTTGCATCATCTTCCTACTCTATCCAATATAACCCTTCCTCAAAAACGGTCGACTTATCCGGTAGGACGACCGGTGGTTTGCCAGAAGCGACAATAACTTTCAGTGGAACAGGAGTTTCTGGAACCACTCTCACATACACGGATGTCAGCAGCTATATTGTTCGCGCAACAAAAACGTATGCAAATTACAACGACGTTTCCGCTTCTACCATAATCACAGTTACAAAGGCAACGCAACCTACTTTCGATTTTGCATCATCTTCCTACTCTGTCCAATATAACCCTTCCTCAAAAACAGTCGATTTGTCCGGTAGGACGACCGGTGGTTTGCCCGCAGCGACCATAACTTTCAGTGGGACAGGAGTTTCTGGAAATATTCTCACGTACACGGATGTCAGCAGTTATACCGTTTATGCGACAAAAACGTTTGCAAATTATGATGATGTTTCTGCTTCTACCATAATCACGATAACCAATGCAACGCAGCCAACTTTCGGTTTTTCTTCATCTTCCTACTCTATCCAATATAACCCTTCCTCAAAAACGGTCGATTTGTCCGGTAGGACGACCGGTGGTTTGCCAGAAGCGACAATAACTTTCAGTGGAACAGGAGTTTCTGGAACCACTCTCACATACACGGATGTAAGCAGCTATACAGTTTATGCTTCAAAGTCGTATGCAAATTACAACGACGTTTCTGCTTATTCCATAATCACGATAACCAATGCAACGCAGCCAACTTTCGGTTTTTCTTCATCTTCCTATTCTATCCAATATAACCCTTCGTCAAAAGTTGTCGATTTATCCGGGAAAACCATTGGTGGATTACCCGAAGCCGCGGTAACTTTCAGTGGAACAGGAGTCTCTGGTACTATTCTCACGTATACAGGTACTGGAAACTATACAGTAAACGCTACTAAAATTTATGCAAACTACAGCAATGTTTCTGCTTCTTCGACAATTATTATAACGGGGTCATCATCAGTATCTGAGCAACGTAAAGCTACGAAAACCATGGTTTCGAATTTACTGGTGACTCAAAGTCCCTCCTCGGCTCGCTTAATTTTACCAAAAGCAGAAATTCTCGGTTTCGACTTTAAACAAAAAACGACAGTTTTAGTTGCGCAGCCTTCTACTACGATTACAAAAGTAGACATGAGAGATCATGCTGTATATGCGCTTTTGGAAAACATTGGCGATCAAATGACATTTCCTTCCAGAACTTCCGAGGTCACGGTAAAAAACATTGGAAACGATCAATTTGAACTAAAAAATGCCGGGACAACATTCGCTACATTGACCAGCGGCGAAAACACAGTGTTTGACCACCTCACTCTTTCGGTTGGAAGTGTTATGGCCGAATTGGACCCGCTTATTATATTATGTTTCAAGCGAGATACGAAAATAAAATGTTTATGTCAGAAGACTTGCAAGGAAATATACATGAAAATCCAAGAGTTGACCCCAGGAACACTAGTCAAGACATTCAAACATGGTTTTGTACCTATTTCGACTATTGGGTATAGAAATTTGCACAATAGCGGGGATTCGGTCCGGACGCGAAACCGATTGTACGAATGTTCTGTAAAAGATTACCCCGAACTATTCGAAAATCTAGTTATTACTGGCTGTCATTCGATTTTAGAAGACAATGTTAGTCAGGCATTGCAAAAAGAGTTGGAAACTGAAAACGGCGGGCAACTTTATACCACCGACGGAAAATGTCGTGTAATGGCATTTATGGACAAGAGAACAAAACCGTTTCCGAAAAAAGGCGCTTTTGAAATATGGCATTTTTCACTCGAACACGATGACGAATATAAAAACTATGGTGTTTATGCCAACGGTTTACTTGTAGAAACTGCAAGTAAACGGATGATGAAAGACTACTCAGATATGACCCTGATTACTGCTAAATAATTTTTACCCTACAAAATAGTTATGGACTTCATGAGATAGATTCGTTTCGTCGCTAATACACGAACAATCATCATTGTTGGGCATTACTGTAGCAATTGTCCACTTCTCATCGTTGGTAGTTGTCCACCGACCATCGTGAGTACTCGTATCTGTTTTACAGGTGTCAGTACTTTTAGTACTTTTGGTTTTTTTGGTACTTTTAGTACCCTTGGTACTTTTACTTTTAATTGTACTTGGAGAAGAACTTGTGTGGGAACTTGTGTGGGAACTTGTTGTACTTCTCGTGTTTGGGTACGAGTCATATGAATATTCGTCTTCCATTGGTTGATGTGGTTGTTCATGGTGACACGGATATTGATATTGATAATAATCCGCCCCTCCTTCTTCCTCATCGTCACTTGCCCAATCGACATTTTTCATTCGTAAATGCGATCGGTAAAGTCGGCGGTGCCTATTCCATCGGGGATATCCATTTACCAGTTTAGGTGGCGGAGGATGATAATGACAATGACAATAGTTTGGTGGTGGAGGAGGAGGATAATGACAATAGTTTGGTGGTGGAGGAAGAGGATGATGACAATAGTTTGGTGGTGAAGAATGAGATTTATGCATTATAGATTAAAAGACTATATTTATTTAGCGCAAATAAATATATATGACGACGACTCCGAAAGTTATTTTCATTATACCCTATCGAAACAGAGAATTACAGCGGCGGTTTTTCATCAGGCACATGAAATATATACTAGAAGATCTAAATCCATCTGACTTTCGATTATTATTTGTACATCAGGTCGATTCTCGCGATTTCAATCGAGGTGCTTTAAAAAACATTGGATTTCTCATTACAAAACAATTATACCCGAACGATTATGTAAATATGACACTCGTGTTTAATGACGTGGATACTTTACCGCTTGAGAAGAACTTGTTTCATTATGAAACTACACATGGAACAGTGAAACATTTTTTCGGATTTAGGTTTGCATTAGGTGGAATCGTCTCTATTACCGGCAGTGATTTCGAACGGACTGGAGGATTTCCCAATTTTTGGGGATGGGGATACGAGGACAATGCTTTGCAGAAACGTGTCCTTCTCTCCAAAATGAAAATAGACAGAACCGAGTTCTACCCACTGCTCGATAAGCATGTCATTCAATTACAAGACGGGAAACATAGAGTGATTAACCGCACAGATTACAATGCATATGTTGCAGACATACAGGAAGGACACCATTCTATTTCTAATTTAAACTATACCCTTGATGACGAAACACATATTGCCAATGTGACTGGGTTTTCAACAGGAAGAGAACCAAATACTCAAACCAGACAAGTAGCCGATATGAGTATAACCAAACAACTTTTCAAGAAAAACGGACGAGGAGGATCCATGAAAATGGTTTTCTAGTGTAGTGTAGATTCAATTTTGTTCAATAATTTTAAAGGTCACACCATATTCTGTCGGCGTCTCCCATATACCCGATATTTTAAGCACAAATGAATTCATGGTTTGCGACTTTCCATTGTTTTTTAACTGGACTTTACATTTTCCGCAGTTTAGTTGCTTTATGATACTGTGAATAGCCGTTTTTTTGGAATTGCTTCCTTTATAATTCGTATAGGCTTGAAGAATCGTATTTTCTATAGCCTTGCAGTACGATATAATGTTTATATTTTTTGGATTTGTCGGCTCAAAATATAAATATTCTTGTTTTTGAGGTGTTATTTCAAATGATTGACAGAATAGAGGCAGGAAGAAATAAATGCCGTTTAAAGTAAAACATTCGTGCGTGAAAAAGATCTTGGTGAAAATTCCGTCCATGATGATATTTGGTTTTGTATCTAAGAAATAATAATGAGAATGCGAAAATGTTTCCAAGTTTAAAGCGAAAATATTCATCTATAGAGGAACCAGTGTCCACGTTTTATACTGTTTTTTTTTTGTTTCGGGTTATATATACGATAAATAATGATTGGAGTACGTGCTCAACAAGGTCATATGCGTAAAAAACCTATTCAATGGAAAGGTAAAACGTTTGCCCAAATAACAACTTCTCTCCAACGTAACGTCCGTAATTCTTCTGACCTCGCAATTACTGATCACGCGGAATTCATGAGAGCAGTATCGAAACCACTTCCATTGAGTGGATACCGACGTGAAATATTATCATCTACCGCAGTTCAAGGAAATCCAAGAAGGTCTCAAACCATCATGAAATTTGAAACTCCAGGAGGGACTACAATCAGAGCAAATTTCGACGAATCTGGAAACCCCGATTATGAAACAAACTGCAATAGTTTAGCGAATACCCTTGATATTCATTACAGCGAAAGTAAATATGACCATCCGAATTGCAATAGCGCACTCTCACAACAAGAAAATGCCCGTCGCCGCGTGAGAAGCAGCGGAATGGATCGGGAAATCGGAAAAACGAAAAAATATTATACTTCTTCGAAAGAATATCTACATAGCCGTAATCGCAGATTTCAACAAAACGAATTCCATCAAGTACACGAACAAGCAGATTCTAGCAAAACGGTATTTCGTTCCAACACCATACCTCATTGTGCTGGCAATGATTATATTCCCGTGTTCTACAAGCCTAATAATGGTAAATTCGGACAACAGGGCGCGGTAGATTCTAGTTCTCGTATTACGAGACTGAAATATGACACGATTACTGACATGGGTAATACGTATCGAGTTGCATTTGATAAGTACGGTAATGGTAATGGAACCGCTAATGCATTGTCCTACGGAGTATCGCCGAATGCATATACGATCAAAGATAAACTTGGGTTTCCGAATACGCGTACTCCTGTGTTTAAGAAAAATGGTGAAACCTGCTGCAAATCTACTTAATTAAGCGGGTTAATGATTTCGGTTGGGGCTGGGTTAAGGGCTGAGGCTTGGCGAGTTTTTTTAGTTTTAATGAAATCCTTGTAGGTAAGGTCTCCTTTTAACGCTAAAGTATTTGGAAATTCGCAAATGGTTTCTTTAATTTTAGTTAATAATCCATCTTCCGTCATTATTTGATAAACTTCCTCGCATATTGCCTGATGTATGACCTGTTCGAACATTTTGATTGTAAAAAAATCGTCCACTGATTTCGGAATAACATCGATTACCTCGAAAACTTTTGGGAATTTATCTGCGATCTGAAATAATTGCGCTGCCAAAGTCATCCCTTCGGTATTTTTTTGCGTTAACAGATTAGTGAGCAATTGAGCTAACGATTCATTTTTTATTTCAGAATCATTTTTTTCTTCAGGAACATCAGTAACGCCGCCGCCTTTTTTTTCTTCTGGTACTTGAAGAGTTGGTGGTTCGATATCTTTTTGTACTCGAATTACGATATCTTCTCGTATTAATTTGATCATGTTGGCGTCAAATGTCTTTTTCCAGTCTTCACTTTTCTTGGATAATAGAATCAAATTAATTTCCACGCTATCAAGTATAAATTGAGTCATTAATTTTTCATTCTCGGCACTATGTTTAAGAATAACTTTGCGCATTTGTGTGCTGGCAATAGGAATCAAAATTTCAGCGACAAACACAGGAAGCTTTAATAGCTGGGGAACTAAAATTTTGTCAATTATTTCTCCGAATAATTCCGTCGGGTCTTGCCCTCCTCCACGTTGTTGTTTACGTCTGGTTTGCCTTTTCCTTTTTCCACCGGTAATAGGAGTTGCAACAGGAAGTGGTTTTTTCGTTAGAACTGCAGCAGAAGGTTGTTCAGCAGCTTGAACTACCGAGACTTTTGCCGCTTCTTCTGGCATGATTGCTTCTGCTACTGGCACTTCTAGTACTATTAGTGGCACAAACGGTTTCCCCTTGTAGTTACCAAATTGAATGTCTACCAAGGAGTTTCCGTTTCCACGAAATTTTTCTATACTTTCCAAAAGTTTACCGACTACCATTTCTTTTATCGATAATCCATTTTTCTCATCTAAAACTTTTTCAATCATACTTTTAGCAACTATAGTGGCTTGTTCCATGTAAATTTCTTTAATGGTTTTTTCGCGTTTTTTGGGATTTTTTGTTTCTTCTTCTTCTTTAGACATATTTTCAAACTATTATAATAATAGTACATAAAATTGATTTGAATACATTTGTCGATAACTCATGTTATAAATCAAATTAAACATATATTTTGTTTACATATAGCTAAATGGAAGGCTTGCTCGAAATGAATCAATCAAAATCAAGTGCAAGAACCTTGAAAAAGAAGAAGAAGCTAAGCGATATAGAAAAAAATAAACTATGGAGTATTTATGACCAAGAAAAGAAAGTACAAAAACTAACTGATCAGGCACAGGAAACCGATTTTTGTTTTAAATGCAAAAGTGTTTTGCAATTCAATGAAGAAGGATTGCCCGCTTGCATCAATTCGGAATGTGGATATATGTACATTTGTGCAATCGACTATTCCCCCGAATGGCGCTTTTTCGCCCAGGATCAAAAAAGTGGTTCTACCGACACAACACGATGCGGGAATCCGATCGATCCTCTCCTAGAAGAGTCGTCTTATGCGTGTAAAATCATGTGTACCAACAGTGCTTCTCATGAAATGAAGAATTTACGAAAATGGACTCGATGGCAATCGATGCCTCATCGCGAAAAGGCATTATATGAAGAATTTCAAATCATTACGATCATGGCGCAAAATGCTGGTATTCCTAAAGTGTTTATAGACCTGGCAAAGGCCGTATACAAGGATCTGTACGACCAGAAGACGTTCCGTGGAGTAAAACGTGATGCAATTCGAGCAGCGTCGATTTGGATTGTTTGCTGGAAAAATCAGTGTCCTCGAACATCGAACGAAATTGCAGATATATTTCGCATCGATAAAACCGTCGCATCATTGGGGTGTTCTTTAGCAGAAGAGTTGTTGCGTAGTCACGAACGTAATTTCGAAGAATCTGACAAATCTCAGTTATGCGCGCTGACACCGTCTGCTTTTATTGAGAGATTCTGTAGTAAACTCAATATGCCACCTGATCTCACTTTATTGGCGTCGTTTGTTGCCGTACAAGTCGAGAAAAACAATTTGATTCCAGATAACCGACCACAAGCGATTTCCGCAGGGATTGTTTACTTTATTTCGTTTCATTGTGGATTGAATCACAGTAAACAAAACATTAAAATGATGTTGGGGGACGAAGTGAGCGAAGTGACTATAAATAAATGTTTCAAGAAATTGGAGGACTATAGAACGCAGTTGTTACCCTCGTGGGTTTTCAAGAAATATAAGGATATTCACGAAAAATAAATCGGTGGATAGATTATAGCAAATGGATGATGATAAGAAGGAAGAGATTAAAGAAAAAGACGAAGTATCCGAAGTAATAAATGATAAAATAAGAAATAGTGTCGAAAGCTTTTTAGATTCGTTGATGGGAAAACCTGAAGTACCCGACAAATTAGGTGATTGTTTCCAAAAGGCGATCGACTGCAGCGAATTCGATGAAAAAGTTCAATCGGGAATGAAAAAAGTAATTGAACTTCATTACAATTCTTCTCGGGAAAAGTACGAAAAACAATTTGAAGTCGACATGAAAATTATATTAGATCTTTCGCTTAATTCAAACTATAGTAAAGAAGACTTGATGTCTCTATTACCTAATCCAGTCGTTGTACCGGAACCAGTCGTCGTACCGGAGCCAGTTGTCGTACAGGGGACTATCGTCGGTTCGGATACTAAACAAGTCGCCGTACAGGGAACTGGAACTAACGAGCCCAGCAAGCCGCAAGTCAACAACGTTCCTCAAGAAAAAAAGTCACAATCGGAAATATTCGAAAACCTTGAAGAAGGTGCCCCAGTGTCCGCCGAACTCTATAATCAATTGAAAGATGAACAGAAAAAAATGATGTGAAAGATATAATTCCCTACGATGGAGGTTCAAATGATTCTCATTATTTGCCGCCATCTTATGTTAAAAATACTCGTAATTAATCACCCTAGTTTTTTTTCAAGCGATTCCATCATGGTTGTATCATACATGAATTTTCCAGTAGGTTTATAGTTGGCTATAGGGGTGAACTGTTTACGTGGCGGTTGTAATGTCTTTGTTGCCTGAACTTCTTCTTCTTCCGTCGCTTCTTCTTTTTTCGGGTCTGTTATTCCCCCTCTTTCATCCATTATTTTCCCCGTCTTTTTCTTATATTCGGTTCGGACATAGGAAGGAACGTAACTCTTCCAATCCACGAAAATCGTATTCGGATGAAGATATCGGACATGAAACCCATTGTTTTCAAGTTTCATGACAATATATGCAATACAATCACCGACATCGTACACAGGTTCGCCAAAAATATACGCTGGTATTTGAAACCAAATATGTTGGTCATTTCGTTTATTCCGCCCGGTTAATTGAATTCTTTTTTGGCACCGTGCCAGGATTTTATTGAAAATAGACAATTGTTTCAAATCGCGGACTTGTTTTCTCTCAAACAAGTCATCGATATTCACTTTAGAAGTCGCCTCTTCGTCATCCGCATACAAAAATACTGACATACTTAAAATAATAATATATACACTTTTGTCCTAAACTAACCAATGATTAAGCATTTGGTAATTGCGGGAGGCGCGCATGCTGGTTTTGCTTATTACGGCGCATTTAAAACGTTGTTTGACAATAAATTCATAGTTCTTTCCGACATCCAAACTGTATTTTCAACTTCGGTAGGAGGAATCATTTCGGTGATTTTATTATTGAATTATGACTGGGAAACTGTGGACGAATACTTAATTAATAGGCCTTGGCATCTCCTTTTTAGAACGGATTTGCCTACTCTTATAAATGGTATCAATAAAGGAGGGGTTTATGATGTTTCTTTAATTACAGATATGTTGACCCCCTTATTGCTAGGTAAAGACTTGTCGCCACAAATAACCTTGGCCGAGTTTTATCAATACACGCAAAAAGATTTACATTTCATCGCTACAAAATTCCATAATTTGGAAATGTGTGATATTTCGCACAAGACACATCCGGAATGGAAGTTGGTTGACGCGATAAGTGCTTCCTCCTGTTTACCGGTTGTTTTCGCGCCATTCGAACAAACCGACGACGAAATTTATATTGATGGAGCGATTCATGCCAATTATCCGTTGCCGCAGTGTTTGTCATATATTGGCGAGTCAGGTTCAAAAGAAATTTTCGGTATTGTATGTGGTTTTCATGAAGAGATTCCCTCGAACAAACCCAAATATCTCAAGGAAAACACCACGTTTCGTCTTTTTTATTTTCTGTTGGATTTGTTTCTCAAATTATGGGCTGATAAAAAGAAAAACGACTTAAAAACGCACGAACCTCCAGATATTCATCAATTGGAGATTTTTTGTCAAGCGGGCGATGCGCTACAGATTATAAAATCAGCAGACGCCCGGAAAAAAATGATTTTGTTCGGAGTAGAGACTGCGAACAAATTCATGGAAGACATGAAAAAAGAAGAGGATTAGGAGGCAGTTAGCAGTGAGGACTACATTTCATTTCCGACCACATTGTCTACAAATTGAGACATGGACGCTTCAGTTATCTTCGCATCGAAATCGATAACCTTTCCATTTTTAATCACCTTGATTGTTGGGAATCCCGTGACATCGTATTTATCCATGAGTGGTTTATTCGGGTTGTCGTGTGGTTCCGAGCAATCTACGGGTTTACACAATACTTTATAATTATTAATTACTTTTTTGTCATAATTCGCTTGAAATTTTTGCCACGGCCCTTTTGCGGATTTGCAGTGAGGACACCAGTCGGCATAAAAAAAGTATACGACGATATCTTTACTTGCACCGCCAGAATTCGGGATATCAGCTTCTGCCTTTCCTTTTAATGTAGATTTGCTTGAATTATATACATACATACCGGAAACGACTAGTCCGATGAGAAGTAAAATCAACCACAACGTCATTTTTTTGGGGTTAAAAACATTCAAAAATATTTGTTTAATGCCTGGCATTTTTCATATATATACAAAAAAGAAATAAAGAAAGAACGTGTTTTTTGTTATGATTTTTTTAATTGCCTAAACTACTTCTCTTCTAACACAATGAGTGACCTCTTTAAACACAGTTGGCTCGAATATCTCCAATAACAAGTACGGTGCTCTACATAATGCGCAGCATGGAACGAGTTGTCTGCTTTGAAAACTTTCCAAGTGTTTCATCATGCACGTCTTACAATACTCGTGTTTGCAACTTGGAACTACCTTCTGTGTTAGGCAGGCTTCGTCCAAACAAATCGGACACTCGAACATCCCAACCGGTTTTGCGCAGACCGGATTTACCGTGTACAAGATTATTCTTTCCAACATGTTTTCTTCTTCCTCGGGTTTTCGAATAGAAAGAGGAAGACCATGTAGTTCCAAGAAAGTTTCATAACTGATTATTGTATTGTCGGGGTGTTGGTCATTCAAGAAATTTATATACTCATCCTCATATGGTCTAACTTCATCAAAACTCAAATATTCATCATCACCATAGAAAATTCTCCGTATAAACGTCAAATTTCCGTTCCCATCTCTCAGATTTCCGTCCATGTCTTCATAACCTACCTGTCGTTGAACGTCTTGAAATCGTTCATCCTCTTCTTCTTGAAGTTCATCAACTTCCATCGGCCAATTTTCATTGGCCCTTATAACCATATCGAAAAATGATGCGTTGTTTTGGTATTCCATTTTTAATATAACCCTGACCCTTCAATTGCCACATCGTATCAATTTTTTATAGATATATATATATATCGAAAACGAGAAGATATCTAGGAGAATATATTTGTATATTGTATAGATGGACTTGATTTGGCCAGACCCGATTCCGCCCGCTCCACCACTACCCCCAATGGTATTAAAGGAACCAAACCTTGAAGGATCGCCTAAGTATCCTCGCTCAAAACACAAATGCAAGAAATACATCGAGAAAAAAATAGACTACTTTTCAGTAAACAATGCAAATTTGAAAAAATTCTCCAATCTTTCGATTGTATTGTCCTTGTTTTATATTTATCTTTTCAAGAAATACAAATCAGGGTGCGTATTAACGCTTGATACTTTTAATAATACTGGGCTTTATGTAGATCTGGTAAATTCGTTTTCCAACATACAAAGGTATACTTCAATCTCCAAACAAATGTTAACATGTATCAAAAGAGGAGTTAATATCATCGTCATACCACTTTATATTTCTGCGGGCAGAACTGGTCACGCCAATATTCTTATCTATAGAAAAGCGACGAATGTATTGGAACATTTTGAACCGCATGGAGCTTATTACGGAGGTGAGAGTGATAGAGATAGAGATCTAGTGACTTATGAAACCACCACCTTTTGGAGAAATCTTAACATGCATTTAAAAAAAGCAAACATTCATGAAGTAGAGTTGGTTGAATCGTTCAAAGTATGTCCACATATAAGAGGATTTCAATCCCTTGAAGGCGCAATACCAAATAAACAAAAAACGATTGGCGGATATTGTACCGCGTGGTCCATGTTTTTTACAGAATTAGCACTTGCAAATCCAGCATTGTCCAGTAAAGAAATCGTAGAAATCGTATTTATAAAGGGAGGAGGGTTTTTAGGAGGACAGTACATGAAAGATATTATAGAAGGATATTCCAACCACGTTTCAGATAAAATAGATAAGTATTACTCTATGTTGTTTAATGAAGTCATGACTACCGTTGATATTCAATGTAGATGGGATAATGCGTCGGAAGAGGAGAAAAGAAAAATATGGAACGATTTCCTCTTAATCCGCGACATAGAAATGGAACTCATAGCAGGAAAGTACTCTATTCAACAAAAAATAGAATCTCAAAAAAAAGAAATTCAAAGTCTCATCAGATACCCTTCGGTTAGCAAAATCTATTTGGAAATGCTTAAAAAAAAATTGGATATTTTAGAAAAAATGCAGCAATTAGATGGCTTTCAACTCTCTCCTACTAATTCCTTCGAACCATCTCCTGGTAGAACGTCACCAAGTCCACCGAAAACGAAACCGAAACCAAAATCAAAATCAAAATCGAAATCGACGTCGAAAGTTGCCGAATCCAAGTCGAAAGTTGTCACCCAAAAAGCACAAAAGGAGGTTATTGTGAAGACATGCCCAGAGGGTGAGTATCTGAACCCTGTCACAAATAGATGTAATAAGATTAAGACGAAGAAAGATCCTAGTACCAGAAAAAAAAGAGAGACCAAAAAGAAAGAAGATGATACCAAAAAGAATGATGAAAACGATGATGGCACAATAAAACTTATTGATTATTAGCCTTGTTCTATTGATTTAATTTCTTCAACTATTTCATTTATAGCGATTTCTACGCCAGTTTTTTTATCTTCCAAGTACCATGATAATATAGTTCAAGTAATTTTTTCTTCTCTTCTAAACTTAATGAAATTCAAATACCTAAACTTTATAATTCATCGAACGATGCTTCACTCTCCTATATAGTTTAATTCGTCTAAGCGTTCTGGCAATCGTAATATTCTTTCTACTACTGCATTTTTTCACAATCTGGTTGTCCCTTCCACTCCTCAGATTAGATTTGTTTTTTATCGGGACGGGCAATTGTTTAACTCTTTTTTTTTCTTATCTATAGAAAAGCGACGAATGTATTGGAACATTTTGAACCGCATGGAGCTTATTACGGAAGTCTTTCAAATGGAAACGTGTTTGGAAGAGAGAGTGATAGAGATTTAGTGACGTACGAAACCACCATCTTTTGGAGAAATCTTAACATGCATTTAAAAGAAGCAAACATTCATGAAGTAGAGTTGGTTGAATCGTTCAAAGTATGTCCACATATAAGAGGATTTCAATCCCTTGAAGGCAGAATACCAGATAAGCAAGAAACGATTGGCGGATATTGTACCGCGTGGTCCATGTTTTTTACAGAATTAGCACTTGCAAATCCAGCATTGTCTAGTAAAGAAATCGTAGAAATCGTATTCAAAAAAGGAGGAGAGCTTTTAGGAGGACAGTACATGAAAGATATCATCGAAGGATACTCGAACCACATTTCGGATAAATTAGATAAATATTACTCGATTTTGTTTAATCAACCCATGACTACTGTTGATATTCAATGTAGATGGGATAATGCGACCCCAGAGGAGAAAAATAAAATAATCACCGAGTTTTACTTTATCCGTAATTTAGAAATGGCAATCATAGTAGGGAAACGCACTATTCCTCAAAAAATTGCATATCTAAAAGATCAAATGAAAAAAAGTTATAACAAACAGCATCCTGATCAGCTTAAAGTGATATCAAAGAAACTGGATATTTTAGAAAAAATGGAACAATTGGAAGGTGTGAAAACCCCTGATTCTTCTTTCGAACCGTCTCCTGGGCCAACACCTCCACCTACCCCACCGTCGCCAAAACCGAAGACGAAAACGGCAACAAAGAAATCGACACCGAAAGTGAAAGTTGTTACCCAAAAAATAAAGGTATGTCCAGAAGGTCAATACTTGAATCCAGTTACCAATAGATGTAATAAGATCAAGGTTCCTACCAGAAAGAGAGAAAAGAAGGATCCTAGTAGTACCAGTACCAGGAAAAAAATAGAAAATAGTATGGTAAATGATGATGGCACTGAAAAACTTATTGATTATTAGTTTTTAGGAGTTCTAACCAAACTTTTCGGTTAGTACTCACGCAAAATATATATGTGAATATATCATATATCCGATACAGATAATGGGTGATATAGTAGATGTTATACAATTAGAGTTGGGAGATATCATAAGCACAAACAATCAAACATTTTTTATTTCTTACATAGATCTCAACAGCCATACAACATGGGTGAATATCGATAGTTTCGAAATACTGACTTTCGAGCTAACTGCAGGACAATTTGCCGTAACTGATATTGTTGGTGAAATTACATTATTGAGTAGAAGTACTGAAAAAGGGTTTGCCGCCCAGAACAAATTATTACTTGGGACCTGGATTGATATTGAATTTGGGTCAGGGATGATTATTACTGGCTTGATTACTGGTTTAGAAGAAGATATGATTAAAATACAAAATTTTACCCCAGGCAGTGAACTGTTTTACATTGATTTTGCATACAAGGGCATTCCGGAAGAATTACAAATTAAAAATATTTGCATTCGTGGTAAACCGTTGTCGTTACAAGAGCCGGACGTAGAAGAAGACAAGGAACCCGAAATAGAGGAGGACGGACAAAACGATACAGAAGAAGGTCCGATATTTAACCAAGATGGGTCGTTGGATATTTTTTTGCCTGAAAATACCGAGGTAGAAGAAACGTATCGAGAAAGGCTATTGGACCTTGCTAGAAAAGAACAGTATTCTCAAGATAGCAACGATTCTGATCAACATGTTGCATATGTGTCGAAAAAACTCCAAAAATATCAAATTGGAGCACAATTAAACGATTTATACAATGAATTATTGGCTTTGATTCCTGATGAAAAACGAACGCATAACCGATTAAGAGCAGCAGAAACACATATCCGTAGATTCGAGGAGTTGAGAGATGGATTTTCGCTAAAAGACGGGATACATATCATTGGGAGAAGACCAAAGAGAGATCCAATATTACACAAACCAATGTGCGATTCTTTAATGAATCAGGATGTTCGGGTTCCATGGGTGACTCCTGTAGTGACTCAAAAACAGAAGTTATATGATTTATACAAGAATGAAAAAAATCGCGAAATACCTTACGATGTAGTGAGTATTGAACTTGGATCGGAATTGAAAGCGGAGAACCAATCACGCGATGCATTGTTCTACAAAAACGCAAATGGACAAACCGGGTATGTGAATTATGAAAAAATGGAAAGTACTGGGATGAAGTTTCTTACGCCATTTGAAGAATTTAATAGTTTTGTGTCATTTGAACTAGGTCCCAAGATGGATATTGACGCAATTGTAGCCAACTTTTACGAATCCGATAATTATTTCAATGGTACATTTTCTGCACCCGGGAAAAGAAACACCAACGAACCAAGGTCAAGTGCATTCGCGATGCAGCGTTACAACGAGGCCATATACTATTATCCCGAGATACGGAAAAAGGTAACGGAGAAAGCGGTGCTCATGCCAGAAGATGTCATGGATGTGCAATCCTTTCTGTTTTTGCCAACTCAATATGTATTGTACGGGAAACAGTTTTTGCAAGGTGCAACTATCTATGAAAAATCGAATAATTTATACGACAGACATTTGTATAAATGCAATACTTTACAGAACAAAGACATTGTACCATTCGAAGGGAATATTGAAATAATCAATCGCAAAGATAAAAAGCAACGCCGGTTGTATCCGCGTGATAAGAAAATCCAGCATTTCATATTACAGGATAAAAACCTTACCCAAGAAAACGAAGACGCGTTTACAAACGAAGATAAATTATATAAGAAGGCGCAATTGACTGCTAAATTAAACGCGCAGTTACCCAACATTTTCGAAGTGATTGAGTGGTTTGAACCGCAAAACAAGAAAACGTATAGCGTCCAAAATTTCGCAAAGGTGTTGGAACCTTTTTTATTTTATTACGGCGACTTGACCGACGCATCGCTCAAAAAACTCCGATATTTTTTAATGGAAAACCAAAGGTTATATTTTGAACGGCAAATCAAACAAACCAAGTTATACCAGCAAATGCAAAATGAAAAGTTTATCGTAAATTATAACCCCGAACAGAATCTAACCAATGAAACGCTGAATAATCTATTGATGGAACCACAACTACAAATCAAAATGGAAAGCTCTTATAAATTAGAAAAGTACAATTCTTCTTCCTTTTTGCATGAAATATACAAACTCGATGACGGCGAACTATTCACTCATCTGATTAAACATGCCGGAAGTGAACAATTAAGCAACAAGGAAGATTTTCTTCAAGAAGAAAATAATGATGTGGATCAGGAGGAAAGTGCCTACAATAATGAGGTTGATTGCAATAAAAGGGTGCTTACAAAGATATACCATTCTCTCGAGGAATTGAAGGCAGATAAAAACAAGGATGAGTTATTATACGACACTGAACTTGACTTTACAAACTACAAACTCATTGACAAGTACAAAACTGAGAGAAAAGAGATGAAAAAAGACGACTTTTTACAGTTTTTACAAACACAACTTGTTGAAAAGCATAATTGTCCACGCCGTATTGCGAAAGAAACCGCAGAAACAATGATCCGAGGGACTAAACTTGTTCAAGAAGGCGAATATGCGAAATTAATTACATATCCGAAACTTCCTTCGACAGTAGAAGAGGAGCAACTCTCCGAAACTGTTAAAAAAGAACTTGAAATTGAAAAAAACGTGAGGAAACAAGAAACGTTTTATATCCGGAACAAAAATACCTGGGTTCATGATAGCAGTGTCGATAATTTGGCATTTACAGACACGACGGTTTTGTTCTGTAACTTGAATGATAAATGTTACCGGAAAGACAGCGGGTCCGAATGTGAAAATATTGAACTTGAAACAAAAGAACGCATGTTGCGTCAAGCAAAAACGGATATGAAGCAAGAACTCCTCTCTCGTTTTGACAGACACGTTGGAGAATCTAAAGAAAAAATGGAAGCAAAATTGATTGATATGCATGAACGGATGGTAAAAATTAAGCAAATCACCGCTCTTCGTGTGTTATCGGCGAATAATTACTCTCATAATTTAGGCAAGGGAATGTTAAAAACTGAAAAAATGGTATCTCCGCATTGGAAAAAGAGGGATAACTTATTCCACCGATCGATAAATTTCTCTCGTAAACAAGCATTGGTCATAGAGTTTTATAAAAATTATTGCAGAGAACCTGTTTCTACTGAAAATGCCGGATGGAAGTATTGCGTAGAGTCAAATGCTATTTTACTGGAAGCATCCTTATACACACTAGCGGAAGCGTTTCAAAATGGAGTCTACTTGAAAACATTAGATATGCTTTGTAAAAAACAAGGTATTTTAAGTGACGATGGTGATAAGGTAATGGATAGGGAAAGTGGCTGTGAGTTGAAAAAACTCGAATTTTCCGAAGAGGGTGCATTTTTATTCGCATTAGACGATGAAACAAACACGAACGACCAAATAAACAACACGTCGGAAACAATCGAGGTCCGAAAACTGAAACAGATTAAAATGAAAAACAACGAGTCCAATTACAAAGAAGACAATATGCAGGACGTTTATAATAATTTAAAGGCCTTTTGTGAAAGCACATATGTGCCTCTCGATGAAATAGAATTCGAAGTCATGACAACATGTCGACGTTTGTTTGCTGTTCAAAATGTAATCACAAAAGAAAAGATTTATAACGTCAATAAAGAAGCCATGATAAAAAAAGTGGCGAATACTCAAAAAGTGGCTACGTGGGAGGAATATGTAAAATCGAGAAAAATGGAGATTTTAGCGGCGGTAATTTTAACCGTTGTACAGCAAAAAATACCATCGTTTCATACGACAAAATACGAGAGAAGTTGCACATATTCGTTCGAAGGATATCCATTAGAACCCGATAACATGAAAGGTATCGAATATATAAGTTGTGTGTTTACTCTTTTATGGAAATCGCAGAAAACCTTGATTGGTAAAAATTTCGCCGCAAACATTAAAACGTTTTTGGAAAAATATATTGTAGGCGATGAAGAATTGAAAAAGAAATTCCAAGCAAAACGAGATTACCTCGCCGCAAATCCAACATTGACAACTCCCATTCCGAATGATGTAACCATATGGTCACGTTTTTCTCCGCCATTGGTCGAGATTTCGGTTTTATCAGGACATGTCACATTTGTACCCCCGGAATTTCATACGAATTTGCTGAATTATATTAAGGACGGAGACCGGAAACAATGGGAATCTTCCAGTACCTATGGGGTCAAACTTCAGATTTTTGTGTACGGGTTTGTCGAATTGATTCAAAATTTGTTACAGAAAAAAGAAACCCTTTTGAATACGATATCTCAAGTTCCTTTCCACCAAAATGCTTGTTGTAATGACAATTCAAATCTGACACCTATTCAATATTTTGGAAGTGATTCCAAAGTAGGCTTGTATTTGAAAACCATGTTTACCATTTCCAGATTAATAGATGATTTTCGGAAGAATTACAAGACATCGTTTCTACATGTTGTGCCAGCGAAAAATGCGGTGGAATCCAAAGACATTCCCACGCTGTATCAAAATGTCGACGACAGCGTCATGTTTAAAACCATGATGTTTTATTGCAGATATGATTATGACAACCAGGTTTTACCTAACGATTTATCAGATATTTTCAAATCCAAGCCTCCTACCTACGACCCGTTTGCTTCTTTTCTAGAAAAGGTTGAAAATCTAAAAGAAAATGGAATAGTCCTTAATCAGAAAATATTTTCACAAATGATGGTGAAAATACAACAACGTCATTTAATGAAACCAGGAATTAATCTTGATGTCACTTGGAATAGTCAGAGCACGGCTGCACTAAACACTCTATCTGATAATTTAGGTAACGTATTTAAAGATACAGGTATCATGCAATCATTTTTAAAAGTAGTAGATCAAGAAATCCCGAGCAATGAAACCAAGAGTTCGTTGAACAATGTTCTGCAAAAACTCAATACTCAATGGAAAAGCGAAATTACACAGTTTATGAAGGGAAAATACCATAAGAAAAAGACTATTGTTTCGGATTTTTTCAGTACAGTTATAGAAGACAATAAAGACATGTCTTTAGACCGACTCAATTATTATGTCATGTCTTATGTGAAACATATTTCGTGTTTATTTCCCTTGTATATAGGGACGGAGCAACTGCACAAGGCAAAACTTTCGTTGACTCAGTGGAAGTTAACCAACGAAGACGAAATAGAATATGGACGATTTCATTCGTTTCATTACAAAGATTTAAATTCTTTGAAAGGGGAATCGTTTAATGCAGTGTTATCTCCTATTCTCGTGCGGGTTCAGAGTGAATTGCAACCCGCCTTGTATTTATTTCATTCGATCATCCAATTGTTTCCGCATCATTTACCTGAAAATAAACTGCTCATCCAAAGATGTTATACTTTTATTATTTTACTCGTATTTAAAACGTTTATGGTTTATTCTGAAGATAAAGATGTAATTTCTGAGACGAAGAAATCCCAGCATAAAAAAGAAAATCCCAAAGAACACCTGGATATTGTTATTGAACTTGAAAGTGAAACCGACGTGGGAATGATTGAGTCGCAAATGACATTGCAAGGAGCTTTAGCAGATTTGTTCCTGTTTTATTTTCAGTACGACATTCAAAAAGTAAATTTCATGTCTTATGCCGATATCATTAAAATAATCGACAAAGGAAAAGAAATTGAAAAACAAGCAGTAAAGAAATATTTCGCTGGTTTACAAAGAACAAGTACTGATCTTTTCAAGGCAGAGGTATCGATGAAGAGATTGAATTTAGGAAGATATTTCATGAATCAAAAGAATCTGATAACCTATGGCAAGAAAGTCGACAACTTTTATGATGACAAAGATGAAAATGAAGTTGATATGCTGAATGAATTCAACGTAGAAGGAGATGATGATTTAGAGGGTGGTGGTATGGTGGGCGAAATAAATGAAGGCGATGAATATGATGACGATGGAGAAGGCGAGGACGACGACGAATTTGTACCTCCTGGCGAAGATGATGATACCAATGATATTTTTGACCATGGTAATGACAACTAAAATTAATCTCGAGTTATAGAAAAGAGAGAAAGACATGAAAATCGGGGCAAGAAAATTACTCCGGATCTATAAAGTTCAATTCGCAATACTATTTTTTCTAGTTATTTTTTCGAGTTATCATTATTTCAAACCTGGTATCTCGTACGATTCCGATGGGTCATTCCGACCTTTTGGAATAGGATACAAACACAAATCTGTTGTTCCAATTTGGCTTGTCGCTATATTCATCGCGATTCTTTCCTATACATTTGTTCTGTATTTGTTATCTTTATAAGTTTGTATTCTATATTATAGAATACAAAATGGAATTTCCCAAACTGATTGAACAGCAAACCGGGCAGTATTTATTTCGAACATTACAACAATGCCATGAATTCAGAGTCAGCAGATATTCATTTTTCTTTAATGCAATAATTTTAATCGTGTTTCTAGGTTCGGTTACTCTTATTTTATATCTTTGCCGAACGCAAAAAAAGACACCTGAAGAAAAGAGAAACCAGTCCATTAAAGACCAGAAATATGTTTTAGAAAAGATTCGAGGATTACAGTACCAGAGAGATTTACACTTTTTGCAAAAATAATTTCACGCAACTATATAAATAATGGAAGAAGTCGAAATTAATTTCGAAAATGCTGACAATGTTGAAAATGACAAAGTCGAAGACAAAAAAGTTATCATTGAAGAAGAAGAAGAAGAAGAGGAAGATGAAGAGCTAATGGCTTTTTTAGAAGGAGAAAACAAGAAAAAGGACGAAATACACTTTCCTCAACTTAAAGGTGTCGTTGATTTGAAAGAGCTCAATAAATTCCCCAACGTAAAGACGCTATTTTTTGTCAACGGTCACATTCGCAGAATAAAAAATATTCCATCAACCATTATCAGGATTAACGCCCCAAACAATGAAATCCAAGCAATAGATGAATTACCGGAATCATTGGAAGTTCTGAACGTCGCACACAACGCGATTAAAACCATTGATTTGGGAAATGTTCTTAACTTGACAGAATTAAATGTATCGTACAACAAACTAGCAAAACTTGAGCGGCTTCCTTCTTCTTTAGAGGTGCTGAAGTGTGAATTTAATAATATAAGCGAATTGGATTTGAAAGGGTTGGTCATTAAACAACTGTATTGCAATAACAATCCCAAACTACGCTTGTTAAATATCCCGTCGACTATCGAAGACGGAAACTATTCCAATAATTTAATCAACCAAAATTCAGATCGCGATTTTCCCCACGATTATGTTGTCATGCAAACTGATTATCGGAAAAAATTGGACGAGTACTTTAAACTCAAAAGCCACTATGAAAATGAAGTTAAAAAAGCCTATAGAAAAGCAAATAGTAAAATACTCGAAGCAAATCGAGACAAAAACCCTAAACGATTATTTCAAAAATTGAGAAACTTTAAAAACCCGAAATCTATGCCGCCATGCAAAGGTTGTGGAAAAGACGGAGGAATGAGCTTTACAATAACATCGGATGTTTATGGAGCTCAATGTGCAAATAATCCAAAATGTGATTGGAAACTTGCCATCAACAGGGCTACGTTTGGGAATCGAGAGAAATTGATATACGAATACATGACCGATATGGAAGAATTAAAAGATTTGTTTATTAAATCTAAAATGGACTCTTTATTTCGATACTTTTCAGACGATTCTATAAAGGATTCTTTTCAAAAGCGAATGAAGTCATATCAGTTTTGCGGGGAACAATTGAAAAAACATCTAGATACTCATAACCATATTTATTATAACGAGGAGAAGAAAAAACTCATCCAAGATAAAGAAAAAGAAATCAATACGTTTTTGGAAGAAGTTAAGTCGAAACTAGCAGATACCAGTGGCGAGGATAGACAGACAATTATCGACGACGTGGTGAGAATTCAAGATACTGAAATCAGACCATTGGTAGAATATATCCGTAGATTACGTTATGAATCTTTCAAAATGATTGATACCAACGACAGAACCGAATATAAGCTTTGTACAGAGGAAGTAACAGTTGATAAACTGGACTCACTTCTAAGCGGGACAATGACTGTTTCAAATTCTGAAAAAGACATCGATTGGGGTGAAGACGACTCGTTCTGATTAGCACTGATTATAATTTGAAATTCCATCCCACAAAATGCCGTGCATATTGGCCCATTTCCTCTTGTCACATGGAAGGGCCTCTGGCTTAAAAATTAGTTCGTAAGAAATTCCAGGTTTTATGGCGGTCATGGTTGTTCCAGTACCATTTGAACTTAACAAATATTTTTGATCGGCTGCGGTAAGATTCGTCTTAACAAAGGTTCCGATATTTTTCGACGAATCAACAGGAATGTAGCAGCCTGATGCCGTGGTCATCCATCCATCGGGACATTTGCTCTGTATAGGTGGGAAAACTTCACCTTTATCTTGATTCTGTAAAATGACGCCAAGACCAATTAATGCTAAAACGAGAATAACAAAGGCGACAATCACCACATACGTATAAAATTTATCCATATATATAATTTGAAAACATATTTTTATAGTTATACAATCTCAAAACAAGTATATATTATTTCTAAATAAACGTTATACAAGAATGTTTGGAAGCAATTGGACTTCAGAAGAGCCTCCGCCCATTTTAGACGATACGCGATATAACGGCAGATTGAATATAATAGAAAACCCAAACTCTCATTCGCGGTTTCTAATGGCGGAAAAAATAGCGATTAAAAACAAGGCAACCGAATATAGAGATGCAGTCGAAGGGCTTCTTGAATGCAATGTATTGGCACAAGTCTTCTTTTCCGAAGGCAATGTCCAGATCTTACAAAATGGGCTCCGTGCAGGAGTGTACGGTTTATCGGGTGACAAAAAGTTGGTTATTCCTCCCCAAAATGTAGACCAACTTAAAATCATAATGCGAAGTATTTATTTACAGTTTGGACAGTTCAATTTGCAAGAAAGTGTCACTAAGCAAGTGGAAGCATTAAATCGGTTTGTTTTGGATTACGCCGTACCAACTGTATATAATGAATCGATTGGATATTTAAAATATTGCCAGGACCAAAGTTCTCTCGTCATGCCAATGGCGAGGTCACAACCCATTGACCGCGACCATAAACATTTAGAAATAAAAAAATGGTTTTAATTTATGATTTCAGAAAAATATGGTATAAAAGAAATCCCATTACAATAGAAACATGTCCAACGAAGTACCGGAAAGCGAAAGAACCTATCCGGAAAAGTTCCCTTCTCTTATTCTTGACTTTACAAGTGCACTCAGCCTTACCTTTCCAGAGTTCAAGACGTTATGGTCTGGATATAACGCACAAACATTAGAAACCGAATGGAAAACCCTTTATATGCATTGTCTAGTGGTTTATCCGGAGCGGTTTTTCGATATTTTGTACCAGAATGAAGAAATGTTTGATCCCAAAAACAAATACAATTTGCAATTTCTGCCAGGTGTTGATTTTTATCGATTATATCATTGTACTGGTGTCACAAAAAAGACACGCGAGTCAATGTGGAAATACATTCAGCTAATTTTATTCACAATCGTCGGAACTTTGAAAGACAAGGCCGAATTTGGAGATACGATGAATTTGTTCGAGGGAATAGATGAAACCGAATTACAAGAAAAGTTGGCGAGTGCGATGGGAAACATTGGTGATTTTTTCAAGGAAGGAAATGATGAAATGCAAAATACGTTTGAATCTTTTGCCAATACATTTACGAAAAATGAAACAGATGATACTATGGAAGAAATGTTTGAAAAAATGGGTTCCATGTTTGACACGAGTTCTAACGAAGTACCACCACAATTCGACCAGAACAACATGCCTGATGCAGACAATATTAACGACCATTTGAAAGGATTGTTTGGTGGTAAACTAGGTAGCCTAGCCAAAGAGTTGATGGAAGAGTTAAGTGAAGATATTTCAGAATCATTCGGAATTGACGCGAATAGTGTAAACGAAAATGCAGACCCGAAAGAAGTTTTCAAAAACCTTATCCGTCATCCTGACAAATTTTTAAAGATTGTTCAGAAGATCAATACCAAATTCCAAGATAAGATGAAAGCTGGAGATTTGTCTCAAGAAGATATCATGAGAGAAGCAGGAGATATGTTGAGAAAAATGAAAGAAATGGGAGGAAATTCCAAGGAAATGAAGGAAATGTTCCAGAATATGGCTTCGGCGATGGGCGGTGGAAAAAATACCCGGGTAGATACAAACGCCATTGATAGAATGATGAAAATGCAGTCGACGAAAGAAAGACTCCGTTCTAAACTCGATAAAAAAAAAGAGGCCAACTTTGTTTTGGAATCGACAAAAGATCCTAACCGATTTGTGTATAAGCAATTAGATGGAGGGGTCGAGGCTCAACAACGTTCCGGAATTAAACCTGTTACTGAAACGACTACAAATGCAGAACTCGATGAATTAGTGGCCAAAATAGAAAATACAAACAACTCTAAAAAGTCAAATAAGAAAAAGAATAAGAACAAGAAGAAATAAAGAGGAGCTATAGACTATTCGAAATAGTATAGTCTATATCAAAAACTTTCCAGGTTTTACGGTCCATTCCACTGGCTAACAACATTCTCGGGCAACGTTCTATGAAAATGACGTTCGTATTGCTCAGGACTGTCGTAGAAAAACACAAGACCTGGTTTTTTCAAGTTGGAAATATCCCTTGTCTTGAAATAATTGTACTCGTCGGCAGAACCATATCTGCACAATTTGTTATCATCATTTCGACAAGGGAATCCAGTAATGGCATTTCTTATCGGAGCGCCGATAATTTGGAGCGTCTCGAATGCTCTGATCTTGATAGGCATTGAAGTCAATTTTGACTTGACTTGAAAAACATGAGTGTAGTCTCGTTTTTGTTTTTCTTTGGAATTTTTACCGCTTTTCGACGATGCGTCGGTTTGAAGAGTATTTGTCTCATCATCACACGACGGAGCGTAAAATCCATCTTGATAATAATATTCAGTCTCTGAAACAATCGATGACATTTTCTTTAGGTTTGCTTTGGCTTTGATACTGTACAAATATATGGTTGTTTTGTTTATATGTTTTTTTAATATATATTGTTTGATAACTGTAACATGGGTTTAGGTAGTGTTATTTTTTTAAATGGCGTAATATATACATGAACTTTTCAGGATTTACCGAGAAACTCAAAGAATACATTTTTCAAAAACCCGCTTTATTGTTGGGCAAAAAAGATTCTGAAAAAAAGGTGGAAGAAAAATTAGATGATCTAGATGAAAAAGGTGAAGGAGATTCTGTAGATGAGGGTGAAGTAGAGGAAGAGGAGGAAGAAGAAGGTGAAGGTGATTCTCTAGATGAGGGTGAAGGAGATGATGAAGGAGAGGAAGAAGAAGAGGATTCTCTAGATGAAGGTGAAGGGGATGATGAGGGAGAGGAAGAGGAAGAGGAGGAAATAGAAGGTGAAGGGGATGATGAGGGAGAGGAAGAAGAAGAGGAAGAGGAAGAAGAGGAAGAAGAAGGGGAAGGGGATTCTCTAGATGAAGGTGAAGGGGATGATGAGGGAGAGGAAGAGGATGAGGAAGAAGAGGAGGAAGAGGATGAGGAAGAAGAGGAAGAAGAAGAGGAAGAGGAGGAAGGTGGGTTTTCACAGATAATTGAAGATTTTTCCGAGACTATGAATGTTTCCATTGCATTATATTGCGTGAAGACTCCCATAAAGTCGTCGGATAAATCTTGCACCTTATTTTTAGTAGAAAATATTAAAGGGATGCACTTTTTTCCGTCATTCCGATCAGACCCTACCATTTTTAATGAAGAACTAGAGATAAAAAATATGCGGAGTGACGGAAAAGAAGGGGCAAAACATGTAGAGATTGTTAATAACGCAAAGAATCAAATATTATCCATTTTGAGCGAAGAACATATGGAAAATATAGTGAAATTAAGTTTTGTTCGAGACTCTTACAAAGGATATATTTTAAACAAGGAATCGAATCATTTATGTATCATATTAGACGGAAAATTTATTTTCAACTTTATTCAAAGTACCATTCAAAAGAAAAAAGAATTCCGCTGGGCCACAATATACGAACTTACTAAAAGTAAAAAGATTTACGATATTCCAGTCGATTCCCTAATCGAACCGTGGTTTTCTTCACTCGGAAACGTTTCAACTGATGTTTCAAGTGAGCCTATTGTTTTGTATCCTTGTAAATATGGAAAAAAAGAAGAAGAAGAGGAAGAAGAAAAAGAAGAAAAAGAGGAAGAAGAACTTGAAAAAGAAGAGGAAGATGAACTTGAAGAAGAAGAAGAGGAAGAGGAAGAAGAAAAAGAAATGGAAGATGAACTTGAAAAAGAAGAAGAGGAAGATGAACTTGAAAAAGAAGAAGAGGAAGATGAACTTGAAAAAGAAGAGGAAGATGAACTAAAAGAAGAAGAAGAAGATGAGCTAAAAAAAGGAGAAAAAGAAGAACGAAAAGAAGAAAAAAGAGTTGGAGGCGGCAATGAGGAAGAAGGTATCTTTGCAAAAATAAGCAATATATTCAAGCGAACAACTGCACCGTCAATACAGCCTAAAAAAGAGGAAGAAAAAGAAGAAGAATCTTTCATCCCACATGACCACGCGGTAATTTCAACCCATCCGGAATTCGGCGAAAAGTATTTTTTCATGGAAGAGTTTAAAAAAGGCTCATCGAGTCGGTACTTGTGCTTTGTAAGTAATGCAGTCGTTCTTACGAATTTAGAAAAAAAGAAAAAAGTGGTTGAAATCGACGATGATGATGATCTAGAGGACATGTTTTCAGAAGAATATAAAAAACCAGAACCCGAAACACAAAACTTTAACGAAGCCATCCAATTCAAGGTAGACGAATCTAATATGTGGGGGTTCGTCAAGAAGGATTCGTTTCTTCTACTCGATCGACAACAACACCTTTGAGTTTCAAAGCCCAGCCTTGATACGCTTTGTATTTATCTTTATCAGTCATTTCTGTTGTATATTTTTCGGAATTATACACAACATCTGTCCGGAATTTCAAGACCCGCTTACTTTTCGTAGTTTCCTCCATCGTTTGATATAATATAATATAAATAGTTCAAAGAAGGAAAAATAATCAATTTTTTAACCTTTACCATATAAAATCTACTCTACTTTTTTTTGATTAGTTTCGGTGGTGGACTTGGTGCACTGAGGTTCTTCCGTTTTTCCTTGTATTTCGTATATTCTGTCACGAATTCTCCAAGTTCCTTGAGCCATGTTGTGGATACGGATGTATTTCGTAGTTCCTGTAACTCTTTCGAAAGGTCGTCTTTTTCCAACTTCATTTTCGCGACACGAGCCTTGTTCATATTATGCATGGGCATATTGGTCAAGTAGTCATACTTGTCGTCCTGTAAATCAAACTTGGCATTCGCCAGAAATCCGTTGGTTTCCTCATCGTCCGCCATTTTCCGCAAGTCAAGTTTACCTGAAATGACTTCATCAATGAACCTGGCTCTATTCGATAATTCTCGTACTTTAATTTCCATTGCCTTTATTTGACTCGACTTTCGTTTCTCATACATATCCAATCTGATTTTAAAATAGTCATCGATGATTTCATGCACTTTTTTATACTTGTGCAGCTGGATGTTTCCATTAAACATGTTCATGTTTGTCGTGGAGACAGTCGTAGTCAATTTCATCGCCTTTTCAATACCGTTTATCGAAGTCGCTGGGTCAACTACGCTTTCTAGTTCTTCCAGCTTTCCTTTGTTGAATATAATAGTAATGTTCACCTCCAATTCCGTCGACATGTTGGTGAAATCTTTAATAAGAGGACTTTCTCCTTTGACTTTCTTCTTGGTCTTGTCTTTATCGCCATCCACCATCTCTTCCAAGAATGTCAGATAATTCATTGTCCAGGTTCCAATCGGGAGTTCTGTAATGAGAATCTTATCTACTCCTACCTTCTCGTATTTTCCCTTGATCAAATATTTCTGCGAATCGACTAATGAACTGACTGTACCATTGAATCCTTCGTAATATGGAACAAATTGCATTTCTTCTAATCGTTCCTGTGATAAGTCGTGCAACTTGTTCCTCAAATACTCGACAAGATCCATCGGATTATAAGAAGGAATGTTGCATGAAAATCCCGTACCAATACCAGATATTCCATTCACCAGCGAAAATGGAATAATCGGAACATAATATTCGGGCTCGACTTTCTGACCATCGTCGTCCAAATAAGTTAGTACAGCATCATCTTCATCTCGGAAAATATAACGAGTCAGGGGATTCAATTGCGTAAAGATATATCTCTCTGAAGCACTGTCCTCGCCACCTTTAAGTCGAGTCCCAAACTGCCCATTCGGAACCAACAAGTTCAAATTATTGGATCCGACAAAGTTCTGAGCCATATTCACGATAGCACCATTCAGACTCGCCTCACCATGATGATACGCACTGTTTTCGGAAACATACCCCGAAAACTGAGCGACTTTGATTTCACTCGTCAATCTCCGTTTGAACGAACTGTACAAGATTTTACGTAAACTCGTCTTCAATCCGTCCACCATATTCGGGATAGATCGTTCACAATCATATACGCTGAAATGCACCATTTCTTTCTTAAAGAATGACTCGTAAGGTACCAATTGATTGTTTGTATCCAAATAGGAAGTCTTGTCGTACTGTTCCAGCCACATTTTCCTATCCTCGGCTCGCTTCTTGTTGAAGACCATGTCGACAATATCGTCACTCGATTGGCCTCCGTACTGGAAATCCACAATCTTTTTATTCGCGAAATAGTCCTTGAATTCTGTCGAGGTCGATGTACCTAATCCCTTGAAATATTTCAGAGTCCATCCTTTCTGCGAAGCTTGGCTTTGCTTCCAGGTTGAATATTCTCCGTCATTGTAGAATCGCAGGACTTCTTTTCCTTTGGTTGCTCGAATAATAGGCGTATTCATGAAACTTAAGAACCCGTCGATTTGGACCAGACTAGGCCACATGCAATGGAATAAATTAATACAAAGACCTTTGATGTGCGAACCGTCCAAATCTTGATCGGACATGATCATGACCTTACTGTACCGCAAATGTTTGTACACATCCTCCATGGTCGAATATGTTTTCCCCAGTTCTAGTCCTAGAATCTTGATCAAGTCAGCCAGTTCGCGGTTCTCACTGATATCTCTTGTCGCGCCTCTTACATTCAAAACCTTTCCCTTTAAAGGATAAATACCAATTAAATTCCGGTCTTCGCTCTTGAGACCAGACACGATACCTGACATTGCCGATAATCCTTCGGCTAGAATCAGGATACAAGTCTTGGACTTGTCTGTCCCTGCGAAATTCGCATCTACGAAATTAGGAATACCTCGGACCGTTCTCGTTTTCGTCCCATCCATCTTCTTTTTCGTTTTTCCTGCCTCTTTTGTCTCTGTTAATTTGCATGCCATATCCATAACGCCCATCTTGGCAATCTTTTCAATGAACCCATCGGAAACTGTGACTTGAGAACCAAATGCTGAAGACGGAGTTGTCATGCATTCTTTCGTCTGGCTGTCGAATGACGGGTTCTCGATATCACATCTCACAAACAACATTAATTGTTCCTTGATCGAAGCCATGTTGCAAGTAATCTTTTTCTTTTTCTCAATATACGCACACAGCTTCCGTAAGATCTGACCTAAAATATAATCGACGTGTTTGCCGCCTTTGAATGTGCAAATACCATTTACAAAGGAAACTTGCTTGTATTCCTGGCTTGGCGATAGAGCGACTGCATATTCCCATCTTTCACTGCCGTTCTCGTAGACCCGGGAACATTCATCTTTTCCGCCAATGTACAAATCCAAATACTGGCTGAAATTCTTCACAGGAATCGGTGTCCCGTTACATTGAACCTTTAGTTTTTTTGATGCATTGTCGGTTACTGCGATAATATCGTATACTCGTTTTTTCATTAAAGAAATCATTTCGGGTGTGAGGCCCTTGATTCCAAACCGGGCATAATCTGGAATGAATGATACTTTGGTATATGGTTTCGCGGAGGCAGATTTGGTAATGACTGGGGCGTCAATCTTGTCTAGATTGTTGTGATATTCTTGGATGTATTTCAAGCCCCGGACATGATCGACTGTTTCGACTCGTCCCCATGTTGACCAAATGAGAACCAATTTGAAACCGAATCCGTTTTTCCCTCCTACAATCTTTTTTTCTGTTTTGTCATAGTTTGTGCTGGTACGTAAATGACCGAAAACCATTTCAGGAATCCATAGTTTTTCTTCAGGATGCATGGCCACGTCGATGCCATTACCATCGTTGGTCAGTGTGATTTTTCCAGTTGTCTCTTCGATATCGACGTGGATATAGGAAACATTTTTTTTATTTTCTGTAGTATTTTGATTCATTCTTATCACGTGATCGCGACAATTCACAATGGCCTCGTCAAATAGTTTGTATAGTCCGGGAACGTAATTGACCGACTTTAGAGTGATTTTCGGTGTATCATTTGTCTCGTCGAGTACCCATAGATCATCTTGTAGGTTCACGACGGAGCCGATATACGTGTCTGGGTTTTGTTTCACATGTTCCTTGTCGGTGAGACGTTGGTACTGTTTGGTGAGTTGAATGTCTGACATGGTCTGGATATATTTATGCAAACAGGAGTACGGAGGAAAGGATGAATCAATTTTTTATATTTTTTGAAACTAATTAAATTTATATTCAGAGTTTATATGGAATCCAGGAAATATAAAAATATATGTTTCATAGACTCTGTGGTCGAAAAGAATACCTTTTCCGCGTATCTTAATAGTGAAACTTATCCTATTATATACGATTATGATACTGATCGAGAAACTTTAAAATCCACTATTTTGAAACAATTCAATCAGGTTGATCGTATTTCCTTTGCATTTCACGGACCACCATCTTCAGAGTATTATCCGAAATCGTTTATTAATAACGAGTCATTTTTTTCTGATGGCAATATTTCATTTTTGCAGGATATATTTACAGAATTAAATATTACGCGAGTAGATTTTTTGGGTTGCAATCTATTGCAGGTACAAGAATGGAAAGATTATTTCTCTCATTTTCAAAATGTGGTAATAATAGGAGCTTCTTTCGACAATACCGGAAATTCTCATTATGGTGGAAACTGGTTAATGGAGAGTACTATGGAAAATGTTCGGGACGTGTATTTCAAATCTGAAATAGAGAATTTTGCGTCGTTACTTGCTATTGCGGCGGAATATGATAGTTTCGTTTTTGAGAATAACACTTATAGATTCTATTATTCTGGCACAACGGCTGGAAGTTTTACAGTAACCCAACTAAACAACTATGAAGTAAATACACCGGATACGGGACCAGCACGTACAGTAGCCGCTGAAGGTGTCGGAACTCATGGTATCATTAATCTTGTCGAATTTAGAAGTGTGGCTTATTTTGCTTCTCTTGTCTCAGGTTTTCAAAATGGACCCGTCACTAGCGTTCGAATACCATTATATTGTAATACTATTGGAAAATATTGTTTTAATGGGTGTTCATCATTGAATACAGTGACATTCGCAACAACTGCAGCAAATTTTAGTATATCCGAAGGTGCATTTCAAAATTGCACTAGTCTTACAAATATATCAATACCTCCAAATTGTACATCTATTGGAAATTCAGCATTTAATGGATGTTCGAGATTATCAATGATTACTTTTTTACAGAATACCATACCAGTAATACCACAATCAGCATTTCCTTTCATCCATAAAAATTTAAGTTACGTAGATTCACCTTCTAATATATCTAAATTGATAGCGGCAAGATTAATTAACAACACAGTATCTTCCTTTTCATTCGCGGATAATCGAACTTCATTTAGTCAAGGACAAACGAGCACGGTTAGGCTTATTTTTTCAGTAGTTTGTGACTTCTCTAATTCAGCTCTAACTGTTCAGAATGGATCGCTAACTCTAACAAATCCGTCGGGTGACAGATTGACATGGACAGGAGTATTCACACCTACAGCTGGAATACACGCAGAAAATAATAAAATGTCATTATCCAGTTCTTATAAATTAAATTCAGCACCAGTTGAGCTTAGCTATAATATTATTATATTAAATACCCAACCTGATTTGAGTTTTTCTTTATCGGCCGCATCTTACACTTCAGTATATCGACCGCCGCCAAACAACACATTTGATTTATCCTTGTCAGGTTTCGTAACTGGTGGAATAGAAGGTGCGAGTTTGAGTTTCAGCGGAACTGGTGTGTTTGGATCGATTCTCACTTATACGGATGTGAGCAGCTATACAATCATAGCTACAAAGTCATACCCCAACTACAATGATGTTACGTTAAGCAAGACCATCACAATTACACCAGCAACCCAACCAGGTTTAAGTTTTTCTTCCCCAGATCTCTCTTATACAGCCGAGTTTAGACCATTTCCGAATAACACGTTTGAGTTATCTGATTTGGTAACAGGAGGAGTAGACGGTGCGAGTCTGAGTTTCAGCGGAACTGGTGTGTTTGGATCGATTCTCACTTATACGGATGTGAGCAGCTATACGATTCTCGCTACAAAGAACAAACCCAACTACTATGATGTTACGTTAAGCAAGACCATCACAAAGACTATTGTCGTAATACCAGCAACCCAACCCGATTTGAGTTTTTCTTCACCAGATCTCTCTTATACAGCCGAGTATAGACCATTTCCGAATAATACATTTGGGTTATCGGATTTGGTAACGGGTGGAGTAGACGGTGCGAGTCTGAGTTTCAGCGGAACTGGTGTGTCCGGATCGATTCTCACTTATACGGACGTAAGCAGCTATACGATTCTCGCTACAAAGTCATACCCCAACTACAATGCTATTACGTTAAGCAAGACCATCACAATAACACCAGCAACCCAACCAGATTTAAGTTTTTCTTTATCAGCCTCATCTTACACTTCAGTATATAGATCATATCCGAATAACACATTTGATTTATCTTTATCGGGTTTCGTTACCGGTGGTGAAGCGAGTGCAATTCTAAGTTTCAGTGGAACTGGTTTGTCTGGATCGATTCTCACTTATACCGATGTGAGCAGCTATACGATAATCGCTACCAAGAAGAAACCCAACTACCATGATATTACGTTAAGCAAGACCATTGCTATTATACCAGCAACCCAACCCGATTTGAGTTTTTCTTCCCCAGATCTCTCTTACACTGTAGTATATAGACCATTTGATAAAACATTTGAATTATCTGCTTTGGTAACGGGTGGAGTAGACGGTGCAATCCTAAGTTTCAGCGGAACTAGTGTGTCTGGAACAACTCTCACTTATACCGACGTGAGCAGCTATACGATTCTCGCTACCAAGAAGAAACCCAACTACAATGATATTACGTTAAGCAAAACAATCACCATTATACCAGCAACCCAACCCGATTTGAGTTTTTCTTCCCCAGATCTCTCTTATACGGCTGAGTATAAGCCATTTCCTGATAATACGTTTGAGTTATCTGATTTGGTAACGGGTGGATTGCCAGAAGCTTCTTTAAGTTTCAGCGGAACTGGTGTTTCTGGATCACTTCTCACTTACACAGAAATTGGCAATTATATCGTGACCGCTACTAAATCATACCCAAATTATAACGATATTTCTCTCAGTAGAACCATAACGATAACAAAATCCATTTTCCCTTTGGAATTCAGTACATTTACAGTTTCCTATAACCTTCTTAACCCGTTTGTAGATGTTTCGGAAAACCTTGTCGGTGGTGGATTATTCGATTTTACGTTAACCACCATCTACACGTCTTCAACACCAAATACATATTTCATCGATTCTACATTTTATTACAGTTTTCCAGGAACATATGAAATTCGTGCAGTCAGAGGAAACTCAAACTACGAAGGGACGACAACCGGTACCATTATTGTAACTCGTATACCTCAACAACCACTGATCGTCGAAGATTGTTATTTATCTAAAGGCGGAAATATTGACTTGAAAAATTACGTGTCTGGAGGTTCTGGACAAGGCGCCTACCAATATGCGGTAGCACAAAATGGGAAAGTATTGTCATTATCAGAAAACTCGATTTTTTCATTCGGAGAAGGAACCTATTCAATTCAAGTGAAAAAATACGCAGACGTTTATTACACCGAGCAATTGTCTAATATTGCAACGTTTACTGCAAAACAAATGGATGTAATAACCAGTCAATACAAAACTTCATTTACTCTCTCAAATGGAAACGTTTACAGCAACCAAAATATCGGAAGCATGTTATCATTCATTAAAGAAATCGCAGACGCCGCGCTGGTTGCAGAATATACCGAACAAATCGTAGAACAAATTTTCGAAAAACTCGACATTACCCAATGCATGATTTACAGTACATTACCATTCGGTTCAGCGACCAATACTATTTTACTGAAACCAAATTTGGCTCACGTTTTGGAAAGTATGGTCGACTCTGCATACATGCCAAGCTGGGCGTCTTCAGGTTCTATTAGTTTCCCCACAAAACAAGGAGATTTTCTGAAAGTTTCTATTATATCCGAAAATACATTGGGAATCTTTTCTGCCAAAGCAGGCGGCATTATAAAAACGCTTGAAAAAGGTGAAAGTTTTATTTATGAAGAAAAATATTTAATCATGGCAGGAAGCATTTATATCGAGAGAATTCCAGATCCTAAAAATTGTCCAATTCCCGAAGTTCCGATTGACAAGACCAATTTATCGCAGAAACAAAGATATGCCGGTTTTGTCAGAAACACTGCATATAAACAAGTTATTGTCGGGCCTGCATCCAATATCGTTCTATACGACATTGCAAATACCCATTTTTCATTTAAATTCGATTCTCTCGGAAATCCATTAGCATATATCTACAGCATTAAAGACACTCAGAACAATATAACAAAATACACGGTAGATAGCAATACAGGAGAGTTTTTCACATTTAATGGGTTGACGCCAAATACCACGTATTATCTAGAGATTTTTGTGAGATATGCGAATATTCTTCAACCACTCGGAATAGTAAATGCAATCATTGTCAATACCTTGAACGAAATCGAACTGAAAGATTTCAGTTACGTCGCACAAAATAACTCCATTCTTATATCATTTGACCAACCCGAAAACAAACCCAAAAAGTTTGTGGTCCGTTGGAAAGAACTTTCATATACCAATTCGATAAGCGGAGAAGTGGAAATTCGAAATATATATACAAAAGATTTCTATGACAGGAAAAACGTCCCGATTACGAATTTGAAAATTGGGGTTTCGTACGAGATTTATGTCGATACATACTTTACATTTAGTGATGGGAATTTCAAAGAACCGCTGTCTTCTCCTCGTAAAACGATTTTGACTATTTACGAAAGTTCACTTGACCTGAGCATGACAAATATTACTGGAAATTCACTGGATATTCGGTTTATTGACAATTTGAACACGGCCACCCAACCTACTCGTTATTTTATGAAACTCACGAAAATGGGACTGACAGAAGAAGGAAAATTGATTGAAATTTCGACGGTCTATATTTCTGATTCAAGTTCCAATATTACGCACTCGATTGCTGGCTTGAATAAAAATACGCGTTACAATGTTCTCACCACAATTGGGTATATTTCAACTAATGAATACCACGATTCAACTTTTTTTTATACACGAGACGAAGGGCCGATTACCAACTTTTCGTCGGATATGTATAATACTTATGGAACTTTATATTTCCAGCCATCTCCTTTCTCAGTTAGTTCTACGGTTGATATTTCCTTTGCTTCTTTGAATTATACTCTTTCGGGAGACATATCGAAATTCGCGGTCCGAGATTTGGATATTGGTAGTACTTATCCTATCCATATAAAAACGTCGTATGTTCATGGTAATCAAACAAATGTATATGATTTTTCTGGGGTTTTCAATACTTTGAACGAAGGTCCTTGTCTTGAAATTTCGTTGCTCGATATTAACGCATTTGATGTCGATTGTAGTTTTTCAGACAGGTACACGCCCGCGTATTATACCATCACAAGGAGAGCACCAGACGGCTTAACACGGACCCTTACCCTAACAGGTGTTCAATCGAAACGGTTCCAATTTTCTCAGCTATTACATTTTACAGAATACGACATCACCATTGAATCGGTTTTTTCAAATCGTCATACGTATTCGTCATCCAGAACATTTAGAACCAAAAACGAAGGCCCCTTGACCAATTTATATAGCTATCAATACAGTACCAAATTATATCTTTTCGTCGATTTTTCGTCAAATACGTTTACAGACATGTCGAACGTGGTGAGTGTTGGCTTTCAGGGAGGACAAACATTTGATTTGGCGACATATCCATTTAAAACGTTGATTGAATTTTAAAAAAGAACGGATTAGTGTATATATGAGTTATATAGACGCAATCAATAATGTACAAATCAATTACAATATCCTTACTTCAACTACCGCGGAAATCACTGGCGGAGGCTCGACTATTTCGCCACATACAGATTTCAGTATGATTATTCCGTCGAGCGTTACCGACGGAATCAATGTATATAGTGTTGTTAGTGTAGGTAATAACGCTTTCAAAAATGTAGATCCCGGTCACTTTCATTTGAAAAATGTCACTCTCCCGAGTACTGTCACAAATATTGGGGAAAACGCGTTTCGAGGTAACGGCCAAATGCAGATAAATTTAGATTACGTTGAAACAATCGGGGTTGAAGCATTTGCTGATTGCCAACAAATGCACAAATATACAAATGGGATTATAACCTTGAGTGGGCGGACAAAAATAATTGGCAACGCTGCGTTTGCAAATATCAATTGCTCTTCTATTGTCATCAGAAATGATGGTTACAATAACAATTTAACAATCAATTATGCTGCATTTTACTCTAATGCGAATTTGATATCTTTAGTCATTCATCCACGCCCTGTCATCTCGTTTGGCGTTTGGATTTGCCATAATTGTCCAAACTTAACCTCGATCATATTTCCGAATGGAGTAACAACTATATCCGACAATTTCGCAATCACTTGTCCGAATGTACAGAAAGTATATTTGTACGGTTCAGTTATCCCGACTTATGGTGTTACTCCCTTTCCAATTAGTAATCCCACATTTTATTACTTGGAAGGAGCAACGTCATTATCGAATTTCCCTACTGCTACAACTAAACAAGTATTAATCAAGTTGGTATCCTATACTCTTTACCGAAAATCAAATTCAACGGCAGTTTTTCGTGTAGTATTTGAAAACTCACAAACCGTTTTCAACACTGCGGACTTTTCTTTTAATAATGGTTCCTTCTTGAGTACTATGACCCCTTCGGATGGTGAGAACAAAACATGGAACGGAACATTGAATCAGACAGGAAACATTATGAATACCATTACAATCGCGGAAAACAAATATGCAGTAATAGACCCTATCTTTGGCTGGGCTGTTAGTCCCACGACTCCGTTGAATATTGATCAAATTACCCTACCTGACCAATCTCCGTTTGCATTTTCCGCGCCTCTTCCTTCTGCTGTGGTGTACAATCCATCGCACAAAATGGTCGATTTATTAGAATTGGTAACCCCGGGTGAAACTCCGGGAGGAACTATTTCGTTTACAGTAGACGGAGTACCTATTGCTGGCTCCACTCTGAATTATGCGGGTGCTGAAATAACCTACACGGTGAAGGTTACCAAGTCTGTTGACAACTATTTTGACAAGGAATATACCAGGGCGATTACTATTACCAAGGCCATACAGGACAACTTTGCCTTTCTTCCTTCTGCCGTAGTTTACAATCCATCGCAGAAAATAGTCGATTTATTAGCTTTGGTTTCGGGTGGAACTCCGGGAGGAAGCTTTTCGTTTACAGTAGACGGAGTGGCTATTGCTGGCTCCACTATGAATTATACGGACGCAAGAACTTATACTATAATCGCTACCAAGACTGTAGATAATTACTATTCCATTCAAAGTTCCCCCCAAACCATTACAATAACGAACGCGACTCAACCCTTTTACAGATTTATAGATTCTGAACTTTTTATCCCGTCCAATCCGGATAACAATACGGTAGCACTTTCCACGATCCTTTCTGGAAAAACAGAAGGCGGCCACGAATCCGCGACTTTGAGTTTCAGTGGAGTTGGAGTCTCCGGTGATATTCTTACGTATACGGGTGAAGGTAGCTATACTATTTTCGCAACCAAAAAATATCCAAACTACAACGACATTACAGCCTCTACGGAAATCACCATTTACAATAATCTGTATACAAAAACCGAGGTATTAACTGGACCAACTACTACTTTTTATTTTCAGTGGACAGAATATGCAAATTATAACAACGCAAACTACGGATACACACTTACTATTTCAAACGAGTTTATGAAATACGAGAGAACAATTCCGTCTTTGGGTGAAACAATCAGACCGTATATTTCCACAAATCGTTCCAGTATAGTCGATTTAAGCAGAAACTCCTCACGCACAACAATCACGTTTGAAAGTATGGCGACTATATCAAATATCGTGGTTTATCCCGTAGCAAAAATAATTGAGAATTTCAATGGCTCGTTGATCGATATTTCCATGTCGAACCACTTCAATGAGACATTGAACTCGTACACACATACCTCTTCAATTTATAACAAAAACGAAATCCCTTTACCTGACATAAGTTTCTCGAATATAACCGGATACTCGTTTTCTTTCAAACCCATAAGGAGTTCACACTACGACACGTATTATAGAATTCTTCAAGCAACAAACGGAGTAGAAAATAAGTTTACAGGAGACAACGTGGTTCAAGCGACAGATTTGACACCAGATACAAGTTATACGATTCTTACAAACATTTCTTATCCTCAACCTAGTCAGTTTTTATATCCTAGCTTTCAAAATTATGAAAAAGCATTTTATATTTCTACTCGTAATGAAAGCCGAATTGCCAGTTTAGATATTTCCCATATACGCGCTGAAAGTATTGTCCTGAAAATTTATGACGTGTCTAATTCCAGTGATATTTCACGTTTCGATATTTCATTCATCAAGAATAATAATGTCATCAAGTTTGTCTCTTTAACGAATAGCCAATTTCCGTATGAAGTGGCGGGGTTACCATTTTATTCTAATTTCAGCGTTGTGACTAACCACGTGTATTCCACGACGGGTAATACATATGATTCGTCTGGGTTTTCATTTTCTACGAAAAACCAAAGCAAAGTTGCGCGAATCCCAGGTATAGTGAATGATTTAGTGCATAGAATCGACGATATCGGTGAAAGTATGAATCTCTATATAAAATTTGGGTCTCCTGTTGGGGATTATTCATACAATACTTTATATTTCAAGCGGTTCTCGGACTCGATTTATACTTCTTATGCAATTCCTTACGATGTATTCGATTTTGATTTTTCAGGAGTTTCAGGGACTTTGATATTGAAAAACCAGAGATATTCTATCTACATAAAAACGACGTATGGTGACGGCAACACTTACGACACTACCACATTTGATTTTTATGCAATCCAACAATCCGTTCTGAATTTAAATTATTCGTTGGATTATACAAGCACGACAAACCCGACCTTTTATTCCTTAATAAACGGTTTCATGTCAAAAGACCAGAATCAGGTCTCGGTCGCTTCTCTTTACCATACTCCTTTTCCATATCCTTTTTCACGCCTAGCCCAAACAATTGCGGTAGAATTAGATGTGAAGAAATATTCCATTAGTTTATGGTATGCAAATTCTTATGATAGTTCTACGCGGATTTATTATAACGCTCTAAATACGATGCGAACCAACAATACCGTTTTGTTTTCGGTTTATCTTGAAGACGCGGCTTCTCTTTCCCCCATTCAAAACACTCGTAGTCTTATACGTTCTACAAGCACTGCATGGTCTCGGTTCGACGTAAGTTTTTCATTAAATACCAAACGAGATATATCCACCGTCAATCTCGTGATTGAGAGAAATGGATACGAATATAACATGCTGACTCTTAAAGATATCAGATTTCAACAACAGCCTGAAAACAATAAGGATGATTCAGTTGGCATATTGCGCAATATTTTCGGCGAGGAAAGTTTACTTTATAATATTGATGTTTTCCAATATGGCTCTGCTACGTACGACACGTTTTCAACTGCATCCGAATATTCAGTCACCATCAAATATGACAATTCAGTCGCAGAAGAACTCGTTTCCAAGTTCCCTGGTTCTTATTACACACATACTTTATATATTTCATCGTCAAGCAGGTATCAATCTTTTGATATTACCGGAAAAACGGTTTCCGATTTCTCTGGTTTTCAAGTAAACAGTCAAGTCGGGTTTGGGATATATCCGGGTGAAAAATACGAATTGTATGTCCAGACCGATTATACATTCTACCAAACCGTTAACGTGCAGTCCAATTTGACAGAAAAGGTTTCGTTTTATGCAGTGCCTTACCAAAGCCCCGCGAGAGTTATTTATAACGTTAGTTTTGGATATTACACCTTGGTTGACTATTTCAGTAGAATGCGCCAGACCAATTTGTTTTCTCAATATTTGGACGAAGACATGTATGCGGTTAACTTATGTTTCGATCCTCCGCTTGGTGAGACCAATACCTTTACAAATACTTTACACATTACAAACATGAGCGATGGCAAAAATATAGAAGTCAACATTCCTTCTTCACAAACCTTTTTTACGTTTAGAGGTGTTGACCATTCCGACATTTCTGGACTCTATCTTGACACTAGTTATCAAATATATATTTCTACTGTGTATACCAGCGGCAATTCTTTCAACACTTCGTCTTTTGTTTTTAGAATCCCGGATGTTTCATACACACTCATCTATTATTAACGAGAGAAAAGTATATAAAAATACACTGAATGATAACAATACATTGTTATAGAATGATAACAATAACGGAATGGTACGGTAGAAATGGAAATAATATCATGCAATTAATTCATGCCATTTATTATGCAAAAATGTATAACCACAGAATGATTCGTTTCCCCACCCACACGTTTTTAAATTCTACCGAGATTCAGATACAACATCAAATGGAAGAAGAGGAGGCGAAAACGGATGTAGTTGGGGTATTTTTCTTTCTAGGGACTGAATTTAAGCTTCTTCGTGAAATGAAGGATCCATATGAGAGGAAACTCATATTCTTGGAATACATTAAACCCATTTTTAACATTACATCAACTCTTAAACCAGACGATACTCTTTATATTCATGTGAGAAGCGGCGATATTTTCGAGCCGAATCCTCATCGTGGATATGTTCAACCTCCTCTTTGTTATTACAGGAATGTCATTGGCGATTTTGACAAAGTGGTTGCAGTGTGTGAAGACGACAAAAACCCGTGTGTGAAATATCTGAGAAATTATCCACACCTCGTCTATGAAAGCAATAGTGTTGCCGTAGATTTGGCCATTCTGTCGGGTATTCAACATTTTCAAATGGGATTGGGTACTTTTGGTATGCTTGTTTACTGGATGAATGCAGATTTAAAAACGCTTTATATTCCTCGATATGTCGTGGAGAAGCAAATGGGATTGGATGCATCTCTTCCCATAGATTGGGGGCCAAATATCACTGTACATATTATTGATTTACCGAATTATATACAATGTGGAGATTGGATAAATAGTGAAGAACAACGGAAATTAATGATTCAATACAACGCGTAATTTCCTTATAATTTCCATTTTTTTATCGTCATGTGACCAACTTTCCATTTTCAAAGACTCGTTCGATTTCACAAATTCGGCACAAACGTCGTCGTGTCCTCTCGAATTGACCACGATGCATCCTTCTGTATTGAGAAAGTTTGTTATATTTTCCAGATTTTCTCTCACAATGTTGGATTCAGATGACCCGTCTAGTATTACAAAGTCGATCCCGAAAGGAAACTGCGTTCTTAAAAACGATGGCGTTAATAATTTCTCGGAAGGAATTTCATAGGAATGAAAACAAGAGAAGAAATCATGAAACATTCTTCTCATGAGAGGTCCTTCTGGGCTCATCCTTTTATAATCAGAATCACAATTGACATATATTTCAACACTATCACATGACAACAAAACACAAGCACATCCGCGTCCCGTACTGAAACCCGTTTCCAGTACATATCTCGGTTTTTGTTTCCGAACTATTTTCGAAATCAAATCGATTTGATGTAAATCGAAATAACCCTTTGCGTGACACCAAAACTGCGTACCTACTACACCCATACACTTTCGTTTCCGTCCCTCTCTATTTCTTAATATGTAAATCGCCGTCTCGATTCTTTCCGTTTGACTATACAAATTCATTTTTTTAGACAGAAGACTGAATATAGACTGGTCATGTCGGTGCTCGTCGTAAAAGGGAAAATTACGATACACACTTTGGCTATCATCAATGTTACTGTACATACATCCCATTTCATACCATGTTTTGGCAAAGGTCATCGTTTCTTTGCATTTATAAAGCATTACTGCTGTAGCTTGTCGTTGAGAACTGTTTAATATTTTTTCGTTATCAAGGACATCCATGTTGACTAGAATATCCATTTTATTCATATTTCTCTCGAGATTGCATTCGCTTCCGATGATTTTGTCCAATTTCACCACCTCGAAAAGATGGCGTAACTGATCAATTCGTTCTTCGTTCTCAGGATCAATCTCACATCCAGCATCTGCATACACCAAAATATCTCCGTCTTTTATCTTTTGCATTGTTTTCATGATCAAATACGGCTTCCATAAAAAATAACCGTATCCGCGTCGATTCGCTAATGTAAACGCACCATGCTTGTTCCAGTAGTCTCGGTCACATTTCAGGTCCTCGTCGGTAAACATTTGCAAATCGTCAAACACGCGAATATCATAGGCTTGCTGTAAAAGACGTTTGGCTGCTTCAATAAAGTTTCCGCCTTGGCCAAATGTTATAAAATGAATCATGTATTATTATTTGCTTGAAAATCAGTTTAAGCAATTTTCTCTCGGAATATATAATGGAAAAATCTTCTACCGTGTTTGTTTTGGTCGCCGACTATGCTTATTTAAGGCACGCAAAACGGACAATTGTTGATTTGAGAAGCCGGGGAGAATGGTGCGGGGATATTGTTCTGATTCCATTATCTGGAGTCGATTTCGGTAAAACATTTTTGGATTATTACAGAATTTTAACTCCTCATTTCCCGGAAATCAAAGAAAAAGCCATGCTTGCCTCAATATTGAACCACACAACCTTTACGGATACCATTGACGGGCGCGAAATCACAAAAATGAATCAATGGGAAAAATTACACGTATTTGATCCATACTTTTTACAGTGGAAACGCGTTGTGTTTTTAGATGCTGGTCTGCGTGTCTTGGATAGTGTCCACCATTCTATTTTGAAACTTGACTGTACAAATAGTTTCATGGCTCCGGATGATGGAGGGAATTTTATAATTCCAAATCCCAATAAATTATTCGAGACACAAATCAGTAAAACGTTTTATAAACGCATGATTGATACATTAAACCAGTTTGGAGGCATAAAAATTCTCAAGGAACCTTATTTCCTGAACTGTATGTGGATGTATGATACTTCTATTTTGCATACATGTTCGAAAAAGGAAATGATTGCCGGTATGTTGGAACATCCCATCTGTAAAACAAACGAAATGGGCATTATGAATTTGTACTTGCATTTCAAACATGGACTATGGAAACCGTTTCCGAAACACGTCGATATGAAAATTTTATTCGATTGGTGCGAGTCGAACAATCCAGACCCTTCGACATGGAGGGATTATTGTTTTTTAAAGTATCCATGTTCAATTTCATTTGAAGATACATAAAAGGAACGTTTTAGAATACAAAATAAAAATGTCTGATGTCGACACCTTGAAAATCGTGCCAGTCTTGAAACATCTTGGAAAAACGAAAATCGGATTTGAGGGATTTAACATGTCCATAATTGTACACCCTACAAACTCCAGTCATTATCTTGCGTCAATAAGACAAGTTGAAACATTTGACCACAAAGCTTATCCCCAAACGTATAACCGCAATTTCATCTTGGAACTGGACCATTTGTTTCAAGTTGTGAGTTCTAAAGAAATGACAGAGGAAACGAAACGAAAATACAACCGGTCTTATTCGATTGGGTGCGAAGATTGCCGGTTAATTTCTGGTTCAAGAATGACCGCCGTAACATTAGATACGAATGGTGAGTGGGTTCCTGAAATGAGTTTGTGTGACTACAACTACGAAACGGGAGAAATAAAAAAAATACAACCGTTGCATTTCGGAGACGAACAGAACGAAGAAAAGACGGCAGAAAAAAACTGGTTGGTTTTGAAAAATTTGGAAAGAAATGGGTCTATTCATCTGATTCATTCCTATGATCCTTTGAGGATTGTATCGGTAGACGTTCATACGGGATATAGTTCTCTCGTTTCCATGAAACGTGTTTTTCATGTTGAAGGGTGCGAAATTCACGGAGGTGCATGTATTTTTCTGTCCCGTAAAAAGCAATATTTGATTGCAGTTCGTGTTGTACAAAATCACGAGTACAAATTTTCTCATTGGTTATTGTTGAATGAGTTGTATACATTTCTTGGCATTTCAGACAGATTTTTTTTCGAACCTTATTCGCCAAAAAAGTATGAAATGTGCATGAGTTTGACTGAAGATGAATCGGAAAAGAAACTATTTGCTGCCGTCTCGATAAACGACAAAGAAGTATATGTATATGAGTATTTGATTGATGATATATTGGGCATGATTTTGCCCGATTAGTTTTAGAAAAAGTTGGGTGGTTACGAGTTCTTGATCACACCAGGTTTGTTTCGTGTGAAATCCTATCGTCATTCTAAAGACCTATTGCACATTTGTCATCTGCGCTTTTGGTTAGGTCCCGTCTTATGAATGATTGATGCACAGTTCTTTAGAATAACTACGGAATTCCCACTTGAAACCTAGGTTCTCTATCCCTAGAGCTTACATCTAACCCAGGCACCGACCAGGAATCTTTAATGGCCCTTTTTTCATGTAGGAACCATGTCAAAACCAAGTGGGCTACCAATGTACCACAAACCGATTGTTTTCGCCTTCATTCAGAACTATATATAGAACACAAGGATAAATTCCTCCTTGTGTACTAGAAATACTACTTTTCAAATAGTGCCGTTGCAACGGTTCTATTTAACGCATGATTTTTATTTATGAATAACATATCAATCTGAATGTTGAAATCTTTATGTTTGCGCTTTTTCAATAAATTCTTCTTTTGTCATTGTGTAACAATTTGCACATTTCTGGCAACCGTGTCCTTTTAAGTGACTGCGTGGTGTTTGTTTAAATGGACCATGCCCTTCTTTATAGCATATAATTGTTACAGGAACTGAATCCCCTTCATATTCTACATCGGAATAATCATATTCATGGAGATGAATTTCGGCGGCCTCCTCAATAAATGTTTGGTTCAGTTTTCTTTTTATATTTCCAACTTTTTCATATTTACATAATGGACAACCATTTCCGTTCAAATGGTTTGCAGGGTTTTGTTCAAAGTCCCCATGACGCTTGCATTTTATTGTAATTTTCGTATGATTATTTATATAATTGGTGTCTGGATATTCGTATAATCCATTGTGAACGACTATTGCACGCTCAATAAATGTCGATGTGCCATATCTGAAATTTTTCCCACATTTTTGACATCCGTTCCCCCTTAAGTGAACTTTCGGCGTTTGAGAAAACACCCCATGCCCTATTACTGGACATATTATATCCACGACTTCGGTAGATTTCACGTATACCGTCGGCGTATAAATAAATTTATCACAATGTTTCCTTTTCGCTTTTTCAATGAAAATTTGAGTCTTTTCCCTCGATACTTCAGTCATAGTATAGTGTTGTGAATAATAATAAAAAAGATACAGGAAATCAATTTTTTAAGAATGTAGATATCATTTTCAAGGACAAAATAAATATTAATCACTACAAAACAAACGATTCATGTTTTCCGCTTCCATGTTTTTAATCGGCTGCATAAATAATCTCTCGATGAACGCGTTATCCCTAAACCGTACACTAAACGATTGTTGGATATTATTTCGACCAATACGACCCATCGACTGAATCAGTTTTTGTTGTGTAACTCCTTCTAAATCCTTGCCAATAAATCCATGACAGAATTGGTAATTTGTGCCGTAAATGTAATCGCTTGATGTTAAAATCAGAAACAACTTTTGTTCCTGCGCGAGACGCTTTACCAATTCTTCGTATTTTGGGTCTTCGTGTTTCTCCAGGACACCGATTCCCATCATAACGAGAAACTTGTATACCGTGTCCACTTTCAAACCCATGACTTCCTTTACTGTACTCTGATCAATGTGTACTTGAAACGCGGTACTTTGTTTATTCGGATTCCATAATGCTTGATGAGAGGAAGTGTTTGGAACGTATTCGAGCGGTAAACTTAATGGCACAATCTGATGCCGTAATTGCCGAATATTTTGTTCAAGTCCTTCTGCATAACTGTTTTTCGTCGTGTCCTTTTCTTTCACCTTCTTCTTCGATTTGGTCGCGTTTTCGATATCTTCGTTTGTCTTTACAGTCAATGCCTTTTCAAGCTCGTTTTCCATTTTCTCGATTTGCTCCTGTAAAATATTATTTTTCTCGATGGATTTCAATAATTCGTCCATGATGGATGGAGGAATATTACTCTGATATACGCAATACTTTGCCATATTTACTACGTGTTTTGTCAAATAAATCGTCGGTCCGTCGGTCAACGTGTGCGAGTCTATAGTCGTCAAGCGACATCCTTTCAACGGGTCTTCCGACGACGTTTTGGCTGAAAGTGTGTTGTACCTTTCTTTCTTGAATTTTTGACACAAATCCCGGATTAGAACCCAGTATTTTTCGGAGATTTGGTTGAGTAGTACTAGATAATATTCCTTCAATGTGCTCATGTTGATTTGCATCACCTCTGTAAAATAGTTGGGGATCAAATATCTTTCGGGAACGACCAAATCGTCTTTTGTTTCATGTTTGGATTGCACGTAATGGACCGTCTTGATGAAATTAACCGTTTCTTCCAGATCGAAATATCGAAGCAATGTTTTGTTTTCCAAACAGTACTTTGCTACTTGACGCAGTTGCGAAAAGTCGGAATAATGAGAATGCGGGAGAAACGAAAACCCATTCGAATCTACAATAGGAATCGTCTTTCTATATTCACTACTCACAATACTGTGAATAGAAGAACCGTCAAACTTGACTCGGAAATCCTGCAATACCGGGTGAATTTCGTGTTCTTTCGGCAAAGTCGCACAAGACAATACCACATTCGGTATTTTATTGTTTTTCCAGTTACTATGAATCGTCTCGTGTAATTCATGGTTTTCGTAGTCCATCGTGATTGTCGGCTCATCCCAGTACGTGATGATACTCTGAGCCGAGTTGAACGAAAGCATGTAATACATGGCTGTTAAATATGACTGCATATCGCAAATCATAATCTCGACCTTGGCACCATTACTATTGTCGACTTTGCATATCTTCCCCGATCTTTTGTTGACTTCGTAATCAATTGCCGCAAAATAATGCAACCGAATATCAGAAGCGGTCGTGCAACCGAATGCAAAGGCAACCTTTTTGCCAATAGACACTGCCGATCTAGCCAATGCCAATCCGACATGTCTGGCAACGCAAACAAACAAAACCTTAGACCCTTCGCTTAATCCAATCGGTGATAATGTTTTTCCTGTTCCAGTAGGCGCAATATATAAAATCAGCTTGGGAGTATCCTGTTCTGTTCTGCAAATGGTAAACAACTCCTTTTGGTGAGAGAAGAGCTGAATATCTTGAAATTGATACAGCCACTTGTTTTTTTCGAGTATATTTTGAGATTGTGAAATGATATACTCGGGTTTCACTAATTCAGCAGTATCGTCCAATACTGCCTTTACAAAATCCAGCAAGTGAATGTTTGTATTCTGAATCGTTCCTCCATTGCAAACCTGGTAGCAATGACTGAGAGTATAATAATAATATGGAAATGTCACAACGTCCCTCTTTATTTCTTTACACAGAGATCGGCAAAAATCCAATAGAATGAACTCGAGGATTTCGCCCTTGCTTTTGCTGATCATGCCGTCCACGTTTTGGATACGCAACGCCTCGATTGATTTAAGTTTTTTTATTTTTTTGTTTCCCACTTGGAATTTGTCGACTCGTTCCCAAATATCCTTGTCTGTGCAATATTTGGTTTTGATTTCGGTTATTTCAGCTTGGAAATACTTGATATACAAAGTATACTGCATTTCCAAGGACATGTCTAATTTCGTAAACCTCTCCATGTTGATGGTAAAGTTTTCTTTGGTGTTGACACTGTCGTAGCCTTTTTTTATCAGCTGAAGGATACGCTTTTCTTCAGGCAATACTTGAATCTCGATAGAGTTCCATTCTGCTTTGCATAATTTCGTTTGGAGTAAAGTATCCATTGTTGTTGTTAAAAGTATAAAAACTAAATATGTTTCTACTGTATCTGTAGGGTTACGAAAATCAATTTTTTATAATATGTTTCAATGGACTCATCAGAAACTCACTTCTTCAAAGTACGTAAATTTTGAAAATGTACAAGACGCCGTTCACAGTAACCAAGTCATCATTTTGGTCAACACAATGCCCAGTAACGAGCAATCGTGTCTGATTAAAAACACGGTACACGCAAATGACGAAGAACAGATTATCAACGACATGCTTTTTAAATTAACGGTTCCAGATAGACCAGTGATTATTTACGGTAAGAATGATTCTGATCCTCGGGTCGACGAAAAATACAATAACTTGAAAAAAATAGGCGTCGAATCAGTCTACATTTATAAAGGCGGAATGTTCGAATGGATGCTTCTTCAAGACATTTACGGGAAAGAAGAATTCCCTACGACATCCAAGTTGATTGATATTTTGTCATTTAGACCAGCTAAAATACGAATTGTGAAATAGAAACATTAAAAAAATCATTTAAAAATAAAATAAGTATATAGTTTAGGTGTTTCATGTTGCATGATTCGTCAATCGAACAACTTTCTTTGTACTTTGAAAACAATGCGAAAGAACCTTTGTTACAAGATTCATTGGATAGATATGTCATGTTTCCTATTCAAGACGATTCCATTTGGAAGATGTACAAAAAACAAGTCGACTGTTTTTGGAGAGCAGAAGAAGTTGACCTCTCAAAAGATTTGACCGATTGGAATAATCTCAACGCAGACGAAACGCATTACTTGTCCATGATTCTCGCGTTTTTTGCGGCGTCAGATGGGATAGTACTTGAAAATCTAGCTGTAAGATTTATGTCTGATGTTCAATTGTCCGAGGCGAGAGCTTTTTACGGGTTTCAGATTGCCATGGAGAATATTCATTCTGAGATGTACAGTATTTTAATTGAAACATTTATCCAAGATAAGAAAAAACGTTTAGAGTTGTTTAGAGCTATGGAAAACTTTTCATGTATTGCGAAAAAAGGTCATTGGGCGAAAAAATGGATCAAAGATGAATCGAGTTCTTTTGCCGTTCGTTTAGTTGCGTTTGCTTGTGTCGAGGGGATTTTTTTCAGTAGTGCCTTTGCGTCTATTTACTGGATTAAAAAACGGGGATTGTTACCCGGATTCACATTTTCAAACGAACTTATTTCGAGAGACGAAGCACTACATACCGAATTTGCGATTTTGCTTTACAGTAAATTACAACATAAACTGGAAAAAGAAAAGATTCACGAAATGATTGAACAAGCAGTTTCTATTGAAAAAGAATTCATTTCCGAATCCTTACCTTGCCGGTTAATTGGGATGAATGCAAAATTGATGCAGCAATATATTGAATTTGTTGCCGATAGACTTTCTCTCCAATTGGGTTATGATAAGATATACAATAGCTCGAATCCTTTTGATTTTATGGAACTTATTTCTATAGATCAAAAAGTTAATTTTTTCGAGCGAACAAACTCGGCCTATGCTTTGGCAAACAAAGAGGTTGGGAGTGACGTGTTTGATTTGAATGACGATTTTTAGAAAGAATCAATTCATTATATTAGAATATAATAGGAATACATCAAAATATTAATAATGGCTCAAAAAATAATCGCGTTCTTATCGAATAAACTAACTTTGCGGGGGACCGAGATTGCGATGTATGATTACGCAGAGTATAACGAAATTCTTTTGGGAAATAAAAGTATTATTATCACGCGAAATTATAACCCACCTAATAAAACATGAGTTTGACGCTAATTCTGATGCATATCTGAAATTTCAAAAAAGGTTCATGGTCGAATTCTACAAAACACAAAAAGATATTGATGAAATCGTTGAAAGACATAAAATAACGCATTTGTATATTATTAAAGCGGGTATCTGGGATGGTCTTGTATCCACGAAATGCGTCAATCTTTCACTGCGTGTTCAATACAAACCAGCGTCATGGAGAAATATACAGCGCAATTTCAGCGGACGTGAATAGGATTTGCAATACCGACTATCCAGTTGTACCCCATATGATCAGAAATTTCGACACAACAGAAGACCTGAGACAAGAACTGAATATACCACAAGACGCCATTGTTTTCGGAAGATATGGCGGAGTCGAATCGTTTAATATAGATTTTGTATATCGAGTTATTCAAAATATTTTGGAAACGCGTTCTGATGTTTTTTCATATTCATGAATACCGATCGATTTTATGACCATCCTCGGATAATGTATTTGAATGGCACAACGAACATGGAATATAAACGTAAATTCATCAACACTTCGGATGCTTGTTTACATGCACGATATGAAGGGGAATCCTTCGGGTTGACATGTGGTGAATTTGCAACAGCAGGCAAGCCAGTCATCACATACAGTGGTTCGAGAGAAAGGAATCATATCAACATTTTAGGCGACAAATGCGTACTTTATAATGATTACGAGTCACTACATAAAATACTGTCTGGATTTACAAAAAGTTCATATAATATGGATTCCAACCGGTATTTTGAGTACTCTCCTGAAAATATAATGAAAATTTTCAATCAGGTTTATTTGACTCCAAATTAAATGACGGGATTATTTTTTAATGGTTATATTATATATTTTGATGCAAACATATGATATATTAGAAGATGATAAATGCAGCCATTTTTTTGTAGAACTAGACTCTAGAGATATCGAATCAAATCAGATAAAAAGGAGCGCAGTCGTTCAAGATGACCAGAGTTCCGTGAATCTATCTGAAGTGTACAGTAACAATTCAAACGATAAATATATGAACAGGTTACAAACAGAATTGCAGGATTTCAAAAATAATCATATTATCAATTCGAACAAGTTCAGCGAAATCGACGTGGGTTCCGATAGCGGGTCTCTTTCTGATCTCGATGACCGTTCGAGTTGTTTGTCCGACAGAATCAAACCCAAATATAAAAAACTAACGTACGAAGAAGTCGAATATTCGTTAAATAAATACCAGACCAAAGAACAACAAATTATTAGCGAAGTTGAACTTTTGCTTACATTTCTACGTGGTCAGAAACATGTACATCGACAAGCACATCGGGTTACCATTACAAAATATAATTTGATCATGTTTCCGGCAATGTTTGCGACTGGTTGTATTACTGTCGTTTCACCCTTTATTCAGGAAATTTCGTGGAGTGGTTGGGCGCTTTCTATTTTAAACGCATTGTTGACCGTCATGATTGCCATGAATAATTTCATGAAATATCAGGCCGTTGCCGAAATTTTCATGAATATTGCGAACCAATATGATAATCTCATGGTCGCCGTAGAAATGTCTCGCAATCAATTTCTTTTTATTGATGGAGAAGCGGCCAGGAGAACTTTTATTCTGGACAAAATGAAGGAAACTGAAAACCGCATTATGGACATTAAACTGAATTTCAACAATGTCATTATGCCTCATGAGATTCAACTCCACAATCCCATTATATCTCATGTGAATATTTTTTCGTTTATTAGAAAAATAGACGACCATAAACGAAGTCTCATTCTCAAATACAAGGACATTAAAAATGAAATCAGTTATATCATGTACAAGTGGGAGAGAAAAGATGCCTACTCCTCTAATTGCATCCGAAAAGAAACAGAAGTAAAGCGCCTCGAAACACTTTTAGCAAAAAAAGACAAGTTGAAACTTCAACTCATTCATAACAATACCACGAATGTTTATACCTATGTTGATAATCTGTTTACGAGAGAAATCAAACGGTCAGAAGAATATTATACTTTCCACAGCGGAGGACTTTACGCAATATACCCTCCAAAACCATTTGTTCACTTGAAGTACGGAAATCCAGTGGTTGATAATTACTTGAATTTTATATTCTCGATTAATCCGAAACATCCGGAACCAGACGAACATAAATTTGGAATTAACAAGGATTTATTTTCCATGTCGCTTGAATAAAGTAATTGGGTATTTTATAGATGAATATACATCTTCAACCAGGAATTGAAGGATTCGTTTGCAATGCAGAACTGCCGTCGTCGTCCGCAAATATTCGTTTGCCTACATTACATTTATGGAAGCAGCCGCCTCTAAGAAAAGAAAAAAAAGTTATAGCATCTAACCCGACTGAGCCAACGTTTCCAGTTATTGTCCAAGTTTATGTTGGTGCTCTCTCGATTCTTGGTTTATATTTTATTTATCGATGTGCCAAGAGATGATTCATTTCCGATTGGATCAATTTTTGTATCATTCTACTTCATATAATGCAAAAATATTTAGCCGAATTTTTGGGAACTCTCTTTTTCGTATATGTAATCCTCGCTACAGGAAACCCTCTTGCTATCGGTGCGGCACTGGCTTTGGTCGTGCTCCTAGCTATGAATATTTCTGGTGGACATATGAATCCAGCCGTTTCTGTTGTAATGGCTTCTCTTGGGAAAATAAGCACTGCTGACCTGATGCCTTATATTATCGCACAAGTGTTGGGAGCACTGGTTGCCCTTGAGTTGTATAAGCGATTCAAACTTTAGTTAGGTCCCTTGTTTTTTGAACATGAACATATATCATGTTCAAAATTTATGACGGAGGAGGAAACCCTGCGTATATACTATTGTTTTTACCTATCGTAAAGGAAGGCGCGTTTTGAGTCGCATCCCAAAACATGGGAATGTTGTTGATTCGCCCCTTCCAGGCTCCTTTCATCAGTATGCGCAAATTATACAAAGAAGATGTTAATCCTGCACCACCTACTCCAGATGATTCTGTCTTTACACCCACAGCAAGTGTGGAATTGATGGTGTGTGCATGATAATGATACCCATAGTTTCCATGTTCGTGGCCGCCAAACTCATCAAGACCCGTATAATATCCATGCATGTCTGTAAAATTAGAGTCATATTGTCCATAAAGCGCAATCCCGTCGAATCCAAAACCGATCAATGGCGGATGTTTCCGGCTTATGTAATCTGAAGTGTTGTACAAATTCATGTTGTTTTGAGTAGCTCCTTGACCGTCTGCATGATAATGTAAGCCCATTCCTTTACCTATATGGATACCAGTATTGGTTATTTCGGCTTGAGCTTGTGCTGGACGTAATGTATTGTTGGCCACCGGATAGATGACGACACCATCAACCGCAACTCCTATTGCTGAAATACTGGCATAGTTATATGGAGTAACTACGTTCGTTAGTCCCGCTGAATCACTCGCATTCGCATCTGATAATAGTGTTTTCAACATGGTATTTTTATCTAAACTGGTGCAGCTTGTGACCTGTCCATAGTTAAGCATGGGGATCTTTATCAAATAATTTTGGAGCGTGGCATCTCTTGTAACATCGTCAGAAGCATAATTAGTTCCATCAGAAGGTGGCCTACATACATCTACTAGGCGATTTGGTTTATCTGATATCGAGTAGCTGGCCATGACCATAAATGGATGATGTACTCCATTTAACACTTCATTCGTGAAATATACATACGGAACCGTGTTTTGTCCGATGGTTCCATCTGCAATGGAATTACATCCCAATGTTGTCTTTAACGCAGCAGTTCTAAATGCTTTATATACGGCCTTATCATACCGTAATGAATTGTTTTCTTCGTTTACTGTACTAAAAATGGTATCCAACATAATACTCGCGGCAAGATCCGTATTCACACTCCAACCAGAAACATCCACTTGACCTGAATATGTCGATGACACTTTTCTTTTTACATCACGGTCCATAAACGCTATTGTATTTTTTGCAGTCGGACCAACGTATTTCGAAATGGAAACCCGTTTGTTTGGTTGATAAGGTATTCTATAAGGATTGAATTCTGACGGCATATCGGCTTGAATGGGTGATTTATATAATGTGAATATAGCTGCGTTATTAATCGACAGAGTCAACACGAAACGCTTATCTGTAGAGTTATAACAAACATAGTACCCTGTCGCATTGAATTGGGTATCGTTTGAATGATTATATGATGCGTCGGAAATTCGTTGTCTGCCTTTCGCAATTAACTTATTGTTTAAAAATTCAAACTGTACATATCCACATGATGTATTTGCAGCTTGGCCCCAGTTATTTGACCATTGCAATTTAGAAGTTGCTGAACTGCAATCCAATGAATAAATGTTATCCAAGTCGGAATCTATTCTATACGACAGATTGTTATTGGAAGGGTCGCGCACTGCTTCCAATACTTTGGGTAAAATATCCGAATATTTGTCTAGTTCAGACGTGAGAACCAGATTGAAACTGGCATCAATCGACAAATAAGCAGTACCATATTTAATCATGTACCGGTTAAGAGTGGTGAATGATGTTGCCTCGATAGATGGCAGGGAAGATGTATAGGCGGATTTCAAAATAGAATTGAAAGGTTGCGGGGTATAATAATCTTCCGTTTGGTCTATAACTTGGTTTGTCCTACTTGAGCGGACTGTATTTGATACAACATATCCGCCTCTTCGTGCGCGAGAAATAGCTTGAGACACATCGTTTCTATTTGTATGAGATGTAAATGTCATGACACCATTGTCGACATTTTTCGAAACAAGCCCGACTTCTTTATCATTTCGTTCATCGGAGATCAAAGACGATGCTCGGTTTGAACTATTTCCATACCATTTCTTTTTTGTTGTTTCCTGTGTTGTTGTCGTTAATGGACTTTTCATGTGGCGATGTCTGAATAAACTGAATGTGTTTGTCCCATCTGACATGTTATCTTTCAAGGGCATTGCACCACTCGTGCTTAATTCATTGTTATTCATCCGTTTTATATATAGAAGCAAGACATATAAATACAACCTTTTATAACAAGATATAATGTCTAAAGTTCCTTGCCTTTATTTATACGCGAAGAGTGCTAACCAAGCCTTGGTAGAAACATATAAACGTGCTATTCAGAAACATAATCTACAAATACACAATGATCCGTTTCCGAATGCTGGATTCGACTTATTTACCCCTTCGACTCAGATTATTTCATATAATGAAATTTTCAACCACGGATCATTGGTTGATTTAGAAGTGAAATGCGAAATGAAGGATGAGGAAGGGCTTTCTCTTGCATATAAACTTTATCCTCGGTCGTCCCTTTCGAATACTTCTCTCATGATGTCGAATTCAGTGGGAATAATCGATAGTGGATATAGAGGATTCATCAAAGCGTCTTTTCGTAATCTTAGTCCTAATGATTACACTATCGAGGAGAACAGTCGATTAGTACAAATTTGTCACCCGTCTTTGAAACCTTTTGTAGTGAAACTTTTAGAACACGAAGATGAACTTAGTACAACCGCTAGAGGTGTTGGAGGGTTTGGATCGACTGGTAAATAAATAGATTATATTTTCAAATGGCTTCTTCTTAATTGAGTAGACGCCATTTGTTCTTTTATGGCCTAGGGTTGTACCCCATTGAGAACCATCATGTCAACTTCGAATTTAATTTCCTTCATGAGCTCTTTATCTTCTGTCTCAAATTTCGATTGGAACCCCTTGAAATGTTGTTGCTTTGACTCGGAGATTTTATCCTTGTTTTCTTTGTATTTTTCATCCAGCAAATTATAACTGTTCAAAACCATTGTATCTATCGCGTCTTTACGGTCCACCGTTTTCCATTTCTGGTTGTTTCCCATGACGGAGGCATACGGTAGTTTCTTGTTGGTTATTTTTATGTTATGGTTCTCGGGATGTTTCGGGTCAAAATGGATCTTCTCCAACAAAGATGGAATGGATCGATAAACGCGACCAATACACGCCAAAATTGCCTTGTCGTCGATATAGTCGGTGGTTTCGTTACCGAATGCGTTAATATTAATGGTGATATTGTTATTATTCGTTTGGTTATCTATCTTGTTATTATTATTGTTATTTGTGGTTGTCTGCACCAAAGGGGTTGCGTGTTTTTCAAGAAGCATGGCGATCTGGGCTTTCATTTCCTCCCTTTCTTTGACAATCTGGGCTTTCATTTCCTCGTGTTCTTTTTCATATAAAATAAGTTTCTCTCGCATCAAGGATACACTTTCAAGAACAGAACTTTGGGATTCATTTGGACACTCTAGTTTGTGACTATATAAACTTTGTCTGTATAAATAGCTTTTACCACATGGACAAGCATATACTCTTATATTTTCGTCTTGTCGTTTTATATGAGAGTTCGTCAGAAGATGTCGATCATACGACTGTTTTACTTTGAATGTTTTATTGCATGATTGGCATTGGTATGACATTTACTATATGAATATATACTTTACGTTCAAGTATATTCAAGAACGCTAAATGTAAATATTTTGTATATAATTTGTAAATATTCTGTATGAAAATGTAAATATTCTGTATGAAAATGTAAATATTCTGTATAAAATTGTAAACTTTTTGCTTAAGCAAAATATTTACACAATTTTTCCTTGTAAATATTTTGTATGAAAATGTAAATATTTCGACGCTAGTGCCAAATTTTTTTTTGCATTTTTCACTATTTTTTGCCTGACATCGAGCTGAGGTTATGCTTAGCAAAATATTGCAATTGTAAACATTTTGCTAAAAAAATCGGTTAAAAAAGGAGGGGGGGGGGGAGAATTTTAAATGTATTATTACAAAAATTTTCATTTTAAAAAACTATGGATCGATTTAGCTAGTGAAATCCAGAATTCTTTCCTTTTCGGGAATCTGTTAAGAATCGGTTCATGTAGTGAAAAGTTGAAATAAAAACGTTCATTTTTTGATCATGTAGTGTAAAAGATCCTTTACTAATTTAGCCTCTTTGTAAATATAATAAAACGAGAATATATATTTTAATGGAGCCACGATACCATCCGAGAGAACAAGGAAAGCGTCTAGAAAGCATCGAATATAAAAAGACACAGAAGAAGAAGAAAGTTTTCCCGATGCCAAGCACTCCGTACAATGAAAAATCAAGGTCAAGATCAAACTCTAGATCAAGAAAGGGATACAGGAAGAAAGAGAACTTTCCTGCACCTAGCCCACCCCATAACGAACCAACGCCATCAAGATCAAAATCAAGAAAGAAAAGAGAAAAATTACATAAGATGAGAAACGCTCATGGAGAGAATGAAATACATCGCTATAATTTTTGGAAGTAGTATAAAATAAAGTTCTCTCGAGTTTTATTTTATTAGGTGAAGCGGAATAATCTCGCCAGTTTTCTACGGTTTACTTTTTGGGGGTGTTTATTTCTCGTTGACCGTTTATTTTTGAAATGTTTTAATTTTTTTGATTTTTTTCGCTTTGGTGAATAATATTCATCGTCAGGTTCGGGCATTAGCCTATATTGGTTCATAATTTCATCTGGAACAGGCTGAAGTTTATCCAATTCGTCTTTCTGTCTTTTAAGGTCTTCTTCTGTTGGATCTATTAATTTATTTTGTCTTTCAAACGCCTCTATTTTAGTAAACAACATCGCTTTCAACACTATGTTGCTTCTTTGGCCAGGTTTACTTATTTTTTTCCACAGGTCTGAATCGATTGGGAATTTAAACACTTCAAGGCCAACACCTTCTTTCATCAAACCCATTAATTTTTCTTCTGTAATTTTCGTATCCGAACCAGCTTCGTTGGTTATGAATGTTTTCCCGCTTTTATCAAAAGAGACTTCCGAGTCTTGGTTCTGTTTCTTGATGAAATTTGTTAAAAAAGATTTTACTATATCACTCGGATCAATATCAACTACACCCTGACTATAAGAACCGGAAAGCATATTGAGCGTAAAATGGCGTCCTTTTATACTTTCCGTTATTTTGGCTTCGCCTCCATAATATACTTGTAGTTCCTTTATTTCACGTTTATCGAATGTATCTCTACAAACATCTTCTAGAATATCGTTATGTTTGCTTCGAATCTCGTTCGCAATAATTGTGCGCTTGAAAAAAATAACGAATTTATTTTCCAGAGAACATAAAATCCATGTATAGATACCGGGTCTGCTACCAAATATATCATCTACATCTCCACAATCAAGCAAAGGATTCATTTTGTTGAGAATTTTCCGTGTTTCAGATTTTCCTCCTGAAGCTCCGTCAGCATAATTAATCAGATAGCCATACTGACCAATTTCAATCTTGCTAAATACCAAAGCTTTATCAGAATCCATTTCACACTCATGTTCTACTCCTTCAGCACCGGGGTTTTCCATTATATATAATAAACCCTAGATTATAATTTGCTATGCGATATTGGTAATATGTATATGCAAAATTACATCGGAACGCCTTGAAATATCAAAAATGGCGTCTTTTTGAATTTTTGAAATGCCTTCATTCTCCCATACCCATTTTTGATGGGTTTGCATCTTGAGTTGACTTGGGTAAAATACAAAGTTCTTTTTCCCGAAAAAGATGTTTTTTCCAGTTTCGGCGACGACGTCTTCCCACAAATCAGAAACAGTAAATTCACAAAGCTGATGTAGATTATTATTTTCATCTAGCCAGAAATTCGCAGATGGCATTCTCGGATTCATTTTTACCGCAAATTCCTCGCCATCAATATCATAAACAAGTTCGTGATGCCAAAGAGGTATAATTAACTTGGTCCCATTTTTCGTATACTTGTAAACGTTGTTTTCCCACAAATCATTCAAGGTAGGTTTCAAGACTAATTTATCAGTCTCTTCTTCGTCGGAATTAGCCCGGTCCATTTTTTTCCGGTTTTCAATGAATTGTTTTTCTGAAATCTCTGGCGGAATTTCGTCCAATGAATACGATGTATTAAAATCTGAATACGGATCCACTTTCTGTCGGCGATGTTTGAGCTTATTCTGTTCAAGGAAATAGATGCGTTTTTTTTCCATGGTTTCGTAAAATTCGTGAGACAAGTGAAATACGTGTCTATACTTTGTAAGTATTTTATAAATCACTTTGAATTTTGGTTCTTCCGCGGCATGAATCACCTGAATCGCTTGTTTCTCACAAACACTGAGAATTTTAAAGAATGTATCTTCTAAATATTTAGAGGTCGCTGCGTCATCCAGTGTACCGAAAAAACATTGAAACAACGAATAATATGACGGTTTCTCTTCAACTTCCACGCCTCCTTTATTTAAAGATGCTCCTAAATACTGGTATGCCTCACAAATGTCCTGAAAAATGGCAGTCGTATCGTCTTTCGATTTATCTGGATGATACTTGAGAGCAAGTTTGGTATATTGGCGTTTCAATATTTTAGGGTTTGCGGAGATCATGGGGATTTCTCCCTGATCAATTTCCAAAATTTCACACGCTTCTAGAAAGTTCATATAATTATTAATAGAATGAACTTTTTATGTGTTTTCAAAACAGTGTATTTTACATATAATGAAAACGATTATACTCTCGATGTGGTAGATGCTGCGATAGTTGTTGTTGAAATATTTAAGGAAAGTGAATGTCTGCTTTATGGTTTGAGAGAGCAATTGTTCGTTTTTGAATGCATTGTTTTCAATGAAATAAAACAGAATGTAGCAAATCGATTCTGCGACGTCTATATTGTACACCAGCAGATCATATAAATTATTGCGCAAAACGGCGAGTTGGAGTTTTTGGGGATTCAGCATTTCTTTGATAATGTTGTTATTGATGATATTGAAAACGTCGGTTGGTAACTGGTCGGTGAGTTTAAGATGTTTGCATTGATATATTTCTTTCGCATTTATAATCGTGGATGTGTCTAGATCTTTCATGCAATTATTGACAGTTTGGCCGTTTACTTTCGATTTATACATTTCCAGGTAATATTTATTTTCAGGTCGCTTCACTCGAATACACATACACGAATTAAAAATATTATTGCTAATAAAACCTGTGTGCTCAGTAATCAGTATGAACTTTAATTTTATGTTTTGGAGTGGATGTTTCATGTAACTGTAGAAAACATCGAGCAATTCGTTGTAAACACAATGGAAATTTTTACATACGATGATTCCCGCCTTGTCGCTTTTCAAAGAAACAATATCCACGACTTGGAAAAAAATGTCGTACCAAAGAGCTTTTGAATTACAGCCCAAAAGAGACATGTCGACTTCGTAATGAATGTCGCTGATTCTGATCAAATAGTCGGTTGTCTTTGTCATGGCAAGAGGTTTGTGAGTGTCTTTTGATTTCCGCTTTGGTTCGGTTTTTGTTTTTTTCTTTTCTTGCTTTTCATTGGTAATCCCCATTTTCTTGTCATACTTTAATTTACTGGGACTGTATTTCTGGATAATTTTCAAGGCTTGAGAATATTTACCGACACCAGATGGACCATACAAGATGATATTGCAAAAGTCGTTTATTGACTTCGGTAATGAATCAATCACCGATTCGAGCTCGGGATGTATGTTGTATTGATTTACCGATTGAATGTATTCATCAAAATTGGATTCGTAATATTTCATCGATAATATAATGACTATGAAATATTCTGTCTATGTTTATTTATTCTGATGTATGATATTTGAAACGTTTATAATTTTTGAACGAAAAAGAAATGCTAAGAGAAGAAAATAAAACGATTGCGATAGGAGCCACTGTTTTTAAAAACAAGGATAGGCATGTTCCAGACGTATTCCAAAGATAACTCAACATGTTAAACCGTGTAGACAATGCAAAGAAACTCGCGCCAGCCATCGTGAACATGACTGCCAAAAATGTTTTCAGGTCTTTATCGTTTTCCGGAGAAAGAAACTTTTTCCCCATACCGATTCCAAACACGATTATTGTGGATATCATCATCACCAAACTAAACACTACATAAAAATATTTATTTGAAACACCTCCTAGTAACGAAGTTGCCGTCATGATAATCAGCGTGCATAAAAATCCAAAGAGCAAACAAATCAGAAAGAATATATATGTTTTCAAGGGCATGTTAAAACTGTCAGTTTCGTACAGTTTTTTCTTTTCTTTGTATTCAGCAGTTTCTTCAAAAACAAAAGGAAAATCCATTCCAGGGTTCGCCTCTGCATACTCGCTCCTATCTGACTCGAAGGAACCATAGTTTTGCATGTAAATCTGCTCCATGATGCTTTTGAATTCCGTCTTGAATCTTTCATAATCTTTTGCTTTTGCTTGTGGAACGGAAACGTCAAACCCATTTATATTTTTATACTTTTTTTCCATTAATTGAAAGGAGGTTTGTAAGTTCACAAAGGTTCCATTAATATCGACATGTGCTTCATCATTCGTTGTTTCAAAATTGTTGATGGTATCGTTTTTAAACAAAAATGTTTTAAAGTAATACCCTAATTGAGCAATCACTGTTTTAATTTCTCTTGGACTACTGACTGGATTCAATTTTAATTCTCCAGCGAACAATTCATCTGGAGAATAGTGCACATTGATTTGTGAATTAAGTAACCCCTTAAAGTTTGAACCGACGTCGCGTTTGAAATAAACAGAATCGTGCATTGGAAAAATTTTATTCTTTATTTTATTTCTTGGACCGTGTTTCTTTTCGGCAAAAAATGCGGGGAAAAGCACGACACAACAAACAACCGCCCATCCAACAAATCCATGTTCAAATTTGAACCAGTCTGGTAAAAGAACGTTGTCATTTGTGATTAAATTTCTCGTGAAATCGTTGCCAACAACTGGCGTCTTGTTTGCAAGATCCTTTAAAACTGTCTTAACATCATATGTAAGAAACTCCTTTCCCAGATATCCCAACATTCCTCCAATGATTATGATGAAAAAAATAATAGAAACAATCGCCACTTTTCGAATGTTATGGATTTGATTTTGAAAGGTCTTGCCAAATAACGCGCCAATATTTGCCACGGTATGTCCCTTTCTCTGGACGATTCTTACACTTTCGGAAGCATACCCATCTGGTCCCATTGTTTTAATATTTCGTCTCGCATATGTAAATCGAATAAAAAGTGAAAAAATAATGGTTATAAATGAAACGCAATACACAAGGGAGGATTTCGCAAGAGGACCAATCGGAATATTATCAATCACATCATGCCAAGATTCATCCATCGCAGTGAACATTTCCGAAATCAAATGTACAAACCATTTAATTCTGGAACCAATGGGAAACTTATCTTCCATTTGTGCTTCCTGTGATATCAAATTCGAGTCTGCATCTTTTTTATTAGGGTTGAATAAATTCAATTGCAAGTCAGAAGAGAAATGATTGATTACCATTGCCCACACGAAGACCGAGCCCATAATAAACAAAATACTTATATTTTTATCTCTAAATTCAACCGCCCAGTCTTTTGTATCTAAATCCTGTTTCCCTTCATTCTCATAGTCTCCTTTTTTTTCTTTGCCTTTACGAATATTTTCGTTTTTCAGTACAACAAATAAAAGAACGACAAATTGTAATATATAAGAAATGACGATTGCCGTAATTGAATAGAGTACAAAGTATCCTGAAAGCCCAAACTTGTTAGTTTTACGTCCGAGACTGAATAATTCACCCAAGTAGGTGAATGGAAACGTAGCATTCAGAAAAAATATGAGGATCCACGCGATATATTCCGAAGCACTGTTATTTATGATATACGGAAAGGACACACAATACATAACAATAGGAACAATAAAACTGCCTAATTTTAAATCAACATGGTTACCAAGGTCATCCAAAAATTTCACAAAATCATTTTTGGTAAAAGTTAACCCCGCCATTTATATATTATAATAGTTTTTCATTTGCCGTTAAAGCACAACGTTGTGATGCGTTTTTAACCAGTCTGCTATGATGGAAATGTCACAAGTCATATATCCTGCTCGGAACGTCTTTAATGGGAAAAAATGTGGTTTCTGCATCTCTTCTGTTTTATAATAAATATAAGGACCATATTTACCATTCTGAATATTAGCATCTGGTCCTAGTTGGCGTAGTATAGAACTTGTATTTACTGCATTCAAATATGCACAGATTTGAGCAAAGGAAATGTTTTCCAACGATTTATTTTTCGGGCAAATCGATTTCAGGTTTTTTATATTTGAACCCCACTGCACAAAGGGTCCGTATTTCCCTTTTTTCAAAAATAAAGGCTCGTTCTCGTAAATTCCGAGTGATTCGTCCTTCAATTCAATCAGTTCATCTAAAGAATACAATTTATTTGCGAGTTTTTCGAAATCGATCTCAAGATTAGGTTTAATAGAACTTGTTTTGTTACTGTTTTCATACTTTATATACGCCCCATTTTTACCAAACACAACGTAACTGTTGTCGTCGATTTTATACGTTTGTTTCATTTTATCTTGTAAGGGTTTCATGCATTCTTTAATCTGCTTCTCACATTCGTAAATAACGTCAAACCCACTTTTTTCTTTTTCTATTTCGTCAAGAGCCTCCTCCATTCTCTTCGTGTAATCGTAGGCAAATAATGCGGCAAAATGTTCTAATAAAATGCAAATTACTTGTTTACCTAAATCATCTAGCAACAGCTTATTTTTCTCTCCACCAAACGTTTTCGACACAGAAGTGGTGCTCAGAGTTTGAAACTTGTCTAGAGAATATTCTTTACATATATGCGAATCTCCTTCAATGTCCATTTTTGTCACGTATTTCCGAGTTTGGATCGTTTCAATCAACGTGGAAAATGTTGATGGTCGTCCAATACCCAAATCCTCCATTTTCTGTATAAGACCCGCTTCGGTGAAATGCACTTTATTATTCGTATTTACAACCGCACAATCTATTTTATGGTACTGAATCTGTTTATTTGCAAGATTTTTAATGTACCCACACAAGTCATTTTTTTGTTGTTGATCTTCTGCAAACTCTTTCTCTGTTATTTTTAATCTCTTCCATCCTAGAAATATTCCCATTTCAATATCGTATTCGTATGTATTTTGTAAAGGGGCTGAAATATTGATTACTGTACTCGAAAAATTGAATGGAGACATGCAACTTTCAAACGTCCGAACAAAAATGAGCTTGTAAATCGCCTTTTTTTTCACGTCTCCTTCCACTTGTGTTGTACTTATGTCTGTGACTCGAATCGCTTCGTGTGGATCACTGTTGTTTTTATTTTCAAGCAAATCCTGATTTCCAAAGTATAAAGGACCATATGCTTTCGAGAGAAAATCTCCTATTTTTTGTAAAAAAGGCTTGGCATATTTTGTACTGTCTGTTCTCATATAGGTAATATGTCCTTCTTGATAAAGCTCTTGGCAATAAGACATGGTTTGTTTAGGACTGCAGTTTATGGAACTGCTTGCACTTTGGAGTAGTGAACTTGTATTAAACGGTCGTGGCGCATTTCTCGATTTGGTAGTTGGTTTCTGTACAGATAATATATGCGCATGCGATTTTGATAATTCCAAGAAATGTAGACACATTGACTCAGTCTTTACGTTTTCACGTAATTTCATTTTCAATGTCGACGGGTGTGAGAAAAACGTTCCCGTCACTTCGTATTCAAGCTTGGCCATGGATGTATGTTGATTTTGCAAGCAATTATCGTACACTAGACGTAAAGCAGGCGTTTGGCACCGACCCGCCGATAGGAAATCCGTATAATCGTGTACAAGTAATTTTGTAAGGAAAGGCGAGATTTTAAATCCAATGATTCGGTCAAGTATTTGTCTAGTTTGTTGAGCTTTTACGATATTCATTCGTAAATGGATCGGATTTGCAACCGATTTACTTATGGCTTCCTTGGTCATTTCATGAAAAATGATTCTTTTGGTGGTATTTGTATTTAGGGAAAACACTTCGCAAATGTGCCATGCGATCGCTTCGCCTTCTCTGTCGTCATCCGTTGCGAGGAATATATTATCCGGCTCAAATTGATTGATGACTTTTCTCATAAAGTCAACATGCGTTCGTTTTTCTTCTTCAATCTCGAATGTTGCCGCATAATTTGATTTACTTGAACCAACTTTTTCGAGATATCGTATGTGACCTTTTGAGGAAATACACTTGTATTGGAACCCAAGGAATTTTTCAATTTTTTCGCATTTAGACGGAGATTCCACTATAATTAAATAAGGGGTATTTAACGTATTTACGTGAAAATCTACGGTTGGCGCTATGGTTACCTTTTTTTTATATTTCCGATACATTTGTATAATAATACAATTTCGGTTTATATGCGTTGTATCTTTTTTATAATCAGAGTATATATTTGACTATTTAATGAACCCAATCGAATGGACAGACAGCATTGAACATACGTTGGATATGGTTCGCCTTAACTGCGTTAACTTGAGCGAGTATCATCATGAAAAGTACGACCTTTATAAATCGAGGTCGAATTTGTATACTTTTCCAGTATTAATCATTAGTGCCGGTAATGCTTACGTCGCACTCGGAATACATAAATATTTGAAACAAGCTTATATTTCAGATATCAATTGTGGAGCTTCAGTATTGATTGTAATCATTATCATTATACAATTTTTACTAAACTACCAAAACCAGATGGAGGAACAACTTCTTAAATTTAAAGAGTATTATTTTTTAAGTGCTCAGATCTTCAACGTGCTTTCGATCGATCGAAGCGAGAGAAAAGTAGACGGAAAATTCTTTCTTAATGAGAAATTCGCAAAATACGAAGAATTGGTGAAAACGAGCGATATTATCCAATTGTTTAAAGACGACGCACGCAATCAGCCTGAAAATATGATTACGAAATATGTGATTGATACCAAAGATATGAACGAAAAGTCGAAGTACCTGTTTGATCACTGGAATATTTTATACCAACCAAAACTCTATGCTCTCAAGAAAAAGAATGCAAAAATTATCAAGAATTTGAGAGAACCGTTCTCAGAAAAGAAAACCGATCTATCAACCGCTCCTGCTGTCACCGAAGAATCCAAAGAAAAAGAATCAAAAGAAAAAAAACTAGACGCGGACGAGGAACAACAAATTTACGAAAACCCCTTTTATAATCCCTTCTCGTATGACATTTTTAAAAACGATTTCATGAAAGAAAGATTGGAAAACGACCAGAAACAATTAGACAGTCTGAAACGAGCAGCGATAGTTGAATTGCATCGTAAAAATGCAAAGCGCGTGCAGATGACGTTTCTTTAGCTGTCACGAAGATAGATAGATGATATTATGCAACATTACTATATTTACAAAGGAAACCCAAACCAATAACGGGATCAAATACCAAAATATTTTTTTAGAATACATCAATACGACGAGGCTTACTACAAATGATAATATCAACGAAATCAAATTCATAAAGTTGGCATAGTTTTCATCTATTGCATGAACTACTGGGTAAAAGAGAGAAAAACAAATAAAAAATACGATGGACATGGACCCATAGTTTGCTTTATTTTTTAATGAGTATAACTTGTAATGAACGTATCCCAATGTAGCAAAAAGAATGGTCCATATAAGCCCAATGATATAACCAGGCGGAAGATATTTTTGGCTACTTAAGCGTTTATTTAAGCGAAATGTATAAATGAGTGCATTCGTTGCTGTTGCAAGAAACACGGGGATAAGAACATGATACGCGAGCATTTCATATAATATTATATCATATAAAATATTATATATGAAAGAAACCATTGTCAAATTCGTTGAAGGACCATTTCCTAAAAAATACACTGCATTTATTAGAAATAAGGAGACGCGTAAAATAAGGAAACTTCATTTCGGGGATAGACGGTATCCGCAATACAAAGATAGAACGCCATTACAACTTTATAAACATAAAAATCACGGAACGCAAAAAAGGATGCGAAATTATTTTTCAAGACATTCAGGAACATCCAATCGTAAAGCCGCCATTGACAAGGAAATACAAAAAAACAGAGGACTTTATACGCCCAAAATTCTAAGTCACGTATACCTTTGGTGATTCTTTCTGTTTCGGTTAGACTTTTAGTTCCGCTAGATATTTATGGTTCTTGTTGATAAGTTCCTGGATCGTCTCTGCATCCAAATATTTCTCTCGTTTTAGTATTTCAGACGTTTCTTTTAGGAGCATTTTTGATTTTGTTAAGATGATTTCGGCAGAATTATATGCTTTGTGGATCAATTCGGTAATGTCGGAGTCTATCATCCCCTTGTATTTGTCACTTGTACTCGGATAAATCACATTTGTTCCCATTCCATAATACAAGACCATTTTTTCTGCCAACTTTAATGCCTCTTCGAAATCGTTTAGTGCACCAGTGGTAACCGACTTTCCGTAAAATATTTCTTCTGCGATTCTACCAGATAACAATATCATCAAGTGCTCAAAAAGAGACTCTCTCGTATAAATATTTGCAGTGGATGACTCAAATACAGTGTACCCTGGACTTTTCGGTGAAGACAAGTTAATGATAACCTTGGTCATTTTAGAATGGTGTCGAGAGAAAATACCAACGATAGCATGACCCATTTCGTGGATCGCAATGTGGTCGATGATATCCGAAGTAAAGTCGTGTTCATTAGGTTGCCATCCTACCATCATCTTATTCAAGACTAAATCAAAATCTTTTCCTGTAAATTCGGTTCTGTCATGTCTAAGAGCATTCAACATTGCTTCGTTCAATAAATTTTCGATTTGTGCACCAGTCATCCCTTCTAAAAATAATACCAACTCGTCTATTTTAATTGATTTTTCGTGAGGCTTTCCTTGAATATGAATATCAAGTATAGCTTTTCGTGTAGCACTATCTGGGAGTCCAATGAAAATTTTCTTGTCTATTCTTCCGGGTCTTGTTAGTGCAGGGTCTAGTAAATCGATTCTATTTGTCGCCGCAATTAGAAAAATTCCAGTATTGTTTTTGAATCCATCAAGTTCGACCAATAAAGAGTTTAATGTAGAATCTCTCTCGTTTGAAGAACTCTCTCCATCACCGGACCTCTTTCTTCCTACCGCATCTATTTCGTCAATGAATATTATACAGGGAATGTTTTGGTTCGCAAGTTTGAACAATTCCTTCATTCTTGATGAACCAATACCTACGTATTTTTCCTGAAAATCAGATCCTGAAACGGGTATAAAGGCACACCCGGATTCTCCAGCCAATGCTTTTGCAAACAAGGTTTTTCCTGTTCCAGGAGGACCTTCTAGAATTAACCCCTTTGGAATCCTTACATTGTATTTTTTATATTTTTCAAAGTTTTTCAATAGATCTATACATTGTAATAATTCACTTTTGACATTATGATATCCTCCCACGTCTCCAAATTTAAAGGTGTTATCTCTCACAACTTCGAAATTTTCCGATTTTGCAGGAGGTTCCTTTTTTCTTTTATGGTTATTATAGCTATTGCTAAAATCCGTGTCATCTACGAATACTTCATAAAAAAACAAAGGTTCATCTTGAACACTTTCATCGTGGTTCAAAATTGTATTGTATTGTAATGAAATATTTTGAGAATTCAAGCGTTTAAGTTGCTGTTCGAAATACAGTTTCGAAACTGGGTATTTATTTTTCAACTGACGTTCTTCTTGGATTTTCCGATTCAGATGTTCTTTGTACTTTTTTCCATACGGATTTGAAACTTTTTTGTAAAGAGATCGGCTTACTTGTGATTTGTCAATAAAAAATCCAGCATCAACGGTCAAGGCGAGACAAAAGAATACTACTCCAAAAATCATATTTATACATTATAAGAGAGTTTTCGTTTTATGTTGGTTTTCAAGCATCTTTGTAATGCATAAACTTGTATGATTCACTACAGGCACAATTATGTCGTATACGAGACCGATGTCGTTATTATCCAATATATCAACTTTCTGTATTAGCAGTGTCACTTAATGTAACTCGTCCCACCCAAGGCATTTCGTGCTTCAAAATATCATAAAATGTTTTGCCTCCGAATGTTAATACTGCAATTTTTTTCTGTAAATAGTGAATCGTGCGAACCTCCTCGCGATCAAATGAGTAACAGTCAAAATAGACGCGTTCATCTGCTTTAGGTGCGGCAGACGGATATTGATCTTCACAGTATCGAGCTATTGTGTCCAGAACATTCTGAATGCCTGTCATAACACGAAACACCAAGGCGTTGTATATGAAACTCTCGTCTCCCTTGGTCACTTCAAGTTTCAGCTGTTCGGCATCGTCAATCACATACTGCATTATATTCTTGATTACAGCGCATCGTCTAATCGCTTTTTCAGGAGATGTATCTATGTCACACTCCCGCACTAGTTTCTTGTAATTATGTTCACGCATAATAACAAACAGAAGAAATCATTAATATTGTTTCCAAAATCATTCATTTCCAAAAAAAATTGATTTGTTTTTCTGCATATTCAAATATTGATACAAAATAACATGACAACAACAACATTAACAGTAAAAGATCGCCAATATAGTAGTTTCACATTTACAAATGTTCAAGGTGAAGATGTCTTGATCCCAGACTTGAATCCGTTGGAGTGCAAAATGTTCAGCGGCGATGTACTTATCGAGAGAAAAGTCGTATCTTCTCCCGTGAGAGAGATGGTAAATATCCCGGGAATATTGATTCTCGAGAACAACCGAACATACGGAAGAACTGAAAATAAGAAAAGGCTGTTTTACAAATGCAAACCATTTTCAACGGCATATCCGGATTTCCTTATTCCATATTCCCTACAAATGGGGTTTCAGAAAAACTTTAAAAATAAATATGTCACGTTTCGGTTCGAAAGTTGGGACGACAAACATCCCATCGGAATGCTTATGAGTTCCATTGGAGATGTTCACGATTTGCCCGCATTTTACGAGTATTTATTGTTTTGCAAGAATTTGCATAATCCGATAACCCCGTTTATCAAGTTATGTAAAACGATTCTATCCGGACCAGAGCAAGTTTCCATGTATGAAAATATAATAAACAACCATCCAGAGCGATTTGGGCCGATTGAGAATTTACGCAATACCGACGCGTTTGTGTTTTCAATAGATCCTGCCGGTTGTACAGATAGAGACGACGCTCTAAGTATTCAGAAAGTAGGCGACGATGATTATCAGGTGAATGTTTATATTTCGAATGTATTTGTATGGCTGGAAGCTTTGGATTTGTGGGATTTTTTGGGAGCTAGAGTGGCCACCATCTATTTACCAGACTCGAAACGAAGCATGCTTCCGACCATAATATCCGATCAATGTAGTCTCGATGAAAACAACAACAAGTTTGCATTTGTCATGCGATTATATGTACGGAAAAACGACAATGGGTATGACATAGATGATTCGAAAACGACCATCAACCAATGCAGCGTATTTATCAATAAAAGTTTTGTGTATGAAGAAAATGCAATGCTGAAAAACAAACATTACAAGGAACTATTCAAGGTAAGTTCAGCACTGGATAAAACAGTGACGGATAGTCACGAAGTCGTCAGTTTCTGGATGACACAGACAAATACAAGAGTTGCAAAGAATCTCCGGACGAACAAGTGTGGAGTTTACAGAAAAGTAAAATGCGGATTAACTGCGCCCTCTACTATACCGCATTATGTTCCTGGAGTAAGAATTTGGGAACAGAAAGTAGTAGGTTCATATGTACCCTTCTCTGAAAATATGGACGTGTCGCACGACATGCTTCTCGTCCAAGAATATGTTCACTTTACGAGCCCGATTCGTCGCTTGGTTGATGTAATCAACCAAGCATTCTTGGTGAGCAGTAAAAGCAGCCGTGCACAGAATTTTATCGACAGATCCGATTTATCTGTACTGAATAAGCACATGAAAAATATACAAAAAGTACAGAGCGAGTGTATGATTTTAGATAGAGTTGTTAATGATCCCCAATTTGAAAATTGCGGGAGTGTTACAGCAATAGTCCTTGCACAATTGGATAATTTTAGATATACGGTATATGTTCCCGCATTGAGTTGGATCTCGACGGTGTATTCCGAAGTGGAGTGTGCTAAGCATACAGAACTGACTTGTCGTGTGTATATTTTTGAAGGAGAGGATAAATTGCGTCGAAAAATTCGTCTTGAAGTCGTGAAACGTTAAAAAACTGTTTTTTAAAAAATTAAAAATAATTAAGTTCCTTGTACGTGGGAAGGAGATTTGGATTCCCATGGTATTCGTGGTACATGTAGAATGTAAGGAGCCTTCTTACATTACACTCGTGACTTTTAACTTTTTTTAAACCATTGACAAACAAAAGTTCTTTAACTTTACGGGTGATACCAACAAAGTCGTTATCCTCTCGATATCTGCCTAGTGCATTGGTGACGAAATAAAGCGAAGCTCTTTGGTTGTGGTTAACTGGTTTTTGTGTCCTGGCCATTTGATGATTTTTATAAAAAAAATTCAGGGAAAATAAAAAAAATCAATTTTTTTATTGTCTTGAGCAAAATAATAGATGGATCTACGAGTTGAAGAATTAAATGAACGTATTTGGTCTCGGAATGTTCCAGACAAAGCTTTAGCTGCAAATTTTGATCCTCGACCAACGTCTACGAAATATTCTCATTTTGGGATTTTAGATCGTAGAGGAATCACTACGGTCCCCATGGTGGAAACCACGGCACATACGGTAGGAACGAATTTCAATCCAGGCACACATCGTGCACCACCAGGTTCCATCATCAGAGATGTCGATATTGAAACTACATTACGTAACCAATATGATGTGCTGCGTCACGGTGATAATTTTTCGGCGTATGTCCCCTCGTCAAACAGTGACTTGTTTATAGTAAATGTCGCCTCTTCTTCTACTGGAAACGGTCTAGTAAGTCATCCGGGTCTCTTCCGACAAGAAAGTCATTCTACTTTTCGTGCAGAGGCGTTTTCAGGAGACCTAACGTTTGGGAACAATACGCGAGTTCAACTGCGAAATATGTTATAATCTTATATTATAGGCGTGTCTACCCGAAAGATGTATTTAGAAGAAGGAGGACCGAGTTGGATATATATTTTAATTGTTTTGTCGATTGTGATTTTAATCTTAACAGGGCTTAAGAAATTTTGTTTAAGAAGAGCGAAAAAAAAAGAGGGGTTTACGCAAGACGAAGATTTTGTTTTGAAACAGAACGGAGAATCTTATGATACATTTTATGTACAACAGTACGATGATTTGATGAAAACGGAAGAAAGGCTTCAATTTGAGGTGGCCCATATTTTGAAAACCAATCCATCATTACGGGAATCTGTCTTTTTAGATATTGGATGCGGGACCTGTGGATTGTTGTCGGAATTACATAGTTACGGGTTTCGTACATTCGGATTAGATAAATCGACTGCAGTTGTCGAGTTTGCAGAGAAAAAGAATAAAGATTTAGAAGTAAAACTAGGCGACGGAAATGTATTGATGACCTATGACAAGGGTACATTTACTCACATTACATGTATGTATTTTACTGTTTACGAGTTTGAAAACAAGGCCTTGCTATTTCGCAATATATACCACTGGTTGCAGAGAGGAGGTTTTTTAATACTTCATTTGGTCGAAGGAGACAAGTTTGAAATGATTGCGCCTTGCGCGAAAGTGAGGAATGATTTAGTACATGAATTTTCGAAAGAACGGATTACGAAGAGTACCGTCACGATGCCTTCTTATGTCTATGGAACAAAGTATTCCCCCATTGTTTCGAGCAAAGATTATTTGTTTGAAGAAACATTTAAAAGCAACGATAAAACTCGCGTAAATTCTCGTCGGTTGTTTATGTCAAGTAAAGAGGAAATTACAACCGCGTTGAAAAAACTGGGGTTTGAGTTGTGGGATGAGACATCGTATGAATCTCAATGCGGCTCCAAGTTTTCAAATTTGTATACATTTTTGAAAATCTGATATTTTTATAAAAGAGTAAAGTCGAAATCATCGTGTATTGGTTCAACAGTCACTAAAGAGTTAAGAGTGATAGGAATGGGTAGTGTGTCAAAGTGAGAAGAAGAGTGAGAAGAAGAAGAGTGTATGATTTGTTGAAGGAGCGGG
>Ga0214919_10000290_pt1 | contig 85571 bp, 81 predicted proteins | sample LL1503_MetaG_FD_177994 | JGI IMG/M metagenome (GOLD analysis project Ga0214919, IMG submission 177994) | Freshwater microbial communities from Lake Lanier, Atlanta, Georgia, United States - LL-1503 | ecosystem: Environmental > Aquatic > Freshwater > Lake | place: USA: Georgia | collected...
TGCGGCTTGAGGGCGTAGTCGTAGGTGAGTCCGATAGCATTCATACCGGGGGCAAAGCCTGGTTCGTCAACCACCGATTCCACCAGATGTCCGTCAAGAAAAACACGTGGTCGGTAGCGGCGCAAGGATTCGCGGTAATCTTGTCCGCTCATTAACAGCGAGGCGGGTACAGGCATATTCATAAAAGGGCTCCTCCATTCCTAGCAGGCAATATAGCGGATTGGTGTTTATAGGGCGACATGCGGCCCTCCAATGCGCGACGCATTATCGGCGCCGAGGGCATAACCCTGGCAGCTGAGTTCGGGCACCACTGAAGGGTACCCTCGGACCGGCCACCTTAGAATCGTCCTATGTCTTACCTCGTACTTGCCCGCAAATACCGTCCGCGCAATTTTGCGGAAATGGTGGGCCAGGCCCATGTGGTGCAAGCATTAGGCAACGCGCTCTCGACGCAGCGCCTGCACCACGCCTATCTTTTTACCGGTACCCGGGGCGTAGGTAAGACCACGGTGTCCCGGATTTTGGCCAAATCGCTCAATTGCCAAGGTGCTGACGGGCAGGGCGGCATTACCGCCACGCCTTGTGGTGTGTGTTCGGCCTGTAATGAAATTGATGCGGGTCGTTTTGTGGACTACACCGAGCTCGATGCGGCATCCAACCGGGGTGTTGACGAGGTGCAAGCGTTGCTGGAACAGGCTGTTTACAAGCCGGTGCAGGGACGCTTTAAGGTCTTCATGATTGACGAGGTGCATATGCTGACGGGGCATGCCTTTAATGCCATGCTCAAAACCCTGGAAGAGCCACCGGACTATTTGAAGTTTGTGCTTGCAACCACGGATCCGCAAAAGGTGCCGGTCACCGTACTTTCGCGCTGTTTGCAATTCAATTTGCGGCCCATGCCGCCGCAAACTATCTTTGAGCATTTGCAGCATGTCTTGACCGCTGAAACGGTGGCTGCGGAAACCGCGGCGCTGCGCTTGCTGGCGCGTGGTGCGCGGGGCTCTATGCGCGATGCGTTGAGCCTGACGGATCAGGCTATCGCTTTTGGCGGGGGGCAGGTTTCCGAAGCTGCTGTGCGCCAGATGCTGGGCAGTGTGGATCGCTCTTATGTGTTTTCGCTGATCGATGCTCTAGCGCGTGCGGATGGTCGCGCTCTGGTGGAAACAGTTGATAGTTTGCGTGTGCAGGGCTTGAGTGCCTCCTCGGCTCTTGAGGAAATGGCGGGCGTGTTGCATCGTATGGCGGTGCATCAGTCAATGGGTGAGGGAACAGAGCCTTCCGATAGTGCGGACCCTGAGGAGGGCGATATCTTTCGCTTGGCCGCAACACTCCCGGCGGATGAAACGCAGTTGCTTTACAGCATTTGCCTGCATGGGCGCGGCGATTTGGGTCTGGCCCCGGATGAATACGCCGCCTTGACGATGGTGCTGTTGCGTTTACTGGCGTTCAAGCCCCAAGGACTGGTCGCGCGCGCTCCAGCGACCGCCGCTGATGCTTCCGCGGAAAAAAAAACTCTGAAATCGGGGCCTGATGCTGCTTCGAGTGCGGTCGTACCCCTGGGTAAAGCCCCAAAAGTACCGTTGCAGCCGGCAGTGCCGCCGCAGCCGCAGCCACAAAGCCAGCCTGTAGTTGCGCCAGTCGGGGCCGAACCTCCGCCTGGCCAGATTCTGTCTGTTCATGATCACGACTCCAACGGAGTGGCCCGTCCGAATGCCCAAGAGCACGGAGTTAGTGTGGGCAATGTTCAACGTTCCCCAGCTGGTGGGCCAACACCTGCGGAGGCCTCACACCGCGTGGTGGGTGTGCCTATGCGTGTGCAACCGGAGAGCCGCCTTGACCAGCCTAGAGCGCCTGCGGTGCAAGGGTTTAGCGATACTGAGCATGGCGATTTCTGGCATCAGACGGTGCAGGCTTTGGTGCAGGCGCAGGCGATAAACGCCCTGACCCGTGAATTGGCCTTGCAATCGCAGCTCATTGGACGCGACGATGACCATTGGGTCTTGCGTGTAGAAAGTGAATCGCTCAACCAAGCCGGAAGCCGAGACCGCTTGCGTCAAGCCTTGCAGGATGCCGGCCATGCCGTTGCCATAACCGTCGAGGTTGGGCGGGTTCTTGACAGCCCATCACGCCGAAATGCCAGTGCTAGCGCAGAGCGCCAGCAGGCCGCTGAGAACATCATTCATAACAACCCGCTAGTTCAAAGCTGGCTACGCGACTTTGGGGCGAAAATTGTTCCCGGTAGCATACGTCCCTTGTAGTGCATTAGCATCGGCAGATGGAATGGACACTTCCCGTTTTTACAGCATACCCATAAGGAATTTTGATGTTCAATAAAGGACAACTTGCCGGCCTGATGAAACAGGCCCAGGCCATGCAGGACAACGTGAAAAAAGCCCAGGAAGAGTTGGGTCAGATCGAAGTCAGTGGTGAATCCGGTTCCGGTCTGGTCAAAGTCACGATGACCTGCAAGCATGAGGTCAAGCGCATCACCATTGACCCGAGTCTGCTGGCCGACGACAAAGATATGCTAGAAGACCTGGTCGCCGCCGCCTTCAACGCTGCCTTGCGCGTGGCCGAAGCAACCTCAGAGCAAAAAATGGCCAAGATCACCGCTGGCTTGCCACCGGGCATGAAGCTTCCGTTTTAAAGCGTGATTATTTTGCAAGCGGGAGGTTGGCGCGATGTCTGACGCGCACGCACTGGACGCCTTGATTCAGGCCCTGCGGCGTCTGCCTGGCGTGGGTATTAAATCGGCGCAGCGTATGGCCTTTCATCTACTGCAACGCGACCGCCCTGGTGCCCAGGCGCTGGCGCGCGCTTTGCAAGAGGCCAGCGAGAACGTGCGCCATTGCCAACGCTGCCACACCTTTACCCAGCACCTGGTTTGTGCCACGTGCTTAGATAGCCGGCGCGACCATACGCAGCTGTGTGTATTGGAGACGCCGGCTGATCAGGCCGCCATGGAGCGCACCGGTGCCTATCACGGGCTTTACTTTGTGTTGATGGGCAAGCTCAGCCCGCTTGATGGCATCGGCCCGCATGAATTGGGCTTAGATAAATTGTTCTTACGCGCCTGCGATGGCATTGTGCGCGAGGTGATTCTGGCGACCAATTTCACCGCCGAAGGCGAGGCCACTGCCCATGTGATCGCCGAAGGTCTGCGCGCCAAGGGGCTGAACCCGACGCGCCTAGCTCGCGGTGTGCCGGTGGGCAGTGAGCTGGAGTACGTGGACCTGGGCACGATTGCGCATGCCTTGGTGGACCGCCGTTGAATTTCAGATGTATTCAAATTTTTAAAGGTGTTATATGACCGGTTCTGCTGTTTCTGTATTGCATTGGTGCGTTTTGCTGGCTGCCATCATGCCGATACTTTGTGCTGGGATGGCTAAGTCCAATGGCTTTGGTAAGCCCGTTAACGAAGGCGGTTATGACAATGCGATGCCACGCCTGTGGCTGGCAGGCCAAACTGGCTGGCGTGCTCGAGCCAATGCGGCACAGTCCAACTGTTTTGAATCGTTGCCTTTTTTTATCGGCGCTGTGGCGCTCGCGCAGCATGCTGGGGCCGATCCTGCGCGCTTGGAACTTTTGGCCGTCGCTTTTGTGGCCCTGCGGGTGATTTATGTGGCACTTTATGTCACTGATCGCGCTAATGCGCGCAGCCTAGCGTGGGCGTTGGCGCTTGCGACCAATGTTGCGATTCTTTTTTCTGGTGCAACGCCCGCTTAAAACCCTTTTGACGCGCTAAGGCTTTATTTCTTCTTCTGGGTATCTGCAGGCTTTTTGCCTGTGGATTTGGGTGCCGGCTTGGCCGCTGCCTTAGATGGCTTGTTTTTGAGTTTGCTTGCCGAGCCCGCTGGGACGTTTACAAAAATAACCAGTGCTTGACCGGGCTTGAATTTGGCATTTGCTGGCACTTTATTCCACTGAGCCAGATTGGCAGGACTGACGTTAAAGCGCTTAGCCAGCGTTGCCACGGTATCGGCCTTGCCTGCACGTATGGATTTGCGCACGCTGATCATTTCCGGGGTTAGGGTGACCTGTCCTCTGTCGGCGGCCGATTCACTGATATCTTTTTGAGAATGCGCTGCGCGGGGCACCAGCAGCGTGGAGCCCGCTTTGATGAGCATGCCCGGGGGTATGTTGTTGACCTCGCGCAATTGAGCTTCGCTCATACCCACTTGCTTGGCCACTTCGGCAATGCGCACGGTGGAGGGGGCCACCCACACGGACCAACTGGCTAAGCGCGGACCTTTGAACTCTTGCAGATTCTTTTCGAAAACGTCGGCATTGTCCCAGGGCAGCAAAATTTGTGGTGTCCCTGCTGCCATGATGACTGGCTTGTTCACTGAGGGGTTGAGCGATTTGAAATCGTCCATGGGCACGCCGGAGAGTTTGACCGCCATGGCCACGTCAATATCTCTGTCAATGCTGATAGTCTTGAAATAGGGGTGGTTGCCGATGTCGGGTAATTGAGCGGAAAAGCTCTCCGGTTGACCCACAATATTCTTAATCGCTTGCAGCTTGGGTACGTAATACTGGGTTTCTTGCGGCATGCCCAGGTCGGTGTATTTGGTGGGTAGCCCAAGGCGCTGGTTTTTGGCGATGGCCCGCCCTACGCTGCCTTCACCCCAGTTGTAGGCTGCTAACGCCAGGTGCCAGTCGCCAAACATCCCATAGAGTTTTTGCAGGTAGTCCAGAGCGGCGCGGGTAGAGGCCAGCACGTCGCGGCGGTCATCTCTGAAAACATTTTGCTTTAGCTCGAAACTTTTTCCAGTGGCCGGCATAAATTGCCACATACCTGCCGCTTTTGCGCTAGAAACGGCCTGCGGGTTAAAGGCGCTTTCTACGAACGGGAGCAAGGCGAGCTCGGTGGGCATATTGCGCATTTCCAGCTCTTCCACGATATGGAAGAGGTATTTGCGCGATCGCTCGGTCATGCGAAAGATGTAGTCGGGCCGGTTGGTGTACCACTGCTCGCGGTCCCGCACCAGATTGCTCTCCAGATTGGGCATGGCGTAGCCACGGCGTATGCGTTCCCACAGATCGGCCGTGGTTGCAGTGTCGGCCACTTGCAGGGTTTTACTTTCCTGTACATCAAGCGGTTGCAGGTTAACCGGGACTTCAGCAGCGGACGCGAAGTTCACCCCACACAAGAGCAGCAGGCTGATGAGCGCAAGCAGGGCGCTAAGCTTGTAGGGGTACATGGTGTGGGGCAATGGGGTCTGACTAGAATGCGCCGACCTTAGTGACGCGCTGCAACACAGTGGCGTCGGTAGGTGCGTGATTGGCGGATGTCCGATTGGGCAAGCCGCCTTGGAATATCCAAAAAAGTCAGTTGGGGTAGAGCGGACAGCGAAAACAATCTCATGAGCGACCGGATTATAGATTTGCAGGATTGGCTCCAAACGGATGCTGGGCGCTACATGCTGGCCTGGGAGCAAGGCCAAGCCGATGCACTGGTGGCGGATATGTTCGGTTTTCATGCATTGCAGCTGGGCATGCCGCACTTGCGCGGTTTGGAACAAAACCGCATGCCGCACCGCTGGCTGGCCGTGCAAGAGCCCCCAGAAGATTTTTCGGAACCGGCGCTTGCATCGTCCCCGTTGACATCCAAAGATACACAAATCGACGGCCCGCACAAAGCCCACCAAACACCAACTGATGACGCGAATCTGCGGCCTTCATTGGCCGGCCAAAGTCATGAGGCCAACACAAGGCCCTCGGTTGCGTTAGTCACCGATTTTTCAGCCTTGCCTTTCCCGGCGGCAAGCCTGGACCTCGTGCTGATGCCGCACAGCCTGGAACTAAGTATGGATGCCCATGCCACCTTGCGCGAGGTTGAGCGTGTGCTGGTACCGCAGGGCCGGGTGTTGATTTGCGGATTCAATCCGGTCGGCTTATGGGCACTGCGTCAGGCGCGTTCGCGCTTGTGGGAAAGCCTTACTGGTGGGCGCTGGCCGGGTCGGGGCTATTTGCCGGTGGCAGGGGAATACATTGGCTACTGGCGCTTGCGTGACTGGCTGCGTCTGCTCGATTTCGAGGTAGAAATTGTGCGCTTTGGCTGTTATGTTCCAGCGGTGTCCAGTCCGTCCTGGTTACAACGCTTTGCTTGGATGGAGCGCCTGGGGCCTCGCTGGTGGCCTATTTTCGGCTCTAGCTATTTGGTGGTCGGGGTTAAACGCGTGCGCGGCGTGCGTATCCTGGGCTCGGTATGGAAACCGGCACGAGCGCGCGTGCCGCGACAGGTGCCGGCCAGCCAAAGCAACCAGGACGCAGCGCATAAGGAGCAAAGTCATTGAATAAAGTCGTGATTTATACAGACGGGGCGTGTAAAGGAAATCCGGGTCCTGGAGGTTGGGGCGCAATTTTGCGTGCTGACGACGGGGCAGAAAAAGAACTCTTCGGTGGCGAGGTTGCGACCACCAATAACCGCATGGAGATGATGGCAGTTATTGAGGCTTTATCGGCCTTAAAGCGCCCTTGCCACGTCATCTTGCATGTGGATAGTCAGTATGTGCTCAAGGGCATGACCGAGTGGCTGCAGGGGTGGAAAGCTAAGGGCTGGCGCACGGCTGCCAAGCAACCGGTAAAGAACGTGGATTTATGGCAAAGATTGGATGCCTTGGTACACCAAAGCGAGCATCGCATTGAGTGGCGATGGGTCAAGGGGCATGCCGGCGATCCTGGCAATGAGCGCGCCGACGGCCTGGCTAACCGGGGTGTGGAGCAACTGGCCCGTTAAATTAAAGCACGCCTGCAAACATCATCACCTCGACCACATCGCCGATGGCAATATTGCCTTGCGCATGCGGCAAGACCATCAGGCCATTCGCCTGCACCATGGAGCTGAGCACCCCCGAGCCCTGCTGCCCTGTGGTACGCACGTTGAGCGTGCCATCCGCCGCGCGAGAAACGATGGCGCGCTGGTATTCGGTGCGCCCTGGCTTTTTTCGAATAGCCTCGCTGCTGCACGCCTGCAGCAAGGGGCTGTCCACTTGCGGATCATTTGCACGCGCGCCCATCATGCGCCACAGCGCAGGTCGTACAAAGGCCAAAAATGTCACCATGACGGCGACGGGGTTGCCTGGCAGGCCGAACAAAGGAACCTGACCGATACGACCTACAGCCATGGGACGACCAGGACGCATGGCAATGCGCCAAAAGGCGACCCCCCCTTGGCCTGGCGCCTCCGAATGCGCCAGCTTGCGCATCATGGCTTTGGTGTGATCGGCCTCGCCAACGCTGACGCCGCCGCTGGTCACGATGGCATCGGCCTGCTGCGCCGCCTCGCGAAAAGCGCTTTCCAGTGCTACCGGGTCATCGCGTACCACACCCAAATCCACGCATTCAATGCCCATGCCTTGCAAAAGGCCCCAGATGGTGAAGCGGTTGCTATCGTAGACAGCGCCTTCGCGCGGCGCATCGCCCAGGCTGAGAATTTCGTCGCCGGTGGAAAAATAGGCCACGCGCAGCTTCCGATACACCTGCACAGTGCTTAAACCCAGACTGGCAAGTAGGCCCATGCAGGCGGGGGTGAGCACCGTGCCGGCAGCCAGCGCGACGCTGCCGCACGGCACATCCTCGCCTCGAAAGCGCCGGTTGTCGCCAACTCGAAGCAGGCCCGGAGGGATCAGGATGTCTCGCCCCTGAATTTGGACTATCTCTTGGGGAACGACCGTGTTCAGGGGGGGCGGGACAATCGCACCCGTCATAATTTTTAGGCATTGCCCCGCAGTGACCTTGCCCTCATAGGCTTTGCCAGCCAAGGCGGTACCGACGACCCTTAATTGCAGTGCTTGAGTGGCATTCAACGCGCTGCCGTCAAACGCATAACCATCCATGGCTGAGTTGTCATGCGCGGGAACGTCGATCGGGCTGATCACATCTTGCGCCAATACCCGGCCCAGGCCATGCATCAATTCGAGCGATTGGGTTTGTGTCGGCAGTGGCACCATTTCCGCTAAAAAAGCGTTAACGGTGTCCGCTGCAAGGGCATCCGGGTCGTAGCCCTCTAGGGCTTGTGCAATCTGCGCGAGTGATTTCATGGCGCTTTGAGCGTCCTATCCGCCGATGTAGCTCATTTCCACGCGCCTAAGGCCCTGGGGCGAACTATCTGCGGGTTGAGAGGCCCGAAGCAGCGAATAGCGGTCGCTGCGGCCCTGCCAGATGCCGGTGATTGCTTGTTGCAGAGCCTCGTCCTCGGCGCTGGCGCGCACTATGCTGCGCAAGTCGAAGCCCTGATGCGCGAATAGGCAAAGATACAGCTGCCCTTCAGTGGACAAGCGAGCCCGATTGCAGTCACCACAAAAGGCTTGGGTAACGCTGCTGATAACGCCAATCTCTCCAGCGTGCAGATCGGCTTGGCCGTTGGCATCCGCATAGGCCCAGCGCTGGGCGGTTTCGCCCGGGGCACAAGGCTCCAGCGCAACCAGGGGGTAGGCGCTTTGCAGGCGCTCAATCACGTTTGCCGAGGGCATCACTTCATCCATGCGCCATCCATTGGTGGCGCCTACGTCCATGTATTCAATAAAACGCAGCACGATGCCGGTACCGCGAAAATGCCGCGCCATCGGGACAATTTCATGGTCATTGGTGCCGCGCTTGACCACCATATTCACTTTAATCGGCCCTAGGCCTACCTCCTGCGCGGCGGCAATGCCCTCAAGCACCTCAGATACCGGGAAGTCCACATCGTTCATCTGCCGAAAAACGCTATCGTCCAGGCCATCCAGGCTGACCGTGACACGCTGCAAGCCGGCATCGCGCAGGGCACGCGCTTTGCGTGCCAGTAAGGAGCCGTTGGTGGTGAGGGTTATATCCAAGGCTTGGCCATCGGGCGTGCGTAATCGGGCGAGTTGCTCAATCAATAGCTCCAAGTTTTTGCGCAGTAGCGGTTCGCCGCCCGTGAGGCGGATTTTTTGTACGCCCAAGCCGACAAATTGCCGAGCCACTCTGACGATTTCCTCGAAGGACAACAACGAGGTCTGCGGTAAGTAGACGTAATCTTTGTCAAAGACCTCTTTGGGCATGCAATAGCTGCAGCGGAAATTACAGCGGTCCGTTACGCTAATGCGCAGATCCCGCAGGGGGCGACCCAAGGTGTCTATCAGCGAGCCACTCGGATGGGAGCCAGCGTTAACGGCAGGCTTTGGCACAGGCAAGGCTTGCTGTCGCAAGTCGTGCAATGGAATAGTACGGCTAGAGCTGGAGTTGCGCATGGGCCTATTGTGCAGCCTATGGGTTCAGGCAGTTTCTGGGCGGGGACTATTATTGCCGCTGTATGGTCTGCATCACATTTTTTGCCCCTTCTAACTTTTGCCGTGCGGATCGATGCGGGTCCGGATCCACATTTAGGGCGTTACACAAATGAGCGGCCCCAGTGAACTCTTGGACGCCGTCTCCGGGAGTTGGAGAACCTGGTGGGCCAAGCGCAATGGGATGGCTGTGTCCAGCCAGGACTTGGTCTCCTCAGGGCGCGCCGATGGCTCGCGCGAGCTCCCTGAAAGCTCCGCACCAAAAAAGATAACGCGAGAGGACGTACTGCGTACACGCGCGGCACCCTTGCCTGAGGATGAGCCCCCCGATGTGCTGAGCCAGCGCGCAGCTTTTTGGGCTGCGGCCACCCATGATTTGTGCCAACCAGCCCAGGCGCTAGCCTTGTTTCTTGACCGTTTGCGGCGACAGAACCCGCAGGGCACTGCGCCTGCGCTGCAGGATTATCTGGATTCCTCCATGCAGGACTTGAGCCGTTTGCTGGAGGGGCTCATGGAGGTGGCGCAAATCGATGCTGGTGAGGTCCAACCCGTTATGGCGCCGGTATCTATTTATGACTTGCTGATGCGGGTGAGCGAACAGTTGACAGCTCAGGCCCATGCGAAAGGTTTGCGATTGGAGCTGCGTTGTCGCCAGCACTTCGTGCGCAGTGACGCAGCGCTCATTGAGAGGATTGTTTTTGCCCTGGCCCACAACGCCGTGCGCTTTACTAGCCGCGGTACGGTTCTGCTGAGCGCGCGCATCGTGGATGGGGGTAGACAGCTGCGTTTGGATGTAAGCGACAGTGGTCCTGGCATCGCGGAACGCGATCACCGTAAGATTTTTGAACCCTTTGGGCAGCGGCCTGCCATCGGCCAGTCTGGTCCTTTGCGGCCCTCTCTGGGTTTGTACATTGCGATGCGTAATGCTCAGATGTTGGGCAGTTCGGTGCAGTTACGCTCGGCTTTGGTTCGGGGCAGCAGATTTTCCTTGACGCTGCCACTTCTGCCGGCGGATTTATCGCCGGTTGAAACTACGCCGATCAGCGTCGAGGCGCCTCCTGGGCTGAAAAGCATCCCGATTGTCTTGATCGACGAGGACGCGAGCCAAGCCGAATTGGTTCAAGGGTGGCTGGAGTCTTGGGGCTTTAAGGTGCTGGGTAAGGGCGCGCTTTCCAGTGCGCTGCTTGAGGTGCCAAAAGCTATCGTCTGTGCTTGGCGGGAAGAATCTCCCGGCCTGGCGCTTGAAACTATAGCGACGTGGAGAAAACAGTTTGGCGCCGAGATTCCCGCATGCCTGATTCATGTGAAGGCAGAAGCGGACCTGTCAGCCTTGGATACATCATTTGGAACAGTAGTGCTTTCCCATCCTTTGCAGCCCGGGCAATTGCGAGCCTGGTTACGCCGTTCTGGCTTAGGTTGAACTTTAAGGGCTCAGCCCCCGACGCGAAAGGCGTAGCTTGAGGCGGCCCTCACTGCCTGGGTCCGATTGTCTGCATCAAAGTAACGCAAGATTGCGCTGACATGGGTTTTGATGGTTTCTTCTGAAACCAGAAGTTTGATGGCGATTTCCCGGTTGGTATTTCCCTCCAGGAGCCCCCTTAAAACTGCTTCTTGCCGCCTGGAAAGGGCCTGAACCTGAGCAGCTTTTCCTGCGTTGATTAATGGTCGCAGTTCATGGGGAATATAAATCTCTCCCCCTAGCACCTGATTAATCGCATCGAGCAGATCATCCGTGTTGCCGGTCTTGGTAACAAAACCTGCTGCCCCGTCTTTGAGCGCCATTTGAATCAACTGCAGCGTAGTGCTTCCCGAGATCATGAGCACTACGAGCGAAGGTTGGATACGCCCCAACTGCCGAAGCACTTGCAGACCATTCATATCGGGCAGGTGGTAGTCCAACAACACGAGATCGATGTTGCGATGGGGAAGCAACATGTCTATTGCTGCCGCACCTGTACCGGCGTGCAGTAACTCCAAACGGGGATACATGCCCGCCATGACCTGGCCCAAGCCTTCGCGCACCAACGCATGGTCATCCACTATGAGTATTTTCACGACGCCTTCAACTTCCACTTTATTTGACTTGCAGATCGATGAATACTACACCCCATGCAATCTTGACCAAAAAAAATCCCGCAAACCTGATAGCTTGCGGGATCTGCTGACCCTTTAGAGGGTCGGTTGGGTGCAGCGGCTGGCTGAGAAAACTTAACCGCCGTGGATCTTCATCATCACTGGCACGATCAGCAGTGCCACGATGTTGATGATCTTGATCAGCGGATTAACCGCTGGACCGGCCGTATCTTTGTAGGGATCACCAACCGTATCCCCGGTGACAGCGGCCTTATGGGTTTCGGAACCTTTGCCGCCGTGGTGTCCGTCTTCGATGTACTTCTTAGCGTTGTCCCAGGCGCCGCCGCCGGTACACATGGAAATAGCGACAAACAGACCAGTCACGATGGTGCCCATCAGCAAGCCACCCAAAGCCGCTGGGCCGAGCACCAGGCCGACCACGATGGGAGCAACTACTGGCAACAAGCTGGGGATCATCATTTCTTTGATAGCCGCTGTGGTCAACATATCAACCGCAGTGTCGTATTCGGGCTTTCCGGTGCCGTCCATGATGCCTTTTATCTCTTTAAACTGGCGACGAACTTCCACCACTACAGCACCAGCTGCGCGGCCCACGGCCTCCATCGCCATCGCACCGAACAAGTAAGGAATCAGTCCGCCGATGAACAAGCCGATGATGACTTTAGGGTCACTCAAGTCAAACTTGATATGCGCGCCCAAGCCTTCGAGCTTGTGTGTGTAGTCGGCAAACAGCACCAGCGCAGCCAGACCTGCAGAGCCGATGGCGTAGCCTTTGGTCACTGCTTTGGTGGTGTTACCCACAGCGTCCAGTGGGTCGGTGATGTCGCGTACGCTAGCTGGTAGTTCAGCCATTTCGGCAATGCCGCCTGCGTTGTCGGTGATGGGGCCGTAGGCGTCCAAGGCGACCACGATACCCGCCATGCTCAGCATAGATGTGGCAGCGATGGCGATGCCGTATAGGCCGCCTAAATCAAAGGCGCTGTAAATCGCGGCGCATACGAACAGCACGGGCCATGCCGTAGAGCGCATGGAGACGCCTAAACCGGCAATGATGTTGGTGCCGTGGCCGGTGGTCGATGCTTGCGCAATATGCTGAACAGGTGCGTACTGGGTGCCGGTGTAGTACTCCGTAATCCATACCAGGGCGCCGGTCAGAATCAAACCTATTGCACAGGCGCCGAAAAGTCCGCTGGCGCTTAAAGCAGTGCCATCAGGCAATGCCAAAGGCGCAGGGAACAGCGACTGGGTCACAAAGTAAAACGCGGCCAAAGACAACAGGCCCGCAACGGCCAAGCCTTTGTAAAGCGCGGGCATCACATTGGTCATCCCGGGGCTTGCCTTAACAAAGAAGCAACCGATGATGGATGCCACGATGGACACGCCGCCCAGTGCCAACGGGTAGAGCACCATATTTGGGCCGGCAGTACCCGCCAGCAGCGCGCCCAACACCATGGTGGCAATCAGTGTCACCGCATAGGTTTCAAACAAGTCAGCGGCCATACCGGCGCAATCGCCCACGTTGTCACCCACGTTGTCCGCAATCACGGCGGGGTTACGCGGGTCATCTTCAGGAATACCGGCTTCGACTTTGCCCACCAGGTCAGCACCGACGTCAGCGCCCTTGGTGAAAATGCCGCCGCCCAGACGCGCAAAGATGGAAATCAATGAGGAACCGAAGGCAAAGCCCACGAGCGGATTGAGCATGGCGGCCAGAGCCTTGCCGTCTGCAGGCACGCCACCGGCGGTGAGGTACCAGTAGAAACCGGTCACGCCCAACAAACCCAAGCCAACGACCAGCATGCCGGTGATCGCGCCGCCGCGGAATGCGACATCCAAAGCAGGGCCAATGCCCCGCGTCGCGGCTTGCGCAGTACGCACATTCGCGCGCACCGACACGTTCATACCGATAAACCCGCAGGCGCCGGAAAGCACCGCGCCGAGCACAAAGCCACCGGCGCTTAAGGGGTCTAAGACTATAGCAATGAGAATGGCCAGTACCACGCCCACCATGGCGATGGTTTTGTACTGCCGGGCCAAGTAGGCGGCCGCACCGGTTTGAATAGCCTCTGCAATTTCTTGCATGCGGGCATTGCCTGCGTCCTGGGAAAGAATCCAGCTGCGGGCCCAAACACCGTAAATCACGGCAATCAAACCACAGACAAGCGCAAGAATCAGCGCTGAGTTACCTGTCATATAAATCTCCAAACTAGCATGTTTCGCGAACAAAGGAGTAACGCTGGCGGTACTCCCGCTGCGTTGCTTCCTCGGGCTCACGACCTGCAATAGTCGAGAAACTGATTGGCCAACTCCCGCAACTGTAGCCGCAAAAGTCCGCTTTTCTAAGGTGCGCAAGGGTCAAGTCAGTAAAATCAGGGTTAATACTGACATTGATCTGTATTTACTTCTATCCACCTCACGAGCTATTTATGTCACTTGACAAAGTCACCCCCGGTAAAAATGCGCCTAAAGAATTCAATGTGATCATCGAAATTCCGATGAACGCAGACCCAGTGAAATACGAAGTCAACAAGGAAACCGGTGCGATCTTTGTTGACCGTTTTATGAGCACGGCGATGCACTATCCGACCAATTACGGTTATGTCCCCAAGACCATCTCAGGTGATGGCGATCCGGTCGATGTGTTGGTCATCACGCCGGTGCCATTGATTCCCGGTGTGGTCGTACCCTGCCGGGCCATCGGCATCCTGAAAATGGAAGATGAGGCCGGGATGGACGGCAAGGTGTTGGCGGTCCCTATTGACAAAATTTTGTCTCTTTACACCCAATGGCAAAAGCCTGCCGACCTCAATCCCTTGCGCCTAAAAACCATCGCCCATTTCTTTGAGCATTACAAAGACTTGGAAGAGGGTAAATGGGTCAAGATTTTGGGTTGGGAAGGCCCCGAGGCTGCGCACGCGGAAATTTTGGATGGTATTGCCAATTACCAAAAAGAGCAGGCTGCTTAATTCCGCGATAGTAGGCAACATGTAGAGGCGGCAAGTCCAAGATTGCTTGCGCCTGTCGCGAGGGTGCGCTTATTGGGGCTCTGCTAATGGGCTTTTGAAGGGCGAGCGTTGTTGCAGGTGATCAATATATTCATGCACGCCTTGACCCTCGCGCTCTAAAAATCGCGCCACGGCGTCGGCAAATGCAGGATGCGCTAACCAATGTGCGCTGCTGGTTTTGACGGGTAGCAGCGCGCGTGCCATCTTGTGCTCACCTTGGGCGCCTCCTTCAAAGCGCGCGTAGCCGTGCGCGATGCACCATTGCAGGGGCTGGTAATAACAGGCCTCGAAGTGCAGGCAGTCAACACGCTCCAGCGCCCCCCAGTAGCGTCCATAGGCGACACGTGGCCGGGAGTCATCCGGATGGGCGCTGCTTAGGCCAATCAAGCTGCTGGCAATTGGGCGGCCCGCGCGTTCGGCTACAAAAAGCAACCAGTTTTCCGGCATATCACGCTGCATGGCGGCAAAGAAAGCCCGGCTCAGGTAGGGCGCATTGCCGTGCTCAAGGTAGGTGCGCTCGTAGCAGCGGTAAAAGAAATCCCAGTCAGCATCACCGATGTCGCGGCCTTTGACCCAGCGAAATTGAACACCGGCATCGGCCACTTTGCGACGCTCCTGACGGATTTTTTTGCGTTTATCTTGCGCCAGACTGGCCAGAAACGCATCGAAATCGACGAATCCGGGCGTGGTGTTGGTCCAGTGGAATTGCACTGTGTGGCGTAGCATCAGACCACTTTCTGCGCAGGCCTGGGCGTCTTGCGGCGACACGAATAACAAATGCAACGAGGACATGTCTCGGTCCTGGCTATAGCCAATCAATGCCGCCAATAGGGCCTGTCGGGCGGCGGCATCCCGCGCTAGCATCCGGGCGCCTGGCACGGGCGTAAAGGGGACCGCGACCGTAGCCTTGGGGTAGTAGGCCAGCCCGTGCTGCTGGTAGGCATTGGCCCAAGCCCAGTCAAACACGTATTCGCCATAGGAATGGGCTTTTTCGTAAAGCATGCATGCGCCGACCAATGCGCCACCTTGCTCCAGGCTGATGCAAACCGGCTTCCAACCCGTGGCAGGGCTGGCGCTGGCGCTGTTTTCCATCGCTGCCAAGTAGGCATGGCGCATAAAGGGGCTTGCGTCTGGATGGTCAGACAATAGGCTGTCCCAGACCGCGGCGTCGATGGCGCAGACTGAATCGTGCACGCGGGTGAGATAATCATTTGGCCCCATGCAGCCCTCCAAGGAAGGCCAGGCCGGAGCCGGATGGCCCAGGTTGCGCCATTGTTTTCATAAGCATTCGTACATGACTCTCAAAATTTGCGTTGCCCAGCTCAACTTCATCGTAGGGGACCTGACCGGCAACGCGCAAAAAATACGGGACGCGGCGAACCAGGCTTATTCAGAGGGTGCCCGTTTGCTGCTGACGCCCGAATTGTCGCTGTGCGGCTACGCTGCGGAAGACCTGTATTTGCGGCCTGCATTTATGCAGGCCTGTGATGATGCCCTGAAATGGCTGGCCGCGCAGTTGGCGGGTCTTGTGGACATGTGTGTGGTGGTGGGCCATCCGCAAGGGGGCGACCAACGTGGCACCGCGGTCTCGATTACCGAACGCTTTAACTGCGCCAGTGTGCTGCGCGAAGGGCGGGTAGTGTCGACCTATTCGAAGCAGGAACTGCCCAATTACCAGGTTTTTGACGAGCGTCGTTATTTCGCGCCCGGCAGCCAGACTTGTGTGTTCGATGCTGGCCCGAAAGATGCGCCGGTGCGTGTGGGTTTGCTGATTTGTGAAGACGCCTGGTTTGAAGCCCCGGCATTGGCGGCTAAGGAGGCGGGCGCGCAGTTGCTGGCCGTTATCAATGCCTCGCCTTTTCATTTGGGCAAGGGTTATCAGCGTGAACAGGTCATGGCTGAGCGTTGCCGCTCCACCGGCTTGCCCTTGGTTTACGCGCACCTGGTGGGCGGGCAGGACGAATTGGTGTTTGAGGGGCGTTCATTTGTATTGGACGCAAAGGGTCAGGTCCAAGGCCGTGCCGCCAGTTTCCAAGAATCGCTGTTTGAATGCACATTGGGCAACGGCGAGCCGATTGGTGCCTGGACGGCCAGCACAGAGGGGCAGAGGTCCGAAGAGGCCGATCTGTGGGACGCACTGGTTTTGGGGGTGCGCGATTACGTAGGAAAAAACCGATTCCCAGGCGTACTGCTGGGCCTCTCAGGGGGTATTGATTCGGCACTGGTACTGGCGATTGCCGTGGATGCTCTGGGTGCCGACAGGGTACGGGCGGTCATGATGCCTTCACCCTACACCGCGGACATCAGCTGGATGGATGCCCGAGAGATGGCTGCGCGCATGGGTGTGCGATACGACGAAATTTCTATTCGGCCGGAATTTGAAGCCTTCAAGGCCTCGCTGGCCGCTGAATTCAAAGGGCGTGCGGAGGACAGTACCGAAGAAAACATTCAGGCCCGCATACGCGGCACGCTCCTGATGGCCTTGAGTAACAAATTTGGCTCCATGGTCCTGACCACCGGTAACAAGTCGGAAATGGCTACCGGATATTGCACGCTGTATGGAGACATGGCCGGTGGCTTTGCGGTGATCAAAGATTTGCCCAAGATGAGAGTCTTCGCCATGGCGCGGTGGCGCAATCTGCATGACCCATACGGCACAGGCCAAGCCCCGATTCCTGAGCGCATCATCACGCGACCGCCCAGCGCTGAGTTGCGACCCGATCAGACAGACCAAGACAGTTTGCCTCCCTATGAGGTGCTGGACGCCATTATCGAGCGCTATATGGAAAACGACCAGAGCATCGCCGATATCGTGGCTGCCGGTTACAGCGCCGACGATGTGGAGCGGGTCACTCGTCTGGTTCAGATCAACGAGTACAAGCGCCGTCAAGCGCCGCCAGGAATTCGCGTCAGTCACCGCAGTTTCGGCAAGGATTGGCGTTATCCTATTACCAATAGGTTTCGCGCCTAAGCCACAAGACTAACTATGGGGAAATTCCATGAAACAAATTACCGCCATCATCAAACCATTCAAATTGGAAGAGGTGCGCGAGGCGCTGGCTGAATGCGGGGCCAGCGGCCTGACCGTAACTGAAGTGAAAGGTTTTGGGCGCCAAAAAGGTCACACCGAGCTGTACCGCGGTGCGGAGTACGTAGTGGACTTTTTGCCTAAGGTCAAGGTGGAACTTGTTGTGAAGACCGATGACGTGGACCGATGTGTGGACGCGATTGTCAAGGCCGCTTATACCGGCAAGATCGGCGACGGCAAGATTTTTGTGACGTCCGTAGAGCGCGTAGTGCGAATCCGTACGGGCGAGCAGGACGAGTCGGCCGTCTAATTCGGCGCGCTCTAGATAGGGTTCAGTTGCTTAACACCTTGGCTGCTGGCTCTGGTGGTTTGTAGTGAACTAGACGTGTGCCTGCAAGGACATCGTGCCAGAACTGCCTTCGCGGAGCCAAGCCGCTACTGCCGGCCCAAGCAGCAACCCACAACAGAAATACCAGCGCTTGCATTCCGGCAGGCAGGGCGCCAGCCCAGGCCAAGGCGAGGGGCGGAAGTACCCAGACCCAGGCCAGCACATAACGTAGCAAAGCACGATGGCGGGAAACTAGCACTCCTTGGCTATCGACCACGCGGATATGCCAAGTCTTCATAGCAAGCGTTTGTCCGCGCGTCCAAAAAATGACGAAATAGCTACTTAGGGCGATAAATAGAAATATCTGAAGCGCCATGCGGTTGTCCATCGCGTTGCGTGTTTGGGTTAGTGTGCCAAATAGATAGCCCGCAATAAACACGACCCCGAAAAGCAGCATTCCTTCGTAGACCCAGCAGGCCATACGCCGCCACAAACCGGGGGTCTGATAATCAAAATTTTCGGGATCATTGGGCTCAGACATAAGAAGGGGCGAGTGGCCTAAAGTCGAGCATCGTTAAAGGCATGGTTGAACTCTTGGCGCTTCGCCATGATTTGAATCGAGTTCGTGCAATCAAGACCAACCCATCAGGCGTTTCAGTTGGATGTTGCAGCGTCTTTTTGGGGGAGCAAGGTGTAGCGGTCAATTACGGGCCGCGGATTGGATGATATTTTGGCCGGTTCTGGAGTTTTTCGAGTCACGGGAACTTCGGCCAATTTGCTGGGCGCAACAGGTTTTGCAGCAACTGCGGCGCCAGCGGGTTTTTTCGGCGCCTTGTCCAGCAAAGCACGCCTTTCGTCTTCTGATAACGCTTGGTAGGCCTCCCAGGTGGCGGTGCGGGTATCGGACGGAAGCTTCTTGGTCTGCGCAAAGTTCAATCGGGCCTGTTCCCGCTCTTTGGGCTTCAATGCCGCCCACTCTGCCATTCGACTTTGTAATTTTTCCCGGTCTGCTTCGCTCATGCCTGCGTAGTTTTTAGCAAGAGCCAGCCATTTGCGTCGGTGACCTTGGGACAGCCCACTCCAAATCGAGGCGAGGGGTCGAAGCGACTGCTGCTCAGTGGGGCTTAGCTGCTCCCAGCGCGGATCCGTGTCCATGCTGACAGGAGTTGGCACGGAAGTCGCGGTGCCCGTTGTTTGAGCATTACCTACGCTAAATAGCAAAAGTAGCGCGCAGGCGCACACCCATGGGCGAAGAGAAAGGATGAAATATGGCAAGTTTTGCATGGAGACTGTTAGTCCCCAATTCTATTCCTGCGCTGACTTTTTCAGGTATTGCAAGAAGCCCGGGTCGGTATAGGCGGTCGGGGGTAAATCGGCCGTAAGCAACTCGGCATCGACTTCGGCCAATTCGTAGGCCCGCTCTTGGTCTTGCAGCACCCCGATGGCCATTAAGCCCAACACGAGCGCCAGCAAAGGAAGCAAGGCGGAGGCGCGGGTCCAAAAACCCGGCGTTTGCGCGTCCAAAGACCCCGAGGCACTTTGCGCACCGGCTAGCACGGTTTCAAGCTGGATTTGCGTAACCCGGCGTTTCGAGAGCGCCCGCATCCGACCGGCACGCAGTCGCTCGGTGATGTTGTGAGGGAGGTCCCGCAAACCATCTTCCAGACGAGCGGCGATCCGGACGCCAAAACGCGCCTCAGTTTGGCCGGCAGGGCCGTTCGTATCAGAGGAAATGTTCATGAATTAATCCCTTTCGATCGTAATGCTTTAGCCAATGCCCCCACCGCTCGCGAACAGTGGGTCTTGACGCTACCCTGGGAGCACCCCATGGCGGAGGCGGTTTCAGCCAGATCAAGCTCCTCCCAATAACGCATCAGGAAGGCTTCCCGTTGACGGGTGGGTAGATTTTGGATTTCTTGTTCGATGGCGTGCAAAATTTGGGCTCGCTCGGCCTGGGATTGGCTGCTTTCCTGCTGCGGATTGTCAGAATTTGCGAGCAAAGCCTCCAAAACGTCGAATTCGCCATCGCCCTCCGGTCCGTCAAAGTCCCCCAACTGGGTGAAAAGGGCGTTGCGGGTCTTTTGACGGCGGAACCAGTCCAGGGTCGCATTGCTGAGAATGCGCTGGAACAACATGGGTAGTTCCTCGGGCGACTTGTGCCCGTAGTGCTCGGCTAGTTTCATCATGCTGTCCTGCACAATGTCCAAGGCTGATTCTTCATTGCGCACGTGATAGTAAGTCCGCTTGAAGGCGCGCTTTTCCACGCCGCGCAAGAACGCATCAAGCTCGCGTTCAGTCGCCAAAAGGCCTCCACGGCGCGCGCCAACGGGGCGCCTCAGGGGTCATTTGCGTGCAAGTGAGTCTCATAAATGTTTTCAAATTATCGCACCGGCGCACTGTTTTGGCTTGGCCTTCCCAAGGGGGTCTGATGATTGATGTCATAATTCATCTTTCGTTCAAAAAGCAAACGGGTTTTGGTCCGGCGCAGCATTCAATGCGTACATGGCCAAAATCTTAAGTCCCGACGAGGCACCAAAAGTGTTTACGAAGGGGCACCCAAGGTGTTTCGTCAGAGAAATTCACAAAGGTTCATCATGGAAATATCCAAGGCCGAATTGGCCTCTGCAGCCGCTGCTGCGGCAAACTCCAAATCCTCAATCGTCCCAGAGCTGCGCGGCGCTGAGATTTTGATCAAGGCTCTCCAAGCAGAAAACGTCCAGTATGTTTGGGGATACCCCGGCGGCGCCGTACTCCACATTTATGACGCGTTTTACAAACAGGACACAATTCAACATGTGCTGGTGCGTCACGAGCAGGCAGCTGTGCACGCTGCGGATGGCTATGCGCGTGCGACCGGCGAGGTCGGCGTGGCGCTAGTTACGTCCGGGCCCGGCGTGACCAACGCGGTGACTGGCATCGCAACTGCTTATATGGACAGCATTCCCATGGTGATCATCACTGGGCAGGTGCCGACCCACGCGATTGGTCTGGACGCATTCCAAGAGTGCGATACCGTGGGTATTACACGCCCCATCGTGAAGCATAATTTTTTGGTCAAAGATGCCCGCGACATGGCGGACATCATGAAAAAAGCCTTTCATATCGCCCGCAGCGGTCGTCCCGGTCCGGTCGTGGTCGATATTCCCAAGGACGTTTCATTTAAGAAGGTGCCTTACAAAGGCTATCCGACAAGCGTGGAAATGCGTTCGTATAACCCGGTGCGCAAAGGCCATGGCGGGCAGATCCGCAAAGCTTTGCAGCTTTTGCTTGCGGCTAAGCGACCCTATATTTATACCGGCGGCGGCGTGCTACTGAGCAATGCCTCGGCTGAATTGCGTACTTTGGTCGACATGCTGGGCTATCCCTGCACCAACACCCTTATGGGCTTGGGCGCTTACCCAGCCTCGGATCGCAAGTTCCTGGGCATGCTCGGTATGCACGGCACCATCGAAGCCAATAACGCCATGCAAAACTGCGATGTTTTACTGGCGGTGGGTGCGCGCTTTGACGATCGAGTAATCGGCAACCCCAAGCATTTCGCGCAAAACGAGCGCAAGATTATCCATATTGATATCGATCCTTCCAGCATTTCCAAGCGAGTGAAGGTGGATATTCCGATCGTTGGTGACGTCAAGGAAGTGTTGAACGAATTGATCGCCATGATCAAGGAAAGCGCGGTCAAGCCCGACGCAAATGCCCTGGGCGCCTGGTGGGACACGATTGAGGGTTGGCGTGCGCGTCAATGCCTGAAGTATGACCACGGTAAAGGTGATGTGATCAAGCCGCAGTTTGTTGTGGAAACCCTATGGAACATGACCAAGGATGGAGATACATATATCACCTCCGATGTGGGGCAGCACCAGATGTGGGCGGCGCAGTATTACCGCTTTGACCAACCCCGCCGCTGGATTAACTCGGGTGGGCTGGGTACCATGGGCGTGGGCATTCCTTATGCTATGGGCATCAAACTGGCTAAGCCCGATAGCGAGGTGTTTTGTATCACTGGGGAGGGTTCGGTGCAGATGTGTATCCAGGAACTTTCAACTTGCTTGCAATACAACACACCGATCAAAGTAATCTCTTTGAATAACCGCTATTTGGGCATGGTACGCCAGTGGCAAGAGGTGGAATATGAGGGCCGCTATAGCCACAGCTATATGGACGCCCTGCCCAATTTCGTCAAACTCGCCGAAGCCTACGGCCATGTAGGCATGCTGATTGAGCGGCCGGAAGATGTGGAGCCTGCTTTGCGCGAGGCGCGTCGTCTGAAAGATCGCACTGTTTTTATGGATTTCCGTACCGACCCGACAGAAAATGTATTCCCAATGGTGCAGGCGGGCAAGGGTATTACCGAAATGCTGCTGGGGTCTGAAGACCTCTAAGTGGCAGAGATTGCATTTAACAACTACTGACTGACAAATCTATTGCTTGCCAAGCCTGTGCGTTACCGCGCAACAGGGGAGGGCGGTGAAAAGAGGCGTCTTGAATTTATGAAACATATCATCGCTGTTTTGCTTGAAAACGAACCGGGCGCCTTGTCTCGCGTGGTCGGCTTGTTTTCGGCCCGTGGCTACAACATTGAATCTCTAACGGTGGCGCCCACTGAGGATCCGAGCCTTTCGCGCATGACTTTGCAGACCAATGGCTCGGATGATGTGATCGAACAAATTACCAAGCATTTGAACCGCCTGATCGAGGTGGTCAAGGTCGTGGATTTGACAGAAGGCGCTTACATCGAGCGCGAACTCATGATCGTCAAGGTGCGTGCTGTTGGCAAAGAGCGCGAGGAAATGAAGCGCATGGCCGACATTTTTCGAGGCCGCGTGATCGACGTGACCGACAAGAGCTACACCATTGAGTTGACCGGTGACCAGGCGAAGAACGACGCGTTTTTGCAGGCTATCGAGACGGACGCGATTTTGGAGACAGTACGCACTGGTGCCAGCGGCATCGGCCGCGGTGAGAGGGTATTGCGCGTGTAATAGAAGGTGCTGCGTCGCAGGCGTCACTCCTGGTTTGGCGTGAAAAAGCGGCGGAGCACCTGAATTGGTTTTGTAACTTGGCGTAGGACGCCATTATTTTTCGGAGAAAAGCATGAAGGTGTATTACGACAAGGACTGCGACCTGAGCCTTATCAAAGGCAAAACTGTGGCCATCATCGGTTATGGCAGTCAGGGCCATGCCCACGCCCAGAATTTGAACGACAGCGGCGTGAAAGTCGTTGTGGGCCTGCGCAAAGGCGGCGCATCCTGGCCCAAGGTGGAAAAAGCCGGCTTAAAGGTGGCTGAAGTGGCTGATGCCGTGCGCGCAGCTGACGTGGTGATGATTTTGTTGCCAGACGAGCAAATCGGAACGGTTTATACCCAAGACGTCGAGCCCAACATCAAATCGGGCGCATCCTTGGTGTTTGCCCACGGGTTTAACGTGCATTACGGTTTGGTCAACCCCCGCGCTGACTTGGACGTGTGGATGGTCGCGCCCAAGGCGCCCGGCCATACCGTGCGTGGTACCTATTCGCAAGGCGGCGGCGTGCCCCACCTGATTGCGATACACCAGGATAAATCGGGCCGAACCCGTGATCTGGCACTGAGCTATGCCATGGCCAACGGTGGCGGCAAAGCCGGCATTATTGAAACCAATTTCCGCGAAGAAACCGAAACCGACTTGTTCGGCGAACAGGCCGTTTTGTGCGGCGGAACAGTGGAGCTGATCAAAGCAGGCTTTGAGACCTTGGTGGAAGCTGGTTATGCGCCGGAAATGGCGTACTTCGAGTGCCTACACGAGCTAAAGCTGATCGTGGACATGATTTATGAAGGTGGAATCGCCAACATGAATTACTCGATCTCCAACAACGCCGAGTACGGCGAATATGTCACCGGCCCGCGGATCGTGACGGAGGCGACCAAAGCGGCCATGCGCCAGTGCTTGAAGGATATTCAGACCGGCGAATATGCCAAGAGTTTCATTTTGGAGAACAAGGCAGGCGCGCCGACGTTGCTGAGCCGTCGCCGCTTGACCGCAGAGCATCAGATCGAGCAAGTCGGCGAAACTTTGCGCGCCATGATGCCCTGGATCAAGAAAAATAAACTTGTGGATCAAACCCGCAATTAACGCGGGTTAAGCACTTCGCGTGCGGGACAAAGGCCACTTCGGTGGCCTTTTCTCTTTAGCAAATACAGGCTGTCAGAGCCGCTGGGCGTACACTGTGCCGGGAGGCAAGCGGCGTTTTTACCGTCGCCTTGAGCCGATCGCAGCCGTTTTACATTGAGGTCATTGCATGGACGAAAACTCGCAGACGCAGGCTGACGTAGATGAGCCGGTTTTTGTGCGCAAGCGGCGCAAAGGCATCTACGTTCTTCCCAATTTGTTCACCTTGGCGGCCTTGTTTGGCGGCTTTTACGCCGTGGTCATGGCGATGCAGGGCCACTTTGATCAATCTGCAATCGGAATTTTTTGCGCCATGGTGCTCGACAGTCTGGATGGCCGGGTCGCACGCATGACCAATACACAGAGTGCTTTTGGTGAGCAGATGGACTCCCTGTCGGATATGGTGTCTTTTGGCGCTGCGCCTGCCCTTGTGTCTTACGAATGGGTACTCAAAGGCTTAGGGAAATGGGGCTGGTTTGCAGCTTTTGTTTATTGTTCCTGCGCTGCTTTACGCTTGGCACGCTTTAACGTCAACACCCACGTCGTAGACAAGCGCTATTTCCAGGGGCTGCCTTCCCCTGCCGCTGCTGCCTTGGTTGCGGGCTTTATCTGGTGGTGTACTGATTTGGGCATCGCGCCCGCCTCTGTCGCCTGGTTTATGTTCGCCTGGGTGCTTTACGCCGGATTAACCATGGTGACCAATGTGCCGTTTTACAGCTTCAAAGATGTGAGTATGAAAAAAAGTGTTCCTTTCGCTGTCATAGTGCTCATTGCCTTAGGGATTGCCATCATCAACATCGACCCGCCGACCGTGGTGTTAGGGATTTTTGTCGTGTATGGCTTCAGCGGCTACGTGGTTTACTGTGTGCGCCGGTTCCGTGGGGTTCCGGTCAGCGTGATCAGCACCTCGACCGACGAGCCCGACGAGCGCGGTATGCACAAATAACCGGGCTAGGCATTTGATTGCTAGTCTTAAGCAATCAGTTTCTGGAGACCTCGTATGTCTGACAAACTCATTATTTTCGACACCACTTTGCGCGATGGCGAGCAATCCCCCGGCGCTTCGATGACGCGGGATGAAAAACTGCGAATTGCCCGTCAGTTGGAGCGTTTGAAGGTGGATGTGATCGAAGCCGGTTTTGCCGCTAGCTCAAATGGCGATTTTGAAGCGGTGCAATTGGTGGCCAAGAACATTAAAGACTCGACCATTTGTTCGCTGGCGCGCGCCAATGACCGTGATATCGCACGGGCGGCCGAGGCCCTCAAAGGTGCGCGCAGTGCGCGGATTCACACATTTATTGCAACCTCTGCGCTGCATATGGAAAAAAAGCTGCGTATGACACCCGATGAGGTTTTTGCACAAGCACAGTTGGCGGTGCGTTTTGCGCGCAACCTAGTAAGCGATGTGGAATTCAGCCCGGAGGACGGCTACCGAAGTGACCCTGACTTTTTATGCCGCGTGATTGAGGCCGTCATTAAAGAAGGGGCTAGCACCATCAACGTGCCCGATACGGTGGGCTACGCCATCCCTGAGTTGTATGGCGAATTCATCCGTTCTTTGCGGGAGCGCATTCCCAATTCTGATCAAGCCATTTGGTCCGTGCATTGTCACAACGATTTGGGTATGGCGGTTGCTAATTCCTTGGCTGGAGTAAAGATTGGTGGCGCACGCCAGGTGGAGTGCACCATAAACGGCTTAGGTGAACGTGCCGGCAATTGCAGCTTGGAGGAGGTAGTCATGGCGGTCAAAACCCGTCGTGACTACTTTGGCTTGGACATGGGCATTGACACCCGCCATATCGTGGCAGCCAGCCGCATGGTCAGCCAAACTACTGGTTTTGTTGTGCAACCCAATAAAGCCGTGGTTGGCGCAAACGCATTTGCACATGCCTCGGGCATTCATCAGGATGGTGTGCTGAAGGCCCGAGACACCTACGAAATCATGCGAGCCGAGGATGTTGGCTGGAGCGCCAACAAAATAGTGCTTGGCAAGCTTAGCGGTCGCAACGCGTTCAAGCAGCGTTTGCTGGAGTTAGGTGTGCAACTCGATAGCGAAACCGAGATCAATGCGGCGTTTGCCCGTTTCAAGGAATTGGCAGATCGGAAATCTGATATTTTCGATGAAGACATTCTCGCTTTGGTGAGCGACGAGAGCGTGTCCCAAGCGCAGGAGCAATTTGCCTTTGTTTCATTGTCTCAGCACAGTGAAACCGGCGAACGCCCCCAGGCATCGATCGTTTTTACGGTTGCGGGAACGGAGGTAAGTGCCACCTCGGATGGCAACGGTCCGGTAGATGCGTCACTTAAAGCCATCGAGTCGCAGGTTAAAAGCGGCGCTGAAATGGTGCTTTATTCCGTCAATGCCATAAGCGGTTCTACTGAAAGTCAGGGTGAAGTTACCGTGCGCTTGCAAAACAGTGGACGCGTCGTTAACGGCACGGGCGCAGATCCGGATATTGTTGTGGCCTCTGCCAAAGCTTATTTGAGCGCGCTTAACAAACTTCAAAGCAAGGCTGATCGGGTGGCAGCGCAGGGGTAGGTAATGATTTACACGATTTTGCTTGATGTTTCTCATCCAAGTGCTTGATTTATTTTGTTATTTGATTAAACTGCGGTTTTTTTCGCAAAGCGTTTAGTGCGTGATGCGCGTTTTGTTACGGACCCGTTGCACATTGGCTAATCAATTTTTACTGAAAATCGCGTTTATCGTATCTTTATTGACTTTTGGGTCAGTATTTGCGGTTCAAGATTCGCCGCGCGGCTCAAAGGCTGACACCGCACGCCAACAAGTTAAGAATAAATCAGTCAAAGCCCGTAGTGGGCAAAAGATGGCTGTCAAAACTAAGCCAAAGTCCAAGTCCAATTACGCTGCCGCCCCAAAGCATCCCTCGTTTGGTGACATCGCCGGCTTGCATTCCGCGCCAGATGCCTTGGCGCTGAAATCCAGCGTAGCCTTCGTGATCGATCAGGATACTAAAGAAGTCCTGCTTCATAAAAATGAACTGGCGGTGCTTCCGATAGCCTCAATCACCAAATTGATGACCGGCGTGCTGATTAGTGAGGCACGCCTGCCCATGGATGACCTAATCACCATCAGCCAAGATGATGTGGATACGGAGAAAGGCAGCCGCTCGCGCCTGACCGTGGGGACCACATTGACTCGCGGTGAGTTGCTGCATCTATCACTTATGGCCAGTGAAAACCGGGCGGCACATGCCTTAGGTCGGACTTTCCCCGGTGGTATGAGCCGTTTTGTGGCGTTGATGAACAACAAAGCAGCGGAGTTGGGTATGGCCGCCACCAGTTACGTCGAGCCAACAGGTCTCTCTAGCAGAAACCAATCGAGTGCTAAAGACCTTGCTACTTTGGTGAACTACGCTTATGCGGACCCGACCTTACGCGAGTTTTCTACCTCTCCAGGCTACCAGGTCGAAGTGGGACGCCGCACTTTGCGATTTAACAATACGAACCGCCTCGTTAAGAATCCGGATTGGGATATTGGCCTTCAAAAGACAGGTTACATCTCGGAAGCCGGGCAGTGCTTGGTGATGCAGGCCAAAGTTGCCGGTCGTAAAATTATTATGGTGTTTCTAGACTCTACTGGGAAACTCAGTCGGATTGCTGATGCCGAACGCGTCCGCCGTTGGGTCGAGTCAAGCCCGGTGGCCAGCCCCCGCGTCGCGCCGCTTGCCGCTTTGGATCGCTCCGGTCAGAATTTGATCCAATAAGAGCCTAATGGGCGACGGGCCCTTGCTGGCCCAGAGGCTGGCGTCGCCTGATTCAACGTGCGTTAAACCCTAGGGTCCTGGAGATTTCTTGAGCTGTTTCCTTCAGACGCGGCATCCAGCTGTCCTCCATTCGACTGGAGGGTGATGAAATTGACAATCCTGCAATAAGCTTGTTCTGGTCGTCGTAGATGCCCGCCGCCATACAGCGTACGCCCAACTCCAACTCCTCGTTATCACTGGCCTGACCATATTGGCGCACGCGTGACAATTCACGCTCGAGTGTGGGTAAGTCGGTAATGCTGTTTTTGGTGTGCCCCTGCAGCCCCGTTCGCGTTGCATAGTTGCGAATGCGTTGCGGGTCATCGGCAGCCAAAAACAACTTACCTACCGAAGTCAAATGTAGCGGCGCGCGTCCCCCGATGGCGCGAACGACTTGCATGCCGGAGCGTTCGCTGAATGCGCGCTCTACATAGATAATTTCGTCGCCTTGGCGCATGCTCAGGTTGACCGGTTGCTGGGTCAGTTTATGCAGTTCGCGCATCGGTGCAAGCGCTGCGTCACGAACGTTAAGACGTCCCTTTACAAGATTGCCTAATTCGAGCAGACGCATACCAAGGCGATAGCTACCGGCCTGTGGGCGGTCCGCAAACCGCCCTAACACCAAGTCGTTGAGGATGCGGTGTGCGGTCGAGGGATGCAATCCAGCGCGGTCACTGATTTCTTTTAGCGTCATAGCCTCCTCGCGGGACGCTAAAACGTCAATTAGCGTGAACATGCGCTCAATCACTTGCACCGAAGGTGACGATGGGATATTGGTGGAGTCTTGTTTGGTCATAAGCAGGTGTCTGGAACGCCTGATTTTGCGCTATGAAATGAACTTGCTGCCGATTACAGGGAATTTCAAGATTTTTGCCTTGGGCTAGGACTGCTGTCCTGCCAACGCCCGTCCAATAAAATTTGAGACGGCGCGAAGCGCATCTTGTAATTCATTTTTTGGCTTTTTTCAATCCAGTAGCCCAAGTATAAAAAGGACAAGCCCAGCGATTTGGCTTGTTGTAATTGCCACATTACGTTGTAGGTGCCAAAACTGGCATCTTCTTGGGGTTCGTAAAAGGTATAGACCGCTGATATGCCATCGTCCAGCACATCCAATATAGACACCATTTTCAGTACACCGGGTGCATCTCCCACTCCAGGCTCGCGGAATTCAACGAGGCGAGAATTGACACGGCTCTGGAGTAAAAATTGGGTGTATTGGCTGACGCTGTCCTCTTCCATGCCGCCGCCAGCGTGTCTGCTGTGTTGGTAGCGCAAATAAAGCGCATAGTGCTCTTGCAAAAAGCCCAAGCGCTGTACCCGCACCTGCAAATTGGCATGTTGTGAAAGGGCGCGGCGCTGGCTGCGACTGGGTTTAAATTGCGCCACAGGGACGCGAAGCGGCACGCAGGCTTGGCATCCGTCGCAATACGGGCGGTAGGTGAACATGCCACTGCGTCGAAATCCGCTCTCTACCAATCCGGAGTAGGTGCTGTTGTCAATTAAATGGCTGGGCGTAGCGACCTGCGAGCGGGCCTGGCGTCCGTCAAGGTAACTGCATTCATAAGGCGCAGTGGAATAGAACTGCAGTGTCTGCAGTGGCAGATCATGGAGATTGGTCATATCGCTTGGGTCAGTAGGCCTGTTGCAAATGCTTCCAACTATCGGGGTGGAACTCCCAAGGCACGGGCATTTGGGTCCTGGCCGATTGCATGGTACCAAGGAACTGCGCTCGCTGCACCGGGCGGGCGCCGAGTCTAGCCAGGTGGGTGGTGACCTGTTGGCAGTCCAGTTGGGGGACGTCATTAGCCCTGCAAATGGCAACCAGCGCTGCCAGTGCGATTTTCGAACCGTCTGTGATGCGGGTGAACATGGATTCGCCAAAAACGGCCCGCCCCATGGCCACAAAGTAAAGCCCCGCCACCATTTCGCCTTTGACCCAGGTTTCGACGCTATGGGCATAACCTGCGTGGTGAAAGTCGATATAGGCATCGACCATCGCCGGCACGATCCAGGTGCCATTTTGGCCATGACGTGGCGCCTGCGCGCATTGACGTATGACTGCGGCAAAGTTGCTGTCGATACGGATTTCGCAATCCTTGTCCTGTTGAAAGCGGCGCAGTGTTTTCTTCAGGGAGGGGTGGATTCGGAAATCTTGCGTATGGAGCACCATGCGCGGGTCCGGGCTCCACCATAGGGTCGGTTGCTGTGGGTTGTACCAAGGAAAAATTCCGCGCGCATAGGCTTCCTGCAGCGTTTCCACATCCAATACACCTCCGGCCGCGAGCAATCCCGGCGCGTCGCTGTCCGGTCCCCATGTGCGGTTCAAGGGCGGAAAGGGATCACCCGGAAGCATCCATGTGAGATCTGGCGTGCTCATCGGATGGAGTACTTTGCCCAAGCGCAAAGCTGACGTTGGATACGCCTAAAGCACTGCCGGTTAGAATGCGGAAGTCGGGGCGTAGCGCAGCCTGGTAGCGCATCTGGTTTGGGACCAGAGGGTCGAAGGTTCGAATCCTTTCGCCCCGACCACTGTAAATGCCAAAGCCTTGCCTTTGGCATTTTCGTTTTCGAAGCGTGCATGCATTTCTGTCCGTAGCTCAGTTGGATAGAGCAACAGCCTTCTAAGCTGTAGGTCACAGGTTCGATTCCTGTCGGACAGGCCAAATACATGGTCATCATCTTAGGGTAAAAGCAATTTGGCGGCGCGCATTGGCAGCGGGTTGACCAGCCAATCTTTGAGCGCCTGATCCAGTGCCGAGGGATCGCCCGTTGTGTAAAAAAACGAAGCCCCGGCACTGCCTTTGGAAGCGTCATGCGCTTGGTCTTGACACAGTGTGCCTGCCGCCTCCAGTAGTTGCCGCGTGCGCCGAGCCACCGGTTCGCCCGCTTCCAGCAGCGCAACATCGGAACCCCATGCCTCGGTTAAAACGTCAGCCGCAAGTGCGTAATGGGTGCAACCCAGCACGACCGTGTCGATGCCTGCCCCGCCTTGAGTCGCTTCGCGAAGCGATTGCACATAGCGATGGCATAGCGCCTCTATCGCGACCTGGTCCGACTGCTCAATAGCCGCTGCCAGACCATCGCATGCCTGCAACAAAAAACGAACCGATGGTATTTGCGCAACAAGCAACGCTTGAAATTTTTCACTTTCCAGTGTGCTGCGAGTAGCCATTACCGCGACAACGCCGCTCCTGCTTTGGGCCGCCGCCGGCTTAAGCGCTGGTTCGATGCCGATGATGGGCAAACTGGTGTACTGCTCCCGCAGGCTGGCCACCGCCGCGGCTGTGGCCGTGTTGCAGGCAAGCACCAAGGCCTTGACATGGTGACTGTTGTAAAGATAGTCGGCCAATAACTGTGAGCGCCTGAGCACATGCGCAGTGTCGCGCTCGCCATAGGGCGCATAGCCCGCATCAGCCACGTAAACAAATTGTTCTTGGGGCAACTCTTCGCGCAATGCCCTTAGCACGCTCAAGCCACCGATACCACTATCAAAGACACCAATGGGGCCTGTTGCAGCGGCGTGCGATGCCATCAGTCGATCAGGCCGCTTTAACGGCAATGGTTTTGAACTCACCGCTGGCAATTTTTTGTTGCCAAAGCGCCGGCCCGGTGATGTGTGCGCTGGTGCCACCGGCATCTACGGCCACGGTTACTGGCATGTCCACTACATCAAACTCGTAAATCGCCTCCATCCCCAAGTCGGCAAAGGCTACGACTTTGGCGTGTTTGATCGCCTTGCTGACCAGATAAGCCGCGCCACCGACGGCCATCAGGTAGGCGCTTTGGTGCTTCTTGATCGCTTCGATGGCCACTGGCCCACGTTCTGCCTTGCCCACCATGGCGATCAGTCCGGTTTGCGCCAGCATCATTTCCGTGAAACCGTCCATGCGGGTGGCGGTAGTCGGGCCGGCTGGGCCGACCGCTTCGCCTTTCACAGGATCAACAGGCCCAACGTAATAAATCACTCGGTTCGTGAAATCCACCGGCAGGGACTCACCCTTTGCCAACATTCCTTGAATGCGTTTGTGCGCGGCATCGCGGCCGGTCAACATCTTGCCGTTGAGCAGCAGGGTTTGGCCGGGCTTCCAGCTGGCCACCTGAGCCGGCGTCAGCGTATTGAGGTCGACTGTAGTGCTTTGCACGTAGTCGGGCTTCCAGTCCACCTGGGGCCAGGTGTCGAGCGACGGCGGCGTAAGGTAGGTCGGGCCGCTGCCGTCCAGGACAAAGTGCGCATGGCGCGTGGCTGCGCAGTTGGGAATCATGGCGACCGGCTTGCTGGCGGCGTGGGTGGGGTAGAGCTTGATCTTGACGTCCAGCACGGTGGTCAGGCCACCGAGGCCTTGGGCGCCAATTCCCAAGGCGTTGACCTTGTCATACAACTCCAGGCGCAGTTCCTCGACTTGGCTTAGCACTTGACCGGCGGCTGATTTGGCTTGCAACGCATACATGTCCAGGTCGTCCATCAGACTTTCTTTGGCCATGACCATGGCTTTTTCGGCGGTGCCGCCGATACCGATTCCCAGCATGCCCGGCGGGCACCAACCTGCGCCCATGGTGGGTACGGTTTTGAGCACCCAGTCGACCACTGAGTCGCCGGGGTTCAGCATTACCAGCTTGCTTTTATTTTCTGAACCGCCGCCCTTAGCCGCCACCGTAACCTCAATCGTGTTGCCGGGCACGATTTCGGTGAATATCACTGCGGGCGTGTTGTCCTTGGTGTTTTTGCGGGCGAATTCCGGGTCAGCCACCACGCTGGCGCGCAAGGTGTTGTCGGGGTGCAGATAACCTTGGCGCACGCCCTGGTTGACGGCGTCTTCCAGCGAGCCAGTAAAGCCGCCAAAGCGTACGTCCATGCCGACTTTGAGGAAGACGTTCACGATGCCGGTGTCTTGGCATATCGGCCGGTGGCCGGTGGCGCTCATTTTGCTGTTGGTCAGAATTTGGGCGATCGCATCCTTGGCGGCGGGGCTTTGTTCGCGCTCGTAGGCGCGCGCCAGATGCGCGATGTAATCAGCAGGGTGGTAATAGCTGATGTATTGAAGGGCGGCGGCGACCGACTCAACGAGGTCGTTTTGGGTAATAGTGGTCATTGTGTAAGGCGGGCAAGTAGGTGGTAAGTTTAGCCCCTGGCTGGGTTGGGCCAGCCATAGCGCTGGCTTGCCGCAGAGCGCATTTGGCGTCAAAATCCGCGGCTGCTGCGGCCCAAGTCAGTGCAATGTAAGTGCCATCGCCGAACATTCGCCCCGCTTTCGTACATCACAAGGAGACAGGTTCTATGAGTTCGTCGACATCCGCTATCGAGTCCGTACTGGTTGAAAACCGGGTTTTTCATCCCAGTGAGGCCAGCCAAAAAGGCGCCCGGATTTCCGGTATGCCGGCCTATCAGGCCTTGTGCGACGCCGCCGACAAAGATTACCAGGGCTTCTGGGCCCAATTGGCACGAGAGAACCTGAGTTGGTCCAAGCCTTTCAACCGGGTATTGGACGAATCCAATGCGCCGTTTTACCAGTGGTTTGACGACGGCGAACTCAATGCCTCGGCCAATTGCCTGGACCGGCACATGGGCACCTCGGTGGAGAACAAAACCGCCGTGATTTTCGAAGCCGACGACGGCGCGGTCACCAAAACAACCTATAAAGAGCTACTGGCCCGCGTCAGCCAGTTTGCTAATGCGCTAAAGGCCGCAGGTATCCAAAAAGGCGACCGCGTGCTGGTCTATATGCCCATGACGCTGGAAGGCGTGATCGCTATGCAAGCCTGTGCCCGTATCGGTGCGACGCATAGCGTAGTTTTTGGCGGTTTTTCCGCCAAGGCCTTGCAAGAACGCATCATCGACGCTGGCGCGGTCGCCGTCATCACAGCCAATTACCAGATGCGCGGGGGTAAGGAACTGCCACTCAAAGCTATCGTGGACGAGGGCTTGGCGATGGGCGGCTGCGAGTCGATCAAAACCGTGTTCGTGTACCAGCGCACCGCTACCGCCTGCAATATGGTGGCTGGCCGCGACAAGACTTTCACCGAAGCCTTGGCTGGCCAAAGCAGCACCTGCGCGCCGGTGGCAGTCGGTGCGGAGCATCCGCTATTTATCTTGTATACGTCCGGCTCCACCGGCAAACCCAAAGGCGTACAGCATTCCACTGGCGGCTATCTACTTTGGGCCAAGCTGACCATGGACTGGACCTTTGACCTGCGCGCAGACGATATTTTTTGGTGCACCGCCGACATCGGCTGGATTACGGGCCACACCTATGTGGCTTATGGGCCTTTAGCTGCTGGAGCCACGCAAATCATTTTTGAAGGCGTTCCTACTTTCCCCAACGCCGGACGCTTCTGGCAGATGATAGAGCGCCATAAGTGCACTATTTTTTATACCGCGCCCACGGCCATCCGTTCACTAATCAAGGCCGCCGAAAGCGATGCGGCCGTTCACCCCGACCGCTCAGACCTGAGCAGCCTGCGCATCTTGGGTTCGGTGGGTGAGCCTATCAACCCAGAAGCATGGATGTGGTACTACCGCCATGTGGGTCATGAGAAGTGCCCCATCGTCGATACCTTCTGGCAAACCGAAACCGGTGGCCACATGATGACACCGTTGCCCGGCGCCACGCCACTAGTACCCGGCAGTTGCACGCTGCCTTTGCCCGGCATCATGGCCGCCATCGTGGATGAAGTGGGCAAGCCGATTGCCAATGGCACGGGCGGCATTTTGGTGGTTACGCGTCCCTGGCCCTCCATGATCCGTACCATTTGGAACGACCCGGAGCGTTTTAAGAAAAGCTACTTCCCCGAAGAAATGGGCGGTAAGTTGTATCTGGCGGGCGATGGCGCGGTGCGCAGCGCGGATCGGGGCTACTTCCGTATTACCGGGCGCATTGACGACGTACTTAACGTTTCCGGCCACCGCATGGGCACTATGGAAATTGAATCCGCTTTGGTGTCCAAAACCGACTTGGTAGCGGAAGCTGCTGTGGTAGGCCGCCCCGACGACCTCACTGGCGAAGCGATCTGCGCTTTTGTGGTGCTTAAGCGTTCGCGCCCAAGCCCGGAAGAGGCCAAGGTGATTGCCAAAGAGTTGCGCGATTGGGTTGCTAAAGAAATCGGCCCGATTGCCAAACCCAAAGACATCCGCTTTGGCGAGAATCTGCCCAAAACCCGGTCCGGAAAAATAATGCGCCGCCTGTTGCGTTCTCTGGCCAAGGGCGAGACGATTACGCAGGACGTTTCCACTCTAGAAAACCCGGCAATTCTGGACCAGTTGGGTCAGGCCTATTGATTTGCCTAATGAGTGTTAAAGGTGGGCACCGGTCTGACCGGACGGTGCCATAAACGGAAAAGGATGCCTTGTGCATCCTTTTTTGTGCTCGCTCGGGGCCGCTCAGCTTTGCAGCGCTGCAAAAACGCTGTCTCGAATGGACTCTACCGAACCTTGACCGTTGACGGCGCGGTACTTGGGGGCTTTGCCGGGCTCTTGGGCCGCCCAGTCAGAGTAGTACTTGACCAGCGGGCGAGTTTGCGCGCTATAGACGTTGAGGCGGTTTTTCACGGTTTCCTCTTTGTCGTCCTCGCGTTGAATCAAAGGCTCGCCGGTGATATCGTCCTGGCCCGCGACCTTGGGCGGGTTGAACTTGACATGGTAGGTGCGTCCCGATGCCGGATGCGATCGCCTGCCGCTCATGCGTTCAATAATTGCATCGAAGGGCACGTCGATTTCCACCACATAGTCCAGCGCCACGCCAGCGGCTTTCATGGCATCGGCTTGCGGAATCGTGCGAGGAAAGCCGTCAAACAAAAAGCCATTGGCGCAGTCGGCTTGGGTTAGCCGGTCTTTGACCAGACCGATGATGAGTTCATCGCTCACCAAGCCGCCGGAGTCCATGATCGCCTTGGCTTGCAGTCCCAGCGCGGTGCCTGCTTTCACGGCCGCGCGCAGCATGTCGCCGGTGGAAATTTGGGGAATGCCGTATTTTTGGCAGATGAATGTGGCCTGAGTTCCTTTGCCTGCGCCGGGCGCACCTAACAGAATCAATCGCATGCCTAACCTCGCAAATCAGTGTCTCTTAATTGCCGGACCGCCCCTATGGCAGTGGCCCAACTACGTTATGGGGTCTAGCGTCGAGAATAGCACGCGTAAACCTTAAATTGACTTACAGCCCAGCCGCCGCGCCACGGTATTGGGTGGGCGAGTGCGGAGGCTTGCAAATTGCGCAATAGGTTTTGAGGCAGGCACATTTGCAGCAATTGAATTGGCGAAATTTCACTTCTGCGGCTGCGCACCACGCAAGATATTCAGCTTGAGCCCTGTCCAAAAAGCGCGCGTACACGCTCCAGGTCCTGCGGCGTATCCACACCCGGACCAGGTGCGATGTCGCTTACATAAACCGCGATTTTGTGGCCATGCCATAGAGCCCGCAGTTGCTCCAGTGCTTCACTTATTTCCATAGGTGCCTGCGCTAAGCCGGGAAAACTGCGCAAAAACCCCGCCCGGTAAGAATAGATACCAATATGACGCAAGGGCGCGGGTTCTGGCAACGCGGTTGGTGTTCCTGCCGGACGGTCGCGCCACCAGGCAATGGGCGCGCGGCTGAAGTACATCGCCATACCTGCCGCGTCGCATACGACTTTGACTACATTCGGGTCGTAAAAATCGGCCCCTTTGTCAATCGCATGCGCAGCTGTTCCCATGCTGGCCTGCGGGTATTGGTTGAGCAATCCTGCCACCGCGGCTACCAGTCCGGTGTCTATGAGTGGCTCATCACCTTGCACATTGACCACGATGTCTTCATCTGCCAAGCCCAGCAATGTGCAGGCTTCTGCCAGCCGGTCGCTGCCTGAGGCGTGATCGCTGCGGGTGAGTAGCGCCTGCACGCCAAAGGATGCGCAGGCGTCGACGATGCGCTCGCTGTCGCAGGCGACCACCACCCGTGTGTCGGTGCCTAGGGAAGATGTAACGCGCTGGGCCACGCGCACCACCATGGGCACACCACCCAGATCGACAAGCGGTTTTTCAGGCAGGCGGCTCGATGCCAGACGGGCAGGAATCAGAACGGTTGTGGCCATGGCGGCTACAAGCCTAATTCGGTGTCGCTCAAAGTGCGCGCTTCGCTTTCCAGCAGAATAGGAATGCCGTCGCGCACCGCGTACGCCAGGCGAGCGCTGCGCGACCATAATTCCTTGATGTCGGCATGCCATTCCAGCGGGCCTTTGGTTACCGGGCAGACCAGCAAAGCCAATAATTTAGTGTCCATGCGGCGATGATAAACGTCCGGCCCAAGCCGCTGCGGTACACGAGTCCAGCGCTGTGTAAAAGCCATCCTCCAGGCTTTGTTCCAGAGGTACCGCCCAGGCGTCAGGTGCAATTGCCCACAATTTTGTCGCGTCTTTTTCAGTGCATAGCAAGGTGTAGGCACCAAACGAAGCCCGGTCACGGCCTGCAAAATCCGCATGATCGGGCAGGGCTTCTTGCGCCGCCAGTTTGAATCCTGCCTCTTTCAGCATGGTAAAAAACTGGGCCGGTCGCGCAATACCCGCTACCGCCTTGAGTGCGGGGTCGGCTTTCAGTTCGCTTAGGGTGCAGGTGGTCCCGTCCGCCCGTCTGGCCAGTTCGCCTAAGCGTCGGCGCGTGGCAAATTGACCGGGGAGGGCAGGCCCGCTGCTAACGACAAGCAACTGAGCGTCGTTCACGCCTGCGCATGCCAGTGCATTGCGCGGCCAGGTTTCGCGCAAGGGGCCGGCCGGCAGAAGGTAGCCATTCCCCAGGCCATCCTCGTGCATCATGCAAATTTCGACATCCCGATACAGGCTGTAGTCCTGCAAACCGTCGTCACAAACAACGATGCGAGTCTGCGGGTAGGTGCTTAACAGCGCCTGCAGGCTGCGCTGGCGATTCGGCCCTACAAATACCGGCACACCACTGCGTTGGCAAAGCAGCAAAGCCTCGTCGCCCACAGATTTCACGGCGGCATCGGTCAACACCTCTACCGTTGTGTCTTCGCGACGGCCATAGCCCTTAGAAATAATGCCAACTGCCCAACCTTGGGCTCGCAAATGCGCCACCACCGAAAGCACAGTGGGCGTTTTGCCGCCTCCACCCGCGACCACATTGCCTACTACGATGACGCAGACGGGCGCGCGCTCAACAGGCCACCACCCCAGCGCATATTGGGCGCGGCGCAAACGCAGGGCCAAGGCATACAGCCAGGAGATCGGTAGTAATGGCCAGATCCACACGGATCGCCCTTGCCAGGCACGGAGCAATAGCTGCGCTGCCAGGCTGCGCATGGCATCAGCGCCGCGGCGCGCCCTCGGACGCTTGCAGCGCAAAAGTGATGTGGCTGATACCGGCCTTGCGGGCAGCGTCCACTGCCGTAATCACGGATTGGTGGCTGCTTAAGGCATCGGCGCTAATGATGAGCACAGGTTGGCTGTCTCCACGGATTTGGGCCAGCAGCGCCTCGGACAAGGCGGCTGCAGTATGGTCAGCAATCAGTTTACCCTGCAGACCGTACTCCCCATTGGCGGTTACGGTAATGTGAAGCGGTGGATTGGGCGCCTTGTCCTGATCCGCCTGGGCGACCGGCAAATTAATGCGTAACTGTAGATTTTGTCTGTATGTCGTTGTTAATAATAAGAAAATTAGAATAACCAACAACACGTCGATAAAGGGGATGAGGTTGATTTCAGGTTCACTGTTTTGCCGTGGCTTGAATTCCAGGCCTGCCCCAGCATTAGCGCCCGGCAAATGAAAGCCGCCGCTCATGGCGTGCCCGTTGCGCGCAAGCGGCGCAGTAACTGGTCCGCGCCGCTTTCTATTTGTAGCAAATAGGCATCCGCCCGTGCGCGGAAATAGCGCCAAAACACCAGCGCGGGGATGGCAACGATGAGACCGAAGGCGGTGTTGTACAGCGCGATGGATATACCTTGTGCTAACTGCGCCGGGTTGCCGCTAGCCGAGCCGGGTGATTGTGCGCCGAACATCTCGATCAGCCCGATCACCGTTCCCAGCAAACCCATCAGGGGCGCGGACGAGGCGATGGTGGCCAGGGCTGTAAGGCGCATTTCCAAGGTTTGCGCCGCCAGACGGCCCGATTGGTAAAGCGCAGCGCGGACGTCGCCTTCGCTTGCCGAAGGATTCTCCGAACGTGCGATCAAGGCGCTAGCCAGTACCTTGCCGAGTAAGGAATTTCGTTCCAACTGGGCTACAGAGTCCGGTTGCGCAATACCTTCTTGCAGACTAGTTATGACCGCCTTCGTCAGGCCGGCTGGCGCTATTTTTGCGTCCGTTAGGCTGAAATAGCGCTCAATAACAATGGCCAGTCCAAGCACGGAGCTGGCAATTAAGGGCCAAATCGGCCAGCCAGCGGCTAGTATGATTGAAAACAAGACATTCCCCTATTTGAGTTGGTAAAAATACAATTATCTGTGATTATTGCCAAAAATATTATTAAAGTCGTTTAATTTTCTATCGACCCCCCCTGCGGAGGCCCAAAACCCCCCGAATACCCCTATGTCAGAAGTCTTGCCAGTACGCCGCGCCGCTCCTCAGGTTTGGTCGGTCGGCGCTTTGTGCCACGCCATTGCCGACGCTTTGGACGCGCGCTTCAACCCGGTGCGTGTAGCGGGTGAAATCAGCGGTTTTGTGCGCGCCGCCAGCGGGCATTGCTATTTTTCGCTCAAGGACAGCAGCGGGCAATTGCGCTGCGCCATGTTCAAACGCGCTGCTTCGGGTTTGGCGTTTGTGCCGCGCGAGGGCCAGCGGGTGGAAGTGTCGGGTCGCCTGGGGGTGTACGAACCACGTGGCGAGCTGCAGCTGGTCGTGGAAGCGATGGCGGAAGCTGGCGAGGGCAATTTGTATGAGCAGTTTGTGCTGCTCAAAGCACTTTTGCAGGCCGAAGGTCTTTTTGAACCCGAGCGCAAAAAGCCGCTTCCCAAGCGTGTGCGCGGCATTGGCGTCGTGACATCGCTGGGCGCGGCTGCTTTGCACGACGTGGTGAGTGCCTTGCAAAGGCGTGTGCCGCACATCCCGGTGCTGATAGCTCCGGCGAGTGTGCAGGGCGCCAATGCAGCGACTGAACTGGCGCAGGCTTTGCAGTCCTTGTACGCAATGGCAGCACCATCAGACGGTTTAGATTTAGAGGTGGATAACAGCGTAGGCTCCGGTGCCGTTGCCGGTTCGGCCATAGTGCCCATCGATGTAATTTTGCTGGTACGCGGTGGTGGCGCGATGGAGGACTTATGGTCCTTTAACGATGAGACCCTGGCCCGGGTGCTGGCAAAAAGTCCGATGCCCGTGATTACCGGCATCGGGCACGAAACGGATTTCACGATTGCCGATTTTGTGGCCGACCTGCGCGCGCCTACGCCAACGGCTGCCGCTGAGTTGTGCGCCATGCCTTTGGCGCAGTTGTTAGAGGCTGTCGGGCATACGCAATCGCGTCTGCAAACTGCCGTGTTGCGCAAACTGGATCGTGAATCTCAACGACTGGATCAGGTGTCCAGCCGGGCTGGGCGCCCGGTAGCGCTGGTCAACCGTTTGCAACTGCGCTTGGCAGCGGTAGGTCAGCGCATGGTTTATGCACCGACGCAGCACTTGCAAGCCAAGCAAACGCGTTTGCTGGCCAGTCAGGCAGCCTTGCGTAACGCCGCACACCAGAGCGCCGAACGTCAACGCAGCCGATTGGCGCAGTTAAGTGTGCGCCATGGCGCATTGGACCCACAACTCGTTTTGGGACGCGGTTACGCTTGGTTAGAGGACGATGCGGGCAGGCCCCTAACGGCAACTGCGCACATGCGAACCGGCCAAATTGTGCAGGCCCGTTTGTCCGATGGCACTGCCGACATGCAGGTGCAGTCGGTCCAGCGGGCGCAGGGCTAAGCGCAACGAGACGCCTAGTTTGCCTGCTTAGTAGTCGTCCAGCACCGCGCCTTTGCTAGCCGTAGATGCATTGAAAGCGAACTTTGCTTGCACGCCACGGGTGTAGCGCGGTGCGGGGGCTGTCCAGGCAGCGCGGCGTTTGGCTATTTCTTCGTCCGGCACGTTCAATTGCAGCAGCAATGCGTGAGAGTCGATGGTGATCGAGTCACCCTCATGGATAAACGCGATGGTGCCGCCTACGGCAGCTTCGGGCGCCACATGGCCGACCACCATCCCCCAGGTGCCGCCGGAAAAACGGCCGTCGGTAATCAGGCCAACGCTCTCGCCCAGGCCTGCGCCGATTAGCGCGCCGGTGGGAGCCAGCATTTCGGGCATGCCCGGTCCGCCTTTGGGGCCGAGGTAACGCAAGACCATCACATCGCCAGCAACAATTTTGCCGGCCAGAATGGCTTTAAGTGCGGATTGCTCATCGTCAAACACGCGGGCCGGGCCGGTCATCACGGGTTTTTTCAGACCGGTGATCTTGGCCACGCAGCCTTCGGGCGACAGGTTACCTTTCAGGATCGCCAGATGACCTTGGGCGTACATCGGGTTGCTGATCGGACGGATGACGTCCTGGTCGGTGCGGGGTGCATCGGGAATATCTTTGAGCACCTCGGCAATCGTCTGGCCGGTAATCGTCAGGCAGTCACCGTGGAGCAAACCAGCCACTAGCAAGGTCTTCATGACCTGGGGAATACCGCCTGCGCGGTGCAGGTCCACGGCCAGGTATTTGCCGCTAGGTTTGAGGTCGCACAAGACCGGCGTTTTAACGCGCACACGTTCAAAGTCCTCAATCGTCCACTCCACATCTGCTGCATGCGCGATCGCCAAAAAGTGCAACACCGCATTGGTTGAGCCGCCGGTAGCCATGATGACCGCGACCGCGTTTTCTATGGATTTACGCGTCACGATATCGCGTGGCTTAATGTCTTTCTTGATTGCTTCGATCAGTACCTGGGCCGAGGCTTTAGCGGAGTTGAGCTTTTCGTCGTGCGGATTGGCCATGGTGCTGGAATAAATCAGCGAGATGCCGAGTGCCTCGAAGGCGCTGGACATCGTGTTGGCGGTGTACATACCACCGCAGGAACCGGGACCGGGAATGGCGCGCTGCTCTATTTCGTGCAGGTCAAAGTCACTCAAATTGCCCGCTGCATTCTGGCCGACCGCTTCAAACACGCTGACGATGTTGAGGTCTTGGCCCTTGTAGGAGCCCGGCAAAATGGTTCCGCCATAAACATAAATCGCTGGTACGTTGGCGCGCAGCATGCCCATCAAACCGCCGGGCATATTTTTGTCGCAACCGCCGATGACCACCACGCCGTCCATCCACTGGCCTTGCACGCAGGTTTCGATGCAATCGGAAATCACTTCGCGGCTGACCAAGGAATATTTCATGCCCTCGGTGCCCATGGCCATACCGTCTGAAATAGTTGGGGTGCCAAACACCTGCGCATTGCCACCGGCTTCTTCGATACCGGCGATGGCAGCATCGGCCAGTTTTTGCAGGCCGCTGTTGCAAGGGGTTATGGTGCTGTGCCCGTTGGCGACGCCGACCATGGGTTTCTTGAAGTCGGTTTCCTCATAGCCCATGGCGTAATACATAGACCGGTTGGGCGCGCGCGATTTGCCTTCGGTGATATTGGCGCTGCGGCGGTTGATGGGCAGGATGGGAATGGATTTATCGGTCATGGCGCGTTTGGCAAAGCGTTGAAAAACCGCAGTTTACTTGCCGCCCTGCCAGCGGCGCCAGGGCTAGGGCTTAGGGCCGCGCAACCAGTCGCCCAGCGGAGTCTCGGCCCATGCCCCCGGAATGCTGGCCTGGGGCATTGAGGGGACGAATTGCATTTCTTTCTCTTTGGCATCCACGCGCCTGGCGGTACGCTTAAAGGATTCCCCCCAACTAAGTTCCGGCCTTAAGCCTTGCTCCAGCAGGCTTTCAATGAACCAGGTGTTGGTTGATTTCGGACTGCATCCAAAAGAACTGCGGTCGGCAGCGCTAGCCGTTAGCAGCACCCGGTAGCCATCGCCCAGCGCCGGTAAAAAAGAGCCCGAATAGCAAGCCGACAAAAGTACGGCGGTGGGCGTAACCGGGTTGATACGACGCAGCCAGGCATCCATCACTGAGGAACGAATTGGCGCATAGGCCTGGCTTGCGATCTCGATAGCCAAGTGGTCCACATGTCCGTGGGTGCTGACTAGCACGACGACGGTGAGGGGGTATTTGTCGGACCAAGAACCCACGCGGGAAAAAATTTCGCTCAGGTTCTGCTGCGTGGCCATTGGGAAGCGGGCAGGCTGGCCCGCTGGCGGGTTGCTCAAAATAAGACTTTGCATAGGCATGCCAAAACCGGACAAGCGTTTTTGCATTGCCAAAACATCGCTTTCAAATGCTGTGGATTGCGAGTGCAGTGCGGCCCCCACGAATACCAGTGTGCGCTCGGAGCCCTCGGCTTTTGCAAGCGCCGCTTCGGCCCGGTCCAACTGCGCTTGCAGCCCCAAGGCCGGTGGTGGGGCAGGCAAACCGATTTGTCGGACGGGGGTAGTTGCGCAGGCGCTAAGCAACAGTGCTGACGCCAGCGCAAAAAAAAGCTTGGCGCAAGCGGCTGAAAAACCGTAATTTCGCACGCCTGTTCCCCCTGAATTGAACTTTTATGTTGCAAAAGATTGTAGGGGCCGAATACTGGGCTACATGAAATAGGCAGGGAGCAACTGCCGCACGGCATTTTTTAGGTTGTTCCTCAGCGGAGTCCGGGTACATGGCCCCGTTAAAATTGACTATTCCCTCCAGCCGGCCTTGCACCGTGACGCTCCATATCAGCACATTCGAAGGCGGCAACGCCCTCAGCCCTTTCCGCAGCCAGCAGTTACTGGCGCAATTACAGCTAGTTAACGACAAAATCAGTGCGCTCAGCGCCCGTTATGTCCATTGGGTCGCGTCGGACGGCGCGCCCGAACCCGGTTTACAGGATCGCCTTGGCGCCTTGCTTACCTATGGCGAACCTGCCTCCAAGCAGCAAGGCGGCGAGGTATTGCTGGTTTCCCCCCGCTTGGGTACTTTGTCACCTTGGGCATCCAAGGCCACAGACATCGCCCACAACTGCGGTTTTGCAGTACGCCGTATCGAGCGTGCGGTCGAATACCGCTTGCACGTCAGATCATGGCTCGGTCAATCTGGCACGCTGAACGAGGCACAAGTACAGGCGGTCGCCGCTTGCTTGCATGACCGGATGACCGAAAGCGTATGGCGCGAGCGTGAGCAAGTCGCCCGCTTGTTTCAGGCCTTGTCGGCTACGCCGATGGATTACTGCGATGTGCTTGGCGGCGGTCGTAACGCGCTGGAGCAGGCCAATGTGCAATTCGGGCTGGCTTTGGCGGAGGACGAGATCGACTACCTGCACCAGGCGTTTACCCGCTTGCAGCGCAACCCCACTGACGTGGAACTCATGATGTTCGCGCAGGCCAATAGCGAACACTGCCGCCACAAAATATTTAATGCCGATTTCAGCATCGATGGCGTGGCGCAGACCAGCAGCATGTTCGGCATGATTCGCCATACCCACAAAACCCATCCGCAGCATATGCTGGTGGCGTATTCGGACAATGCCTCGGTGATGGAAGGCGCCGCCATAGAGCGTTTTGCGCCCCGGCCTGCGCCGACCCAGGGTGCGCAGCAGTCGCCGGACTACATCAAAACCGAGGCCCTGCAACATATCTTGATGAAGGTGGAAACCCACAATCACCCGACTGCGATTTCTCCATTCCCCGGTGCCTCCACCGGCGCGGGCGGCGAGATCCGCGACGAGGGCGCGACCGGGCGCGGCTCCAAGCCTAAAGCCGGGCTGACCGGGTTTACCGTGTCCACTTTGCGCTGGGACGGGCGGGGTGGCTATGGCAAACCGGCGCACATCGCCAGCCCATTGCAAATCATGATCGAAGGGCCGCTCGGCGGGGCCGCGTTTAACAACGAATTTGGCCGACCCAATTTACTGGGCTACTTTCGCGAATTCGAACAAAGCGCCCGCAGTGCGCAAGACGTCGTGCAGCGCGGTTACCACAAGCCCATCATGATTGCCGGTGGGTTGGGCGTGATCGACGCGGCGCAAACGCATAAGAAGTTGTTCCCCGCCGGCAGTTTGCTGGTGCAACTGGGCGGACCTGGGATGCGAATCGGCATGGGCGGCAGTGCCGCCAGTTCGATGGCGACGGGCGCCAATGCGGCAGAACTTGATTTTGATTCGGTGCAGCGCGGCAACCCCGAAATCCAGCGGCGCGCGCAAGAGGTAATCAACCAATGCTGGCTGATGGGCGCCGATGCCAACCCGATTTTGGCGATCCACGATGTGGGCGCGGGAGGCCTGTCCAATGCCTTCCCAGAGCTGAGTAATGATGCTGGTCGGGGTGCACGCTTTGACTTGCGCGCCGTGCCGCTGGAAGAGTCGGGCATGGCCCCCAAAGAGATCTGGTGTAACGAAAGCCAGGAGCGCTATGTGCTGGCGATTTCTGGCGCTGCCTTGCCCCTTTTCACCGCGTTGTGCGAGCGCGAGCGCTGCCCATTTGCGGTCGTGGGCGTCGCCACTGAAGATCGTCAGCTGGTGGTGGCCGACGAAGGTGCGCCATCACCAGTGGACATGCCAATGGACGTGCTGCTGGGCAAGCCCCCCAAAATGCATCGCGATGTGCAAACGGTGCGCCGCGACTTTGCGCCGTTGGACTTGAGCGCTGTGACTTTGCAAAGCGCGGTGACGGCGGTGCTTTCGCACCCCACGGTGGCGTCCAAGCGCTTTTTGATAACGATTGGCGACCGCACGGTAGGGGGCCTAAGCCATCGCGATCAGATGGTTGGGCCGTGGCAGGTCCCGGTTGCCGATTGCGCGGTGACGCTGGCCGACTTCAAAGGATTTGCTGGCGAAGCCATGTCTATGGGCGAGCGCACGCCGCTGGCGGTGATCGATGCGCCTGCGTCGGGCCGTATGGCAATCGCCGAGGCGATTACCAATTTACTGGCCGCGCCCATCGAACTGTCACGCGTCAAACTATCAGCCAACTGGATGGCCGCCTGCGGCGAGGCCGGTGAAGATGCAGCGCTCTATGCCACGGTGCAGGCCGTTGGCATGGAACTTTGTCCGGCTTTAGGAATATCAATTCCTGTGGGCAAAGATTCGCTTTCTATGCGCACCCAGTGGAAGGACGAAGATGGCAGCGCGAAAAAAGTCAGCTCGCCGGTTTCACTGATTGTTTCGGCCTTTGCCAGCATCACCGATGTTCGGCCTACGCTGACCCCGCAATTGCAGCCCGTGGACGATGCGCTGCTGGTACTGATCGATCTGGGACGCGGCAAAAACCGCATGGGCGCTGGCATCTTGGCTCAGACGCTGGCGCAAATGGGCCACCAGGTGCCGGACCTCGACCAAGCGCAAGATCTCGTCGCCCTGGTCCAGGCCGTAAACGCCCTGCGCGCGGAGAAGAAAATTCTGGCTTACCACGACCGAAGCGATGGCGGCCTGTTCGCCGCCGTGGCTGAAATGGCCTTTGCCGGTCGCGTGGGCGTTGCGCTGAATGTGGACATGCTAGTGCTGGAAGGCGATGGCGTATCCGACAGTCGCATGGACGTGGGCGACAGTAAAAATTGGGCAAATCAGGTCGGCGCACGCCGCGAAGAGTTGACGCTCAAAGCGCTATTCAACGAAGAGTTGGGTGTGGTCTTGCAAGTGCGCGCTGCGGACCGCGATGCGGTGATGGCTGTGCTGCGGACGCATGGTTTGTCGGCGCATAGTCATGTCATCGGCAAGACGCGCCCGGCAAAGGGCGGTGATGCACCTGTCCTAGAAATCTGGCGTGATGCCAAGGCAGTATTTGGTGCACCCTTGAACGATTTGGCCCAGGTCTGGGACAGCGTGAGTTGGAAAATTTGCCGCCTGCGCGACAATCCGGTTTGCGCCGATGCGGAACATGCCGCGTTTGGCGCACAAAGCGATCCCGGAATGCATGTGGTTTTGCCGTCGGGGCGGCCCCCTGAGCCTGCGCCTGCGTCGCCCGCCTTGCTATTGCGCAAACCCCGCGTGGCCGTACTGCGCGAACAGGGCGTCAATTCGCACATCGAGATGGCCTATGCCTTTACGGAAGCTGGCTTCGAGGCCTTTGATGTGCACATGAGCGACTTGCAAGCAGGTCGCGCCGATTTGCGCGATTTTGCGGGGCTGGTAGCTTGCGGTGGCTTTAGCTACGGCGACACACTCGGCGCTGGCATTGGCTGGGCGCGGTCGATTACTTTTAATGCGCTACTGGCAGATCAGTTCAGCGCATTTTTTGCCAGGTCTGACACCTTTGGGTTGGGCGTGTGTAATGGATGCCAGATGTTTGCCGAGCTGGCGGACATCATTCCCGGCGCCTCCCATTGGCCCCGATTTACCACCAACCAGAGTGAGCGTTTTGAAGCGCGCCTGTCCGTGGTGGAAGTGCTGGATTCGCCTTCGCTGTTTTTCAATGGCATGGCCGGTGCGCGTCTGCCCATTGCCGTTGCCCACGGCGAAGGCTTCGCCAACTTTACCCAGCGTGGTGATGCCGGCAAAGTACTGCGCGCTATGCGCTTTGTCGATAACGCCGGGCATGCGACTGAAGCTTATCCTTTCAACCCCAATGGCAGTCCTGCGGGCTTGACCGCGGTCACGACGGCGGATGGTCGTTTCACCGCCATGATGCCGCACCCCGAGCGCGTGTTCCGTAATGTCCAAAGCAGCTGGACATCCCTGGACGTTAGCGCGCGCAGCCCCTGGATGCACTTGTGGCACAACGCGCGTCAATGGCTGGGCTGAACTTTCAACCAAGTATGTCGGCCAATCTTTGGCGCGCAGGAGCGCGCTGCCAGCCTAGTCGCTTTTTTAGGCGCGAGTGTGAATCACTGGCGCGTCTACCCGCAGCAATCTGCGCCCAGTGCGCGCATGGATAAGGCATAGCGCAATGTTCTCTGCACGCTATCAATGGGTGGACGCGTTACGCGGCTTTGCCATGGTATGGATGACTGGTTTTCATTTTTGCTTTGACCTGGCGAACGCCGGTTTGCTCCAAGCTAATTTTTACCAAGACCCGGTCTGGACGGCGCAACGCAGTTGCATCCTGAGCCTGTTTTTGCTTTGTGCGGGTGCCGGGCAAGCTATTGCCATGGCGCAGGCGCAGACTTGGCAACGCTTTAGCAAACGCTGGCTACAAATTGCGGGTTGCGCTTTGCTGGTGACCATTAGCTCCTACATCATGTTTCCGCGCAGCTTTATCTATTTTGGTGTGCTGCAAGGTATGGCCGTGATGCTGTTGATCAGCCGCATTGTTGGCCCGCGCGGGCGATGGTTATGGGCGGCTGGCCTGCTATTGATAGCGCTTAATTGGATAGCGCCCTGGGCCATCACCGAAGGTTGGTGGGACAGTGCGCTGAACGGCAAGCCTCTCAACTGGCTGGGCCTAATCAGCATCAAGCCGATTACTGAAGACTACGTTCCATTAGTCCCATGGCTGGGCGTGATGCTATGGGGGATTGCGGCCATGCAATGGGTTTTAAACCGACATGCCGCACATGCACTGCATCAAGCCGATATCCCCGCGCTGCGCCCTCTGGCCTTTTTGGGCCGCTGGAGCCTGAGCTATTACATGCTGCACCAGCCGGTGATGCTGGGGGCATTGTGGTTATGGCAGCGGGTTTAGGGGCTTTTTGATGGTCGGTCATCAAAGCATGTTTTGAGTCTTTGCATGTGCTTAATTGCCTTGCGTTTTTCTGGTTATCTGCCCTTGCATCAATCAAATGGGATACTTTTGGGAACAGGCTAAGCCTCGTAGCGTGAAGGATTGGGATGGCTTTAAATCGTCCTTGTGCATTCGTTCAACCCTTTAAAACTATTGATGTTCACATGATTGACGCTTCATCAACTTCTTCCGATATCCTCTCCCAATTGATTCGTAGCCGCCGTAGCGTGAGAGATTTTTTGCCACAGGAGATACCGGACGAATTACTGGAGAAGATCCTGGCAGATGCAAATTGGTCTCCGAGTTGGTCCAATACCCAGCCCTATCGGATCGCCATTGCATCGGGTGATGTGCGCGCCAGACTTTCCAACGAACTTTGTAACCTCTTTGACCTAGGTATGGCAGCTCAAAACAGCGGTGTTTTGGGCAAAATTCGACTGTTATTCACTAGGCGGGGTTTACCAGACGGTGACTTTTCCACGCAGTTTCCTTATCCCGATGACTTGCAACCCCAGCGCAGAGCAACAGGTGCTGGCTTATACGAAGTGCTGGGGATTGGCCGTAAAGATATGAGCGCTCGCAATCAACAGATGCGGCGAAATTTCGAATTTTTTGGCGCGCCAACTGCGATCTTTTTGTTTGCCCATAAGGGGTTGCGCGAATTCTCTGTATTGGACACAGGCATATTCCTAAACACATTAATGCTTTGCGCCCATGCAAACGGTTTGGCCACTTGCGCGCAGGGCGCACTTGCGACGTGGGCAGGTCCGATTCGAGCCGAATTCAAAATTCCAGCGCCATACCAATTGATTTGTGGTGTTTCAATTGGGTACGCGTCTGAAGCGGCAGTGAATAAATTCAATCCAGGGCGTAGCGAGGTAAAAGTGTTGCAAGTTGGAGGGCGTTAACTTTTAACGACATCTAAGCTTGGAATGATTGACTGCAGATAAGGGGTGGTTTCAAGTTGGGAAAATGTCAACTTGCCTGGCGCACTGATGTCTGGGTCAGACTAATGAATTAGCAGGGCGGCCATGCGTGTACCACCTGCCGTGGTGCATGGAAAGGCATCAAGCGCTTAGCCGGATGCGAATAACTCTTGCTCGTACTAATTGTGCTGCCCGGCCACGTAACACTTTGGTTTGCAGACTGACACGCTCTGTTATGGTGGGGTTGAGCTGCATCCGGTCATCTTAAAAGCTGCGATGACACACCACGGTCTAATCCCGGTCGCTTTCAAATTGGCCAAATTCTATGTCTTCAAGTCGTGCGGTCAGAGCGCTATGGTCACGTAGTGTTGCAGTGCCAGGCAATTCCTAGTTAAACCTGTCCCCCGCCGCCTGACGAGGTCCAAGGTCTTTGCCCTAAAGCCTGCGCTGGGTTTTTCTTGTTTCGTTGAGCCGCAAAGTTTCGACTTAGGTACGGATTCTGTGAATTTTTGATCCAAAAATAATTTTCTTATATAATTATTTTTATAATAATGTAATAAATTATAGTAATAAGAATAAATTTATTTTCAGAACTGCATTCCTAAACCTCAATTAAAGCGAGGGGGTTTCCACCACTTATCCTGAAAAGGCTTGCATACTATGGCGTTTTTTAAAAATTTATTTGGTCTGAATATGCGCCACCTGGGGCAAAGAAATTCCACAGCCAAAGGCGCCAGCAAAGCGCTCGTTGGCGTAGCTCTGCCAACACAAGCTGCACAGCGTTGGATTGAAGATGGAAGAAATTTGAAGACCTATTTAGGTGCTGGGGGTTACGAAGTTGATATTCAGTACGCTGACGATGATGTATTGAAGCAGATATCCCAGATTGGCTCGATGATTGAAAACGGCGTTGTCGCGCTAGTGATCGCTCCGATTAATGGCGCAGCACTCTCCTCGGTGCTCATGTCTGCTGCCTCGAAAGGAATCAAGATCCTCGCCTATGACCGTCTGCTTACTAGTACCGATTGCGTCGATTTTTACGTCAGCTTTGACAACTTTCAGGTTGGCGTGTTACAGGCGCGGTCACTGGAAGAAGCCTTGGACCTTTCTAGTGGAAAGGGCCCATTTAATATCGAACTGTTTGGCGGCGCGGCGGATGACAACAATGCATATCTTTTTTATGCCGGTGCAATGTCTGTCTTGCAACCTTATTTGGACCAAAAACAAATCGTCGTACCAAGCAATGAATTCGGCATGGGTCAAGTAAGTACGGTGCGCGGGTATAGCACGCTGGCCGTTTCTCGGATGATTAGCTTGGTAACCAGGCATTACCAAGACCGGCGATTACATGCGGTACTTTCACCGTTGGATGTGATCAGCATCGGTATCCTCGAATCGCTCAAGGCTATGGGCTACGGAAGAACCGGGCGCCCCTTACCGTTTGTGACCGGCCAGGACGCCGATATTCCATCGGTCAAGTCTATTGTCGCTAAGGAGCAATATTCCACGATTTTCAAGGACACGCGTGCTTTGGCTCTGCTCGCCGCCAATGTGGTGGATGAATTGCTGGCGGGACGCGTACCGGCGCACGATCCGGCGCAGAGCTATGACAACAAAGTCAAACGCGTGCCTAGCCGACTGGTTCACCCGGTCTTGGTAAACGCAACTAATTACCAAGAGGTTTTGCTCGATAGTGGCTATTTCAAGACCGAGCATCTGCGTACATAAAGCGCTTTTCGCTTTAGGCCTAAGCCAAAAATCCTGCTTTACAACAGAAGCAGGTCCCGGTCCCCGTATCCGGGCGGATCGTTGACGCAGGGCCTCTATGCCGATGGCTGCTTGCGCTTCAAAGTCCACAACACAGGGCCGCGGATCGCGCCTGCCGCTTTTGAATCCTTGGTTAAACGATTATCCAGTGCCAGCCTCGGCACCAAGCGGGCTAGCAACGGGGCCCGGCTGGGCTTGGCGGACAGCCACGGCTCAATCATCCATGCAGCTTGACGCATAGCGGTACAAACAATAAACGCGGCAGGGCCGCGTTTATTTATAGGGGCAACCAAAGCTGCTTATTCAATCTTCGCCTTACTGCGCAATTCTTCCTGGTACTTGGCCAGGCTTTGCTGGGTCAGGTGTTGTGAGATTTGCGGTTTGACATCATCGAATTTAGGCATATTGGCTTCGCGCACATCATCAAGGCGGATGATGTGGAAACCGAATTGGCTCTTGATCGGCGCTTCTGTTGTTTTGCCTTTGCCCAAGGCGACCAGCGCCTCAGAAAATTCCTTCACATAGCTGGCCGGGTTCGCCCAGTCGAGTTCGCCACCCTTCGCGCCGGACCCTGGATCTTTTGAAGATTTTTTCGCTAAATCTTCAAATTTGCCGCCTTTTTTCAACTGCGCCAGCAAGGCTTTGGCCTGGTCTTCCTTTTCCACCAGGATGTGGCGCGCTTTGTATTCTTTGCCGGCGTTGGCTACCACATAGCGGTCGTACTCAGCTTTCATGTCGGCTTCGCTGACTGGATTTTTAGCTTGGAAGGCGGCAAACAGTTCGCGGATCAGGATAGATTGCTTCACTTGTTCCATCTGCGCTTTGAAGTCGTCGGTGGCGTCCAAGCCCATAGCCTGGGCGGCTTGGCTAAAGACTTCACGGGCGATTACTTCTTCTTTCAACTGGCCTTGCATATCCGGCGTGACCGGACGACCAGAGCGGGCCACCTGCTGCGCAAGCGCTTCCACCCGTGCGGAAGGAACCGGTTTACCGTTAACGATGGCAATGTTTTGCGCCAGGGCGGGGGCGGCATACAGTGCCAGGAGGGTTGCCGCAGTAGCGGTCCAAACATGAAATTTCATTCGAGATCCTTGAGGGCTGGGGGAAAAATAAGTGCGTATTGTCGCTGGTTCGGGGGAGGCAGGGTACAAGGACTGGCGAAGCAAAGTTGGGCTTAGCTTACGGTATCGATTTCGATGGCCAAGGCGTGCAAGCCCTGATCTATGAAATCCTGCGCGGCAGCGTACACAAGACGGTGGCAGGCGACTCGTGTTTTGCCAGTAAACAAAGGTGAGGCAATGCGCACCCTAAAGTGCGTACCAAAACCGCTGTCATTGGCCCCGACGTGGCCCGCATGCTGGTGACTTTCGTCAATCACGGTCAATCGCAGAGGCTGCAAACGCTCGCGTAAGCGGACCTCCAGGTTGTGTGCATTTATCTGAAAGGCTTGCGTCATGGGTTCCTCCCCGCATCATCCGGTGATATTGGCGCTTGCTCAGGCTCTTCAACCAACTTCATGTGTGGCGCGATGTACAAGCCCTGGCCGATGATGAAAACCAGCGGGAAGACATAGCCCCACAGTTTGAAGTTAACCCATTCTTCGGTGCTGTAGTTCAACACCACATAGGCGTTGATGGCCGCCATAAAAGCGCAATACACAATCCAGGCCACGTTGAGCCGTTGCCAGAGTGCATCGGGGAGTTCCAACTGGCCTCCGAGCAATGCGCGCAAAAAATTCTTGCGCAATGCCCAAACTGCAATCGCTAGGCCTACGGCCAGGCAGGTATAAAAAACCGTGGGCTTCCATTTGATAAAGCGCTCGTCGTGCAAGCCCAGGGTGACTGCACCAAAGGCCAGCACCATGATGAGGGTGACCTTTTGCATCAAAGGCAGGCTGCGCTCGCGCAAATAGGTGTAAGCCGATTGCACTACGGTAGCAGCCATCATCACGCCGGTCGCAACGTAAATATCAAAAAGCTTGTAAGCGCCGAAAAACAGCAGCACCGGAAAGAGGTCAAAGAGAGTTTTCATTCGGGTGTGAAGTCCAGCGAGGCTGAATTCATGCAGTAACGCAGCCCGGTAGGCTGCGGGCCATCGTTAAACACATGACCCAAATGGGCGTGGCAATCGGCGCAATGCACTTCGGTGCGTTTCATCCACAACATGCCGTCTTCTTTGGTGCCCACGGCCTCAGGGGCCAAGGGCTGGAAATAGCTGGGCCAGCCGCTGCCCGATTCGTATTTGGTTTCGGAGGAAAAAAGCGCTTTTCCGCAGCAAATGCAGCTGTAAACGCCCTTTTGGTGGTTGTCGGCCCAGCGACCGGTAAATGCGCGTTCGGTGGCTTCTTGGCGGGTTACCGCAAAAGCCATGGGCTCAGCGCCTTTGGCCGCCAGCAGTGTGCGCCACTCTTCGTCAGTCTTATGAATCATGAAATTACCTTGGTAATGCTTGTGAATTGCGGCTAGATCAGGAGCTGCAGCTGACGGCAATCGAGGCGGCCCAGTCGGGAGCAAAGCCGGCCCAGCGTTCGTGCGCGGGGTGTTCGTTAAACGGGTTTTCCAGCACGGTTTGCAATTGCGCTAGGACCGAAAAGTCTTTGGCCTGGGCTGCTTGAATTGCCTCTTGTACCATGTAGTTGCGCAGCACAAATTTGGGGTTGGCGCGCAGCATACGGGCCGACACATCGATCGTACCCATGCCTTTGTGCATGGACTCGAAAGCGTATTGCCAGGTTTGCATTTGCTGACGGTTGACAAATAAATCCATGACCGCGAAGTCTTCGTCGTCCATGCGTGCAGCCCAGTGGCTCAGGCGGCGCCAAAAGATGGTGTGGTCCACTTGGTCCGCTGCCAGCATGGGCAGCAGCATGTCTGTCAATGCTTTTTGCCTGGGGTCTGCTGCGTAGAGGCCCATTTTTTGCGCCAGGCACAGTTGGCTGGCCGCCTGGAAGTGCGCGCGATAGGTGTCCACTGCTTCGGTAGCTGCGTCCTCGTCGCCTATTAGCGGCATTAGGGCGTCGGTCAGGCAATACAAATTCCAGTACGCCATATTGGGCTGCTCGGAAAAGGCGTAGCGCCCTTCGGTGTCCGAATGGTTACAAATATGGCCGGGCGAAAATGCATCTAAGAACTGGAAAGGGCCGTAGTCCAGGGTCAGGCCCAAGATGCTCATGTTGTCACTGTTCATAACACCATGGCAAAAGCCCACGGCTTGCCAATGCGCCAGCATTTCGGCGGTCTTGCGACTGACTTCACCTAGCAAAGCCAGATACGGGTTGCCACCGCTATCGTCGCGGCATTGCGGGTAATAGTGGTCGATAACAAAGTCGGCCAGAGCTTGCAATTGGGGAATTTGTTCGCGCTTGCTGAAATGTTCGAAATGCCCGAAGCGGATAAAGCTGGGCGCCACGCGTGTGACCACCGCCGCCGTCTCCGCAGTTTCGCGCCAGATGGTGGCGTCTGAACCGGTAACGCACAAAGCGCGTGTGGTGGGAATGCCGAGCCCATGCATGGCTTCGCTGCATAAGAATTCGCGAATCGCGCTACGCAGCACGGCCCTGCCATCGCCCCGTCGGGAGAACGGGGTAGGGCCAGCGCCTTTGAGCTGGATCTCCTGCTCTGCCAAATCACCCAGCAAACAGGCGCGTCCGTCGCCCAATTGACCAGCCCAAACGCCAAACTGGTGGCCACTATAGACCCCGGCATGCATGGCGCTGCCCGGGAGTAACCCGTTACCAGTCAGCGCGGCCAAAAAGGGCTCTGACTGCTGCCAACCCTCGGGCAGCCCCAGCGATTGACCTAATTTCGTGTTGTGCGCTACCCAGTAGGGCTCAGGCAGGGGGGAAGGCTTTATGGCGGCGACAAATTCCGGCCCCATCGTGGCATAGCGCTGCTGCCATGGCAGTTGTGTGTGTGCGGTTTCGGCACCTGGTGCCTGGGGTGCTGCAGGGTGTGTGGTTGAGTCGCTCATGGGCGCATTTTCCGCGAAACTGTTAGTCCGCATGAAAATCGTCCATTTCCGCCCCTTGGCCGGGGCAGTTAATATGCGCCTTCGCCCGGTTGAGGCGCATTTTTTTGGAGATATGTAGATGCTTGGATTGATGCAAAGTCAGCAATTGCTGATTTCTTCCATGATTGATTTTGCCGAGCGGCACCACGGGGAGGGTGAGATCGTCTCCCGGCGAGTGGAGGGCGACATTCACCGCTGCACCTACAAAGACATCGCCCGGCGTTCCCGTCAGGTCGCCAACGCCCTGGCTGGCATGAACCTGGAATTTGGCGACCGTGTCGCGACCCTGGCTTGGAATGGATACCGCCATTTAGAGCTGTATTTCGGCGTTAGCGGTTCAGGTCGCGTGTTGCATACCCTCAACCCGCGCCTGCATCCGGACCAGATCGTATGGATTGCCAACCATTCGGAAGACCAGGTTTTGTGCTTTGATATGACGTTTTTGCCCATCGTCAAAGCGGTGCATGCGCGTTGCACCACCATCCGGCATTTCATTGCCTTGTGCGACGCAGCAAGCCTGCCAGCCGACAGTGGCATTCCCGGCCTCCAAAGCTACGAAGCCTGGATGGGTAATCAATCGACCCAATTTACCTGGCCCGAATTTGACGAAAACAGCGCTTCAAGCATGTGCTACACAAGCGGCACCACGGGCAACCCCAAGGCTGCGCTGTATAGCCACCGGTCCACCATATTGCACGCTTGGGCTGGAGCCATGCCTGACGCGCTGAACATGAGCGCGCGGGATAGCGTGTTGCCGGTAGTGCCGATGTTCCACGTCAACGCCTGGGGGCTGCCGTATTCAGCCGCCATGACTGGCGCCAAGATGGTGTTCCCTGGCCCTGCGATGGACGGAAAGTCGATTTTCGATTTGATCGAATCTGAAAAAGTGACTTTTGCCGCTGGTGTACCAACCGTATGGCAAATGATGCTTGGCCATATGCAGCAGGGCGGTTTGCGTTTTTCTACGCTCAAGCGCACGGTGATTGGTGGCTCGGCCTGTCCGCCGGCCATGATCGCCGCTTTCAACGATGACTACGGTGTGGAAGTCCTGCATGCTTGGGGCATGACCGAGATGTCGCCACTGGGCACCGTTTGTACGCTCAAGAACAAGCATGTGAATATGGATGCCAGCCAGAAAATGGCCGTCCGCATCAAACAAGGCCGCGGTATTTACGGCGTGGACATGAAGATCGTCGACGAGCAGGGTGATGAATTGCCTTGGGATGGCAAGGCCTATGGCGATTTGCTGGTCAAAGGCCCATGGGTAATCCGCGAGTATTTCAAGGGCGAGGGCGGCTCGCCGCTGGTAAATGGCTGGTTCCCCACTGGCGATGTGGCCACTATCGATCCCGACGGCTATTTGCAAATCACCGACCGCAGCAAGGACGTGATCAAGTCCGGCGGCGAATGGATCAGCTCTATCGATGTGGAAAACATTGCCATGGCACACCCTTCGGTTGCGATGGCGGCTTGCATCGGTATGAAGCATCCTAAGTGGGACGAGCGCCCGGTGGTGGTGGTGGTGAAGAAGCCTGGGACCGAGGTTTCGCGAGAGGAATTACTGGCGTTTTTTGACGGTAAAACCGCTAAATGGCAGATTCCTGACGATGTCATCTTCATCGATGCCATCCCGCTGGGGGCGACGGGAAAAATGCAAAAAGTCAAATTGCGCGAAACGCTGAAAGATTACAGCTTACCCACAGCCTAAGTCCGTATTGAATGGCGCAGCCGCCATGCGCCTGGGCTGCAGCGGGTCCGCGGGGTCTCGGCATAGGGTGGGTGTGGCATTTGCTGGCTGGCTCGGCTGGGCCCCAGCCCTTTTAGTGCCCGGTTCCGTTTTCGGTAAGCCTTTGTCACACCTTCTAAGGAGATAGCACTTTACAGACGAGGTTACCTTTTTACCGTCTAAAGTGCGCTTTCCGCCATGGAGTTTTTTCTAATATCGAGCCTCAACGGCTTGTGCTACGGGCTGTTGTTGTTCATGCTTAGTTCAGGTTTAACCCTGATTTTTAGCATGATGGGGGTACTCAATTTCGCGCACGCGAGTTTTTATATGCTGGGTGCCTATATCGGCTACAGCATTTCACAACTAGTCGGTTTTTGGGCAGCCCTGGTAGTGGCACCTCTGCTGGTCGGTGTTTTAGGCGCTTGGTTCGAGCGCTACTGCTTGCGCCGTGTGTATAAATTCGGGCATTTGCCTGAGTTGCTGATTACCTTTGGCCTTAGTTATGTAATCCTTGAAGTGGTCCAACTGGTCTGGGGCCGGCTTACGTTGGACTTTGCGCCGCCCCTATTGCTACAAGGCCCGGCCTTTACGCTGGTAAACCATTCGATAAGCGGTGTCAGTTTGTATTGGGGTTCGGTGGCACCCGAACTTTGCACCTCTTTGGACGCTGCGCTTCGCGTTGTTTGCTCTCCGTTTCCGGCAACGCGAGGGTTCATGATGCTGGTCGCTATCACTATGCTGGCCTCAATTTGGCTATTGCTTAAACGGACTCGTGGTGGCTTAGTTATCCAAGCTGCCTTGACGCATCCGGATGCGGTTCAAACTTTGGGACACAACGTACCCCGCGTATTCATGCTGGTGTTCGGTGCGGGTGCCGCACTGGCCGGTTTGGCCGGCGTGATCGGCGGCAGCACTTTTCTGACCGAGCCGGCTATGGCGGCTACCGTGGGTTCGATGGTGTTTGTGGTGGTGGTGGTCGGAGGACTAGGTTCTTTATCGGGCGCGTTTATCGCCTCGCTATTGATCGGTATGGTCCAAACCTTCGCCGTGTCGCTCGATCACTCGTTAGGCAGCGTGCTGGCCTCGGCTGGCTTGACGATGGCGCCTTCATGGCAGGGCAGCACACTGGCGCGGCTGACCATTGCACAGTTAGCGCCGATGTTGCCTTATCTGTTGCTGGTTTTGATTTTGATTTTCCGCCCGCGCGGCCTTTTTGGGAGCCGCGACTGATGAGCGCCGTTACTTATACCGGTGCGCGCTGGGGTTCTATCTGGATGTGGCTGGCCTTTGCATTGGCCATGCTCCTCATGCCGCGTATTTTTGCCAGCGGCTTATCTATCACCCTGTTGTCGCAAATGGGCATCGCCATCATTGCCTGTTTGTCTTACAACATTTTGCTGGGGCAGGGCGGCATGCTCAGTTTTGGCCATGCGGTTTATACCGGCTTGGGTGCCTTTGTAGCGATCCATGCGCTCAACGCCTGGTGCGTCGCTAGCCCGGCGTTCCCGGTATCCCTGGTTCCCCTGGTCGGCGGTGTTGCGGGTATGGTCTTTGCGATACTTTTTGGCTACGTCACGACGCGAAAGTCCGGAACGACGTTTGCCATGATTACGCTGGGCTTTGCCGAACTGGTGTTTGCCATATCCTTGATGGTGCCTGAATTTTTCGGCGGCGAGGGTGGCGTATCGGGCAACCGCGTAGTCGGCGCGCCGGTGCTGGGCATCAGTTTCGGCCCGGCCGTACAGGTTTATTACCTCATCGCGCTTTACACGCTGGTCTGCGTGGTGCTGATGTACGCCTTCACGCAAACCCCTTTAGGTCGCTTGCTCAACGCGGTGCGCGATAACCCCGAGCGGGTGGAATTCATCGGCTACAACCCGCAACGTATCCGCTACACCGCATTCATCATCGCTGGTTTTTTCGCTGGTATTTCCGGTGGGCTGGGAGCCTTGAATTTTGAAATTGTCAACGCCGAGGTCGTTGGAGCAGCCCGTTCCGCCACCTACCTGTTGTTCACGTTTTTAGGTGGCGCTACCTTCTTTTTCGGGCCGATACTCGGCGGGGTACTGATGGTGCTGGCGTTTGTCATGTTGAGCGAACTGACCAAAGCTTGGCTGTTATATTTGGGCGCGGTATTCATGCTCATGGTGATGTTTGCGCCGGGCGGCCTCGCTAGTTTGATCGTGATTAATCTGCGCCTGGCTCGCCACGGCAAGCTGCGCGCATTGCTCCCAGCCTACGGCCTGTTGGCCGTAAGTAGCGTTATGTGTGCGCTGGGCTTTTCCGCGCTCGTGGAAATGGTTTACCACCGCCAGTTGAATGCGGCGATGGGCCCGGTGCTTCGTTTCTTGGGCATAGCGTTGGACACTTCTACCGCCGCGCACTGGTGTGGCCTACTCACCTACCTATTCATTGTGGTGTCCGGTTTTGAATGGTCACGCAGACGCTTTGCGTTGCAATGGGATATGCAGCAAAAAAGGTTGGAAGACGAGCGCTTGCGCGCCGCTGTTGCGCCATGACAGCATCTACCTGGGTGCCGGCTTTGCAATTGCGCGATGTGCGCAAAAGCTTTGGTAAGACGGAGATTATTCGCGGCACCGACCTCATAGTGCATTCGGGCGAGCGCGTGGCCATCATCGGGCCCAATGGCGCGGGCAAGTCCACGCTGTTTAATCTGATCAGCGGACGCATGCCCTTAAGCGGTGGCGATATCTTGCTGCACGGACAGTCGATACAAGGCAAAAAGCCTTTTGAAATCAACCGTCTCGGCCTGTCGCGTAGTTTTCAGATCACCAACATCTTCCCGAAGATAAGCGTTTTTGAAAACTTACGTTGTAGCGTGCTTTGGAGTCTGGGCTATGGCTACAGCTTTTGGCGCTTTCTAGCCGATATGCACGATGCCAATGCCGCCGCTTTGGCCTTGATGGAGCGCATCGGCTTGGCGCGTAAACGCGATGTACTGGCTATGGACCTGACCTATGCAGAGCAGCGGGCCCTGGAAGTGGGTATCACGCTTGGCGGCGGTGCGAATGTGATTTTGCTTGACGAGCCCACGGCGGGCATGAGTGCCAGCGAAACCCGCCATTTCGTAGCCCTGATCCGCGAGGCTACTGAGGGCAAGACCTTACTTACCGTGGAGCACGACATGGGCGTCGTGTTTGGCCTGGCCGACAAAATTGCGGTGCTGGTGTATGGCAAAGTGATTGCCTTTGATACGCCCGAGGCCGTGCGCGCGGACCCCCGTGTGCAGGAAGCCTATCTGGGTAACGCAGTGGCCGATGTTCAGGCCGACCCGGTAAAGCGGAGCGCGTAAGCATGTTGCAGGTGCGAGGCCTACATGCGTTTTATGGCAAGAGCCATGTGCTCCATGGTGTGGATTTTCAAGTGGGTGAAGGTGAAATTCTGGCCCTGTTGGGGCGCAATGGCTCGGGCCGCTCTACCACCGCCAAAGCCATCATGGGCCTTGTCGATACCAAAGGCTCAGTGCAATGGAAAGGCCGAGAGCTGCTAGGCAAGAAGCCTCATCAAATTGCGCAGTTGGGCATTGGCTATGTGCCGGAAAACCGGGATATCTTCCCTCGACTGACAGTGCACCAGAACCTGATGCTGGGCGAAAAATCCGGCCATAAAAACCCGCGCTGGACGTTTCAGGATGTGTACACCTTGTTTCCCCGGTTGCGTGAGCGCGCGGACGTGGAGGCAGGCGTTCTGTCCGGCGGCGAGCAGCAGATGCTCACTTTGTGTCGCACTTTAATGGGCGACCCGGACCTGGTCATCATCGACGAGCCTACGGAGGGTCTGGCTCCCAAGATCGTGGACCTCGTTGCGCAGTTTTTGAAAGTCCTTCGGGCCCGCGGTCTGTCGGTCCTGCTGATTGAGCAAAAATTAACGATTGCCCTGCAGATTTCTGACCGCTGCTTGGTCATGGGGCATGGTAAGGTGGTGTTTGAAGGCACTTCCGCCTCCTTTCAGAGCAGTCCGGAGGTGCGCAAAGAGTGGCTAGAGGTTTGAGGTAACCTTTGTCTCTGTCGGGACAAAAAACGACTTCTCTCGAGTAAAAAGGCCTACAATTTGTAAAAAAGAACGGTCGTTCTATTTTGTTTCTCCGTCTCTACACTGCCGCATCTTTACAAGGAAAGCAAGCATGACAGCGCATTACCAGGTTCAGGGCGATATCGCTCTTATCACGCTCGACAATCCCCCGGTCAACGGGCTGGGGCATTCCACCCGTGTCGGTATTGCCGACGGCATGGCCAAGGCGCTGGCCGATTCGGCGGTGCAAGCCATCATCATCACTGGCGCAGGCAAAGCCTTTTCGGGCGGCGCCGATATTCGCGAATTCGGCTCCTCCAAAGCCATGATGGAGCCTAACCTCAATAGCGTCATCCTGCTGCTGGAAAAATCTACTAAGCCCGTCGTCGCTGCCATTCATTCGGTTGCCATGGGCGGAGGCCTGGAACTGGCGTTGGGTTGCCACTACCGCATCGCAGCACCGGGCGCCAGCATTGCACTGCCGGAAGTGAAGTTAGGCCTGCTACCCGGGGCGGGCGGCACACAACGTTTGCCGCGCGTGCTGGGCGTCGAAGCCGGCCTGAACATGGTGGTTTCGGGAGAAGCCATCAAAAGCGAAATGCTGGCCATGCTGCCGGGTCAAAAATTGTTTGACAAGATCTCTAAGTCCGCTGAGAGCCTGGCCGAAGAGGCGTTGGCCTTTGCCCGCTCGGTAGCTGCCACCCGTCCGTTGCCGCTGGTGCGTGACTTGCCTTGCAAGCACCCCTTGGGTGATGCCTATTTCCAGTTCGCCCGCAATATGGTTGGAGCGATGTCCAAGAACTACCCGGCCCCCATGAAGTGCATCGAGGCGGTGGAAGCAGCGGCGACCAAGAAGTTTGAAGACGGCATGGCCACCGAGCGCCAGATTTTCATCAACTTGATGATGACATCCGAAAGCCGCGCCCTGCGCCACTTGTTCCTTGGTGAGCGTGCTGCCTCCAAGATTCCAGATATCGATTCCAGCATCCAGCCGCGCGATATCAAGAGCGTGGCCATCATCGGCGCCGGCACCATGGGCGGCGGGATTGCGATGAACTTTATGAATGCCGGCATTAGCGTGAAGATGCTGGAAATGAAACAGGAAGCCCTGGACAAAGGCGTGGCCACCATCCGCGGTAACTACGAAGCCCAGGTGAAAAAAGGCAAACTCAAGCAAGACAAATACGAGCAGCGCATGGCACTTTTGTCCACCACTTTGAGTTACGACGAGCTTGCTGGCACCGACATGGCCATTGAAGCTGTGTTTGAAGAAATAGGCGTTAAGGAAAAAGTATTCAAGGAACTGGACCGCGTCATGAAGCCCGGCTCAATTTTGGCGTCTAACACTTCCACATTAGATGTCAACCAGATTGCCGCCTTCACGCAGCGCCCGCAGGACGTAGTGGGCCTGCATTTCTTCAGTCCTGCCAATGTGATGAAGTTGCTGGAAGTGGTGCGAGGGGCCAAGACGGCCAAAGACGTAATGGCCACTTCGATGGCCGTTGCTAAGAAGATTCGCAAGACTGCGGTGGTCTCGGGCGTGTGCGACGGGTTCATCGGTAACCGCATGATCGAGCAATATGGCCGCCAGGGTGGCTTTTTGCTAGACGAGGGCTGCACGCCGCAACAAGTGGATAAAGCCATGGAGAAATTTGGGATGGCCATGGGCCCCTTCCGGATGGGCGATTTGGCAGGCAACGACATTGGTTGGGCCATCCGCAAGCGCCGCTCCGTTGAGCGTGCCAATATGAAGTACAGCAAAACCGCTGATCTCTTGTGCGAAAAAGGTCGTTTCGGACAAAAGACCGGCGCCGGTTGGTATGACTACAAACCTGGCAAGCGCGACGCGATTCCGAACGCCGAAGTGGTCAAGATGATCGAAGACTACCGCGCTGCCAATGGCATCACACCGCGCAAGATCAGCGACGAAGAAATCGTGCAACGCTTGGTGTTCGCTCTTGTAAATGAAGCAGCGCATATTTTGGAAGAGGGTATTGCCAACAAGGCCAGCGATATAGACATCGCCTACATCTTCGGCTATGGCTTCCCTCCTTACCGCGGCGGCCCCATGCTGTACGCGGACGAGGTGGGACTATTTAACGTAGTGCAGGCTATGCACCGCTTTGCGCAAAACCCCTTGGACGATGCCAATTTCTGGAAGCCCGCGCCCCTGCTGGCGCGCCTGGCCGCCGAAGGTAAGACATTTAATTAAGGAACCGCCATGACTTCAGCAGTAATTGTTTCCACCGCCCGCACGCCCCTGACCAAAAGCTGGAAGGGCGCATTCAACATGACCCATGGAGCCACTATGGGCGGCCATGTGGTCGAACACGCGATCAAGCGCGCCGGTATCGAAGCCGGTGAGGTCGATGACGTCATCATGGGCTGCGGGACACCCGAAGGCGCCACCGGTGCCAATATCGCGCGCCAGATTGCATTGCGCGCCGGTTGCCCGGTCAGCGTTTCTGGTATGACCATCAACCGTTTTTGCTCTTCCGGCCTGCAAACCATTGCTACGGCGGCGCAGCGTATCTTGGCCAACGAAGGCGATATTTACGTGGCCGGTGGCCTGGAGGCTATTTCCTGTACCGCGCAGGAAATGAACAAACACATGCTGGCCGACCCCTGGCTGGAAAAAAACAAACCGGAGGTCTATTGGGCGATGTTGCAAACCGCTGAGCAAGTGGCCAAGCGCTACAACATCAGCCGCGAAGCCATGGACCAGTATGGCGCTGCCAGCCAGCAAAAAGCCTCTGCCGCTTTGGAAAAAGGCCTGTTCAAAGACGAGATTGCTCCGATCAAAGTCACCATGGGTGTGGCCGACAAAGTGATGGGCATGATGACCAAGCAAGTGACGGTGTCCGATGACGAAGGCATCCGCGCCGGTACCACCTACGAAGGCATTAAAGACTTGCGTTCAGCGCTGCCTGGCGGTATGGTCTCTGCGGGTAACGCCAGCCAGTTGTCTGATGGCGCGGGTGCGGTAGTCGTGATGCACGAAAAAATAGCCGAGCAAAAAGGGCTCAAGCCTTTGGGTCGTTTCCTGGGCTTTGCGGTCGCTGGTTGCGAGCCCGACGAAATGGGCATTGGCCCCGTGTACGCAGTGCCCAAAGTGCTCAAGCGCCTGGGTCTGACGGTTGCCGACATCGACTTGTGGGAACTAAACGAAGCCTTCGCCGTGCAAGTGCTGTATTGCCGCGACAAGCTGGGCATTCCGGCAGACAAGCTCAACGTAAATGGCGGCGCTATTGCGGTGGGCCACCCCTTTGGCATGAGCGGCCAGCGCCTGACCGGCCACGCATTGATCGAAGGCAAGCGTCGCGGTGCTAAGCGGGTTTGCGTCACCATGTGTATCGGTGGCGGCATGGGCGCAGCAGGTATTTTCGAAGTTTTGTAAAGGACGCTTGCTATGAAGCTGCGCGCAACCATCGACTTTTTACTGCACGATTGGTTGCGCACAGAGCAGCTCACCCGTCGCGCGCGTTTTGCCGATCATTCGCGCGAAACCTTCGACGCGGTGTTCGATACCTGCGAGCGTATAGCCCGCGAAAAATATGCACCGTTTAACCGTCTGGTAGACATCGAGGAGCCGCGCTTTGATGGCGAGCGCGTTATCTTGCCGCAGGCAAGCAAAGACGCGGCTGATGCCTATGCCGCTTCTGGCATGCTCAGCGCAGCGCAGGACTACGACATTGGCGGCATGCAGCTGCCCTATAGCGTTGAGGCGGCAGCCAATGCCTTTTTCGCCTGCGCCTCGGTCGGTATTGGCACCAGCATGCTCACCACGGGCAACGCCAATTTGCTGATGGTGCACGGTACCGAGACGCAAAAAAAGGTGTTCGCCCTGCAAGAGTTTTCGGGTCGCTTTTCCGGCACCATGTGCTTGAGCGAGCCGCAGGCCGGGTCCAGTTTGTCCGACATCGTGGCCCGCGCTGTGCCCGATGGCGATGGCTGTCAGGCTGACGCCTTAGGCCCGCGTTACCGGGTTAAAGGCAACAAGATGTGGATTTCCAGCGGTGAGCACGAGCTCAGCGAGAACATCATCCATCTGGTACTGGCAAAGATCCCGGATGCCGAGGGCAAACTCATACCCGGTACACGCGGCATATCCCTCTTCATCGTTCCCAAGAAATTAGTTGATGCACAAGGTGAATTGACTGGTGTACGTAATGACGTCGCTTTGGCCGGCCTGAATCACAAGCTGGGCTGGCGCGGCACGACCAACACCTTGCTGAACTTCGGCGAAGGCAAGTTCCCGGTGGCCAGCAGCGCCGGTCTGGATGGCCACGGCGCGGGCGCTATCGGCTATTTGGTGGGCCAACCCGGCGAGGGTTTGCGCTGCATGTTTCACATGATGAACGAAGCGCGTATTGGTGTGGGCATCGCAGCCACCATGCTAGGCCTGGCAGGCTACTACGCTTCACTGGACTACGCGAAAAGCCGGCCCCAGGGCAGGCCCATGGGCGCGGGTGGCAAAGACGCTTCGCAACCCCAAGTGCGCATCATCGAGCACACCGACATCAAACGTATGCTGCTAGCCCAAAAGGCTTATGGCGAAGGCGCCTTGGCGCTCGCTTTGTACTGTGCCCGATTGGTTGATGAACAGCACACCGCAGAGGCCGCAGCCGCAGATGACGCACGCCTGTTGCTGGAAGTACTCACGCCCATTGCCAAGAGCTGGCCTAGCGAGTGGTGCCTGGAAGCCAATTCGCTGGCCATTCAGGTGCATGGCGGCTACGGGTACACGCGGGACTTTCCGGTGGAGCAGTATTGGCGCGATAACCGCCTCAATATGATCCACGAAGGTACCCACGGCATCCAGGCCCTGGACCTGCTGGGCCGTAAAGTGCTGATGGAAAACGGCAAAGGCATGCAATTATTGGTCTCGCGCATGCAGGCCAGCATGGCCCGTGCGGGCAGCCACGCGGTGTTGGCAGAGCACGCGGCGTCGCTAGGGCAGGCACTGGCGCAGGTCGGAGCGGCTACCCGGGCCGCGTGGTCCACCGGCGTTCCCGGCGAGGCCTTAGCCAACGCCGTACCGTATATGCAGGCTTTTGGTCATACTGTGCTGGCCTGGATTTGGTTGGATGTAGCGTGCGCCGCGCTGGATGTCGATGCGAAAGCGAATGGCATCGCGACCCGGGGGCGTTTGGGCGCGGCCCAATTCTTCTTCCACTATGAGTTGCCGAAAATCGGGGCCTGGTTGTCTGTGGTTGAATCCAGGGATATGACCTGTGCATCATTCCCAGAGGAGGCTTTTTAATGGCATTTTTTAAAAAGTACAACGGCACCACCGATGTGCGTCTCCTGCGGCTGGAGCGTTTGATCTGGATACTCATTTACGGCGGTTTGCTATCGGCAGTGCTTTCTGGCTTTGCCCGCGATGCTGGTGCGCAAGGCCATGTGGCGCTGTTGGCTTGCGGCCTGTTTGCGGTGGCGGCAGGCGTGGTGCTTATTGTGGTGCGCTCGCGCCTTCGCGAGGAAGACCTACCCCGTTGAATCGGGTAGGGCGGTTTTTACCGTGCGCCGGGCTATCGCTGGTGCGACATGCTGCGCGCCGGCAAAGGGTAAAAATCCGAGGCTCTGGTTTGGCGACAGGTTTTAATTAAACGTTTTTGGAATTTTCTATGACACGCACTATTCAACAATTATTCGACCTGACCGGCAAAACCGCGCTGGTGACCGGCGGTTCACGTGGCCTTGGCCTGCAGATGGCCCATGCACTGGGCGAAGCGGGTGCCAAGATCATGCTCAGCTCGCGCAAGGCCGAAGACCTGGAGCTGGCGGCCGCCGAATTGCAAGCCGCGGGCATTGACGCCCGTTGGATCGCAGCCGATTGCGCCAAAGACAGCGAGATCGCCCGACTGGCCGACGAAACCCTGCAACGCATGGGCGATGTGGACATCCTGGTCAATAACGCTGGTGCTGCCTGGGGCTCTCCTGCTGAAGATCACCCCATCGACGCCTGGGACAAGGTGATGAACCTTAACGTGCGCGGTTACTTTTTGCTTAGTCAAGCCATTGCCAAAAAAAGCATGATTGCGCGGCGTTCGGGCCGCATTATTAACGTGGCATCCATTGCTGGATTGGGCGGCAACCCCGAAGGAATGAATACCTTGGCGTACAACACTTCTAAAGGTGCGGTTATCAACTTCACTCGGACGCTGGGCGCCGAATGGGGTAAATACAACATCACCGTCAACGCGATTTGCCCGGGCTTTTTCCCCAGCAAAATGACGGCCGGTACGCTCAAGGCCATGGGCGAAGAGCGCCTGGCTGCGCATGCGCCGCTCAAGCGCCTGGGCGATGACGAAGACCTCAAAGGCCTGTGCCTGCTGTATGCCTCCGACGCCGGTAAACATATCACCGGCCAATGGCTGGCGGTGGACGGCGGCGTAAGCGTGGTGACGGGTGGCTGAAAACGCGAAATCTGCAGGCGATAAGGCGGCGGCTTCGTGGCGCGCCTTGGGTGGAGATGGCCTTCAAATTCCTTTCGTCGTGCATATGGGTTTTGTCCTCGACCAGTGTGCTGATGGCCATTCCGAAATTAGCTATGCGCCGCTGCCTGAGCACCAAAATTCGCTAGGTGTGACGCATGGCGGGGCGATCATGACCTTGCTAGATGTGTCTATGGCCACCGCAGCGCGCAGTGACACACCAGGGCAGGGCGTGGTCACCATTGAAATGAAGACCAGCTTTATGCAAGCGGCCAGCGGCTCCTTAACAGCCCGCGGTCAATTGCTGCACCGCACGGCCACTCTTGCCTTCACCCAGTCCACAATTTACGACGCCAAGGGCCGGGCTTGTGCCATGGCCGTAGGCACCTTCAAATACCTTAAAGAAGTATCCCGCTCGGCCACGCTCTTGCAGCGCGCAGCAACCGGAATCAACACGGAGTAGACGATATGCCACTCAACCGCCAAATCCATCTCATCAGCCGCCCCAGCGCAGCGCCGAGCCTTGAAAACTTCAGCCTCGTCAGTACCCCTACATCCGCACTTGCCGATGGCGACGTATTGGTGCGTCATCATTTTCTCAGCCTGGATCCCTACATGCGCGGGCGCATGAACGACGCAAAAAATTACGCCCAACCGCAAGCCCTGAATGAAACCATGATTGGCGGCACAGTGGGCGAGGTATTGGAATCCCTTAACCCCGGCTTTGTTGCAGGCGACAAAGTGGTGGGCATGGGCGGCTGGCAGGAATACGGTCTAGTGCCTGCGGCTATGACCGGCATGTTGCGAAAAGTTGATGACAGCCGGGTGCCCCTAAGCGCCTATTTGGGCGCAGTTGGCATGCCTGGCGTCACTGCGTATTACGGGCTTGTGCACATCGTCGCCCCCAAGTCGGGTGACACGCTGGTGGTGAGTGCGGCCTCTGGCGCGGTGGGAAGTGCATTTGGCGCCTTGGCTAAAGCGCGAGGATGTCGCGTGGTGGGCGTGGCTGGGGGGGCGGATAAATGCGCTTACGTAGTAAACGAACTGGGCTTTGACGCCTGCGTGGATTACAAGCAGCACCCAGATGCGGCCAGCTTGACTGCTGCCTTGCAGGCAGTCTGCCCGCAGGGCGTTGAGGGCTATTTTGAAAACGTGGGCGGTATGGTGATGAACGCTGTCATGCCTCTTATGAATGCCTTTGGCAGGGTAGCGGTTTGCGGGATGATTGCAGGTTACAACGGCGCGCCAATTCCGTTGGCACTACCGCAACTGATTTTGCGGGAGCGCCTTCGCGTCCAAGGCTTTATCGTTAGCGAACACCCGCAAGTCTGGCCAGTTGCATTGGCAGAACTGGGTAGTTTGGTTGCAAGCGGTGCATTGCGCGTTCGCGAAACGGTTGCGCAAGGCATCGAAAATGCACCGCAGGCCTTTTTGGGCCTTCTGAGCGGGCGTAATTTCGGCAAACAGCTGGTGAAGTTGATTTAGCCAAGGCTATATAGCGGCCAAACCCAAGGAGCCATAAAGATGCAGCAGTACAGCGCGCTTTCCAAGGTCGCCGGTATGGCACAGCCGGGTCCCGACGTACAAGCCACTCCCGATGTGCCGCATACCGCGCCTGCGCAGTCAGATGGGTCAGCGCGTGGCGAAGAGTTCCGTGATGATTTGCGCGCCCCCGGCTCCCTGAATGCGCAGGCCCGTAAAGCGCTTAGTGCCCAAGAGTTGTTGCCGTTCACACAACTGGACGATGTGCGTTCGCTTCTGGCGATGGCACAAACCGGCGTGCTGCTGGCTGCCGCAGGCGCGCTGATCGTCGGACTTTGGGGCAGCCCTTGGATGCTTGCCGGTATCGTATTGATGGGTGTCGCGCAGCACAGCTTGTTCATCCTTTCGCACGAAGCAGCGCACTACCGTTTGTTGTCGCATCGCGGTGCCAATGACATGCTGGGGCGTCTGATTGGCATGAGCAGCGGCGTGTCCATGTGTACCTACCGCGTGACGCACCGCCTGCACCACAACAATCTTTACGGCAGCGAAGACCCGGACACCGCCATCCACGGTGGTTACCCGCGTGGCAAAGCCTATTTGCTGCGCAAGTTATTGCAGGATGTCGTCGGCTGGAATGCCTGGAAAACCTATGCCTATTTTTTCGGTGCTCCTGCCATCAATGAAGATACGCAACGGGCCATTCGCCCCTTGGACGATACCTCTTCGCAGTTGCGCAAGGCCGCGCGGCAGGACCGCTATGTGGTGGTCTGCGCGCATATTGCCATGCCCTCGATTGCCTTTGCGCTGGGCGGCTTGCACGGACTCACGGTTTATATGGTGGTGTGGATCGTGCCTTTGTTGACGGCCTTGCAACCGATATTGCGGTTACGCGCGATATGTGAGCACGGCGCGGTCAGCGATTTGTCATCGCCTCTTACGGCTGCGCGGAGTAATCGTACTTTTGGTAGTGCCGCTAATCGCGTGCTCGGTGCCATCTTGTTCCCGCACCATGTGAATTACCACCTCGAGCACCATTTGTACCCCGCCGTACCGCATTACCACCTGCCGGCATTGCACCGCGCTTTGCAATCGCGCGGCGTGCTTGAAGGCGCTGAAGTGCGCGATATACCCGATACCTTAAAAATGATTTTTGCACCACGCAAATCCAAAATCACCGCAGGAGCCGACTATGTCTGAATCCGCATCCACTGCTGTGCTGCACCACTACAAAATTTCTCCTTTTTCAGAAAAAGTGCGCTTGGTGCTGGGCTATAAAAGGATGGCCTGGCGCAGCGTGACCGTGCCCAGCATCCTGCCCAAACCTGATGTTCTTGCGCTGACCGGCGGCTATCGCAAAACCCCTTTTTTGCAAATCGGCGCAGACATCTATTGCGACACCGCACTGATCTGTGAAGTGTTGGAGCATTTACAGCCACAACCCAGCCTGTACCCGGCAGCTAGCAAAGGCGTGGCGCGCGTATTGGCGCAATGGGCCGACAGCACTTTGTTCTGGGCTGCCATGGGGTACAACCTCAGCGCAAAGGGCGCAGCCGCACTGTTTGCAAATGCCCCTCCCGAAGCAGCGCAATCCTTTAGCGCGGACCGTGCCGCTATGTCGGGCGGTATGACGCGCTTGCGCCCTGGAGATGCGAGCGGCATTTACAAGTCTTACTTGCGGCGCTTATCGCACATGCTGGATGGACAGGCTTTTTTGCTGGGCGATTCCCCTTGTGTTGCGGACTTCGCCGCCTACCATCCGCTTTGGTTTACGCGTCAGGTGGTGCCAGTGTTGGCCGGTATTCTGGACGCTACGCCGGCTGTTACGGCCTGGATGGATCGCATGGCTGCATTGGGTCATGGGCAGTCAGAAAAATGGAACGCTGAGCAAGCCATTGCCTTAGCACGGGACAGCATCCCCCTTGCGATGCCCGCCTCCGGTGTATTTCAGGACGACCATGGCATTGCCCTGGGATCGATGGTGTCGGTTGCTGCCGAAACCTTCGGGCAAGAGCCCACTGAAGGCGTTTTGATAGCCGCCACACGCACCCGCTACACCTTGCGCCGCGAAGACCCGCGCGCGGGCATAGTGAATGTGCACTTCCCGCGCATTGGCTATGTGCTGCGTGCAGTGGCTGTATAAATCTTCAACTTCACGGATAGGACTTTCGCATGATTTCGGACTTTCGCAATAAGACGGCAGTACTCACCGGTGCCGGTTCCGGCTTTGGCTTGGAATGCGCGCGGATCGGTGCCAGGCTCGGCATGAATTTGGTATTGGCCGACGTACAGCAAGACGCGCTGGATCGCGCGGTGGCTGAAATGGAAGCTGTGGGTGCGCAAGTGCTTGGTATGCGCGTAGATGTGTCCAAGGCGGACCAAATGGAGGCGCTGGGCGCCGCCACACTGGCGCGTTTTGGTGCCCCCCACCTGGTCTTTAACAACGCGGGTGTCGGATCGGGCGGTCTGATTTGGGAGAACAGTTTGCAAGATTGGGAGTGGGTCATCGGCGTGAATTTGATGGGTGTAGCCCACGGCATACGCGTATTCACCCCCATGATGCTGGCCGCCGCCGAAAAAGACGCTGCTTTTCAGGGCCATATCGTCAACACCGCCAGCATGGCCGGTTTGCTCAATGCGCCCAATATGGGCATTTACAACGTCAGCAAACACGCGGTGGTAAGCATGAGTGAAACCTTATACCAGGATCTGGCGCTGGTCACCGATCAAATCAGCGCCAGCGTGCTGTGCCCGTTTTTTGTGCCCACGGGCATAACAGAGAGCCATCGCAACCGGCCCGATGCGGTGAAGGCAGATCGGCCCACGCGCAGCCAAATGATCAGCCAAGCCATGAGCCAGAAAGCCGTTAGCAGTGGCAAAGTGTCCGCCGCTGAAGTGGCGCAAAAAGTGTTTGATGCGGTCGCTGCTAACCAGTTTTACATCTACAGCCACCCCAAATCTATTGGCTCGGTGCAGGTTCGTATGGAAGATGTATTGCTCTCACGCAATCCCACAGACCCCTTTGCGCATAAGCCCGAACTGGGCGTGGAACTGCGAAAAGCGCTACGCGCCTAGGCCACTTGGCTGGGCTCCGCAAAATAGTGGTCAAATACGCTACCTCGTTTTTAATTCATCAGGAAAGATTCTCATGGGCAATTCCATCGTTACCGAAGCAGACCGTAAAGCTACTCCCGCACCCAAACCCCCATCTGGCATGAGCTCGCGGACCGGCGGACACGGTCAACGCGTCAGCCTGGAGCGTGGTGTCTCCACCCGTAGCAAGAAAAACCCCGGCAAGCGCGCGAAAAAAGGCGGCTAAAGTCGGCGTTCCCCCGGGCATTTTTAAGGCGAAAGCTTCTTCAATCATGGCGCCATATATTGGCCGCCCAGCGCATAACCTACCACTGTTTGTTCAAGCGGATGAAGCTAGGGAGAAGAAGCTTATTCGCGAACATTTTGGCAATAAGCGAAATGGTGTTTTCGTTGAGGTCGGGGCTAATGATCCGACCTCGCCCGAATCACAGTCTTATCATCTGGAGACCGAGCTCGGATGGACTGGCCTGCTAATTGAGCCAATACCTTATCTTGCGCAATTGGCTAGGCAAGAGCGCCCAAAAGCAACCGTATGCGAATTTGCCTGCACTTCTCCTGATAAGGTGGGGTTTCTGGAGTTATTGATTCCCAAAGTTGGCGATGAACTTATGACTGGCCACGCCAGTTTGGAAGCAAATATCGATGAACACAACTACCGCGAATTTGAAAGTATTCGTGTCGAGGCCTTAGCTTTAAGTGCCATCTGCTCAAATAACCTGATCGATAACATTGACCTTCTTTCAATTGATGTTGAAGGCGCTGAATTAGAGGTTTTGTTGGGCGCAGACCTACAAAAGTTTAAACCTAAGCTAATCCTGTTGGAGGATAAGCATTTGTATCTTGTAAAGCATCGCTTTTTATTAAAAGCAGGCTATGTTCTCGCGCAACGGCACAATCGTAATTGCTGGTACGTTAAAAGAGGAGAGGTTTTACCCCGGGTTGCATTTTCTCAAAGATTTAAACTTTGGAAAAGAATGTATGTGAGTATTTGGGTAAAGAAAATAGCCTATGCAATAAGGCATCGCACAATTAAGCCGTTCTTGGTTTTTTGAATTGACTTTTTAATAAAACGCGAAATATTGCCCAGTATTTTGACCGGGAGCATGCAATTTTTTGTTTGCGTGCCGTAAGCGATGTCGATAGAGCCAGACCTGATTTGATAGACCATCAAAACTAATCGCCGGGATCTAATCCCCAGTCGCTGCACTCCGGCCTGGATATTGATAAATACTCTGTACCGAAACTTCGAGAAATCAGCGCTTTAGATTTTGCGCAATCAAACTGAGGCCCTCCGTTGACGGGAAGGCCCGCCTCAAAGGCTCATTCGTTGACCATCACCAATTTCCCCATCACCCCCCGCGATCCCATGTGGGCGTAGGCGGCTTTGAGTTCGGACATGGGCATAGTGCGGTCGATCACAGGCTTGATCTTGCCCTGGGCGTACCACTGGGCCAGTTCTGCCATGGCGGCCATGCTTTTTTGCGGTTCGCGTTTGGTGAAGTCTCCCCAGAACACGCCCACGATGGATGCGCCTTTGAGTAGTGCCAGGTTAAGGGGCAGGGCAGGTATTGGGCCGGCAGCAAAGCCGATGACCAAGTAGCGCCCGCGCCAAGCAATCGAGCGAAATGCCGGTTCGGCAAAGTCGCCGCCTACCGGGTCATAAATTACATCCGGACCTTTGCCGCCGGTCAGGGTTTTGATGGCTTCGCGGAGGTTTTCAGTGCTGTAGTTGATGGTTTCGTCGGCGCCAATGCTGCGGCATAGGGCGCATTTTTCGTCAGTGGAGGCTGCAGCTATGACGCGTGCCCCAGCGGCTTTGGCGATCTGGATAGCCGAGGTTCCCACCCCACCGGCAGCGCCCAGCACCAGCACGGTTTCGCCGGCTTTGAGCGCAGCACGGTCAATGAGGGCATGATGCGAAGTCGCGTAAATCATGATGAAGGCGGCAGCGTCCACCATGGGAAAGCCCGGGGGCAGAGGCATGCACAGCATGGCCGGTGCAATCGTGTGTGTGCCAAATCCGCCGGTGCCGCTAAGGCAAGCTACTGCCTGCCCCACTTTTAGGTGCGTGACGCCTTCGCCAATGGCTTCGACGGTACCTGCGTATTCCGACCCGGGCACAAAGGGCAGCGGTGGCTTCATCTGGTACTTGTTTTGTACGATCAGCAGGTCTGGAAAGTTCAAGCTGGCCGCTTCGATGCGCACCAGCACTTCGCCAGCCTTAGGGCTGGGGGTGGGCAGTTCTTTCCAGGTCAGGGCATCAACACCGGTGGGGTTTTCGCAAAGCCAAGCGTGCATAGAAATTTCTCCGATAAAACGCGAATGATAGAGGGCGCTGCAACAGGCATGCCCGGTAGGCTTGTCCCTCGCGCGACGGCTGCCCGGGCGCTTTTAACAAAACGCCACACGCACCACCTGACCGTGGCTCCTTCTCAGTGCCGACACCTACAATCACTAACCCATGAAAATACTTATTTCCAATGACGACGGTTTCCAGGCTGCAGGCCTGGTCGCTTTGTACGAAGCGCTGAAGGACGTAGCCCAGGTCGAGGTGATCGCGCCCGAGGTGAATAACAGCGCAAAATCCAACGCACTGACCTTGAATGCGCCTTTATATGTCCACCGCGCCGCCAATGGCTTTCGCTACGTAAATGGCACCCCGGCGGACTGCGTTCATATTGCCCTGTCGGGTCTGCTGGATTACCGCCCCGACTTAGTGGTATCCGGTATCAATAACGGTGCCAATATGGGTGACGACACCATTTATTCCGGTACCGTGGGTGCGGCCATGGAGGGTTATCTTTTCGGCATCCCGGCCATTGCCTTTTCGCAGGTGGACAAGGACTGGGTCGAATTGGCTTCCGCCGCCCGCAAAGCCCGCGAGTTGGTGCTGTCCATGCATGCGAACAAGTTGATCACCAGCGCGCCCTGGTTGCTTAATGTGAATATTCCGAACCGGCCCTATGCCGAAATCGGTGGCGCCAAACTGTGCCGACTGGGCAAGCGCCATGCAGCCGAGCCGGTAATTACCCAAAAGAGTCCGCGTGGCGAGACTATGTATTGGATTGGCGCTGCCGGACCGGCCAAGGACGCGGCCCCGGGCACGGACTTTCATGCCACCCAACATGGCCATATGGCGATCACGCCCTTGTCGGTGGATCTAACCGATCACCAAGCCTTGACTTACTGGGCGCAAAGCATGGCTCACATGGGCGGTGCATGAAAGAGCGGCCCAGCTTTCCGGCCCGTATGCCGACCAGCATGCCGTTCAAGAAGGCGAAAACCGGCGCCCCACCTAATTTGCCCCAGGGTCTGGGAATGGATTCAAGCGCCGTGCGGCGTCGCATGGTGGAAAAACTGACGGCGCAAGGCCTGACCGACCCTCTGGTGCAGCAGGCCATGGGCGCCGTGGAGCGGCACCGCTTTGTAGATAGCGGTCTGGTCAACCAAGCTTATGAGGACACCAGCCTGCCCATCGGCTTGGGACAAACGATTTCCAAGCCAAGCGTAGTGGCGCGCATGATCGAACTTTTACGTAAAGGCGTCGACGGACGCATGGGCCGCGTGCTCGAAATCGGCACGGGCTGCGGCTACCAAGCGGCGGTGCTCAGTCATCTGGCAAGCGAGGTCTATAGCATCGAGCGTTTGCGGGGTCTGCATGACAAGGCGCGCGAAAACCTGCGACCCTTTCGTCTGAGTACGGTTCATTTGCTATTTGGCGACGGTATGCTGGGCTATTCTGCCGGCGCGCCCTATGCCGCCATCATTGCGGCGGCGGGTGGGGAAGCGATTCCCGAGGCCTGGATTGACCAACTGGCGATCGGCGGGCGCTTAATTGCGCCGGTTTTGGGTAAAGCGGGGTCTGCCGGCGCAATAGGTCGGGTCGCCAACGGTCAGTCTTTGGTAGTGCTCGACAAGACCGCCCAGGGCGTGCGCCAGACCATACTGGAGGCCGTTCACTTCGTGCCCCTAAAGTCCGGCGTCGCATAAAGTGCGAATAAAGGAAAATCTATGTTTTTCAACAAGTTAAATGTAAAAATTAAAGCATTTTCTTTGATATTTATCGCCCTGGCGATTGGCACTTTGTCCGCCTGTGGCGGCAAGCCACTTCGTCCGGCGCCGGTGGAGGACCGCACTGTGTCCCCTTCGCGTAACAAAGCGGCAGAGGGCACAGAGACGGTCCTTTCCACTAAGGCCACCCACAGCTCTGAGGCGAGTCCAACTTCGGTCGTCGCAAGCACTCCTACGGCTAAGGCAAATGCCGACAATGCCGGCAAGCCGGGCTATTACACCGTTAAACAAGGTGACACACTAGCGCGGATTGGTCTTGAGTCGGGCCAGAATTACCGTGATATTGCGCGTTGGAACAGTCTGGAAAATCCCGATCGAATCGAAACAGGCCAGCTTTTAAGGGTGATTCCCCCGGGCAGTCTGGAAGATGGGCCGGTAAGCAGGGCGGTCGCACCTTCAAAAATTGCGGCTGCACCGATTGGCGCTGCTGAAAAACCGGTTCCATCAGCAAGCGCCGTACAGGCAACCACGCCGGCACCACTGGCTGCGCCCGCGGCCACCGCAAACGTGGTGGAGGATGCGGTAGGTTTTGTTTGGCCTGCGCGTGGGTCCATTGTGGCTGGCTTTGATGAAAGCAAGAACCGCAAAGGTCTGGACATCGGTGGAGCGGCGGGCGATGCAGTTCTTGCCGCCGCCGAGGGCAAAGTGGTGTACGCAGGCGCTGGTTTACGCGGCTATGGGAACCTGATCATTCTGAAGCACAGTAGCACCTATCTGACCGCCTATGCTCATAACCAAACGCTGCTGGTAAAGGAAGAGCAAACCGTCAAACAAGGTCAGCGAATTGCTGAAATGGGCAGCAGTGACACGGATCAGGTCAAGCTGCACTTTGAGGTTCGTAAACTGGGCAAACCAGTGGACCCGCTCAAGTACCTTCCTGCGCGCTAAGCCAAGGGCCGCGCAGGCGGTCTTAAGTTCCTAACTATTCCTATGCCTAACAAGTCATCCTCTGCGTCCGGGCCGATGGAATCGCCTTTCCCCTCCGAACGCGGTTCCCCTACGAGAGCGCTAGACGCGCCGATGATGCCGACAGCGCCCCACGGGGATGGTCATTTGACGGTTCAGAGCCTGGACCTTGAGGGCCAAGGTGTTGCGCACCGCGAGGATGGGAAGGTGGTGTTTATTGACGGCGCCTTGCCCTACGAAGTGGTGAGCGCTAGGGTGCATCGCAGCAAAGCCAGTTTCGACAAGGGCACTTTGACAGTGGTGCACCAGGAGTCTGCCCAAAGAGTGCGCCCCTTATGTCCGCATTTCGGTCTTCACGAGGGTGCGTGTGGTGGTTGCAAGATGCAGCATTTGCATCCGGCGGCACAGGTGGCGGTTAAACAACGGGCTATGGAGGACCAATTCCTGCATATTGGCAAACTGCGTCCCGAGCGGATCTTGCGCGCAATTGAAGGCCCGGCTTGGGGCTACCGCTACCGAGCGCGTTTATCAGTGCGTTTTGTTAGAAAAAAGGGCGCGGTACTCATAGGCTTTCATGAACGTAAGAGCCATTTTGTGGCCGACATGAAGCAATGCCCAGTGTTGCCCGCCCACATGAGCGCCATGCTGCTGCCTCTGCGCGCCTTGATCGAATCGATGGACGCGGTGCAGCACATCCCCCAAATCGAAATGGCAATTGGTGACCTTGGCGGTTTTGGGGTGGGGCGTGAACAGGGCGATGTGACCGCTTTGGTTTTGCGGCATTTGCTGCCTTTAAGCGAAGCGGACCTTCAGCGCTTGGTGGCCTTCGCGCAGGCCCACACAGGGGTGCAGTGGTGGTTGCAAGCCAAAGGACCGGATGCAATAGTGCTGCTTGATGTGCCGACTGCGCAGCGGACTGGAGAGTTGGCCTACAGCCTGCCCGAATTTGGTATCACCATGCCCTTTAGACCTACCGATTTCACGCAAGTCAATCCGCATATCAATCGCGTATTGGTAGCTCGTGCGCTGTCGCTATTAAAGGTGCAAAAGCACGAGCGGGTGATTGACTGGTTTTGCGGTCTTGGCAATTTCACCCTGCCGTTGGCCACGCGAGCACGAGAGGTTTTAGGTATCGAAGGCGCACAGGCTTTGGTGGCGCGTTCGCAGCAAAACTACCAGCTTAATCAGTTGACGCGCGGTGGTTTAGGCCCACTCTCTCCGACACTTTTTGTGGCCCGCAACCTGTTTGAGATGACCCCCCAGGCTCTGATTGCGGATGGCACGGCAGATAAGTGGCTGGTGGATCCGCCGCGAGAAGGCGCTTACGCATTGGTGCAGGCGCTGGCCGATGCGATAGAAGCGGGAGAAGCGGGAGAAGCGGGAGAAGCCTCTGCGGGCTGGATGGCGCCTCGGCGGATTGTTTACGTTAGTTGCAATCCGGCCACTTTAGCGCGCGATGCCGCTGTGCTGGTATCACGTGCCGGCTATCGTTGCAGTGCTGCCGGGGTGGTGAATATGTTTGCGCACACTGCCCATGTCGAAAGCATTGCGGTATTCGATCGGCCTGACCTCTAGATTCTTACAAAACGCGCCTTAAATGCGTTGCATGATCCACACCGCAATGGAGCTGTCCGTTGGATGCTTGACCAATGCCTTTGTTTTCCATCCCTGAAGATCGGTGTTAGGGGGTAGGCTCAGGCCGGGTCCAGGGGCGATGATCATCCACGGGCAGGACTGGGCCTTGGATGCATCCTGTATCGGCAATTTGGCAATCCAGCGCAGCGCGGCCAATTGTCCAATGTCCAGTTTTTCTGTACTTATACAGTCGCTATTGCCAATTTCGGCGGCCACTGAGACAGCCCATCGGTCATAACTTTGGGTGTAATCAAACAAAGAGATACCCACTGTCATCATCAGTGTCCAGCACCAGGCGATCCCACCTGCTGGCAAAACCAGACTGCGCCAGAGTTCGCGGCGGTGTCTTCCAACGCGCCAGTGCACTGCCAGGGCCCAGGCTACGGTGGCCATGGTTGCGACGAGAAAAGCGAACCAAGATATGTCGGCATGAAATCCCGGCGCTAGGCGTGCAATATTGGCGGAGGGGTTGGCAGGCGTGCCGAAATGCATAGCAACGAAATGGACCCACAGAACAACGCCCCATCCAGTGAAAAAAAGCAGTGTGAACCAATCAATTAGCGAAGCAACCTGACGTTTTAGCGTTGGCAGCGCGAAGGCTGCCAGACTGGAAACTGCCGGCAGCGCCAGGAGCAAAACGCGGTCCGATGCGTCCAGGCACCAAGTGGCAACCAATACGACTGCCAAAAGCCACAGTGGAAGCGCCAGGTGCCGGCTGATGGACATACGCCACATTTGACGACGCCATACCCACATGGTCCATAAGGCCAGGGGCCACGCCGGCCAGGTGAACCACAAAACCAATTCGCTATAGCCCTGCCAAGAGGACGCAAGATATAACGGGCTGTGGAGCTTCCACCGCCATAAATCTAGGGCGCTTGCCAAAGCTGCGCAGGCCGCGCTAGAGATCAAAAGGGCCGCAATACCAAGTGCACTGCTACGCCGCTGCGATTCGGTGGCAGTAGCCCAATTGAACTGGTAAATTTCAAATACTGCGATGCCCAGCCCTAACACCAAAGAAAGTGTGGGTGCGCCACTCAGGCTTAGGCCCAACATGCCGACGGCAATGGCAGTGCACGCCCGCGCTCGTCTAAACGGCAAAGCGCTCACGCCTGCAAAGAAAAGCGATGTGAAACTGAGTTGGACCAGCTCAGGGGACGTCTCATGCGCCATCGGGGCAAGGCCCAGGCAAGCGATAAAGGCTAAAAGGCCGCCATCGGCAATCGCACGGGCATAGTCGACGGGAAGTGCCTGTCCACCAAAAGCAAACTCCACGGGCTGGGCTTTTGGGCTGCGCGCCAGGTAGTAAGTGCCGTACCAGTGGGACGCCATTGCCAGCGCCAGCAGACAGGCGAAGGGTAGTCGCATCGACCAGTGCGCAATCAAACCGTCGGCTGAAAACTGCAGCATCCAAGCGCCCAGCCAATAGGGAAGCAATGCGCCTTGTGCCGAGGGTACGCCTATCAGCGTCGGGTGCCACCAGTCCGCCGTTCCCCAAGCTAATTCGGCCATATAGCCGACTGACCCCATGTCTTCGACTTTCCATGCGCTTCGTCCAAAAAAACCGGCAGCGATGTAGACGATGCATAAGGACAACAGCACCGAGCGTGGCAGTCGCGCCGCGCCGGCTTGGGTAACGATGGCAGGAGTAGTGTTCAATGCGGGGAACTATATGAAAAAAGGCAGCTCGGTAATCCGGGCTGCCTTTGTTGCGGTCTCTCAGGCTACGGCCTGCGCTTACTTACTTGGCGCTGGCTTTGCCAAAGCGGTTACGGAATTTTTCAACGCGTCCGCCCATGTTATCGACCGATTTCTGAGTACCGGTGTAAAAGGGGTGCGACTCGCTGGAGGTGTCAAGCTTGTAAAGAGGCAGTTCACGCCCGTCTTCCATCTTGATCATTTCCTTGGTGTTGGCGCAGGAGCGTGTCACGAACTTAAAGTTGTTGGATAAATCCACGAAGCAAACGTCGCGGTAATTAGGGTGAATTCCATCTTTCATAATCAGTCCATCAAGTGCGGTAGCCGCAACAGGCCCTCGGACAAACCTATGCCCAATCCAAAACCAGTAGTACTTGCCGCAGAAAACCGTGGATTCTAGCCCAAGTATCCAATCTTCCAGGCCAAATTGCCTGACTTGACAGATCGGCAGAGGTTCAATCAATCGGTCGGCGAGGTTCTCGGCAGGAGGTTAGGCTCCGTCAAAAGCTCAGAAACTCATCGAACCTCAAGCCTCAACCTTGCCGCCTATCTGGTCAACGAAGGCCCAGACGATAGGAAAAAGAAATAAGAAAGGCCCTAAATGAACTGCACCCCAAAAGTTGGACACCAATCCAACCTTTGGGGTGTTTTTCATGGCGAAGTACGACGAGAAATTTAAAAAATCTGTTGTTCAAGATTTCTTAGCCGGTGGCGGTGGCTACAGAACGCTTTCCGGCAAGTACGGAGTCAATGATGGACGGATACGGCATTGGGTGGGTGCCTTTCTCCAAAACGGCGATAGTGGGTTAGCCAAGAAGTTCAGTCATTACAGCGCTGAATTTAAGCTGCGTGTCCTAGAGCACATGTGGCGCGAAGAGCTTTCGTTTAACCAGACCATTCACTCCTTTGATCTGCGCGGGGGCACTGGAGTTGTCTCGGATTGGGAGCGCAAGTACCATGAGGGCGGTATCACAGCATTAGCCCCCAAGCCCCGAGGGCGTCCCAAACCGATGAAGCCGCCCGAACCCCCTTCACACCCTAGTGAGCAGCCCGCAGTTGCTAAAACACTGCAAGAGCTGCAACGAGAAAACGAGTACTTGCGGGCAGAGGTGGCTTATCTAAAAAAGTTGGATGCCTTAGTTCGAATCAAGCAGCAAGCTGCGCAGACAAAGCGAAAGCCCTGATCGAACTAAGGCAGCATCACCCCTTAGCCACTTTGCTCCAGGTGGCCGAGCTGCCTCGCAGCACGTTCTACTACCGAGTCAAGGCGCTGCAAGGGGATGACAAGAACGCCCATTTGAAAGTTCGCATTCGTGAGATTTACGACTGCCACAAGGGGCGTTATGGTTATCGGCGCATCACGGCTGAGTTGTGTCGAAGTGGTTGCGAGGTCAATCACAAGGCGGTTCAGCGTCTGATGAAGCTGCAAGACCTCAAGTCGCTGGTGCGCCCCAAGAAGTACCGCTCATACCGAGGGCAGTTCAATGCGAATGTGCCTAATATATTGAATCGAAAGTTTCGCGCAGACCAGCCAAACAGCAAGTGGGTAACTGATGTCACAGAGTTCAACGTTCGAGGCGACAAGCTGTATCTTTCGCCTGTGCTGGACCTGTACAACGGGGAGATCGTTGCCTATGAAATGCAAGAGACTCCGAGGATGCCTTTGGTGAGCGAGATGCTCAAGAAAGCCTTGAGCAAACTCAATAGCCAGGAGGCACCGCTGCTGCACTCCGACCAAGGCTGGCAGTATCAAATGGCGTCATACTAACGCCAGCTTGCCGATAGAGGCTTGACGCAAAGCATGTCGCGCAGGGGCAATTGTTTAGATAACGCAGCCATGGAGAGCTTCTTTGGAACGCTCAAATCTGAGTACTTCTACTTGAATAAATTCGAGAATGTGAAGGAGCTTGAGGTGGGCCTGAAGGAGTACATCCGTTACTACAACAACGATCGGATCAAGATCAAACTAAAAGGGCTGAGTCCTGTGCAATACAGAACTCAGCCCTCAATGGCCTAATCAGCTTTTTAAACTGTCCAACTTTTTGGGGTCAGTTCAAAATGGGCCTTTTATTGGTCAAGCATGGCAGGTCCCTAAGGTGCCTGTCCTGACTTGGGGAGCTTAGTCGCGGTCACCGCCGAAAATGCCTAGCAGCATCAGCAAGTTCTGGAACACGTTGATGATGTCCAGATACAGCGCAAGCGTCGCGGTGATGTAGTTGGTTTCACCGCCATCAATGATTTGCTTGATGTCGTACAACATATAGGCGCTAAATATGGCAATGCCAACCATGGACAAAACCATCATGCCTACCGTAGAACCGACAAACATATTGATGATGCCGCCCACCAAGAGAACGATCACCCCTACAAACAGCCATTGGTTCATGCCCGACAGGTCGCGCTTGATGACGGTCGCCAGCGTGGCCATGGCAAAAAATACCCCTGCCGTGCCACCAAAAGCGGTCATGATCAGGTCCGGACCGTTCTTAAAGCCCAGCACCGACTCGATCAGGCGGGACATCATCAGGCCCATGAAGAAGGTGAAAGCCAGCAAAACCGGCACGCCGGTGGCGGAATCTTTCGTCTTTTGAATTGCGTATATAAAACCAAAGGCCATGGCCAGGAAAAGCACCATGCCTATTGCCCCGCTAAACAGCTGGCCGAGGCCAAAGGCTACACCCGCCCAGGCGCCCAGCACCGTGGGTACCAGGCTGAGGGCTAGTAGCCAATATGTATTGCGCAAAACTTTGTTGCGCTGCTCCAAGCTGACACCATAGTCCAGATCTTGCTCCAAAAAGGAAGCTTGCTCATTCATAGTCATCTCCTAAAGATACCTGTTGAAGGTGGATCGATTTTAGGCATATACAAGGCCTTGTGTCGCGCTACGTGTGTGCATTAGCCCGAAATTTGGCAGGGTTGCACATCACGCTGGTGACTAAATGGGGGCAGCAGCAGCGGTTATGCTAACGTTTTCGCCTTTCCTGACTCCTTTTTTGAATGTTTTTATGAAAACCAAAGCCACACTTGAACTCGCAGATTTGAAAACTATTGCCGCTGCGGCTGAGGCCGAAGCCCTCAAGCATGGCTGGGCAGTCTGTATCGCCATCGTCGACGACGGCGGCAATTTAATGTGGTTCCAGCGTCTAGACGGCGTGGCCCCGATTTCTGCTCAAATTGCGCCTGCCAAAGCCCGCACTTCCGCGTTGGGAATGCGAGAAAGCAAAGTTTACGAGGAAATGATCAATGGTGGGCGCATGTCCTTTCTCAGCGCGCCGGGCTTGGAGGGCATGCTCGAAGGCGGGGTCCCTATCATGAAGGATGGCCAGTGTATCGGCGCCGTGGGCGTCAGCGGCGTCAAGTCCAGCGAGGACGCGCAAGTGGCTCGTGCCGGCATTGCGGCCATCGGGCTCTGAAACCACTGAATAAGCGTCCCGCCCTTGGGGCGCACTGCGGAGGCCCTAATCCGAGACTTGGGACATGACGCAAGGCCGGGCTAATACGTCAGGCGTTCAGGTTGCAATTCCTGCAGAATAGTCGTTGCAATTTCCTCTATGGACTTGGTGGTGGTCGATAGCCAGCGTATGCCTGCTCGGCGCATCATGCTTTCTGCTTCGTTCACTTCCATGCGGCAGTTTTCCAGGGAAGCGTATTTAGAGTTTGGACGCCGCTCGTTGCGGATTTCGCTAAGGCGCTCCGGTTGGATGCTCAGACCAAAAATTTTGCGCTTGTGCGGGACCAGTGCCACTGGTAACTGGCGGCGTTCGAAATCCTCGGGGATCAAAGGATAGTTGGAGGCTTTCATGCCGTATTGCATGGCGAGGTAAAGGGAAGTCGGCGTTTTGCCACTACGACTAACCCCGACCAAAATAACGTCCGACTGCTCCAGATCCCGGTTGCTTTGCCCGTCGTCATGTGCCAGGGAAAAATTGATGGCCTCGATTCTTGCCTGATATTCCTGACTTTTGCTGGCGTCGCTAAAGCGCCCGATACGGTGGTTGGATGTCAGTTGCAACTCTTGCTCCAAGGGACGGACAAATGTGCCGAACATGTCTAACAGCATCCCTTGACAATGCTCTTGAATGACTTCAAGTACCTCCATATTGACCAAAGTACTGAAAACTATGGGTTTTTGGCCATCCTGCACCCCTGCATGATTGATTTGACGTACCGCCTGGTGGGCCTTGTCCACAGTGTCTATAAAGGGCAGCCGCACGGACCGGGTGCGCACCTCAAACTGGGCCAGAATCGCCTTGCCGAAGGTTTCTGCGGTAATGCCAGTGCCGTCAGATACAAAAAAAATGCTGCGTTGGGACATAGGGCATGGTTTTTAAAGGGAAGGGGCCGTCCAAGCGCGGGTCCCTAAGGCCGCCTATTGTCGGGCATGCGCAGCTGCCACCCGACACCGCGCAACGCCATACCCAACCCTACAATCGGGCCAAGCCGGACCGGCTAGCCCGTGCAGAGACTCTAGAACTAGCACCATATCGAGTTTGTGCCCGCCTGCTCGCTCCGCCAAACTGACTGCGTAAACGCGCCTTGTCGATTTGACCAGTTTTTAACTTTGGAGTTCCTATGTCTGCACTTTTTAGCGACACCGCTTGGGTCGTTCCGTTTGAGCATTTGCGAATGGCTGACGTGGAGGCCGTGGGTGGCAAGAACGCCAGTCTGGGAGAAATGATTTCCCAATTGCCAGGTGGGGTTAAAGTCCCGGGCGGTTTTGCCACCACTGCTTTCGCCTTCCGTGAGTTTTTGAAGCACCAAGACTTGGCGGGCCGTATCAGCCGGCGCCTCGTGGCTTTAGATGTGGAAGACGTGCGCGCCCTGGCCAAGGAAGGCGCCGAAATTCGCGCCATGGTGGAAGGGCAACCATTCCCCGCTGAACTGGAAGTACAAATTCGCCTTGCCTTTGCGCAATTGGAAGCGGGAACGCCTCAAGCTTCTTTTGCGGTGCGATCGTCGGCGACTGCGGAAGATTTGCCTGACGCGTCTTTTGCCGGGCAACAGGAGACCTTTCTTAATGTCGTCAGCATTGACGATGTATTGCACAAGATCCGCGAAGTCTTCGCCTCGCTCTACAACGATCGCGCCATAAGCTACCGCGTACACAAAGGTTTTGCGCATGACAACGTGGCTTTGAGCGCTGGCGTTCAACGGATGGTCCGCTCTGACTTGGGCGCTGCGGGCGTCATGTTTACCCTGGACACTGAATCCGGCTTCAAGGATGTAGTTTTTATAACGTCCAGCTACGGATTGGGCGAAACCGTGGTCCAAGGCGCTGTAAACCCGGATGAGTTTTATGTTCACAAACCGATGCTGCGCGCAGGCAATCGGGCGGTCATTCGCCGTAGCCTGGGCTCCAAATTGCTGCAAATGGAATTCACCAGCGCCGCCGAGCAAGCCGCAGGCGCCAAACTGGTCAAGACCACCGACGTGCCCACCGAATTGCGCAACCGCTATTCCTTGACAGATGCTGACGTAGAGCAACTCGCCCGCTACGCCTTGATCATCGAAGACCACTATGGC